>Ga0302320_10009620_pt1 | contig 20739 bp, 22 predicted proteins | sample Bog_T0_3_FD_202130 | JGI IMG/M metagenome (GOLD analysis project Ga0302320, IMG submission 202130) | Peat permafrost microbial communities from Stordalen Mire near Abisko, Sweden - Bog_T0_3 | ecosystem: Environmental > Terrestrial > Soil > Wetlands > Peat | place: Sweden: Abisko, Stordalen Mire...
GCTTGCTGGGTTCTGGCGTTCCGGAAGGCACTGCCTGGGACAAGACTTACGTGAAAATGCGTCTCGGCTGGGAGCGTCTGCTGGCGCGCATCAAGGTGACGGTCGAGAGTCCGCCGGTAGCCAAAAAGCCGGCGCCGCCCAAGGATCCGCCGCTGCCTGGACTCGATTATTGATTGACCGCGCATGCTCGGCTTTCTAATACGCGCCTGCATCGTCGCCCTCGGCCTGTGGCTCGCGACGGTGTGGGTCAGCGGCGTCTCGATCGACACGCCGGCCACCTTGATTCTTGCGGGCATCCTGTTGGGGATCGTCAACTCGGTGGTGCGGCCGATCGCCATCGTGCTGACGCTGCCGATGACCATCGTCACGCTGGGATTGTTCTTATTGGTGATCAACGCCGGCATGGTGGCGCTGGTGGCATGGATCCTGCCGGGCATGCACGTCGCCGGGTTCTGGTCGGCCTTTTGGACCTCCGTACTCGTGAGCGTGGTGAGCTTCATCGGCTCGTGGTTCGTGGGCGGCAAGGGCAAGGTTGAAGTGATCAGACGCCGCTGACGCTACTGAGTCTTAGGCTCGGGCAAAGTCTTCGGATCCGTGAGACTGCCGCCCGGCAGCGTCAGCATACCGACCCCCACGATGATGATGACCATGCCGGCGAGTTGCACGAGGGTCAGATGCTCGTGCAGGAATTGCCAGCCGAGAAACGCGGCGATCGCGGGATTCACATAGCCGTACGTGCCGATCAAGGCCGGCGCGCCGTTCAAACTCAGCCAGCCGTAAGCTGTGTACGCCAGGCACGAACTGCAAAACGTCAGATAAAACAGCGCCACCAACCCCGGCGTAGTCGGCGTCCAGAACGCCGCATCGCCGTGCACGATGCCGACGCCGAGCAGCAGCAAGCCGCCCATCAGCATTTGCAGACCCATGAACATCAGCGAGCTCAAATCGGTATCGATGCTGCGGTAGTACAGGGTGCCGAGAGCCCACGACAGGCACCCGGTCAGCACGGCGCCTTGGGCCAGCCAGCTGTTAGTGATTGCTGCTGGCGACATCAGCATCATCAGAGTGCCGAGAAAGCCGATGCCAAGCCCCGCAATCGCCCACACCGTCAAGGGATGGCCGCGTTTGCCGAAGACGCCGAGGCCCGCGATCCAGAATGCGGACGTGCCGTTGAGCAGCGCCGCTTGGTTGCTCGGCAGATAGCGCATCGCCCAGGTGTTGAGCCCGTTGCTGATGAAGATCATGAAAAATCCGACGACGATGACGTGACGCCAGTCGCTCGCGCGTTGCGGCAGCCGGCCGCCGCGCCCGAATCGTGCGATCAGCGCCAGCAGTGCGCCCGCCGTGACGAAGCGAATCCCGGAAAACAGTGCCGGCGGCAGCACGGCGACCGCAATCTTGGTGAATAAAAAGCTCGAGCCCCACACCAGGTAAACGGTGCCTAAGGCCAGCATTACCTTGGCGGTGTGGCGGGAGTCGACACGCATGCGGTGACCGAGGTCACGGTGCGGCGGTACAGCCAGGCGATCAGCACGGAGAAAATCACCGCACCGCCCACGAGCGCGGCCGTTGCAAAGCCATCGCCGACCAGGGCAAAAGGCGAGCTTTTGCCGGAGACCACGACGATGCCGGCATACAGCACCCCGAACAGACTTTCGCCGACGATCATTCCCGTGGCACTCAGCACGCCCATCCGCTTGGCAAACTCCGGTTTCGCCGTGCGATCGGCCCAGCGGTCGTAGAAGTGACCGATCACCGCGCCGATCACCACCGGCAAGGTCGCGCCCATCGGCAGATAAATGCCGAGGCCGATGGCGAGCGGCGGCAGCCGCATGCGTCCGAAGCGGCCGAGCAAGGCGTCGGCGCCGATGACGACCGCGCCGAACAAGCCGCCGTATTCGATCATGCGAAGATTGAGGTTGCCGCCGAGCACGCCCTGCGCCAAGGCGGAGATCAGCGCCGCTTGCGGCGCGGCCAAGGCGTTCTCTCCGGAACCGGGCGTGCCCGCGAATCCGTAGGCGGTGTTGAGCAGCCCCAATACCGGCGGAATGATCAGCGAGCCGAAGAGCACGCCGAACACCAGCGCCACCTGTTGCCGCCACGGCGTCGCGCCCACCAATTGGCCGGTCTTGAGGTCCTGCAAATTATCGTTCGCGATGGTCGCGATGCCGAACACGATGCCGGTCGCAAACAACGCATACGCGACCATGGCGCTCGACACGGCCGCATCCGTGCTACGGCCGACCACCGCAAGCACCATGAATGCGGCGGCAACGACGCCCAGAATGCCGACGCCCGACACCGGGCTGTTGGATGCGCCGATCAGCCCCGCCATGTAACCCGTGATGGATGCAATCACGATGCCGGCCGCGAGCACGTAACCAAGCGTCGCGGCAATGAGCGCGGGCGCGTGCCCGGCCAAGGCGCTGCCGGCGATGAATTGCCACAACAGCAGCGCGATCAAACCGAGCACCACGGCGACCACGCCGCCGACAATTTTGATCGGCAGATCGCGCTCCGCCAGCGGCAGCACCTGCGATTGCGCACGGGCGTTCGAAGCGGCGATTGCCGAGCGCAGGCCGGTGACGATGGGGCCGAGAATTCTGGAGAAGGTCCAGATCGCCGCCACGCCGATGACGCCGGCACCGAAAAATCGAATATCGGTGCGAAATGCCGCCAGCGCAATGTGCTGCGCGGAAGCGGTGGCCGCGGCGCCTTCGGTCAGCAGCGGAATCATCACGCACCAGCCGATCACGATGCCGACGAGCATCGCCATGCCCACCGAAATGCCCACCAGATGCCCGACGCCCACCAACGCCATGGACAGACTGGCCGAGACGCCGCTGGCACCCGTGCCGATGCGGAAGTACACGGCGGCTTCATCGACCAGCAGCCGGGTTTGGCTCACGGCAAAGAACATGGCCGAGGTAATGGAGCTCACCGTGATCGCCATCAGTCCCTGGCGGCTCTCCTCGCCGCCGTCGCGCGATTCGTCGCCCACCAGCAGCACCTCGGCCGCGGCCACACCTTCCGGGTATGGCAGGTCGCTGTTGACCACCAAGGCGCGCCGCAGCGGCACCGAAAACATCACCCCAAGAATGCCGCCCAAGCCCGTGGCCGACATGGTCATCCAATAAGGAAAGCCGTGCCACCAGCCGATGATCACGAGGCCCGGCAATACGAAGATGATGGCGGACAGTGTTCCGGCGGCGCTCGCCACGGTTTGCACGATGTTGTTTTCGACGATGCTCGAGGATTTGAACAGCCGCAGCACCGCCATCGAGATCACCGCCGCGGGGATCGAGGTGGCGAAGGTCAGTCCCACTTTGAGCCCGAGGTAGACATTGGCCGCCGTGAAGGCGAGCGTGATCAGCGCCCCCAATACGATCGCGCGCACGGTGAGTTCGCGAAGTGGGGTCTCCTTCATTGCACGTTACCCATCAGTTTTTTGACCGGACGGCTGAGAATCAGCAGCACCGCCCCGAGTCCCACCGAAAAATAAACGATGTGCATGTATTGCCCCGGCATGGCGGCCACGTTGTTCGCATCGAATTCGCCCGCGATCAATCCCGCCACGAGATTGCCGAGCGACATGGCCAGGAACCACATGCCCATCATTTGACCGACGAAGCGCCTGGGCGTCAATTTGGTGTAGTAGCTCAACCCCACGGGACTCAAGCACAGCTCGCCGAAGGTGTGCAGCAGATAGGTAAATATCAGCCATGACGGCGACACGCGCGCCCCCGAGCCGAGCAGCGACGCGGCCGCCGCCATGAGCAGAAATCCCGAGCCCATGAGCATTACGCCGAGCGCGAACTTGGCCGGTGCCGATGGGTTCAGATGTCGTTTCGCCAACGCAATCCACGCCCAGGCAAAGAACGGCGCGAAAATGATGATGTACGCCGAGTTGAGCGACTGGAACCACCCCGTGGGAATCACGAAGTGCAGCCATGCGAGGTTCCGGTCGGTGTAGCGCTCGGCAAACAAATTGAGGCTGGAGCCGGCCTGTTCGTAGCCCGAGAAAAACAACGCGCAGCCGGCGAACAGCACCACCAGCACCACGCCGCGCCGGCGCTCCTCGGCATCGAGACCCGCCGCCGCGAAGTAGTACAAAAAATACAGCACCGCCATGCCGACGATCGAATAAGTCGCGACTTGCGCCAATGCCACGGGATTCACGGGAATCAAACCGCAGCTGACGGCCGCCAGCAGCAGCGCCAAGGCGGCCGCCGCCACCCAAAAATAATGCACCTGACTGCCGCGCGTGCCGCTCGAGGCTGAGGTGCCGGCGGTCCCGAGATAACGCCGCGTGAGAATGAATTGGGCGACACCCACTGCCATGAACAGCGCGGCTGCGGCGAAGCCCGCGCGCAGGCCGAAGTACAGTTGCGCATAGCCCGTCACCAACGGTCCCAATAGCCCGCCGATGTTGATGCCGACGTAGAAAATCGTGAATCCGGAATCGAGCCGTGCACCGCCCTCCGGATAGAGGTCGGCAACAATCGCGCTGACGTTGGGCTTGAGCAAGCCGACGCCGAGCACGATGACGACCAAGCCAAGATAAAATCCGCGCGGACTCGACGACAGGGCGAGCAGGGTGTTGCCAAGCGTGATGGCGAGGCCTCCGGCGAGCACCGCGCGCTGCGCGCCGATCAGCCGATCCGCGATCCAGCCGCCGGGAAGCGCCGCCAGATACACTCCCGCCGTATACAACCCGTAGATCGCCGTCGCCGTCTTGTCGTCGATGCCGAAGCCGCCGCTCGACACCGCGGCCACCAGGAACAGCACCAACACGGCGCGCATGCCGTAGTAGGTGAAGCGTTCCCACATCTCCGTGAAAAATAGCGTCGCGAGCCCGCGGGGATGCCCGAAAAACGTAGCCGACAAATCAGGCCCCGGCTTCGCGCTGCGCCTGTTCTGCGTCTTCTTTGGCGCGTGCCGCTATTTTGTCCTTGAGCAAGAATCCGGCCATGAGTATCCCTATCTCGTAGAGGAGATACATCGGCACCGCCATCGCGCTCTGCGATACCGCATCGGGCGGCGTGACGAAGGCGGCAAAGATGAATATCCCGAGTAACACGAAACCGCGATTTTTCTTGAGCGTCGCGAGCCTTACAAAGCCTGTCCACACCAATAATACAGTAGCCACCGGCACTTCGAAGGCCAAACCGAAGGCGAGCAGCAACACCATCACGAAGTCGAGGTAGCTGCCCATGTCGGTCATCATCTGCACGCCGTGCGGCGTGGTCGCGACGAAAAAACTCAGCATCACCGGGAAAACCACGTAATAGGCGAAGGCGGCGCCCATGTAGAACAAAACGACGCTGGAAATGAGCAGCGGCACGGCGAGCTTTTTCTCGTGCTTGTACAGCCCCGGGGCGACGAACGCCCACGCTTGGTACAAGACGATCGGGATGGCGATGCCGACCGCCAATAACAGCGCCATCTTGAACGGCACCGTGAACGGCGCCACCACGCTGGTCGCGATCAGGGTCGCTCCCGCCGGCAACTTGTGGACCAAGGGTTCCGCCACGAAGGTGAACAATTGATTCATGTAGAAGGCGCAAGGAACGAAGCAGATGCCGACCGCGAGCATTGCCTTCAGCAAGCGGTCGCGCAACTCGAGAAGGTGCGAGATGAGGGTGCCCTCGGCAAGAGCGGCGGGCTCCCCCTCTTCACTCATGGGGCGGTTTGGAATCGGCTATCGCGTCCGCGGCATGCATGGCTGCCGGCGTGGTCGCGGCAGCATCGAGACCGTAGCTCGGCTCCGGCGCGGGCGGCGCTTCGGGCGGCGCCGCCGCGGGGCCGGCCGGCAGAACCGCCGCAGGCGATTGGCCGGCGTTGGCGCTCGGCTTGTTTTGAGTTTTGAGGAATTCTTCGGCGCTGACTTCGCGCTCCAGTTGCTCGCTCAATTGGCGTGCCATGGCGCGTGCGCGCCCCATCCAGTTGCCGACCTGCCTGGCAACCTTCGGTAGCCGCTCTGGCCCCAGCACGATGAGCGCTATCGCCGAGGTGAGCAGTATCTCCGAGAACCCGACATCAAGCATGCGGCATCAGGTATTGGATTTCGGAGGCGTCTTCTCGGCCTCGCGTTGCGCCGTCGCGGCGAAGTCCGCGTCGGCGTCTTGCTTGATCTGCTTGATCTTTTCTTCCGATTCGCCGTCGTTCATGGCCTGCTTGAAGCCTTTGACCGCGGCGCCCAGATCCGTGCCGATGCTGCGCAGACGCTTGGTGCCGAATATAACGAGGGCGATGGCCAAAATGACCAACAGCATTTTTGAATCGAACATTGTCGCTTCTCCGGTACCGAGGTGAACTCACCCTTCGGGCAATAATACTCTAACGAGATGATGACATTTGACACTGCGGCAGCGCTGCGTGTTCGGTCGCAAATGAGATTTTCTGCCCGAGAGTCAGCTTTCCAGCCAAAAAGTGACCGGCCCGTCGTTGCACAATGACACCTGCATGTGGGCACCGAAGATGCCGGTTTCCACCCGGCCATGCTGCGCGCGCGCCGCCGCTACCAGAGCGTCGAACAGAAGCCGGCCCTGCTCCGGTGGGGCGGCGGTCGAAAAGCCGGGTCTGAGGCCTTTACGGGTGTCCGCCGCCAGCGTGAATTGCGGCACCAACAGAAGATCGCCTGCGGTTTGGGTCAGGCTCAGGTTCATTTTCCCGGCTGAGTCGGCGAAAACGCGGTATTGCAGCAGCCGCTCGAGCAGCCGCAGCGCGGCGGGCTGATCGTCGTCGCGGACAACTCCCACCAGCACCAATAAGCCCGCCTCAATGGCTGCGACCTGTCGACCCTCAACCGTAACGCTCGCCCGTGAGACTCTCTGTAACAGCCCAATCACGACTTATTTTCCCACCAGACTATCAATAAACCCCAATTAAACGTTAAAAAAATCCACAATCAATAAATACGAGTAAAAGTGGATGGGAATAGAAAAATACCGGCTATTTTCTCCACAAAGTGGGGGTAAATAGCACCAAAAGCGTGAATACTTCCAATCGCCCCAGCAGCATGGCCGCAGAGCATACCCAGGTCTGGAAATCACTCAGCACGCCGTAGTTGCTACCAGGACCCACCAACCCCAAGCCCGGGCCGGCATTGTTGATGCACGCGATGATGGACGACAGCGACGTCATGAAATCCAAGCCGCTGGCGAGCTGCACGAAAATGAGCGTCACGATGCTCATGAAGTACAGAAACACGAACGCCAGGACGGCAAACACCACGCGATTGGCGATCACCACGCCGCCGACTTTGAGCGGGCGCACCATGTTCGGGTGCACCAATTGATTGAGCTCGCGATTCGCCTGCTTGGCGAGCACCAGCGTGCGGATCATTTTGATGCCGCCGCCGGTGGACCCGGAACTCGCCACGATGCAACTCAGGAACATCATCCACATCGGCGCGAATATCGGCCAGCGCGAATAGTCCTGGGTGTGCAAGCCGCTGTCGGTGGCAATCGACACCAGATTGAAAACCGTATGGCGCAACGCGGTGGGGTAATCGGCGTAGCTGCCTTTGAAATACAAGAACAAGGACACGCCGATGCAGCTCGCCCCGAGCACGCCCAATATCGCTTTGGCCTCCGCATCGCGAAAATACGCGGCTACGCCGCGCTGGCTCCACGCCAGAAAATGCGTCGCGAAATTCAAGGCCGCGAGCACCTGGAACACCGTCAGCACCATCTCGATGGGCAGCGAATTGAAGTGCCCGATGCTGGCGTCGTAAGTCGAGAAGCCGCCGAGCGCAAGCGCCGAAAATCCGTGACACACCGCGTCGAACCAGTTCATCCCGGCCATGCGCAGCGACCCGATGCAGGCCAGCGTGAGTCCGGCATACACGGCCCACAACAGCTTCGCGGTCTGCCCGATGCGCGGCGTGAGTTTGCTGTCCTTCATGGGCCCGGGCATCTCGGCGCGATAGATTTGCATGCCGCCGACGCCGAGCATCGGCAGGATCGCGACCGCCAGCACGATGATGCCCATGCCGCCGAGCCAGCTCAGCAAGTGACGCCACAGGTTGATGGAACGCGGCAGGAATTCCAGTCCCGACAGCACCGTGCCGCCGGTGGTGGTGAGACCCGACGCGGCCTCGAAATAAGCGTCCGTGAAATTGATCGGCAAAAAATGCCACAGCGGAATGCCGGCGACCGCCGGCAGCGCGACCCAGGTGAGTGCCACCAAGAGCAAGCCGTCGCGCGTCTTCAGTTCCCGTTTGAAACGACGCGTCACCAGCCACAGCAGCGCGCCCATCATGAAAGTCGCCAGCGCCGCGATCATGAACGACCACAACGCCGGGTCGAGTGCCCAGAGCGCCATCACCAACGGTGCGAGCATGGTCACGGCGAACACCATCATGACGAGGGCGAAGACGTGAGCAACCGGCAGTAAGATGTCTTTCACAAGAAAGAGGCGGAGCCTTGGAACAGCTTTTCGACGGCTTCGATGTGCCGCCGATCGGTCAGAAAAAGAATCAAGTGATCGTCGGGCTGCACGGTGATGTCGTGATGCGCGATGATCACGTCCTCGCCGCGTACCACGGCTCCCAAGGTCGTGCCCACCGGCAGAGAAATGTCCTCGATGCGGCGGCCGATGACCTTCGAACTGTCGGCGTCGCCGTGCACCACCACCTCGAGCGCCTCCGCCGCGCCGCGCCGCAGCGAGTGTACCCGCACCACATCGCCGCGGCGCACATGCGCCAGCAGCGAACCGATGGTCACCGTCTGCGGCGATATGGCCACATCGATCGAGCCGCTTTCGATCAGCTCCGCGTACGACGGCTTGTTGATCAACGCCATCACCTTGTGCGCGCCGAGCCGCTTGGCAAGCATCGCCGACAGGATGTTCGCCTCTTCCGAATTGGTCAGCGCCACGAAAATATCCGCACTGTCGATGTTTTCCTCGAGCAGTAATTCTTCGTCGGCGGCATCGCCATGCAGCACCGTGGTGCTCTTCAGGTGTTCCGATACCTTGCGCGCCCGCTTGCCGTCGCGCTCGATGAGCTTGACCTGGTTGCGATCTTCCAATTCGCTCGCCAGGCGCACGCCGATGTTGCCGCCGCCGGCGATCACGATGCGGCGCGCCGGCGCCTCTTCGCGCCGCATCTCCTTCATGACCACGCGGATATCTTTGCGCGCGGCCAGGAAAAAAACCTCATCGCCGTCTTCGACCACCGTGTCGCCCTCGGGCTTGACGCTCTTGCCGGCGCGGTAGATGGCGGCGACGCGAGCGTCGGCGGTGGGAACATGTTCGCGCAGCGTGCGCAGCGCCTGGCCCACCAACGGGCCGCCCTTGAGCGCGCGGATGCCGACCAGCCGCACCCGCCCGTCGGCGAAATCGAGCACTTGCAACGCCCCGGGGTAACGGATGAGGCGCGCCACGTATTCGGTGACCAGCTGTTCCGGGCTGATCCACACATCCACCGCCACGGCGTTCTCGCCGAACAATTTATCGCGCTCGGTGAAATCGGCCGAGCGCACGCGCGCAATCTTTTTCGGCGTGCGATACAGCGTCCAGGCGACCTGGCAGGCCAGCATGTTGGTTTCGTCGCTGTTGGTGAGCGCCACCAGAACGTCGGTGGCGGCGATGCCCGCCGCTTCCAGCACCCGCGGGCTTGCCGCATTGCCGTTGACGGTGCGGATGTCGAGCCGATCTTGCAAGTCGCGCAAAATCTCCTCGTTCATGTCGATCACGGTCACATCGTTCGCTTCCTCACGAGAGAGGTGATACGCCGCCGTGCGACCGACTTGCCCTGCGCCCAAAATGATGATTTTCACAGCCGGGTTACTCTACACGAACGAGATTGGCGTACGACAGCATCAACCACTTGGTGCCCTGGCTCTCGAAGTTGACCTGGATCCGCGCGTGCGGCCCATTGCCCTCGAAATTGAGCACCACGCCGTCGCCGAATTTCGAATGCCGCACGCGGCTGCCCATTTTCATCCCGGGGCTCGGCGTCTCCTCGAGCGTGCTGCTGCGCTTGACGAAGATCGGCCGCGAAACTTGCAGGCGCGGCCGGATTTCCTCCACCAATTCGGGCGGCAGTTCGCTGACGAAGCGCGACGGCTGCCCGTAAGTGTCCACGCCGTACAGGCGGCGCTGTTCGGCGTAGGTGACATAAAGTTGGCGCATGGCACGGGTCGCGCCGACATAGCACAGGCGCCGTTCCTCCTCGAGCCCCGCCAAATCGGCCACTGAGCGCTGATGCGGAAACAATCCGTCCTCCATGCCGGCGAGGAACACCACCGGAAATTCCAACCCCTTGGCCGAGTGCAGCGTCATCATTTGCACGCAATCATCGTAAGGGTCGGCCTGTCCCTCGCCGGATTCGAGCACCGCGTGTGCGAGAAACGACTCGAGCGGCGAGAGCTCGGACTCGGCTTCCGTTTCCGGAGAAAATCCGCGCGCGGCGCTGACCAACTCGAGCAGATTCTCGATGCGGCCTTCGCCGCGTTCGCCCTTCTCTTTCTTGAAATGCTCGATCAGCCCGCTCATCTGAATCACGTGATCGACCTGCTCGTGCAGCTCGAGTCCCGACACCTCGCGTGCCAGCTGCTCGATCAACGACAAGAACGATTGCAGCGCCTGCGCCGCCCGTTGCGGCAGCACGCCTTGCACGCACATAAGCGCGCCGTTCCACAAAGAGGTCGATTGCGCCCTGGCGTAGTCGCGCACCGTATCCATGGTTTTTGCACCGATGCCGCGCACCGGCAGATTCACCACCCGCTCGAACGAGGTGTCGTCGGCACGGCTCGCGACCAGGCGCAGGTACCCGAGAGCATCCTTGATTTCGGCACGCTCGAAGAAGCGCAGCCCGCCGTATACGCGATACGGCATGCGCGCGTTGAGGAACGCCTCTTCGAAGACCCGGGACTGCGCATTGGAGCGGTACAGCACGGCCACTTCGCGCCGCGCGCCGCCGCGCGCCACCCAGTCGCGGATCCGATTCACCACGAAATCGGCCTCGTCGCGTTCGTTGAAGGCGGCGTAGAGTTTGATGCGCTCGCCGTCCTCGCCGCTGGTCCACAAGGTCTTGCCGAGCCGGCCGGCGTTGTTCGCGATCAGTGCGTTGGCCGCCTTCAAGATGGTGCCGGTGGAACGGTAATTCTGCTCCAGCTTGTAGAGCACGGCCTTCGGGTAATCGCGGCGAAACTGCTGCAGGTTTTCGACGCGCGCGCCGCGCCAGCGATAGATGGATTGATCATCGTCGCCGACCACGAATGGCAGCCCCTCGGGACCGGCGAGCAGCATCAGCCAGCGGTACTGGATCGAGTTGGTGTCTTGAAACTCATCCACCAGCACGTGCCGAAAGCGGCTGCGGTAGTGCTGCAGCAGCGACGGATTGTCGCGCCACAATTCGTAGGCGCGCAGCAGCAGCTCCGCAAAGTCGACCACGCCCGCGCGCTGGCACGCCTCCTCGTAAGCCTGGTAAATCTTGATCAGCTGCCGGCGCGTCGGATCGCCGTCATCCTTGAGGTGTTTCGCGCGGTGGCCTTCGTCTTTTTGCGCGTTGATGAACCAGAGGATTTCGCGCGGTATCCAGCGGGTTTCGTCCAGCTCGAGCGCCTTCAGCACTTTGCGCAGGATCCGCGCCTGATCTTCCGAGTCCAAGATCTGGAAGCTTTGCGGCAGGCCCGCTTCGCGCCAGTGGATGCGCAGCAACCGGTGCGCGAGTCCGTGGAAGGTTCCGAGCCACATGGCGCCGCCAGGCAGGCCGAGCAGGGTCTCGATGCGGCCGCGCATCTCGGCCGCCGCCTTGTTGGTGAACGTCACCGCCAAAATGCTGTTGGGCGATGCGCCCTCGATTTGGATCAGCCACGCGACGCGATGCACCAACACGCGGGTCTTGCCGCTGCCGGCGCCGGCCAACACCAAAGCCGCCCCGAGCGGCGAGGCCACCGCCTGGCGCTGGTCGTCGTTGAGACCGTCGAGAAGATGCGTAACGTCCATAAGGGCGCGAATTGTACTGCAGACGGCCGCCGGCTTAGCCTATGGACATTTCAAGAATTTTGCGGGCGGACTTCCTCGGCGAACTCGACCAGCGCGAGTACCAGCGATAGGACCACGGGACCGGCAATCACGCCGATGGCGCCGAACGCGGGAATGCCGCCGAGAACGCCGATGAACACCGCCAGCGCGGAAATTCGCGCGCGGCCGGAGATCAGCATCGGGCGCAGGAAATTATCCAAGCCGCCCAACAAGAGCCCCCAGGCCACCATGAAAATGCCGAAGCCCCAGTGCCCGTCGACGAACAGCCAGATCGCGGCGGGGCCCCAGACGAAGGCAGCTCCGCCCACCGGCAGCATCGAGAGCAGCGCCGCCAGCACGCCGAACACCACGGGCGAGGGCAGGCTGGCGATCGCAAAGCCGATGCCGACGAGCACCCCCTCGAGCAGCGCCGTGACGCTGGTGCCGACGACAATGGCGCGCGTCACGCCGCCCAATTGCCGGAACAAACGTTCTTTGCGCTCTTCCGTCAGGGGAATCAGGCGGCGTGCGCGGGTCAACATGGTGTCGCCGTCGCGCAGGAAAAAAAACAGCAGGAACAACATGATCGCGAAAGCGATCAGCGAGCCCAACGCTTCCAGAAAGAATCCGCCGCCCACGCTCGCCGCGCGTTTCAGCACCTCGCGGCTGCCGGACACCAGAGCGGTTTGAATCTGCTGCGCCGAAATGCCGGCATAACTTTCCAGCCAGCCGTTGATGCGCGCGATCAACGGAAATTGCTGCAGATCAGACAGCGACTTGATGTCGAGCGTGGCCGCGAATTTCTGCACTTTCTGCATCAGCACGGAGATTTGCGCCACGAAATCCACCGACAGCGCGCTCAAGGGCAGAAGGATGACGATCGGCGCCAAACAGGTCAGCAGTCCGGCCGCGAATCCGCGACCGGAGAATCGGCGGCGCAAGCGTACATTGAGCGGGTATAGCAGGAACGCGAGAAAAGCGGCCCAGGCAAGCGGCCCGACGAACGGCAGGAAAATCAAGATGAGCGCATAACCCAACGCCGCGGCGACGACCAATGCGAACACCCGCGCGTAAAAGCTCGCTGAAGCTGTAGTCATCCGGCCATCCTAGCATTCGCCGGCCACTCGGGGCCGGCGCGGCGCTTACGCCCTGATCAAGAAATAGTGATCGAGAATGAGTGCCGCGAATAGCAGCATCAAGTAGGTGATGGAAAACCTGAAGGTGCGGATCGGCAGATCCGGCCGCGTGCCGCGATGCAAGGCCAGCACGAAGTACAGAAAGCGGCCGTTCAACACCAGCGCGGCGGCGAGATAAATCAAGCCGCTCATGCCGGTGAGGAACGGCAGCAAGGTGCTCAAGATCAGCAGAATGGTATAGAGCACGATCTGCAGCCGCGTGTACGGGATGCCGTGCGTCACCGGCAACATCGGAATCCCGACCTTGGCGTAGTCGTCGCGCCGCGCGATGGCAAGCGCCCAGAAGTGCGGCGGGGTCCACGTGAAAATGATCAGGAACAGGAGCAGCGCCTGCGCATCGACCGTGTTGGTGACGGCGGCCCAACCGAGCACCGGCGGCGCGGCGCCGGCGGCACCGCCGATCACGATGTTCTGCGGCGTGGCGCGCTTCAGCCACAGTGTATAAATCATGGCATAACCGATCAGCGAGCCGAATGTGAGCGCGGCGGTGAGCCCGTTGACGAAGCGCCACAGGATCAGCATCGAGGCGGCGCCTAATACCGAAGCGAATATCACCGCCTGTCGCAGCTGCAGATGTCCGGTGGGCAGCGGCCGGCGCCGGGTGCGTGCCATGTGCTCATCGATGCGCCGATCGAGCACATGATTGAACGCGGCGGCCGACCCCGAGGCCAAGGCGATACCCAAGGTGCCGAACACAAGCGCCGGCAGCGGGACCACGCCGGGCGATGCCAGCACCATCCCGACGACCGCGGTGAACACGATCAGGAGGCTCACCTTCGGCTTGGTGAGCTCCAGGAAATCCCGCCATCGGCTGACGCCGACGAGGGCAATGGGCGGGCTAGTGGGGAGGGTCGGCACGGCGCAAGGGTACCATGTCGGGTGCGCGTGCCGGCTCAAGGGCGCGCAGCAAATTCACCATGCAAACCACCAGCAAGGCCGCCCCCGCGTTATGCAGCGTCGCGAGGCTCAAGGGCACGCCCCAGTGCACGGTAGACAAGCCGATCGCGATCTGCAGCAGGACGGCAAGCAGCAACCAGGCGCCGGCCTGTCGCACTCGGCGGCTGTGCTCACGGGCAAGGGCAAGAATTCCGAGCGCGCCGAGCACGAGTCCGGCCGTCACCGCGCCCAGGCGATGAGTGACGTGGATGGCGGTGCGGGCGGGATTGGCGAGCACGCCGCCTTCATAGTCGATATCGAGCCCGCGCCACAGCACGAACGCGTCGCGAAAATCCATCGCCGGCCACCACGCGCGTTGGCAGGTGGGCAAATCCGGACAAGCCACCGCGGCATAGTTGGTGCTGGTCCAGCCGCCGAGCGCAATTTGCAAGATCAGCACGCCAAGTCCGACGCAGGCGAAGCCCCGCAGCGCCAGGTCGCGTTCGGACAATCGGCCCCCCGGGGGCAGCGCCAGCCAACAGAGGAGCCCCAGCGTCGTGAGGCCGCCCAGCAAATGCGCCGTCACGATCAGGGGCCGAAGCAGCAAGGTCACGGTCAGTGCGCCCAGTGCGCCTTGCAGGCAGACCACGACCAGCAGCAAAACAACCGGTAACACGGGTTGATCGCGGTCGCGGCGAAAGCGCAGCGCCCAGACGGCCAACACCAGGATGACGATGCCGAGGCTGCTGGCAAAATAGCGGTGAATCATCTCGTGCAATGCCTTGGCGAATTCGAGGCTCGATCCCGCATCGGACAATCCCGTGTTGGGATAGACATGGCCATAGCAGCCCGGCCAGTCGGGGCACCCGAGACCCGCGTTGGTGAGGCGCACCCAGGCACCGAGCACCACGACGGTGGCCGCGAGCGCAGCACCCGCCGTCGCCAAACGTCTGAACCAGACTAAGCGTCGGCGCGCGTCCATGGTCAGCCGATCGAGGACAGTCGCAGCAATCGCTTCATGTCCTCGAGCATGCCCTTGGGCTTGGCATCCGCGGCATACGACATCATGAGATTGCCGAGCGGATCGATCAGATAGACGCGCGGTGCACCGGCTCCGGCTGCCGGCAGCAGCGCGAGCAATGGCGCCGCTTGCGCAGAGCCGCGAATCTCGATCAAGTCCGGATGCTGCTCGCGCAAGGACTTAAGCTCGCAGCACCCCGCATCGCCGACGAACACGCGCTGCACGCGTTGCATATCCCGATCGAGCGCCAATCGCACCTGACGCGTGTCATAGAGTCGGCCAAGACACTGCGCTCCGCAGGGACCGGTGGTGACGTACAGGAAGGTCCACTTGCCTTTCAGAAATTTAGGGTCGGTCTGCCCCGACTCCATCAGGGGCAAGCTCTGCTCCGGCAGTGGCCGCGCCGGCACGATCAGATCGCCGGCATTGACGTGGCCGACGGGATGCCACGCGGGGCCGTAATACAAAAAGAAGGCGAGCGCCAGCGGCGCAAAAAATAGCAGCGCCAGGCCGATCAATATCGGGCGCTGGCTGCGGCGGCCGACTCGCGGTTCGTTCATGGCGTCGCGCGCTCGCGCCGCGTGTTGGTGACGATGTAAATGACGAGCAGCGTCAGCGCCAGAGCGAACCATTGCACCGCGTAGCCGATGTGGCGCAGCGGCGGGAAACCCGGTGCCGTCCAATGGCGCACGTAGCCGTCCGGCTCGCCGCAATCGAGCAGCACCAAGTCGGTCGCCTGGGTCCACGACGACTCGTGCAGCAGCTGTGCGATCTCGGCGCGACTCGGAAAACCGGCCACCACCGGATAGGGCGGCGCCAGCGGCGCCTTGGTGCCCATGCGAATGCCGGGGCTCGGCATGTTGTCGGCGCGGCCACGCAGCCGCCGCTCATTATCCGCCACCGCGATCGCCGGCCGCTCGGCACGACTCGACCCCAAAGGCACCCAGCCGCGATTCACCAGCAGCCAACCGCCGCCGCTCAGGGCAAACGGCGTGATCACGAAATAGCCCGCGCGGCCCGAATCGACCATGTTGTCGATCAACACCTGCCGGCTCTGATCGTAATGGCCCTCGGCCTCGACGTGCTGGTAGCGCCGCACGGCGGGGGTGTCCTGCCCGATGAGTTGCGTCGCATCGGTGCCGGCGGCGAATGCGTCGAACAACGCGCGTTTCTCGTCCGCGCGGCGCAGCTGCCAGCGGCCGAGCGAGATGAGCAAGCCGATCAGCACGATCGTGAGCAGCGTCGTAAAGGGCCGCGGCGCGAAGATGCGGGAACCGATTTTGATTGACACGATATACTGACTGCCCTGGTCTTAAGTCGGGCGGCTGTGGAATTCAAATATCTGGTGGTGGCAATGCTGGTACTGATCTTGATCAGTCTCGGCAAAGCCCTGTACCACTTGACCCGCAGCAAGCCGGACGACGCAGGCAAGATGGTCAAGGCATTGGCCTGGCGCATCGGCCTGTCGGTTGCGCTGTTCGTGCTGCTGATCGTCGCCTACTACAGCGGGTGGATCGACCCGCCGCACGTGACGCCGGGCTACAGCCAGTAGACGAAAGTAAACAGCCCGAGCCACACCACGTCGACGAAGTGCCAGTACCACGCGACCGCCTCGAAGGCGAAATGTCGCTGCGGCGTGAAGTGACCGCTCATCACCCGGAACCAGATCACCGTCAACATGATGGCGCCCACGGTCACGTGCATGCCGTGAAAACCGGTGAGCATGAAAAAGGTGGAGCCATAGATGCCGGTGCCGAGTTGCAGCCCGAGCTCGGTGTAGGCCTCGTGATATTCGAACGCCTGCAGGCCGACGAAGGTAAAACCCAAGAGAAAGGTGAGCGCGAGGAAGATTTTCAAACGGCCGCGATGCCCGGTGAGCAGCGCATGATGCGCGATCGTCACCGTCACGCTGCTGGTCAGCAGGATGGCGGTGTTGACGGCGGGCAGGCCGATCGCCGGCACGGTTTCGAAGGTGCCGCCGGCGCGCGGGCCGAGCGCCGCGGGACCGTTGCTCGGCCACACGCCGTCATAGTTGTTCCACAGCAGGAGCTTGCTGAATATTTTCACGCCGTCGCCCGACAGCCAGGGAACCGAAAAATTGCGCGCATAGAACAGCGCGCCGAAAAACGCGGCAAAAAACATCACCTCGGAGAAAATGAACCACATCATCCCCATGCGGAATGAGCGGTCCACCGCCAGGTTGTAGATGCCTGCCTGATTCTCGCCGATCACGGTGTGGAACCAGAACACGAACAGCAGCACCAGCATGATGAAACCGGGCAGCAGGGCATAGGCCGGCAGCCAGTCATCGAGCGTGGCGACCGCGCCCGACATCAACGTGAACAGCGTTACGGACCCATAGATCGGCCACGGACTGCTGTGGGGGATGTAGTAATGACCTGCATCAGCGTGCGCTTGCGCCATGATTCGATCTCTAAACGATGAATGAAAACAGTAGTTTAAATCGTTTGACTAGGGACGTGTTGACGATTGCGTCGCGTCGTACACCGTATATGCCAGGGTCAGCTTGTCGACATTGTCCGGCAATGCCGGGTCGACGATAAAGCGAACCGGCAGATCGCGCTGCTCGCCCGCCGCAAATTTCTGCGGGCTGAAGCAGAAGCACTCGGTCTTGCGAAAATACCGGGCGGTGCCCGTCGGGGAAATGCTGGGGACCGCCTGCGCCACCGACGCGGCCTGCGTCAGGTTCCTGGCGTGAAAAACCGCGTCGTAGAGTTTTCCCGGATGGACGCGCATCGATCGGGCCGCGGGCTGAAAATCGAAGCTGCCCACCGAGGCGGGCTGGGCAATGAATTCGATGGTCACTTCCCGATTCGGATCCACCGCTTCGTGGACCGTCGCCTTGCCGTCCTTGGCCTCGGCATTGCCGATGCCCGCCGCCCGGCACAACACGTCATACAGCGGTACCAGCGCCCAGCCGAAGGCGAAACTGCCGGCGGTCATGATCAGAAGCGCCCTGACCAGTTTGCGGTTGGCGCCTTTTTTCGCTTCGACCGGCTGCATCAGTGATGACTGCGAAACACCAGCAGCGCGATGAAGGCCAAGTACACCGCGATCGCAACGCACCCCAATCCCAAGGCGCCGTTTCGCACGCGGCGCCGCATCGCAGTGTGCTTGACCTCGGTCTCGGCCGCGCTCATGGAATGTGCGGCGCCGTGGTGAAGCTGTGATACGGCGCGGGCGACGGCAGCGTCCACTCGAGCCCCGTCGGATGCGTCCCCTCCCACACCTGCGCGGTGGCCTTCTGGCCGCCGCGGATCGATTGCACGATGACCCAGGCAAACAGAATTTGCGACGCCCCGAAGACGAAGCCGCCGATGGAGGACACCATGTTCCAGTCGGCGAACTGCACGGCGTAGTCGGGTATGCGCCGCGGCATGCCTGCCAACCCCAGGAAATGCTGCGGGAAGAACAACACATTGACGAAAATCGCCGACAGCCAGAAATGCGTCTTGGCCAAGGTCATGTTGTACATGTGGCCGGTCCATTTCGGCAGCCAGTAGTACACCCCGGCCATGATTCCGAATATCGCGCCCGGCACCAGCACATAGTGGAAGTGCGCGACCACGAAATAGGTCTGGTTGTATTGGAAGTCGGCCGGCACGATGGCGAGCATCAGACCGGAAAATCCGCCGATCGAGAACAGGAACAGGAACGCGAGCGCGAACAGCATCGGCGGCTCGAACGACAAGGATCCGCGCCACATGGTCGCGGTCCAATTGAACACCTTCACGCCGGTGGGCACCGCAATCAGCATGGTCGACATCATGTAGAAGAGCTGCGCGGCGAGCGGCATGCCGTCGACGAACATATGGTGGCCCCACACGATGAACGACAGGAAGGCGATGGATGCGATGGCGTAGATCATCGAGGTGGCACCGAACAACGGCTTGCGCGAGAACGTCGGCAGGATCTCGGAAATGATGCCGAACGCCGGCAGAATCATGATGTAGACCTCCGGATGTCCGAAGAACCAGAAGATGTGTTCGAACATCACCGGGTCGCCGCCGCCGGCGGCGTTGAAGAAGCTGGTCTTGAAGAAGTGGTCGGTCAGGAGCATCGTGACCGCGCCGGCAAGCACCGGCATGACGGCGATCAGCAGGTACGCGGTGATCAGCCAGGACCAGCAGAACAACGGCATTTTCAGCAAGTTCATGCCGGGAGCCCGCATGTTCATGATGGTCACGATGACGTTGATCGCGCCCATGATCGACGACACGCCCATCATGTGAATCGCGAAGATCAGCATCGGGAAGCTATCGCCGGTCTGCAGCGACAGCGGCGGATACAGAGTCCAGCCGCCGGCCGGCATTCCGCCCGGCACGAACATCGTCGACAGCAGCAGGGTGAAGGCGAACGGCAGGATCCAGAAGCTGAAGTTGTTCATGCGCGGCAGCGCCATGTCGGGCGCGCCGATCTGCATCGGAATCATCCAATTGGCGAGGCCGACGAAAGACGGCATGACCGCACCGAAAATCATGATCAGCGCATGATTGGTGGTCATTTGATTGAAGAATTCCGGTTGCACCAGCTGCAGTCCGGGTTGGAACAATTCGGCGCGAATCACCATCGCCATGGCGCCGCCGATGAAGAACATGATCAGGCTGAACACCAGGTACATCGTGCCGATGTCCTTGTGATTGGTGGCGAACAGCCAGCGCTTGATGCCGGTCGCCGGCTGGTCGTGGTGGTCGTCATGAGCGGTGTCGCTCGTGTGGGCATTGGCCATGTTGCTTTAGCTCTCTTGAGGTAACGATCGATACTTAATGGGTCGCGGCCGGCAGTACTTGCGCGGTGCTCGGCGGGGCGGCGTCCTTGGCTGCGGCTTGCTTGGCGGCCGCCTTCTGCTGCTCCACCCAGGCTTTGAAATCGTCGGGCGTGCGTACATCGACGACAATGGGCATGAAGCCGTGGTCGCGTCCGCACAGTGCCGCGCATTGCCCGCGGTACAGCCCTTCCTTGCCCGGATCCACTCTGAACCAGAGTTCATTGACGAAGCCCGGGATGGCCGAGCGCTTGGCGCCGAAATCCGGCACCCACCAGGCGTGGATCACATCCTGCGAGGTCAACAGCAGCCGCACCTTGGTGCCGCTCGGGATGACGAAGGGCTTGTCGACTTCCAACAGGTAATTGGGCACGGTTTTCGGGTCGATCCCCGAATGCAGCTGGCGCGCGAAATTCGAGTCGCGGGCCAGAGTCGAGAAGAAATTGACTCCCTCGCCCGCGTCCATGTATTCGTACTGCCATTTCCACTGATACCCGGTGACGCGCACGGATAATTCCGAATTTCGCGTGTCCTCCATCATCAGGATGACTTTCGCCGCCGGGATCGCCATGGCCACCAAGATCAATACCGGAATGATGGTCCAGATGATTTCGACCTTGGTGCTGTGGACCAACGTCGTGTCGGGCACCGCGCCCTGAGAATGCCGGAATTTGACCAGCGCGTAGATCATCACGCCGAACACCACGATCGCGATGGCGACGCAGACCCAGAAAACCTCCATGTGCAGCGCGTAGATGTCGCGGCTCAAACCGGTGACGCCCAGCGGCAAATTGTAGCCGTTCGAGGTATTGGCTCCCGCCTGGGCGGCCCAGCCTAAGGCGGTCAGAGCGAGCGCCCGGGCTCGCTAACTCGAGGCTTGAGAA
>Ga0302320_10009621_pt1 | contig 20738 bp, 18 predicted proteins | sample Bog_T0_3_FD_202130 | JGI IMG/M metagenome (GOLD analysis project Ga0302320, IMG submission 202130) | Peat permafrost microbial communities from Stordalen Mire near Abisko, Sweden - Bog_T0_3 | ecosystem: Environmental > Terrestrial > Soil > Wetlands > Peat | place: Sweden: Abisko, Stordalen Mire...
GCTTTTTCCTGCGTAACGCGGGCCAGTTCGTCGCGAATCTGTGCGAGCTTCAGGCCGCGTTCCTGCAGGATCTCGGCGGCGAAGCACTTTTCTTCGCGCAGCAGGCCGAGGAGCAGATGCTCGGTGCCGATGTGCTTGTGTCCCAGGCGTTCGGCTTCTTCCGCCGCATACGCCAGGACGCGCTTGCACTCGTTTGAAAGCGGCAGATCGACGGAAGTGGAGACCTTTTCGCGAATGGTGGTATGCGCTTCAATCTGCTTGCGAATCGACTCCACCGAGGCGTGGGAGCGCAGGAAACGGTTGGTCAACGCCTTGTCCTCGCGCAAAAGGCCGAGCAGCAAATGCTCGGTCTCGATATAGGGTGAGCCGAACTGGCTGGCCTCATACCGCGCGAAGAAGATCACGCGCCGTGCCTTCTCCGTATAGCGTTCGAACATGATGTCCCCCTTGATACAGGCTATCGGCTGGAGTGGCCGTCCGGTTTATCAACCCCGGCTTCAACCCAACCCGCACGTGCCTTTTTCTTATGCGCCGACGGAGCACCGGACGAGTGTTTCTCCTGCCCCGAACAGCTTTTTAAGATGGATTTGGAGCTTTTTCTTCGGCTCCATTGCCGTCCGGCGGTGTTACTGCCGGCAGACCCCCATCCTGCCCTCTTCAGCCTGGATCGCCTCGAATCTGCTCCGCTGCCAGACTGCTTACTGAATAAGACTCAAAAACAAACAGGAATGCTGCATTTTCGCTTCAAACGATTGTGGTTGGCAATCCCACTTGTGGGTTGGGTGCCAGCGGAGCCAGCCTTCCACCTTCAAGCCGCAATGCTCGCGTACACCGCGCGGCCAGGTCAAGGTTATGCGTCACCAGTATCGACGTGAGCCCGTGATCCGCATGAAGGCGCTCAATCAGGCCGAAAACCCGGCCGGCGGTAATCTCGTCCAGGTCGCCGGTGGGCTCGTCGGCCAGCAGCAGGTGGGGATTGTTCACCAGCGACCGGGCCAGCGCCACGCGCTGCTGCTCGCCGCCGGAGAGTTCGCCGGGCCTATGTTCGCCGCGATCCTCAAGGTCCACCTGCCTCATCCAGTTAGCCGCCACCTGCATCGCCTCCCGCTTTGAAGCGCCGCGAGCGAGCAGCGGCATGGCCACGTTTTCCAGCGCCGTAAATTCCGGCAGCAGGTAATGAAACTGCCAAACATAGCCGATTTCCCGGTTGCGAAAGGCCGCGGCCTCGCGGGGGGAGAGTTTGGCCACATTGGTTGAGGCGCAGTATACAGTTCCGGCGGAAGGAGCATCAAGCGCTCCCAGCATGTGCAAAAGTGTGCTTTTTCCTGCGCCGGACTGGCCGACTATTGCGACCATTTCGCCGGTTTCGACCTGAAGATTGAGGCCCCGGAAGAGATTGAGTTCGCCGCGTGCTGTCTTGTACGTCTTCTTTAAATCGGTTACCTGGACGATGGGTGCCCGCAATTCCTGGTCCCGCGCTGTGCGGGAAGCCTGGCTGGCAGCCGCTGGTGAGGATTGCATCATCCGGTTAATCTCAATTTTACATTGCCGGGGCGGGGATTCACCAAAACTGACCGTGCGCCGCGGAATACATCGATCTTGCGGCCCGGCAATGGGTTGCGAACGGCTATGGCCTGCCAACGCTTGCAGCGTCACTGCCACTCTGTTCCCATGTTGTCATCGGTAATCAGCCTCGAGCCTCTGAGCCGGCTTTGCAAGCTAGCTCGCGATTCGAGTCCGCCCTTGGGAACACCGAGTTCATCCGCCAGATGGAGAACATCTTCAAGCCGAGCCCGTTGCAGTGGATCGGCAAGATCGAAGACGGGTTGTCTGTTGATTCGATAATTGGTTAACGCCGTTCTCCAAAGAGCCTTGTCGAGCGAAAACGGGCTATCGCTCACGGCGAGAAAGCTGCCGATGCGAAGTGCAAAAGGAAACGCGGCCGTGCCTGTGGCCAGCACGTCGGGTGACCCGGTCGTGTTGTAGTAGGCAATTCCGCCAGCGTTCATGTGCGAACGAAGCAAGCGCATAAACTCCGTGGACAGCAGATTGGTCATGTTGGCGCGCCAATTGAAACTGGTGTTCATCAGGATGAAATCGAAACGGCGATCGGGATGGGCAACCAGCCAGCGCCTGCCGTCGTCAATGACGATGTGTACCTTGGGATTGCGCAGCAGGCTTTCGACCTCGGAATTCTGGCGAATCAGCGGGAGGAAGCCGGGATTGATCTCGACGATGACGAAATTCTCGACATTGGGGTCGTTGGCCACAACCTGTGCCCATGAACCGGAAGCGAGACCGATCATCAGGACGTCTTTCGGTTTTGCATGCAATCCGCTTACCGCGAATGCGCGGTAGAGGCCGTTGGAGTCGTGCATGAGGCCGGTGTTAAAACGTCCATCGTAGACGCCGCCGCTGTAAACGACGCTGGTGGGGTAGCCGAACTCAGATCTCTCGGGGTAAACGGCAATCACGCCGCTCCGGTTCTCAATCACGCGGGAGAAAATCATCCCGGCACGATAGACGGTCTTGAACAGCAAACGCTCGTACATGCCGTTGAACAGAAAGCCCGAGGCCAGGGCTAGGACCACGCAGGCAACACAGCCGGTTGCAAACAGGCCGCTCGGGCCTTTGTGCCGGTCCGTTGCCGGGCCCGAAAGGAACGCTAGCATGGAAGCGACAATCAGACCCAGCCCGAGCAGCAGCAACGAAGTGGTGCGCGTGGAGCAATGATTGAGCACCACGAAGCCCACCAGAAAGCTGCCCAGAGTCGAGCCGGCAATATTGCTGAGGTAGAGAAAGCTAAGTTGCCTTCCGGCATTCTTTGCCGGATTGACGGCTGCGTGCGAAAGCAGGGGGAAGGCCGATCCGAGCAGGGTCGCTGCAATAAAAACGAAGGAATACGTGAATTTGACGGGAACATGGACCACCGCATGGGCGAGTGCGGGGCCAAGAAGAAAAGCGGCGACGGTTCCCAGAATGACGACATTCGAGGCAGCCTGCAGCGTGAGCCGTACATTGTTGCGATACTTTTGCCGGCACAGGTCGCGGACCGCGAAAGATCCGTAGGCAACGCCGAGCAGGTAGTAGGCAAGCAGGAGCGCAAAGCTGTCTGCCGCGCCGCCGGAGGCAAACGAGTAAATGCGGTACCAGACGATCTCGTAGGCCAGCGCCGCAAAACCAACTGCGCCTGAGAGCAGCATGCCGATCCAGAGGGGGATGGTCTGCTGGGTTGCGGCAGACTCCGTTGTCTGTATCTTCACCGAAGGAGCGGGTTGGTTGGCCTGCAGAATCAGTGCGGTTGCGCCGGCAAACAGGTTGAAGCAGGCAGCGAGCCTTACCGAACCGGATTCGCCGAGCAGTCGCATCAGCAAGAACGCAGCCGCAAAACATGCTGCGGCGGAGCCAAGCGTGTTGACCGAATAAAGCGCGCCCACCGACTCGCCCACATTGCCCGTGCGACGCACGAAATGCTCCACCAGCAGTGGCAGGGTGCTTCCCATCAGCATGGTCGGAACCAGCAGCAGCGCAAAGGCAATGCAGCCGGTTGCGAAGGTGGAAGCGCCCGCGGTGAGGTCACCGACTCCATGAAATATGCCCAGCGAAACCGCCCCAAATGCGCCCACTGAAAGCTCGATGACCCCGAAGGCCAGCAGCAGCCGCACTCCCTTGCGCGAGGAAAGCCATCCACCGGCCATGCTGCCCAGGCCCAGACCAAGCATGAAAACGGTAACGATCATGGTTACCGATTCGATGTTTACGCCGTACAGGGTAAACAAGGCCCGCTGCCAGACAATCTGGTAGAGAAGTGCGGGAAAGCCTGACAAAAAGAACAGCAGGTAGTAGAACGGGATCGTATCCAGCTTTGCAATCGAGCGTGCATTTGTCGGCATTTCAGCTACCTTAACACGCAGGCAGGCCGGTCGAAATCCAACCAAAGACGCAAACCGGGCTGCGCCTGGACCGATCCTCCGTCGAAGGGTCCAAACCCATCACTTGCCTGCCGAAAGTGCAGCGGGGTTCAGGCGGGCGATGCGGCCGTTGGGACCAACAATGAAGGGCAGCGAGAGCGCATTCCAGTTGCCGTTGTCGAGGGGTTGCCAGGTGCGGCCGTCGTCGCGGCTTATGTCGCTGCCGTTGGTTCCGGCGGTGATCCAAAGCTTGAGGGATTCGGACCATTGGACGGTGGAGCGGTAGCCGTGCGGCGGGGTGGTGGAAGCGGTCCAGTGAAGGCCACCGTCATTTGAGAATGCGCAAGTTCCCGCTGGATCACCCGGTTCCTTGTAGTCTCCCCCAACTGCGACTAATACATCTCCAGCATGCGTGGTCCGCTCAATGAATCTTGCCGCATCTGCGTCCGCAACAGAATCTGGACCGAGATGCGCTGCTACCGAGAAGGCACCTGCCGATTGCCCGTGCTTGACCGGAATATCCCCGCCAACAAATCGGAAGAAAATATATGGGTCGTGCTTCACATGCAATTCGAGTGCGCGGCTGCGGCTCGTTAATCCGCCTGTGACCCAAAAGGGAGAGTTTCGAATCAAGATCATCGAGGAGTTACTGGCCGCGAATAGCGATTCGCCGCCCTTTGCAGACGCGACCTCTGGGCGAGGCTGTGTGTCAGTTTTCCAAGTCTTTCCATAGTCGAATGTCATGAAATCCCGGAACTTGCCATCAACGGGATCTCCCATAAGGCGACCCATGCGGCCTTGGTCTCTTCCCGACGCCGGTATGAACTGCAAATCATCCCAAAAGCCATCCTTATCTGGATTCGTGAACAGGAGCGTCCATGTCGTGCACCCATCCGTGGTTTTGTAGAGGCGGCTTTTGTCGCCGGGGCCAGAGGCCATGACGATGGCCGTCGCCATGTCCCATGCTTGCACGCCGCGAAAGTCCAGCGACGCGCCATCTCTGTCTCCGTCGGGGATAGCGCATTTTTGCCAGTGCGCACCGCCGTCGGTTGTTCTCAGCACAGTGCCTCCGGTTCCGCTGGCCCAGGCCACTGTCCCATCCACCGAATCGATTCCGCGCAGGCCAGCGGTTGTACCCGAATCCTGCATTTGCCACACCTCAATCGCATTTGCCGGCACAGGCGAGGGCGACTGGGCAACAGCAATTGCACAAGCGGCAACCAGCAGATTAAGCGGGAGAACACGCATGGCTTGCAGTATAGACGCGCGGACCACGTGCTTTATGTTTTCCTCGGTCGCTCCGCAATGGGTAGCAAGATGAGCCTTGACCGCCAGGGGGCACGGGCGCAAGACTAGAGCAATCCAGCAGCACTAAAGACCCTTCAGACATTGGGCGCGGCAAGCGGGCGCGAAAGGCGGACCGGTGACGGGCCAGACAAAAGGCGAAGTGTACTCGCAGCCGGCCGTGAAGGAGAATTACGGGCTTCATGCCGGTGTGCTCGGGCCGCTGGAGACGCTGGCGCAGTCGGTCTCCGCCATGGCTCCGTCCACTTCGCCTTCGCTCACCATTCCGCTGGTCTTCGCCCTAGCGGGGAATGCCACCTGGTTCGTCTATCTGCTGGCAACCGGGGCTACCCTGCTGGTGGGCTTTTGCGTGAGCCGGTTCGCGCGCCTCTCCGCATCGCCGGGGTCGCTCTACTCTTACGCCTCTGACACGCTGCCGCCCGTATTTGGCGTCGTTGCTGCGTGGGGCTTGCTGCTGGCCTATTTGGCCACCGGCGCGTCGGTAGCCGGCGGCGCACTCTACTACGCCGGCGTGCTGTCGCAGCAGTTTTTTCACTGGACGCCCCCGGCTCTGCCGGTGCTGGCCTTGGTGTCAGTGGTGGCTGGCTTGATTGCATACCGCGATGTAAAGCTTTCCGCCGAGTTGATGCTCTGGATCGAGGTAGTTTCCGTCAGCCTGATTCTGATTGTGCTGGCCCTAATGCTGTTCCGGTTTGGTCTGCACTTCGATCTCGATCAGTTGCGGCTGAAGGGCGTTTCCCTCTCCGCGCTGGGCCCCGCGCTGGTGCTGGCGATGTTCAGCTTTGTGGGATTCGAGAGCGCGACCACGCTGGGAAACGAAGCGCGCGAGCCCCTCAAGACCATCCCGCGCGCGGTGCTGCAGTGCGCAATTCTGGCTGGCGTCTTCTTCATGTTGTGTTCCTACTCTGAGGTGCTGGGGTTTCGCGGCTACTCGTCGCAGCTCAGCGATGCAACCAGCCCGCTGCATTTGCTGGCGGCCAAGGCGGGCATCTCGCCGCTGGGTGTGGCCATCGACTTTGGCGCGGCGGTAAGCATGTTTGCCTGCGTGCTGGCCTGCACCACGGCGGCCGCTCGCGTTCTGCTCAGGATGGCGCACGCCAAACTGCTTCCCGCAGCGTTGGAGCGCACCAACCGGCGGCACGGCACGCCGGGAACGGCTATTGCTCTTTCCGCCGGGCTGATGTTTGTTTCGACGGCGGCACTTTCGCTGCGCGGCGCCTCAGGCTCCGATATGTACGACTGGGTAGGCTCGCTTTCAGTGTTCGGCTTCCTCACCGCCTATGCCCTGGTGGCTGCGGCGCTGCCCTTTGCACGCCGCGCGCTGGGACAGCACTCGCACTGGGTGGCCGGCATCAGCATGCTCACCGTGGTGGTGATGATCCTCATCGTGATCTTCGACCTGAGGTCCGCGACGGATGCGAATCATGCGCGCATTCCCTGGATCTATCTTGGAATCATCGCCGCTGGGCTGGCGTGGTATGGGCTGAGGCGAAAGCGGGCGATTCCGATTCGATGACTATCCATCCCGCTCCGGCAGGTGGGGCAGTCCTGTCAAAAGCGCGTCCCCGTGCGTGTCGTTAAATGTGCAGGCTAGGCTGTTGAAAAGGCCCGCGCAGTGTGCGCAGATCTGCGCACATTACGCCGGAAAAACGACGTCGTAGCATGTGCTAATGTGTTCCGGCAAACCGGTGAAAAACAGTGCAAATAAGACCATTTTAAGGCCGTTTTAGTGCGAAAAACAGCGCAAGAACGTGCATTTTCGGTGCATTTTTGTGCACCAAAATGCCGGTTTGGGGTGAGAAAGTGCTAGCAGTGATATCAGTGCGGCATTTTCGCAGTGCTATGGAATGAATACGGCCCGCAATCCCGGCCCCATGGCACGATTTTACTCGTATTGACACACCTTTTGAGCACCGATTTGCGGCTTTCAGCCATCAGCCAAAAACTGAGAGCTGAGAACTGGTGGTTTCGGGAGTGGCACCCAGAATTCATGGATAAAGAGTATCTATTCCGGTCCGGCAAATGGGACTATGCGGGGCGAGATGCGAGGCTACAAGCGAGTTGGCGAGTTAGGGAGTGATCTGGGTGCCATAGGTTTCATGGCACCCCACAATCATTTCATCTCGTTATGGCACATTGTTTCCCAAATGACAGAAGTTTACTCTCTGTCAATTCAGCAATATGTGACATAATGATTGAAGGAGTCAACATGTCGTCAACTGTCTCTGCTTCGGGTCCAGTCCATGGCAGGATCAATGAAAATGGCCGCACCGTAATCCCGGCGGCGCTGCGGGAGGAGATGGGTGTTAGACCGGGCGACGCTGTCCTGATGGAAGTAGAGGACGGTGTTTTACGAGTCGAGTCCCATATTGCCCGGATTCGGCGCATCCAAAGCGAGGTGGCGAAATATGCCAAACCGGGTGTTCTCGCATCGGATGAGCTTATTGCAGAGCGTCGAGCAGAAGCGCGCCGTGAGATGGAAGAGGCGCTTGGGTAAAGCGTCGGTTCTCGACTCTTCGGAAGATAGCATGACACGATACTGGAGGTGTCGACAATGATCAATGTGGACAGTACGCAGGAACGGGCAAAAACACGTATCAGTCCAAATGGCCGCATCGTGATTCCCGCCTCGATTCGTCAGCACTTGGGTGTGAAGCCGGGCGATCCCGTCCTGATGGAAGTCGAGGATGGTGTGCTTCGGATAGAGTCCTATCCAACCAGGATCGCCAGAATCCAGCGCGAACTGGCGCAATACATCCCGCCCGGAGTCTCGTTGGCGGATGAACTCGTTGCGGAGCGGCGTGAGGAAGCTCGCCGGGAGCAGGAAGAAATAGACCGCGAACTCGAGCAGGGCCGTGAGCGAAGAGAGGAAAAGATTGCCTGATACTGCCGTTGTCGATTCCTCCGCTGTTCTCGCCTTGCTTCAAAATGAGGCGGGAAGCGCGACTGTGAGCCAGGTGATCTATGGTGCTCTTATCAGTGCGGTCAACCTGACTGAAGTTTACTCAAAGATGATCGAGAAAGGGCTGCCCGCACCCTTTTCCTGGGAAAAAATCGTCTCATTGCAGTGCGACGTGTGCCCCTATACGGGCGAGCAGGCCCGGATTGCCGCTGAACTGATTCCGATGACCAAGCCGTTCGGCCTTTCCCTCGGCGACCGGGCTTGTCTGGCTCTTGCCATCGACCGCAAGGCGACGGTTTACACCACTGACCGCGCATGGAAGAATCTTTCGTTGGGAATCGAAATCGAAGTGATTCGCTGACTTCACGGCCTGAGACGGGATCCGCGGCCAGCCTTATCGCCCCATGCGATGCTTGCTGGCATTTACTGCGGCACGAGCTTCGCGGTCGGCCTCGCGGCGCCTCTCCGTCTCCCGCTTGTCCCAGTCCTGCTTGCCCTTGGCCACGGCCAGTTCGCACTTCACCCGCCCGTTGCGGAAGTAAAGCCGCGTCGGGATGAGCGTGTGGCCCTTGATCTGCGTCTTGGAAAGTAGCTTGCGAACCTCGTCCCGGTGCAACAGCAGCTTGCGGGTGCGCGTTTCGTCGTGGTTGGCCATGTTTCCGTGCGAATAAGGACCTATATGAACGTTGAGCAGAAACGCCTCGCCGTCCTTGATGAGACCGTAGGAATCTCTCAGGTTGGCCTTGCCTTCGCGAATGGACTTGACTTCGGTGCCGCGCAGGGCGACGCCAGCCTCGAATTTCTCCAGCAGAAAATAGTTATGGCTGGCCATTCGATTGTGCGCGGCATCCCGCTCGCCGGAGGCCACGGGATCGCGCGGCCGAACCGTCTTTTTGGGACCGGAAATGTCCGGCTGAACGATCACATGGCTGGTTTGGCGGGCCATCGGGAAGCTCCCTCGAATCTTCATCCTAGCATTGAGGCGGCTTTCCCGGCCCGGCGCCCGCGGCTTAGCGCCATCCGCACAGGCCGTGGGGGCTGGCGCACATTCCCAGTCGCCGAGAGTCGGGCAACCGCGGGGCTTTGCTAAAATGAGGCATCGTTGGATGGGAAAATTCGCCAGCAGGAATTGCGACGACGATTGCAAATGTGTATGCGTCAGGGGCGGCCAAGGCAGCCCGCAAGGGGCCCAAGCGGAATGCGGGCCGGCTGAGACGCCTGGGAGTTCGATGAACCGCCGCGTAATTGCACGGGCTACCTCAAGAGCCGAGTTCCCTGGGTCCGTTCCGGCAGTGTTGTTGTCTCCCGGCGCCGCTCGCCGGATTGCCATCCTCGCTATTCTCGCCCTGGCTGGCCTCGCAGGCGTCAGCCTTCACGCGGAGTCGGCGAACTTCGATTACAAGCGCGGCCAAAACGCCGAGGCGAAAGAAGACTACGATACGGCTGTCAGCTTCTACCAGAAAGCCAACGCCAGAGCCCCCAAGGATCTGACCTACCGCACGGCTCTCTACCGGGTTCGGATCTCCGCCTCGGCAGCGCACGTTTCGAAGGGCCGAAAGCTGCTGCAGGCCGGCGACGAGCAGGCGGCGCTTGTGGAGTTTCTGCATGCGGCGGAGATAGACCCCAGCAACGAAGCCGCCCAGCAGGAGATCGAACGGGTTCGCAAAAGGCACGGAGAATTGCCACCGCAAACCGAGACCAGTTTGCCCGAGGAGCCGGGCACCCAGCAAGAACTGGACTCGATGGAATCGCCGGCCCAGCTCAAACCCATCTCGAACGAGCCGCTCACGCTGAGTATGACCCAAGACTCCAAGGTCATCTACGAGGCCATCGGCAAGAGCGCCGGGATCAACGTCTTGTTCGATCCGGACTACACCTCGAAGCGCATTCAGGTGGAGTTGACCAATATGAGTTTGCTGGACGCGCTGCGTGTGGTGGGCACCATGTCCAACACCTTCTGGCGCCCGGTCACCCCGAACACCATCTTTGTGGCTGCGAATACCCGCAACAAGCGCACCGACCTCGACGAGCAGGCGATTCAGACCTTCTACCTGAGCAATGCCTGGCAAGCAAACGATGTACAAGACGTCAACACCGCCATTCGCACCTTGCTGGGCACGAACGTCAAGGTTCAAGCGATCGTGAACCAGAACGCCATCGTTGTCCGTGGCACGCCCGACGAGTTGCTGCTGGCGCAAAAGCTGGTGAACGACCTGGACAAGGCGCGTGCCGAAGTGGTGGTGGATATCGCGGTGCTTGAGGTGAGCAAGAACTGGGAGCGGACCATCGGCATTCAATGGCCCCAGAGCGTGGGCCTTGCCCTGCAGCCGCCCACCAGCAGCACTTCCACCACAACCACCGGGACCACCGGAACCACAGGATCGACGAACAGCGGCACCAGCCCATCTCTTTACGACCTGGCCCACCTGAAGGCGACAGACTTCGCGGTAACCATCGGCTCGGCCACGGCCAACCTGCTGCTCACAGATTCGGACACCAAGATTCTGGATAATCCCCGACTCCGGGCTACCGACCAGCAGAAGGCGACCATGAAGATCGGCGAGCGCATTCCCATCGCCACCGGTTCCTATCAGAACGGCGCGGGAGTAGTGGGCGCCGGGGTCAGCTCGCTGGTGAACACGCAGTTCCAGTACCAGGACGTGGGTGTGAATATCGAAGTAACGCCCACGGTTCATTTCGACCACGATGTGACGCTGAAGATTGTTATCGAAGTGACGGCGCAAACCAGTTCCGTAACCATCAGCGGCGTCACCGAGCCAATTCTGAGCCAGCGCAAGGTCGATCAGGTTATACGGCTGCGCGAGGGCGAGGCCAGCATCCTGGGCGGCATTCAGAACACGCAGGATCAAACGAGCTGGAGCGGCATCCCAGGGCTGAGTTCGATTCCGATTCTGAAGTACCTTTTTGGATCGAAGGACATGACCAAGACTGACGACGAACTCGTCTTCGTGGTGGTGCCGCATATCGTTCGCACGCAGATGCTCGACCGCGTAAATCTGCGCACCATCGATACGGGCGCAGGCGCGACCATCGAGCTGCGACACGCATCCAACGAGAGCCCCACTTCCACTCCGGCGTCGAGCCCCGCGCAGCCGGCAAGTCCGGCTCCGGCGATTGTCCCGACGCGTCCTGCCGGCGCGCGTCCCAACGTGGGCGTGGTTCCTGGACAAAGCGCAATGGCGGCCGCCCCAGCAGCGTTGGCGCAAATGCGCGAATCGGCAGAAGCGAATAATCAAACGGCGAATGCGAACCGGCTGCCCAACCCGGCCGCCTCAACCGGTTCACCGAGTCCGGCGACTCAATTTACTCCAGGTGCTCAGCCGAATCCTTCAGGACCGCCCAATCTTTCCGGCCTCCCGAATGCGGTGGGCAACCAAAACCTGCCCGGCCCAGGGTCTGTAAGCTTTTCGCTTCGTCAACCGCCCGGCCCGGCGGCTGTGGGATCCACAATTCAGGTACCTGTTGTGCTTGCGGGCGGTGTGGATATTGCTTCGGTTGCCTTGCAGGTTCAATACGATCCGGCCAAACTTTCTCTGGTAAACCTTGACACGGGCGACTTTTTGCGCCGGGATGGAAAGACCGCAACGCCGATCCATACCGACGATGGGCCGGGCAATCTCACCATCAGCATTGCGCGTCCGCCGGGAACGGCCGGGGTCAACGGCTCGGGAACGATTTGTGTGCTCACCTTCCAAGCCAAAGCGGCGGGAGAAACTGCCGTGACCATCACTAAGGCAGCGCTGCAAAACAGTATGCGGCAGCCGGTGCCGGCCACTGGAGCGAAAGCAACCATTGTGGTGCAATAGAGCAATAGGCGATGAGAAATGCCAAGCCAATCCGGATCGACCGCGGCGGCGAGCGTGGCCTCACGCTGGTCGAGTTAATCGTGACGGTGGCGATCCTCTCCGTTCTTGCTTCGGTGGCCGTGCCGGTTGCGCGTTTCCAGGTTAAGCGCCAAAACGAGCGCATTCTCAGGCACGATCTGTGGGAGATGCGCGATGCGATCGACCACTATAAGGACGCGGCCGATATGCACGCATTCCAGACTAAGGTCGACAGTCAGAACTATCCGCCCGATCTGGAGACGCTGGTGAACGGGGTAGACGTCCAGAGCAAGAAGGTGAAGTTTCTTCGCCACATTCCCGTGGATCCCATGACTGGCAAGGCGGAGTGGGGCTTGCGCTCCATGCAGGACGATCCGACGTCGGACTCCTATGGCGGCCAAAGCGTTTTCGACGTGTATTCCAAATCCCAGGGGACTGCTCTGGATGGCACCAAATACTCCACCTGGTAGGTGGGGAAAGCGGAGTTAGCGTTGTTAGCAGAGCTAGCGGAGTAAGATTTTGCCAGCCAGAGCGGAGCGAGACTAACTCCGCGAACACGAGCGAAGCGAGGCTAACCCGCTAACTCCGCCAGCAACTACAAGAGGATTCTTTGAGCATCGGACGGAAACAGGACGCGGGCTTTACGCTGGTCGAGCTGATGATCGTGATGGCGATTATCGCCATACTCATGATGGTGGCCGTGCCGCGCTTTGCAGCCGCCGTCAGGATGGCCCGGGAAGCGGTGCTCAAGGAAGACCTATTCACCATTCGCGGCGCAATCGACTCCTACACCATGGACAAGCAGAAGGCGCCGCAATCGCTCGACGATCTTGTGCAGGAGGGCTACCTGAAGGCGATTCCAGAGGATCCAATGACCAAGAGCAAAGACACCTGGGTCACCGATTCCGGCGATTCGCTCCACTCCGTTGACCAGACCGACCCTGGCATCGACGATGTCCACTCGGGCTCCCAGGAATCCGGCTCCGACGGACAGGCGTACTCCACGTGGTAAGCTGGTAGGCAAACCGGGTGACAACCATGGCCCCACGCTCTTCTATCCTCCTCTTGCTTTTTTTGTGCATGGCCGCGTTCAGCGGCTCCGTGCAGGCACAACAGGCGCAAACGGGCAAGACCATCACCATCCGCATCCTCGACAGCCGAACTGGAAATCTGATTACGCCTACCGGCTTCCTGCTTCGGGTCGATCACCAGCAGACCGAGCATGCCGACTGGGTGCAACAAAATGAGGACGGGTCGGGGAAGTTGACACTACAACAGGACGCATCGCTCCTCACCGCGCACGCTACTTACGACAAGACCATGCTGATCTATGTGAATTGCGATTCCACCAAAGACAAGCCGGCGCCGGTCGACCATTGGTACGCAATCTCCGACATTCTCAGATCCGGCGTAGTGGCGCCCAACGACTGCAGTCGGCGGACCGCCCAGGCCAAACCCGGCGAGTTCGTCTTCTTTGTCCGTCGGGTGAACTGGCGAGAACAGATGCAGCAGGATTTTTGAGCCTTTACGCCGAAGGCCCCGGACCATCGATTGGAGAATACCTTCCCTTGGCGCTTGATTCCAACCAATCGGCTGCAATCGAATTCACCCTCCGGGTCCATAGACTCTATGCCGGCTTGATGCTTGCAACCACCGCCGGTTCCGATCCGAACTCGGAACCCGGCCTGGGCGGCACGTTTCTTTACGCCGGCGAACTCGACAACCTGGGCCGCGCCCTGCTGGTGGCGGGCAACATTGCCGGCGCGGCGTCGCTGGCCTCAAGCTCCGATGCCGTTGCGCAAAAGCAGGCCATCCGCGACGGAGTCGCCGACTTTCTGGTTACCACGCTCGATGAATCTCTGCGCATTCTCAAGAACCAGATTCGCAAGCGCGAAGCAGTTGCCGTTTGCGTGGGCATGGCGCCAGAAACCGTCGAGTGCGAGATGCTGCAACGCGGCGTATTGCCCGATCTGCTGCGCCCAGGCGACGCATCGTCGCAAGAACTGGCGGTCCTTCGCAGCCAGGGTGCGCGCCAGGTGGAGCAGGCCGCAGCGGACGAAAGCCCGACCGTGGTGACCTGGCATGTTGCCGCCGCACCGTCGCTCTGGCTGCCCAAACTGGATGCATTGGCTCTGGAGTGCCTGAGCCCCAACGCCTGGTCTGCCCGGCGCTGGCTCCGCCTGGCCCCACGTTATCTGGGCCGCCTTGCGCAAGGCGTCCGAGTGCTGTGCTGCGAACCGGAGTCGGCGAAGCAGTTTTCCGCCCGGGTTCAGGCAGCGGTCCAAAGCGGGGGAATTGGCGTGCCCGTGAATGTCAACCTGAGCAATCCTGGCGAGACGTTACGTTCTCAGCCCTGGCCGACCGCGACCATCTAGAGCGAGGCAATCCTATCTATACGGTGAAGTCCATGCGTCCAGAGGCCTTGTACCTTCAGTTCCGAAATTTGGGTTCGTTTTGCAGATCATTACCATCGATTCATGCACAATTGACACAAGGAAAGAGCGAAAGATGATTGCATGCAAATTCCAGGGTGCGATCTAGTTCGGGCGGCAGCGGGAATCAAGAGCCGCTCAGCCGGGCCAAAACCGCAAAAGGATGCTTCTTCGGCCTTCTGGCGGTACGAGACCACCTAACTCAAGGACAACCAGTAGGTTTCGAATAAAGGAGGGGTGCCGGTACAGTGCCTGTATGCCAATACTGTGCTTATAACAACTCTTGAATCAATACATTACAGCCAATCCAAGAATCTCTATGCATCGCCACTACGCCAGTATGGCCGTCCTTCCCTTGTTAACTTTACTTCCTCACTTGTTCCCCTGCACCAATCAGCCTCGCGTTCCGGCATGAGGCGGAATGGCCTCCGTGTACAATTCAATTAAGGATGAGCCCCAGCACCCACCGCGGCAGGAACCGATGACGATTGAAACTCGACCTCTCGCTGAAGAGGTGTGCGCCAATTCTGCTCCCGCATTGGCGGCAATAGGGGATCGCGCCGAGGATGGAGAGGAAATAAGTCTGCTCGACTTTCTCATCGTCCTTGCCGAGCGCAAGCGAATCGTCTTTTACGTTACCGCGGTCTTCGCCATTCTCGCCATCGCCATCTCGCTGCTACTTCCCCAGCGCTACACCGCAACCGTTACGCTGCTGCCTCCCCAACAGAACACCTCGATGGGGGCCGCGCTGGCCTCGCAGCTTGGCTCCATGGGAGGCATGGCTGCGCTGGCCGGTGGCAGTCTCGGGCTCAAGAACCCCAACGACATGTACGTCGCCATGTTCAGGAGCCGCACGGTTGAGGACGCGATGGTGCAGCATTTCGGCCTGATGCAGGAGTACCACGAGCGGTATCTCTCCGATGCGCTCAAGGCCTTCGAGAAGCATGCGACTGTTGACGGCAGCGGCAAGGCCAACCTGATCCATATCTCCGTCGAGGATCGCGACCCGCGGCGCGCCGCGGAGCTGGCCAACGGCTATGTCGACCAGTTCCGCGATCTGTCGCAGCATCTTGCTATCACGGAAGCCTCGCAGCGCAGGCTCTTCTTCGAACGGGAACTCGAGCAGGCGAAGGACAACCTGGCCAACGCCGAGGAGGCATTGAAGCAGACCGAGCAGTCCACGGGGCTGATTGAACTCAGCGGCCAGGCGCGCGCCCTGATCGAATCGGCCGCGGCTCTGCGAGCGCAGATCACAGCCAGGGAAGTGCAGATTCAGGGGATGGAGACGTATGCAACCGGGGAAAACGCCCAGTTGGTGCAGGCCCAGCGTGAGTTGGAGAGCATGCGCGCGCAATTGGCCAAGCTGGGAGGTTCCGAAGACACCGCCAACGACGGACTGATCGTCCCCAAGGGCCAGGTTCCCGAAGCAGGCCTCGAATACGTCCGCAAGCTGCGCGACGTAAAATACAATGAGACAATCTTTGAAATTCTGGCGCGACAGTTTGAGGTTGCCAAGCTCGACGAGGCCAAGGAGGGCTCGCTCATCCAGGTCGTCGATCCCGCCATTCCTCCCGACAAGCGATCCTTCCCGAAACGCGGCCTCATCGTGATCGGAAGCACGGTAGTGGGATTCTTTTTCGGAATCCTGCTGGCGCTGATGCAGGCCGGCTTCCGGCACATGAAGAACGATCCCGAATCAAGTGAGAAGTTCGCATTGCTGAAGCGATCCCTGGCCGTGAAGAAACCGAGTGCGTCCTGATAATGTCATGGCCTTTTGCGGATCCGGGATACATTTTGAAGAAGCAAAGGTGACAAGGTGCTAGATACGTCTAACGAGAGGTCTGTCGTCCCAACGGAAGTGATCGGAGTCACCGATGTCAAGAAACTGACCAGCGGATCGCTTCTGGCTCGCAATACGGTTTGGAATCTGCTTGGGCAGGTTGCACCCATGGGTGTGGCCGTGTTTGCCATTCCCATGCTGATTCGCCACATTGGGACGGATCGCTTCGGGATTCTTACTATAGCGTGGATGGTGGTCGGCTACTTCAGCCTTTTCGATCTTGGACTTGGCCGCGCAATGACCAATTTGGTCGCGCAAGGTCTTGGACGAAGCCAGCAGGAGGAGTTGCCGGCCATTGTCTGGACAGCCAATGGCGTGATGGCGGTTACGGGCATCGTCGGGGCAGTTGCGCTTGCCGCAATCTCTCCTCTGCTTACGCACTCCATTCTGAAGATTCCGCCCAATCTGCAACCGGAGACGCTGCGCTCGCTGTTCCTTCTCAGCATCTCGGTGCCGCTGGTCATCAGCACGGCCGGTTTCAGGGGAATTCTGGAAGCGCAGCAAAAGTTTGGCTTGCTCAATATCGTAAAAATTCCGATGGGCGTCGCCACCTATCTCGCCCCTGTCGCGGTGCTGCCGTTTACCAACAGCGTTACGGCTCTTATCGGCGCCCTCGTGTTCGCACGCGTCATCTTTCTCTTTGCCTGCATTGGCCTGGCTCTGCGCGAGATGCCTGTACTGCGTCATCGGTTCGCTTTCGATAAAGCGCTGCTGCGTCCACTCTTCACCTTTGGCGGATGGATGACGGTATCGAACATAGTTGGCCCGATGATGGTGTACGTGGACCGGTTCCTAATTGGGAGCATACTTTCCATCGCCGCTGTTGCCTACTATGCGACTCCCTACGAAGTCGCCACCAAGTTGTGGATCGTTCCGGCAGCCTTGGTCGGTGTCATGTTTCCAGCGTTTTCGACAGCCATGGCGGTGGACCGGCTCCGAGGCGCAATGTTATACCGCCGGGCTACTAAGTATGCGTGGTTATTTCTCTTCCCCCTGTCTTTTGTATTGATCATATTCAGCCAGGATCTCCTCCAGGTATGGCTCGGCCATGAATTCGCTGTGCATAGCACACGAGTCCTGCAGATCCTAAGTCTCGGCGTTCTGGCAAATGGACTCGCAAACATCCCCTTTGCCTTGATTCAAGGAACTGGCCGCGCAGATATAACCGGAAAGCTGCACCTTTTGGAACTGCCGTTCTACCTGGCCGCGGTGTGGTATCTGACAGTGCATTACGGGATCGTAGGCACCGCGGTTGCGTGGCTGGTGCGCGTCGTTGCCGATTGCATTCTTTTGTTCTTGCTCGCGGATAGAATCATGGGCGTCCGGCAACGGGTCTTCTGGCCTGTTTGCGGTGCTATTGGCACGGGTGCGGTTGTGGTCGCATTTGCGCCCCTGCTCCGAGGATTACCAATAAGATTGTTCGTTGCGGTTTGCGGGCTCGCCTTTTTCGGCCTGGTCGTCTGGCGTCTGGTCTTATCGACGGAAGAGCGTTATGGCATTTTCCGTGCGATAAGGGTGCTTCAATCTAGGATTGCCAGTCGAGGCGCGCAAGTGGAGGTCTGAATGGGAAAAGCTCAAACAATCTACGAAGGAGTGAACGAGTGCGTTCTCTCTCTTGTTCCCATTTCAGCGATTCGCATTCTTGATGTCGGTTGCGGGACCGGAACGCTGGGGGAATGTTTACTCAAAGGCCGCGAGCGATACGTCGCTGGAATCACCTACTCCCGTCGAGAAGCCGAATTGGCTTCGGTGCGGCTGTCTCAGGTGATTTGTGCCGAATTGAACAACTTTGAATTCTGCTCTCTAGGAGAATTTGATTGCGTGATCTTGAGCCATATTCTCGAACACTTGTATTCTCCGGAAGACTTACTAGAGCGACTTAAATGTGTCTTGGGGCCGGAATCAGTGATTGTGGTTGCCTTGCCCAACGTGGTCTGGTGGAGACAGCGCCTGCAGTTTCTGATTGGCAAGTGGCGTTATCAGGATTGGGGCATTCTGGACCGGACTCATTTTCGGTTTTTCGATATGCAATCATCAGAGGAGCTTCTGGAAGAGGCGGGATACGAGATTCTCAAGAGGAAGCGGGACGGTCCTTTTCCATTCATTGGGCCGATCAGGAGATTGATCCGTCCTTTTGCGGAAGGAATAGATCGTTTCATTTGCAGACTTGCGCCTGGCCTGTTTGCCTTTCAATTTGTGTACTTGGCGAAGATTAGGAGATAGTCTGCCCCTTCTCGGACTTCTATCAGTTGGTTTTTGAGCCTGTTCTTTATGGAGTGTTCTCGATGATCGATCTGGCAGTCGCCTACCGCGTCTATCCGGGAGTTTCAAAGTCACCCGCTTTCTTCGAGACGGACAAGATCAAGCTTGTGGAGATGTGCCTTCATTCCTTCAAGAGGGCACTGGGCGGATTGCAAGTGAAAATCTGGGCGCTTCTGGACGGTTGCCCGGCCGAATACGAGACGCTATTCCGAGAGATGTTTGAGAGCAACGAAGTTGAAATCATGTCGCTGAACAAGGTTGGCAATCACGCTACGTTCTCTCTTCAGATTGACCTCTTGACCGGGCAGAGCGCAGCCCCCTATGTGTATTTTGCGGAGGACGACTATTTCTACTTGCCAGATGCCCTGGAGAAGATGGTCACATTCATGCGCGCGAACCCCGATGCCGATTTTGTCACGCCCTACGACCATCCGGACAGCTACTATACATCGTCGCGCTTTGAACGTCATCTTGTCAGGCCTTTTGGCGATCGCTACTGGCGAACCGCAAGCTCCACCTGCCTCACTTTTCTCACATCCCGCGAGAAACTTATTCGCACTCAGTCCATGTTCAAAAGCTACAGCCGTGGCAACCTGGATTGCTCAATTTGGCTCGCTCTGACCCAGAAGTTCGAACTTGCAGATCCTCGTGTGCATTGGCATGATTTTTTTCGTCTTAAGATTTGGGCGTACGTTTGGAGATTTGGGAGTCTGGCTCTGCTGTTTGACAGGCGCTATCGGCTGTGGGCTCCTCTGCCAACCCTGGCTACACACATGGAGTCTTCCTGCCTGTCGCCCCTGATCGATTGGCAGACTCTTTTTGTCAATTTCCAAGCATGAAAGTCTGCGCCTATGAACTTCACTTCTCGGTTACTGAAGTGAGGCGGGAGACTCCGTCGCGGGGTGCGCTCGACGAGGTTAGTGTAGGAGGGCTGTTTCAGTTGAGGCCGCAAAGGAAAGCGCAATGGGAAAAATCCATGGATGGTCGGCAGTGGAGGGTTTCGGCGCTGTTGCAAGGCACCTTTACGGGCGGGAGACCTGATGAGTAGAACGGACATAATTCGGCTATGAGTGATTTCAGAGATATCTTCCTCGGGGTTCTACCGAAGCGTTTGTTCCAGCGCGGGCTCATTGCCCTTGCGCTGCTGATGACCTTTAAGACCTTCCAGTTCTTTCCAGGCATGTTGTATGTGCAGGAGATGTGGTTCGTACTCTGCTTCCTGGCTTTGGTGGTCGTTTACCCGGTTTGGAAGATCAGCAAGGGCCTCCGATTTTCCTCCCTCGAGGTCTATATTTTGACGCTTATTGTTGTCGACGTCCTGCTGCCTGCATGGGGAGCGCGGCGTGAGTTTGGGCAGCCTATGGCGTTCGGAGTTTTGGCTTCCCGAGGGGCGACGCTCATGGTAAGCTCGCTGCTGCTGGTCAATGCGCTGCGCTATCGCCTCGTGCGGCTAGCCGATATTCAGGGAGCATTGTTGCTCTGCGCATGGGGAACATCTGTTTTGTATGCCACGATGAAACTTACGCTGCATCCGGCGAACTTTTCGTCCTATGGAGTTGGATTCGTAGTGGGAGAAGGCGCTGAAGACTCCTTCAACCTCAATCCATTATTCATTTTATATGCGACGATATACTATGTACTGCTTGGCTTGCGAACCCGGAGCAGGAAATATTACGTGCTGGCGGCTATTCTGTTCGCCGGCACGGTCGTCCCCGTGGTGGAGCGTTCAGCGACCATCAGCATCGCGGCAACCCTCTTGTTTTTTCTCTATCGCTGGCGGCCCTTCGGGCAATTTCTGCTGACGTTGGGCAAGGTTTGCTGCGCCGCCGCCATTGTTCTTGGACTCGCTTACGCCGCTAATCCGGCTTATTTGTCGATACAGTCTGCGAGGTTTTCTGACGCTTTCACGGTTGCTTTTACCGGTTCGGAGGTCGATGACCCTTCCGCGGGCGCCAGGCTCTTCGAAATCGTCACCGCGATGCCCTATATCCAAAAGCATCCTCTGCTTGGCAATGGAAACATCAGTCACCAGTGGGGGGGGGGGACTGAGGGCGTAATGAGCCAGTATTTTTATGCAGGAGATATCGGGGTGCTTGGGGCGATATTTACCGTGGGCGTACTCGGAACGCTGGTATTCGCTTATCAGTTTCGGTTTGCGCTACGAGCTGCCCGCAGTTTCCCGGACGGAATGCACAGCCCGCTCTCGGATGCGGCTGCCGGTTTTTTGCTCTATTGCGCGGT
>Ga0302320_10009627_pt1 | contig 20729 bp, 16 predicted proteins | sample Bog_T0_3_FD_202130 | JGI IMG/M metagenome (GOLD analysis project Ga0302320, IMG submission 202130) | Peat permafrost microbial communities from Stordalen Mire near Abisko, Sweden - Bog_T0_3 | ecosystem: Environmental > Terrestrial > Soil > Wetlands > Peat | place: Sweden: Abisko, Stordalen Mire...
CGACGCGTTTTCGGCTTTGATTTCTGTCAAAGGCCAGCGCGTTTTGGACTTATTGACGCAGGAGCGCGCCGTGAAACGGGGCGGCCTAGCCTAACGGCTATGCGGCGTTGCGACATGTTGGCTCGACAATCCGTGAATTGCCGTTCACTATGACGGCTTGTCCCCCGTAGACCCGCCAAAGCGTTTCATGTTCAGTCTCGACGATCTCGACGCCCTCATCGCCCGACGCGCCGAAGCGAGCGCGGACGCCTCCTATACCAAAACACTACTGGAAAAGGGCGTCGCGCATTGCGCCAAGAAATTCGGCGAGGAAGCGATCGAAGCGATCATCGCGGCCGTAGGTCAGGACGACGCGGCGTTGCGCGCGGAAGCCGCCGACGTTCTCTACCATTTGCTGGTGATGTTGCGCGCGCGCGGCGTGGCCTTCGAGGACGTGCTGTCGGAATTGCAACGTCGCACCCAGCGTAGCGGCCTCGAGGAAAAGGCCTCCCGTCGAGCTTGAATAGGCTCTCATGTCCTTTGGCGCCACCGCGTGAGGCCTATGATGGATGAAGTCTCGAGGACTTTGGACCCCATGGACGCCCCATCGCCCTATTTCCATTTCAAGCGCGATGAATGGGCGAAGCTGCGGGCCGACACCGAACTGACGCTGACGATCGACGATCTGCGCAAGCTGCAATCTTTGCACGATCCCATCAGCATCGACGAGGTCATCGCGATCTATTTGCCGCTATCGCGCCTGCTGGCGCTGTATGTCGCCGCCACTCAGGGGCTGTTCAAGGCGACGCAACGGTTTCTAGGCGCGGCCGGCGGCAAGGTGCCTTATATCATCGGCGTCGCCGGGTCTGTCGCGGTGGGCAAGTCGACGACGGCGCGCGTCTTGCAGGCGATGCTGTCGCGTTGGCCGAACACGCCCAAAGTCCAGCTCGTCACTACCGACGGCTTCCTTCACCCCAACGCCCGACTGCTGGCCGACGGCCTGATGGAGCGCAAAGGGTTTCCGGAGAGCTACGACGGCAGCGCGTTGATCCGTTTTCTCGGCGACGTGAAGGCTGGCGAGCGCAACGTCGTCGCGCCCGTCTATTCGCATCTCGTTTACGACGTGGTGCCCGGCGAGACGATCGTCGTCGACCGCCCGGACATCCTCATCGTCGAAGGGCTGAACGTCCTGTTGCCGAATCGGCTGTCGCGCGAAGCCAAGGAGATTCCGTTCGTCTCCGATTTTTTCGATTTCTCGGTGTTCCTCGACGCCAGCGAGGAACTCCTGGAAAAATGGTACGTCATGCGCTTCATGCGCCTGCGCGACACCGCGTTCCGCGATCCCCGCAGCTTCTTCCGGAAATTTGCCGAGCTCGACGATGAACAGGCGAGGGAAACCGCCCGCGACATCTGGCGGCGTATAAACCTCGTAAACCTGCGCGAGAACATTTTACCCACGCGACCGCGGGCTAGCTTACGGCTCATCAAAGGCGCGAGCCATCGCATCGAAGAGGTCGCGCTGCGCAAATTGTGAGACCCCCGAATGGTTCGTTTTCCCCGCGTCGTGTGCTTGCTGACAGCGATGGCGGCTTGTTCGAGTCAGGCGTTCGCCGGCGCAGCGCCAATATGCAAGGGTCATGACCTCTCCGCGGATCCCGCCGTCAAGCCTCGATACGAAGCGTTCGCCGACGACATGGTCAATTCCGAAGGTCTACTGTGGAAAATCGAGAAAGCGGGCGTCGCCCCTTCCTATCTCTACGGTACGATCCACTCGACACAACCCCTCCCGCTCGCCCTGGCCCGCAAGGCCGCGGGCTACATCGACGGCGCCAAGAGCGTCATTACGGAACTCGGAGGACCGTTCGACACGAATATGAAAGTGAACATGGGTTCGGCGATGCTGGCGGCGGCCTTGTCGGCGGATACCGACACATTCGCCGGCGAATTGTCCGGCGCCGATTCCGAATTGGCGGAGCATTATCTGGCCGAGAAGGGTTACACGCGGGAACTGGCGCGGCATCTAAAGCTCTGGTTCCTCGCCGTCGCCACGTCGATTCCCACTTGTGAGGCCGAAGGTCAAAACCAGGGGCTTCCCGAAGTCGACGATACGATCGCGCGCATTGGCCAGTCGAAGGGCGTGCCGGTGATCGCCTTGGAGACCATCGCCGAGCAGATCGCCGCTGTCGCCGCGACGCCGCCAGAACTCGCGGCCCGGATGCTGGTCGCTACGGCGCGCTCACCCCATCTCGACGACGATGCTTATGTCACCCTCCTCAGCCTTTACCTGGACAAGCATCCGACCAGCGCCCTCGCGGTTTTGGACGCCGTTCCGGGGATTCCGGAAAGCGACCGGGTCGCGGAACGTGACTTTACCAAACTGCTGTTGGTCTCACGCAACGAAGTCATGGCGAGTCGCGCGGCGGCGCCGCTCGAATCCGGGGGCGTCTTCATCGCCGTCGGCGCGCTCCATCTCTCGGGCAAGGACGGACTGGTCGAGCGGTTCCGCGCGATGGGTTACCGCGTGACCTCGCTGTGGTAGCCCGACGGGCTGCGTCGATTTGAAAAATCGTCGCAGCGACGCTTGACCGCAGTGCACAAAAAAAGTTATGTTGCAGCGCAGCATAACACGCCGTGGCCGGCGAAAACTCAGCAAAAAAGGCAATCTCGATGGAACAGGTAGGACGCCTGGCGCTGCGTGCGCCGGTTTTTGGCTGGATGATTCACGATGCGATAAACGGTCTTCCCGACGCAAAATATTATTTCGCCTTCAACGTCGTCATCGTATACGCGCTGCTGGTCTATCTGATCGGCTTCCCGTTCCTGATCCTGACCGCCGACCTGCTCGCCTTTTTGGCGTTGGGCTTCATCATTTACATGTCGGCGGCCGATTCCTTTTCCGCGGCAAGTCGCAATTATGCGCGCTTCATGAAAACGCGGGCGCCGGTCTGATCGGGCCTCGAGGGCGGGCGATCAATCCTGCCCGTCTTCCTCTTCCCCCGGCGGATCCTTGCCGGGGATGACATAGGTTCCCTTCAGCCAGCGATGCAGATCGACGTCCGAGCACCGGCGCGAGCAGAAGGGATCGTATTTCGCGTCCCTGGGCTTGCCGCAAATCGGGCATTTTTTCGCGCCGGGCTTCGCCGGCGGGTTGGGCGCATCGGTCATCACAGAGGCCCTGGCCGCCACTGGGCCGTTATCGGATAGCCCTCTCCCGACAACAGCGCCGCCGTCTCCGCCAGCGGCAGACCGACGACGCTGGAATATGAGCCGATGAGGCGAACGACGAAGGCGCCCGCGAGGCCCTGAATCGCGTAGCCCCCCGCCTTGCCGCGCCATTCGCCGCTGGCCAGATAGGCCGCAAGTTCGTCGCGCGACAGGCGTTTGAATCGCACCCGGGTTTCCACGAGGCGATGGCGCTTGCCGCCGCTGGCCGTCACCAAAGCGAGGCCGGTATAGACGCGATGCGCCCGACCGGAGAGCAAACGCAGGCAATCCTCGGCTTCGTCCAGAATCTCGCATTTGGGCAAAATCCGGCTGCCGACGCAAACGACGGTATCGGCCGCCAGCACCAGGGCCGCCGCCAAATCCGCCCGCTTCGCCGCAAGGCCGGCCGCGATTTTCGCCTTCTCGGCGGCGAGCCGATGCGCAAGCCGACGCGGCGCCTCGCCCCGTTCGGGCGTTTCATCGACGTCGGCGGGTATGATGGCATCGGGCTCGACGCCGATCTGACCAAGCAAAGTCAGCCGTCGCGGCGAACCGGAGGCCAAAACCAGACGCGGGCGCGTTGCGGTCTCGCTCAAGCGGCCTTCCGATTCGCTACTTGAAGCGATAGGTGATTCGACCCTTCGTCAAATCGTAGGGCGTCATTTCCACCAGCACTTTGTCTCCGGCGAGCACGCGGATGCGGTTCTTGCGCATCTTGCCCGCCGTATGGGCGATGATTTCGTGTTCGTTTTCAAGTTTGACCCGGAAAGTGGCGTTTGGCAGCAACTCCACGACATAACCAGGAAACTCGAGCAGTTCTTCTTTTGACATTGGGGCCTTTCGGTCATCGCCGTAAAAAGGCGGCGTCCGCCTGGGGATAGCTCTCACCCGGCGCCCAGAACCTAGGCCACCGCACGCACAACACTTCCGAGCGACATGGCACCGCCTTTATCCCCGATACGGCCGTCCTTCAACCCAGACTCAAGGGTTTTCGCTCTGAAGCTTACGAAAATGACGAACGCTGAACGGAATTGATCCGAGGTAGGCCACCGACAAGGCCACGAGCGCCTGAACCGGGTAATAGACGACGGTCAGCAGGACGCCCGCGAGCGCGATCAGCACGCCCGCGACATATTCCCGCGGCACGCGTCCAATCGATTTGCCGGAGAAATGGGGCACCCGGCTCGCCATGAGCAGGGCGATCACGAACACATAGACGGCTTCCGACGCCAGCAGCGCCCCGTTCGCGGTGTGATCGGCGCCGCCGAGAAACTTCAAATAGACGGGCAGCAGCCCGACGACCGCCCCCGCCGGCGCCGGCATGCCGACGAAGAAGTTCTTGCGCCAGGCCGGCTGCTCGGGATCGTCGATCATGACGTTGAAGCGCGCCAGCCGCAAAGCGCAGGCGATGGAAAACAGCAGCACCGCGAGCCAACCCACCCCGTTCAGCCGATCGAGGCCGGAGAGATAGAGCACGATCCCGGGCGCGACGCCGAAATCGACGAAATCGGCGAGCGAATCCAGTTCCGCGCCGAATCGCGACGTGCCCTTGAGGGCCCGCGCGATCCGGCCATCGAGTCCGTCCAAGACCGCGGCGGCGGCGATGGCGCTGACGGCCCATTCGATCGAGCCTTCGTAAGCGAAGCGAATCGCCGTCAGCCCCAGGCACAACGCCAACAGGGTGACCAGGTTCGGGATCAGTAATCGCAGCGGCACCGGCTGAAATCGGCCCTGCCGTTTCACGCTGGTTTCGACGCGCGGCGGCGTGGGGGAATCGGCTTCGTTCATCTAGGGCGCCGCCTCTCGCGTCAGCTCTTGCGATATTGCCGTGGCGGCTCGTCGACGCCGACTTGAGCGATCACGGTCTCCCCAGCGACGCAGCGGCTGTCCATCCCGGCCAGGATCCGCGCCGACGACGGCAAATAGACGTCGACGCGAGACCCGAAGCGAATGAGGCCGAAACGATCCCCGGCGGTGAGATGCGCCCCTTCGTGGGTGAAACAGACGATCCGCCGCGCGATCAGGCCGGCGATCTGCACCACGCCGAATTCCCCTTGCAGGGTAGAAATAACCAGCCCGTTGCGTTCGTTGTCCTCGCTCGCCTTGTCGAGGTCGGCGTTGAGAAAGATCCCCGGGCGATAGGCGATGCGCGTCACACGCCCTTCCACGGGCGACCGATTCACGTGGCAATCGAACACCGACATGAAAATGGATACGCGAGGCAATGCGACCGAACCCAGATCGAGATCGGCAGGGGGGACGGCCAGTCCGGCGTAGCACACCCGCCCATCCGCGGGCGCCACGACGAGGTCGTCGCGCAGCGGAGTCACCCTCACCGGATCGCGGAAGAAATACGCGCACCACAGGCAGGCGACCAGTCCCACCCAGAACAGCGGGGCCCAGAGCCAGCCCAGGAACAGCGTCACGATGACGAATATCGCCAGGAAGAGATACCCTTCCGGATGAATGGGCGCGAGTGTTTCGCGGATCGATTTGGTTACGGACATCCTGAGCGCCTAACGTTGGTCGGCGGCCTTTTGGCGCATATCTCTGGAAATGTCACTCGGCGGCGTCGAGGGGTTCTACCGCCTCCAGTTCCGCGGCGCGCCGGAGCGCTTCCTGAGCGGCGTCGACCTGGCGCTGCCGGTTCCACAGCGCCGCGTAGATGCCGCCCCTGTCGAGCAGATCCTCGTGCCGGCCGCGCTCGGCGATGACGCCCTTGTCAAGAACCAGAATCTCGTTGGCGCGAACGATGGTCGACAGGCGGTGGGCGATGATCAGCGTCGTACGCCCCTCCGAGACGCGCTCCAGCGCGTCCTGAATCTCTCGCTCCGTGAAACTGTCGAGCGCGGATGTAGCCTCGTCGAGCACCAGAATCGGCGGCGCCTTGAGCATGGTGCGAGCGATGGCGACGCGTTGCTTCTCGCCGCCCGAGAGCTTCAGGCCGCGCTCGCCGACTTGCGCGGCATAGCCCTGAGGCAGCGAGCGGATGAAGGCGTCGATTCGCGCATTTTCCGCGGCGGCGTGAACGTCCGCGTCGCTCGCGCCTTCGCGGCCGTAACGAATGTTGTAGAGAATCGTGTCGTTGAACAGCACCGTATCCTGCGGAACCATGCCAACCGCCGCCCGCAACGACGCCTGCGTGACGGCGCGAATGTCCTGCCCGTCGATGGTGATGCGCCCGGACGAAGGCTCGTAGAACCGGAACAACAGCCGCGAAATCGTCGATTTGCCGGCGCCCGATGGGCCGACGATGGCGATCGTGTGTCCGGCCGGCGCCTCGAAGCTCACGCCGCGCAGAATGGGCCGAGCGGCGTCATAGTGGAACTCGACGTTCTCGAAGCGAACGGCGCCCGCGGTCACCTTCAATTCGGGCGCGCCGGGCAAATCGACGATCTCGGGGTTGCGTTCGAGAATGTCGAACATCGTCGAAATGTCGATGATCGCCTGCTTGATTTCCCGATAGACCATGCCCATGAAGTTGAGCGGTTGATAGAGCTGCAACATCATGACGTTGAGCAGCGCGAAGTCGCCCACCGTGTTGCGCCCGGCGCGCACCCCGTTGACGCACATCGCCAGCACGACGACCATGCCGGCCGTGAAGATCACCGCCTGCCCAGCATTCAGAACGGCGAGCGACACGTAAGTGCGGACGCTCATCCTTTCGTAACGTTCCATCGCCTTGTCATAACGCGCGCTCTCGCGACGCTCGGCGCCGAAATATTTGACAGTCTCGAAGTTGAGCAGGCTGTCTATGGCCTTGGTGTTGGCGTCCGTGTCGCTCTCATTCATCGAGCGGCGGATGGAGATACGCCAATTGGTCGCAACGGTCGTGTAGACGAGGTAGATGACGACCGTGACAACGATTACGACTACATAACGCCAGTCGAACGAAAACAAGAACGCCCCGACGACGAGCGCGAATTCCACCACCGTCGGCGCCGCGGTCAACATGGACGTGCGAACGAGGGTTTCGATTGCGGTTCGCCCACGCTCCAAGACTCTCGTCAAGCCTCCGGTCTTGCGCTCGAGATGAAAGCGTAAGGAGAGATCGTGCAGATGCACGAACACTTCGAGAGCGAGACGGCGCACCGCGTTCATCGCCACCGCGGCGAACAACGCGTCGCGGGATTGCTGGGTCAGCGCCATCGCCATGCGCAGTCCGCCGTAAAGGCAGGTCAACAATACCGCGCCGGTCAACCAATTCGGAAGCGAGGCGTCGACGGTCGATTGCCCTCGCGTCAACGAGTCGGTCGCCCATTTGAACGAATAGGGGATGGCTATGGTGACGAACTTCGACGCCACCATCAAGACAATCGCCGCGAGGACGCGAAGCTTCAGATCGTTACGGTCGGAGGGCCAGATATAAGGAAGAAGCAGCCGAACTGCGCCGAGGAGCGTACCTCGATCCCTCGCCTGCAGGCTGGCGGTGCTGAAGATCGTCGACTTCGGATGTTTCATTTTGACCTAAAAAGATGCGGCCCGGACCGTGATCGATATAGAGACTCACCGCCGGATTGCCATCCCTGGACCCATGGGAAAGGTCGCAAAACGGTTAGTCTACGTCGTGCGGACGGTCGGGCGCGGATCACGCTGGCCAAGAGGCGCAACGACGAATACAGCCTTGAGAAGTTTTGCGCCGCGAAACTGACACTTCTTAAAGTCGCGCCGACCCTCGTCTGAATTTCAAACAATGGGGAAAGCGCACAATTTCGTAGAAAAGCGATCAGAACTACCTTGAAGTACATGCAGACTAGCGCTATGCAGAATTCATAAATCGACGAACGAATCAAAGTTTGCGATGGCCGAGAAACGTGAGGCTCGGGCGGGGGTTCGGCTGGTTTTGATATGACTAGCCTCGAGTGGCGCCGACGTCTGGATTGGAGTGGCTAGATCATGAGTGAAACCGAGAACTATATCGAATTGGCCGCGGAAATCGTTTCCGCCTACGTATCGAACAATTCGGTTCCCGCAAGCGAACTGGCGACTTTGCTTGGAGATGTTCATTCCGCCATTGTTCGCGTCGCCGGCGGCGTTGCAGCGCCGGCGCCGGTGGAAGCCGCCAAGCCGGCGGTTTCGCCGAAGAAGTCGATAACCAACGAATTCATCGTCTGCTTGGAAGACGGTCGCAAGTTCAAATCCTTGAAGCGGCATCTGCGTACTCAATACAACATGTCGCCGGAGCAATACCGCGAGAAGTGGGGCCTGCCGGCGGATTACCCGATGGTCGCTCCCGCCTATGCCAAAGCCAGGTCGGCGCTTGCCAAGCAAATGGGTCTTGGGCAGCAACGCCGCCGCCGCGTGAAGTAGGCCGACGCCTCTATTGGTTTTTTCAAGTCCACCCTCGCCGTCAGCGGCGAGGGTGGACTTCGTTTGGCTTTGCGGCAACTCTCGCTATACGGGCGCCCAAACGCCTTCCCTCGCTGAGCGGAAGCAAGCGTCGATCACTTTCATGTTGGCGATCGCGTCTTCGATCGGGAATTCGAGCGGCGCGCCGTCGCGAATCGCGCGCGAAAAGGCGTCACCCTGCAATGTGTATTGATCGCAGGTCGCGAATTCCTCGAATTTCGCGCCGCCGCCCACCAGGTCGACGCCGGAATCCACGACGATCCGCGTTGGACGGTCGATCGGGGCGTTGAACGGGATGGGAATTTCGATCCTGCCCTCGGCGCCCGCGATCAGCACGCGCTGACAATTGGCAAGCTGCGTCCCGGTGCTGAACGTCAGGTGCCGACCTCCCGGAAATTCCACCAGCGCGCTCGCCAGTCTGTCGGTGCCAAAATTCGGGTCGATTTCGAAAGTCGCGACGACGCGCGTCGGCTCGGCGCCAAAGATGTAACGGGCGGTCAGGATCGCGTAGCAGCCGATATCGTAGAGTCCGCCGCCTCCCGGCGGCTTGTTGCGAATATTGTCGCCGTCGAGAAGGCGGTAGGCGAACATCGTCTGGATCGCCTGGACCTCGCCTATCCGCCCCGAACTCGCGATCTCCCTGGCCCGGCGCCACTGCGGGTGAAATCGCACCATGAAGGCCTCGGCGAGCAATTTGCCCGAGGCGTCCCTGGCGGCGATCAACCGCCGCGCTTCGCCGGCGTCGAGCGCGATCGGTTTTTCGCACAACACGTGCTTGCCCGCGGCGAGCGCGCGCTCGGTCCAAGGCACATGCAATTCGTTGGGCAGCGGATTGTAGATCGCCGCGATGTCCGGGTCCGCGAGCATCGCTTCGTAGGATCCATACGCCTTTGTAATGCCCAACCGCTGGGCCGCTTCGCTGGCGCGGGCCTCGTCCCGCGACGCGATCGCAGCGATCTCAGTGAGTTCGCCGCGTTGCATCGCCGGAATCACCTTCTCCGTCGCGATTTTCGCGACGCCGAGCACGCCCCATTTCACCTTGGCCATCGAAATCCTCCCGTTATTTTCCGTTATTTCATTCTCGGAGTTCAGGCTTTGGCGGGCGGAATTCGTCCGTCCGCCTGTCGCGCGATCATCCAGCCCGGATATTCGGGCTTCAATGCGCTGACCTTGTCGAGTTCCGCCATTTCGTCGCCGGTCAATGCGAGCTTGCAGGCCGCCAGATTGTCCTCGAGCTGCTCGAGCGTCTTCGCTCCGACGATCACGCTCATCACCCCCTTTCGATGCAGGAGCCACGCAAGCGCGACGCGGGCGACGGTCGCCTCATGCTTGTCGGCGATCCCGCGCATCACATCGATGATGTCGTAAGCGTGCTCCTTGTCGACGGGCGGGAAGTCGAACGAAGAGCGCCGAGCGTCGTTCGACTTGGCGCCCTCGCGGGTGAATTTGCCGGAGAGGAACCCGCCGGCCAGGGGGCTCCAGACCATGACGCCAAGCCCCTGGTCTTCGACCAGCGGCAGCACCTCGCGTTCGAGATCGCGTCCAGCGATCGTGTAATAGGCCTGGACGGTCTCGAACCGCGCAAAAGCGCGTCGCTCGGAAACGCCCAGGGCCTTCATGATCTGCCAGGCGGCGAGATTTGAGCAGCCAATGGTGCGCACCAGTCCGCGGGACACGCAATCATCCAGCGCATGCAGCGTTTCTTCGATCGGCGTCACCGGATCGAATCCGTGAATCTGATAGAGATCGACGTGATCGAGTTGCAGGCGCTTCAAGCTGCCGGCGATCTGATCCATGATGTGGCCGCGCGAAAGACCGACAGCGTTGGGGCCCGGCCCGGTGCGCCCGCGCACCTTCGTAGCCACGATCACGTCTTCGCGCGCGACCTTGAGATCCTTGAGCGCCTGTCCCAGAAGCACTTCGGATTGGCCTTCGGAATAGACGTCCGCGGTATCGATGAAATTGACGCCCGCTTCCAGCGCCTTGGCGACCAACGCCGTCGCGCCTTGCTGATCCACCGTCCCGACCGCGCGCCAGAAGCCGGCGCCGCCGCTGAAGGTCATCGTGCCCAAGCATATTTCCGAGACGAATTGCCCTGTCCTGCCGAGAGGTCGATAGCGCATGGAGAATGTCCTGAAGCCTTGCGTCGCGTCCTCAGCGCCGCGGGCGTCGAGTTTATTCGGCCGACTAGGTCACGAGCAAGCGCGGCGCGGTCAAATCTTGTTCAATTCGGCAACGGTATCGTCGAAGCCGAGCGCGGGGAGGCCGTCGAGCCGAGGGAGGGCGCGACCGTGGCGCCCGGCAAGGGCATATCGTCGTTTGCGATTGACGCTCGCTGTCGAGGCGCCGCTTGCAAGGGGGCGAGCAATGGATTGGCGGCGCCCTCGGTCGAAATTGCGGACCCCGTCGGTAACGGCACGACGACGCTGCCCATCGGACGCGAGACCGGCGAACTGGCCAGCGGAACGACGCTGTAGGGCGACGCACGATGATGGGCGACGTGACGTTGCGCTTTCGACGCCTTGTGCTTCCTCACCGGCGGCTGAGCGGCGTTTGGGCGCAAGAAGAATTCGCCCGGCGCTCCGGCGGCCTGCAGGGCGTCCCCGGCGCCGAGGGGCCCGATGCCGGAGTAGAGCGTGTCATGGAACGGCGCCCCGCCGCCCAACGGATACACTTGCATCGCCCGCACCGAGGTGACCAGTTCCGACTCGGAAAGGCCCTGCCGACACAGGCGAACGCGGATCGACGTCGGCTTGGACGGCATCGAGGCGGCCGCGGCGCGAGACGGCGCATCGTCGATCAGATGCAGCATGGCCCCTTGTGAATATTGCCATGCGTAAATGCAAGTCACCCCGCCCGGCGCCTGTCCCGTGGCGTAGCCGAAGGGCCCGAAGTCGTTGTGAGCCCAGGCGCGGGAGATCTGCATGCCGACGGAGGGGAAACTGGCTTCGAGTTCTCGAGCGATTCCGTCCTCCGTCGGCTTGGGCAGACCGGTCAAGTCGGCGGAGGGGCGATCCGTCTCGTCGATTTGCACGATGACGGCGTTTTCGCCGTCCGTCGCGGCGTCGCCGGAAAAAATGATACGCTGGGTGTAGATCCCAGAGACGCGCGATTCGAGCACCGCGACGATCGCGCCGCCCTCGGCGGGCAGCAGCGCCAGAGGTTTGGCGGTCGAGGTGGAATCGGTGACCGGTTCGTAGGCCGCCCGCGTTTCATGCGGGGCATAGGAACAGCCGCTGAGCGAGCCCGCGACGAAGCAGGCCATCAACGCAAGGCAAGTCTGCGTACGCATTCGAGACCCTAACTTACACGGGCAGGGCTGGTTCTCGACCAAGCTGCCTAGCGGCGCCTTCTACAATTAGGGCGAAAGTCTTTAAGATTTCCTGACCTTGTACCTAACGGAAGGTAGCAAGCGTCCGCTTTTAGGACAGGCGCTTCACTGCGCCAACTGTGCGTCAAGCGCGGCCCGGAGCTTCTGGGCTTGGTCGTGCTGACCCAGCGCATCCAAACACATGACGCGCAGGTCCATATCGTCGCGCGTGGCTGGGGTAAACGCCGCGCGTCGATCCAGCCACTGAAGCGCTTCCGCGTATCGCTGTCCCTTGTAGGCGTCCCAGGCGCGGCGCTGGAGAATCTCCACGCCGAGCGTGTTGCGTTGTTCCGATCCGAGATTGGCTTGCGACGCCGCGTTGACGGCGGGCACCGCCTCGCCCGCCTGGAGCAGCGCCAGGGATTTGCCATAGGCGGCTTCGTCATGCGGCTTGCCTGACGAATTCCGCATCGCGCCGTCGAAGACCTGCGCCGACTCCTGCTGCCGTCCGAGGTTCAGCAAGCACCAGCCCAGCGCGTTGCGCTCGCCGACGCTGAGCGAATCCGCACGCGAGCCGGCGCGCTCGACGCAACCGCGATAATCCTTTGCGCCCAGCGCCGCCGCGACGGACCCTCCTTCGACGCGCGACACGGAGCGGGGGCGAGCGCGCTCGGTTGGCTCGACGTCGCGCCGGGGCGCGGGCAACGGGTCGGCGCCCGTTTCGATGGCGGCGCGCGCCTCTTCCGCGCCGCCGGGCGGGCGCCCGGCCGCGAGATCGGCGATCTTGGCGAAGCGATCGCGATACTGCGCGATCACCTGTTGGTAGGCGGCCTTGTCGCCGTTCAGTCGATAAGCGAAGGCCAATCCCAACGCCGCGTTCTCGTTGGAGTCCCAGGAGAGCGACTTGTCGAACCAGGCGATCGCAGCCGGTAGCTGACGCACGTTGTAGGAATACCAGCCAAGCGCCTGAGCGCCGTTCGCCGATTTCGCGGCGAGCGTCATGTCGGCAAACCGTCGCATCCCGGCTTCATTGGGAGGGTTGGGCGGATTGCGGGTCATGCGATCCGAGACGATTTCGATATAGAGGTCGCGCAGCGACCCGTCGCGCGCGCCTATGAAGGCGAGATCCTCGGCCTCGTCGGTGCGATTGAGGTTGCGCAGCGCGATGATGAGACCCTCGACGAGCTTCGAATCTTCGGGCTGGCCCTGCCGCCACGCGCGCGCGGCCTGGAACCACGCGGCAGCGGCCACCCAATCCTTGGCGGTTATTCTTTGCCAGGCGAGCGCCTGCGCGCCCTCGGCCGACTTTGCCTCCGCGAACGCGGAGCCGGCGCGCGTAAGAGACTCCATCGCGACGTCCTCGCCGCTCGCCGCCGCCGCCGCCAACGCCGAGATAGCGGCGTCGACATAGAGGGGTTTCAGTTCGGCGACGCGCGCGCTCCATTGCGAAGTGAAGGTCAGCATGTCGTCATAGCGTTGCTCGGCCTGGAGCGCCCGGGCGTAGCCCTCCAGCGCCTTTATCGCGGGAGGAGCGCCGACGGGCGACCAGAGAATGGCCTGTTTGAACCAGGCGAGGGCGGCTTGCGGCTCCTTGCGCTGATACGCCAGCCAGCCCAGGGCCGTCGCGCCAATGTGAGATTTCGCCGCGCTGACGCTCTTGGCGATCTCGGGCAGCTTGCGCTCGGCGTCGGGAGACGCGGGGTCGAGAGCCGAGAACTGCGCCAGTTGAACGTCGACCACCATCGGCGCCAAGTCCGGCAAGCGCGCGCGCCAGGTTTCAATCAGCTTCAGGGATTCGTCGTAATGCTTCGACTCCTTCAGCGCGGTCGCGTAGGCCCGAACCAGATCGAGATTGGCGGGCGCGTCCGGCTTCGCCCAGTCCAGGGTCGAGTGGAACCAGCGGGACGCCGTTTCGTAGTCATGGGTGGCAAAGGATCGCCAGGCGAGCGCTTCCGCCCCGCGGAGCGAATGATCGGCGTCGACCAGCGAAGACAGCTTTTCGAGGATCTCTTTCGCGGCCGTCTCGTCGCCGCCGGCGTTCAATTGCGCGATCGCAATCTCGATGAACAACTCCCGGAGTCGGGGCCAGCGATCCCGCCAGTCCCAGGCGAGGCGAGCGGCGTCGTCCCAGCGGTTCAAGGCGCTCAGCGAAAGCACGTAGCCTTCGACGGTCTTGGCGAGTCCCTCGGGCGCGTCGACGTAGGATTCGGTCGCCTTGCCGATGAGCAAGGAGGAATTGGGATAGGCGCGCGGCGTGCGTCGATAGTCTTCGATGCGAAACGCGAGGCGCGCCAGGATCGCGTGATAATCCTCGACGGGCACGGACAGCTTCTTGCCCTGGTCGTCGTCCTTGGGACGCGGCCACCAATCGAGCGCCTTGCCGAACCATTTCGCCGCTTCCTCATGTTCTCCGCGGGAATAGCGATACCAGCCGAGCGCTTGCGCGCCCAGAGCGGAGGAAATTGGCGTGATGACGGATTCGAAGCGCGAAATGCGCGCCTGCGGCGCCGGCTCGGGCGGCGTATCGCGCGAAAGCTGTTCGACGACGATGTCGATATAGAGCTTCTTCATTGCCGGAACGCTGGCGACCCAAGGCCATACGATCGCCTCGGCGTCAGCGAGTTTGCCCACCGAGCGCAGGGTCAGCGCGTAACCTTCGTTCAGCTTCGCATCGCCGACGCCGTCCTTGGCCCAACTGGCCCCGAGCCGGAGCCATTGCCCGCCGTAACCGCAACCGGCGAGGTCATAGCGGTTCCAACCCAGGGCCTGCGCGGCCGCGCTCGAGCGATCGACCAGGGCGACCCGCGCGAAACGCGCGATGCGCGCTTCGCTGACGGGCGGGCGCAGCCACTCCCGGGTCAATTCCTCGATCACGACGTTGACGTAGAGTTTTCGTAGTTCGGCGCCGCGCTCGATGCCGGCGTAAGCGACTTCTTCGGCTTCGGCGAAAGCGCCGGACTTGCGCAGGGCCTGCGACAGTCCGGACCGGGCGCGGTCTTTGTCGCCGGGCGAGGACGCCCAAGCCAAGGCTCTGCGGAACCAGGGCGCCGCATAGAAGCATGGGTCTTGCTGCAAGCGCAGCCAACCGATGGCCTGGGCGCCCGCGGCGAACTTGTCGGTCATCACGATGTCGGCGAACCGGGCGAGGCGCGACGGCGTGATCGCGACGGCGAGTTCCGGCTTGGCGAGTTCGTCGACGACGACGGCGACATAGGCGGCGCGAATCTCCTTGGATTCGTTGCGATGCATCCATGCGAAGGCTTCCGCTTCGAAGAGGCGTCCCGCGCTGCGCAGCGCCAGCGCGTAGCCCTCATCGGTCTTTTCGTCGCCCTTGCCCTCTGGCGACCAGCCGATCGCTTTTCCGAACCAGTCGATGGCTGCATTGTAATCGTGTTGCCGATACGCCAACCAGCCGAGGTTGCTCGAACCGACGACCGAATGGTCGGCCAAAGTCACGCTGGAGAAGCGAGCCACGCGGTCGGGGCTCACTTGCACGTCCGGATTGGCGAGTTCCTGGGTGAAGACCTGCAGATAGAGGCCGCTCAATCCGGCGCCGCGGTCTCGCCAGAGATATGCCAGATCTTCCGCCTGCCCCAGCGAGCCGACGCCGCGGAGCGCCTGGACATAACCTTCGATCAGCTTGGCGTTGGTCGAATCGGCCCGCGCCCCGTCGGCGGGAAACATCGGATCGAACCCGCGCCATTCGACTGCCTTCTGGAACCACGCGCGCGCGCCGATCCAATCCTTTTTGGCTGCGCGATTCCATCCCAGAGCCTGGGCGCCGGGCGGATTTCTGTCGCCCACGACCATGGCTTCAAAATCCATGCGATTGTCGATGTTGATCGGATCGGCGGGTTCGGGTCGGGTCAACGCCTCGATCAAGCCGTCATAATAGGCGCGACGGACCTCGAACGCCTCGTCGCGCCAACGGCGCGACAGATCCGAGAGTTCGTCGTATTTTCCAAGCGCGCGCAGCGTCAGCGCGAGCCCTTCGAGCGCCTTCGGTTCCGGCGCGGACGTGGCGCCCCAATCGACGGCATTGCGAAACCATTTGAGCGCGCCCGGAAAATCCGAGTTCTCATAAGCGATCCAAGCCACCGAAAGCGCGCCTTCCGCGGACCGCGCCTCCGCCATCGCCCTTTCCGCCTCGGCGTATTTCTCGCTGGACAGAGCGTCGCTGCGCCCGGATTCGCGCAACGCCAGCAGCGTCGTCTCCAGATACAGCAGGTTGAACCGCGGCGACGCGGATCGCCATTTTTCGGTGACCGCGAGCGCCTCGTCGAACTTCTTGGCGCCCCGCAAGGCGATCGCGTAGCCCTCGATCAGATTGAGATCGGGCGCGGAACCGCCTCGCGCGTCGGACCAACCGACGGCTTTGCTGAACCATTCGGCAGCGCCGGCGTCATCCCCGAGGCGGTGCAAACGCCAGGCGACCGCCGAAGCGCCCTCGACCTCTCGATCCGCCTCGATGGCGTCGAGATAGTTGGCGAGGCGCTCTTTCGATATCGGCGCGCCGTCCTTGCGCGAAAGCTCGTCGCGGGCGATGTCCAGATACAAGCGCCGAAGCGACGGCCAGCGGTCGCGCCATGTCATGGCGATTCGTTCGGCTTCTTCCAGGCGCCCCAGGGCGCGCAGGGTTTGGGCATAACCTTCCCAGGTCTTGGCGGCGCCTTCGGCGGTCTCGATGTAATTCTCCTTGGACTTGCCGATCAGATCCGACGAATTCGGGTAGGCGCGCGGCGTGCGGCGATATTCGCCGATCGTCAGCGCAAGATGGGCGAGCGTCGGCTTGTAGTCTTCCGCGGCGGCGGACAGATGGCGCGTCTGGTTGTCGGCGGCCTTAGGCCACCAATCAACGGCATTCTGAAACCATTTCGCGGCGTCCGCCAATTCGCCGCGCTCGAGCCGGTACCAACCCAGGCCCTGGGCGCCGAACGGGGATTTGATCGGCTCGATCGTCGCCACGAAGCTCGCGATTCGCCCCTCGTCGATCGGCTCGGGCGGATTGTCGCGCGAAAGCTCCTCGACCATCATGTCGATATAGGCCTTCTTCATCAGCGGGTCCTGCGCGGACCATCGCCTCACGAGCGGACTGGCTTCCGCGAGACGGCCGATGGCGGCGAGGGCGTGAGCGTGCCCTTCGTCCGTCTTCATGTCGCTGGGTTCGTCGCTCTTCCAGGCCGTGCTCAGGCGGAACCAATTCTCGCCAAACCCGCAGCCCGCCTCGCGATAGCGCCGCCAGGCCAGCGCGCGCGCGCCGACCAGATTGTGATCCTGGAGGGTGGCTTGCGAATAGCGCGATATTCGCGCTTCACTCACCGGCGTCCTGGGAATTTCACGGGCCAGCGCCTGGGCGCCGATCGTGAAGTACAGCGTGCGCATCCGGCTGGACTTGTCTCGCCAGCCGTAAGCCGTTTCCTCGGCGCGCTCGAGATCGCCTACGGCCTGCTGCGCGAGGGTAAGGCCTTCGGCGAGCTTCACGTCGCTGCGATCCGCGCTCCATGACGAAGCCGCGCGGAACCAGGGGGTTGCGAAGCTGCAATTGCCCTGGCGGAGGCGATACCAGCCAATCGCCTGGGCGCCGACCGCGTTGCGATCGGCGCGGACCAGCTTCAGGAAGCGTTCCAACCTTGCGGCCGTCGGTTCCGCGCCGCGCCGTTCCGCCGCCAATTCGGCGCTGACGACCGCGACGTAAGTCGCACGCACGTCCTGATCGTCGCGCCAGGCCCAGGAGACCTCTTCCGCCTCGGTCAACTTGCCGTCTTTCTGCAGGGCGAGCGCAAGACCGTGATTGGTCTTCAAATCCCCTTTGCCGTTAGGCGACCACGCGATGGCCTGCGCGAACGAGGCGGTGGCTTTGCCGTAGTCGGCGGATCGGAAGTAAAGCCAACCCAGCGCTTCCGCGCCGGTCGTCGCGTGATCGGCGACGACGACATCGGTGATGTGCGTCAGTCGCTCCGGCCCGACGGAATCTTCCCGTTCCGACGCGTTCACCACGACATTCGCCAAGGTAATGAACAGCGCCCGCAGCGAACTGTCGGCCTCGCGCCAGTTGTCCGCAATCGAGAGCGCCTCGTCGTTACGGTGCAAGGCTTCCAGGGCGCGCGCGTATCCTTCGATGGCTTTGACGACGTTGAAATCCAGGCCGCCCCCAGGTGGCGGAGCCATCGGATCGACGCCTTTCCAGGCAAGCCCGATCTTGAACCAACCTGCGGCCTCTTCGAACACCTGATTGCGCATCGCGCGCCACGCCAGGGCGTTCGCGCCCTCGAAACTTCGGTCGGCCTGCACCATCCTGACGAAGTCTTGCAGCGTCGAGGGTTCGATTTGCGCCGGGGGATCCACGCGCGTCAAAAGCGTAATCATCGCGGTCGCGTAGGTCTGGCGCAGCGCCGGCGCGATGTCACGCCACGCGGCGGCCAAAGCGACAGCGCCTTCGGGATCGCCCGCCTTCAGGCGCGACAGCGCGGCGCCTTCGGCGAATTTTACGTCGTCCTCGTCCTTGCCGGGCGGCGCGCGCGGGGCGCCCAAGGCAAACCAGTGCCCCGCCTCCGCGTATCGTTCGTGATCGTATTGATACCAGCCGGCCAGTATCAAATCCGAGCGAGCGTGGCTCTTTTCCGTTTCCGCGAAGAACTCCGCGAGGTCCGTTTCGTCGACGTCGTCGGCGCCCTTGCCGGCGTTCACCGCGGCGACGCGCGCCCGCGTCAGGTCTATTCTGGCCGCGTCGAATTCGGACGTCCCGTCGTCGGAACGGGACCCCATAGCGATCAGCGACTTGACCTGGTCGACGCTGAATCGGGAAATCGCTTTGCGCACCGTCGCGAGACGTTCCTCGTGGTCCGAGCAACCGGCGAGGACGGCATGGTAGATCTCGAATCCTCTCGGCGACATGGCCAGATTGATGAACGCGTCCGCGACCCTCCAGTTCGCGTCCATGTGGGCGCAATGCAGAACGGTCGGATCGGAATCGGCGATGTCGAGCACGCGCGTCCAGGAACCGGCGTCGAACGCCGCCACCAAGGCGTCGATCGCCTCCTTTCTCGCGACCTTGGCCGACAAGTCGCGCGACGGCTTCCAGCCGGGCTCGTTCTTCATCTTCAACACCAGTCCGGCGTGCAGCTCCTCGAATCGGTTCTCCGCGAGCAGATCCCAAAACGGTTGTTCGTCGTTTCCCGAGCCGGCGGTCGAATAGAGATTCGGCGGCGGCGACCAGTTCGGATGCAGCGCCTTCAGACGCCGGATTTCGGCTTCGACGCGAGCGGTATTGTGCAGCGAGGCGTAGTATCTGAGCGCGCTCTCGTCGACCGCTGCTTCGTTGGACGCGATCGTGTAGAGCGCGCCAAACAAGGGCGCCTGATAGATATTGGCATAGTCGGTCGAATGATGCCCCGCCGGCTGAATGGCCGGGTGAAGATCGAAGTCGGCATGCTCCGTGGACTCGGCGCGCGCAGAGGCGGCGACAGAAGTCGCCAACATCACCAGTGCGATCGCGATACGGCGCATCAGCACTTGAAATGGCCCTCGCGCAGAGCGACCAGCGATAGCATTTGCAGGGTCGCCGGATAGTACCGTTTCAAATCGACGGTCATGAGCTCGGCCGGAAAAGGTTCGTCCTGGGCGGCGCAACGCGCCAGCGCGGCGACCGCGCGATAGCCGGGGTCGACGAAGCTTTCGCTGGAACTGCCGGTTTCCAGATCGACGACCGGCGGAGTCGAATCCACCGGTCCCGCCCAGGCGTTCACCAGCGCGCCCAGGCGGGCCCGCTCCTTCGGGGCTCCCCAGGCCAGATAGAGCGGCGCCCGGATGATGTCATAGCCAAAACGCGCGGGATAACCCTGGGCCGGTTGCACGCCGGCTTTCAGGGAGATCCAGTCGCTGGGCAATTTCGCGGATCCGAACTTGGCGGCGTCGAGGATCATCAATCCGCTATGTCGAAGTCCGGTCCAATCCACATCGGGGGCCACGCGCTTCAACGCGTTGAAGGCAGGATACACCCAGTAGGAGAGATTGACGATCGGGCCGTCGTCGCGATCCTTCGGCCCGAAACCGTCGACCCCCGGAGACAGCACGGGACCGAAGGCGGAGGGATAGACGAGCTTGCCACCGATGGCGTGGGCGATTTTCGCCGCGGCCGGATCGTAGGTCTTAGCGTCCCATCTGCGACCCGCTTCCGCCAGCGCCCAGGCGAGCAGCAAGTCTCCATCGGTGGCGTTGTTCTTGTCGCGGACATGGGGATCGTCCTGCGGCTTCCAGCGCCATGCGGCGAGACCGTCGTCGCGGATCTGCAAGTTGGCGACGGTCCAGCCCCAGATTTTGTCGAACCCGTCCCGATCGTCAGAATAGGCGGCCAGCAGCATGGCGTAGCCCTGGCCTTCGCTATGACTGACGTTTCCGGCGAAGTCGTCGATCAAACGGCCGTCAGCGGAAATGAACCGCTGCTTGTATGCCTGCCACTGCGGGTCCATGGTTTTCGAATCCGCCCGGGCCTTCGCCGTCAGGCTTGCCGATAGCCCCGCCGCCAGGACGAGCGCCAGCCACCGAAAGTCCTTCACGGGCGAGCTCCAAAAACTCTTACGGTCCATGTCGTGAGCCCGCCCATGATCAGACCCCCGAACAGAAACGCCAACGCATAGTCGTCGACGTTCGAGGACAACCATCCGGCGGCGATCAAGCGAAAATTTCCCGGGCTGAATCGCTGCGTCGGAATGAAATAAGCGTCAGCGGCCCCTTCGATGTTCACGGCGCCGGCCCTCGGCTTGAAAGCGGCCGCCCGTCCTTCGATGGCGTTCCAATTGGTGGGCGCGATCAAACCCCGAATGTCCCGCGTGAGTTCGTCGCCATTTGCCGAAACGACCAGCGTCCAGGTATCCGAGCCGCCATTTGG
>Ga0302320_10009628_pt1 | contig 20727 bp, 13 predicted proteins | sample Bog_T0_3_FD_202130 | JGI IMG/M metagenome (GOLD analysis project Ga0302320, IMG submission 202130) | Peat permafrost microbial communities from Stordalen Mire near Abisko, Sweden - Bog_T0_3 | ecosystem: Environmental > Terrestrial > Soil > Wetlands > Peat | place: Sweden: Abisko, Stordalen Mire...
TAGGCACAAAATCCAATGCGGACCGCAGGTTTAGGAGCGACTGATTGTAACGACGGGGCAACCGGTCTGACGGAACGTCATGTCCCCCTTCCCCCACCCTTTGGATCACCCGCGCCTCGGAAAGATCGGGTCCGGCCAATCCGATATAGATGAGCGTAACCGAATAACCTTTGGCCAGGGCGTCCTTCATGAACTGTAGCTTCGCGCCGACCGGATCGGAAAACACGGTCTCCGTGATGAACGATTCGCCCGTCTCCAGCAGTTCAGCCCGGAGCGCGTCGGCAGCACGGGCCGCATCGCCCACCGAAAGGCCAACTTTGGCCGCGATGTCGTCGGCGTTCAGGAACTTGATCCCCGACTCGCGGAGATAGGTGCGATAGAAGGTCGATTTCCCGGCTCCGTTGGGACCGGCCAACACAATCAGACTCGGCGCGCTCATTCCGCATTCGCCACCGCTAGGGCCGTGAAACGGCGGTTTACGAACCGGCCGCGGCGCTTGGAACCATCAGGCAAGGATTCGATGATCACTCCTGGCTCATCCGGATCTGCGCTATAGGTCGGCCCTTTGTGGCGGCGAATCTCGGCGAGAGCCCGCACCTTGCCCTCCGGGGTGGAAACCATAGCCAAAAGCTCATCGAGCTTCTTGACCTGCGAAGCCTCCTTGACCGTTACGATGGCATCGTGTGTCAGGACCGCCTCCATGACCCGACCCAGTTTTGCCCAGAACTCAATTTGGGCTGTCGGCGTGCGATCCATGAGAGCGGCCGATTTGCGAGCCACATTCACAAGATCTGTGTCAATTCGAAGGGGAATCGTGCTCATGGTGGTTACCATGTAGCATTTTGCTACACAGTCAAGAGAATGCCCGTTCTAATGTCCTCGATGGCACCATCCGCCGCACAGCCGAAGCAAGTGCGATGCCTGCTCACCCGAAGGCTATACCGCACATCAAATCGGCATATGCCGAATACACAACCCGACCGACGCTTCCCTCCAAATATGGTGGAAGGCGTATCGATGCCCGAGGGAACGCCCACCTATTTTTCGAAATTAAGGGACAAGGAAACCGGAGCCCTTTGAGCTGGGAGGCTGTCAATCTTCACAGAGCCGATGAACACTCTCGACCTCAACGACTCCCGCGGGCGCATTTTCAGGGACCCGGTTCCTTGCCTCGCGCGCAACCGCCTGCGGGCATATCGAATCCGTTACAACCGCTCCGCCAAGGCGCTAATCGTTCCCTGCAAGGGAGTAGGCGCAAAGAAATGGTGGTGGAGGTTGGATTCGAACCAACGGTGTCGTAAGACGGGAGATTTACAGTCTCCGGAGCGGCCACTGCTCAACTCCACCAACGTAAACGCCGAAACATTCACGAGCAGGGACGTGGGTCAAGGTCCATTTTCTCGGAAACCGGGGTGCGGGACTCAGGCGGGAGGCGGGGCTGCCCTTTTCCGGCACTTGTGCCTCGCCGCGCGAGACCTTAGACGTTATCGTTCAGACGAATGAGTGAGCTCAGCCAGTTTATTGACCGGTTTGTGCCCGGCGGGCTCCTGGCGCACCTTTCTACGGTCGCCGGCTTCCTCCTGGCTTTTTTCCTGGTCGCCAGGCTGATGAGCGAGAGGCGCGCGCCCGCCAACACCTTCGCGTGGCTGCTCGTGATCGTTTTCATCCCCTGGCTCGGTGTTCCGCTCTACCTTTTCCTCGGGGGGCGAAAGTTGAAACGCATGATGAAGGGAAAGAAAGCCCTGCTCCCGATCCTTCCCCAAATGTGCGTCTCCGATACGCACCACGTCTTTGAACCGGTGGCGAAGACGGTGGCGGGGGCCGGCGGCTTCGAGCCGGTCGGGGGAAACCGGATCCGCTACCTTTTGACCGGCGAGGAGGACTACGCGGAGCTTGAGCGCGAGATCCTGGCCGCGAAGCACTCGATTCACATCACGAGCTTCATTCTGAGCCGCGATGCGACGGGCCGCCGGATCGTGGAACTGCTGGCCCAGCGCGCGCGGGAGGGGGTAAAGGTCCGGCTGCTCCTGGACGCGCTCGGCTGCTTCTTCAGTTCGCGGGGCTTTGTCGATCCCATCCGGAAGGCCGGGGGTCAGGTCGGTCGATTCATGCCTGTCATGCCGTTTACGTCCCGAGGCTCCGCCAATCTCCGGTGCCACCGCAAGATGGCCATTTTTGATGGCGTGACCGCCATCGTGGGCGGCAGGAACATTGCCCGGGAGTACATGGGCCCGACCCCCTACTCCAAGCGCTGGCGCGACTTTGGCGCCGTGATCGGGGGACCCGGAGCGGTCGTCCTGGGGGAGGTGTTCATCGCGGACTGGTGCTTCGCCGTAAAGGAGTCCCCCAACGCTGTCCGGAAGGACGCTCAGGCGGGCGGGGCCCCCCACCGGGGCTCGTGCGAGCTCCAGGTGGTGGCCAGCGGCCCGGATGTTCCCGGCGACCCCCTCTATGAGGGAATTGTCGCCATGATCCAGCAGGCCGTGAGCGACATCTGGATCGTCACCCCCTATTTCATCCCGGACGATGTGCTCCTGCGCTCCATGATCGTGCGCGCGCGCGCGGGCTGCAACGTGACGCTGGTCGTGCCGCTCAAGTCGAACCATCCCGTCACGGATTTCGCCCGGCGCAATTTCACGCGGGAGCTTACACGGGCCGGCGGGCGCGTGCTCCAGTACACCCCTGGGATGCTCCACGCCAAGGCCATCGTCGTCGATGACCGCGTGGCGATGTTCGGCTCGCCCAATTTCGACCTCCGTAGCCTCTTCGTTAACTTTGAAATCGGCGTCCTTATCTACACGAAGCCGGAAATCCACGGCGTCAAGGCCTGGATCGACGACGTGCTGAAGGACTGTGTCCCTCCGGTCCTTGGCAAGCGCCACATCCTGACCAGCGTCGTCGAGGACGCCTGCAGGCTCCTGGCGCCCATTCTCTGACCGAAGAATCCCATTTGCGGATGCCGGTCCGATCGACAAACCTCTCCCAAAAATGAAGCCATCCCCCTGCCCCTTCATACTGCCCATCCTTGGAGTCCTCGTGCTTGGACTATCTGCCGTGCAGGCCGCCGAACCGGCCTCAGCGGCCGTTCCTGTCGCGGACGCCTATGTGTTCCACAGCGTCGCGATTGGCGGCGGCGGCCTCATCACAGGAATCATCTTCAACCCCTCCGAGAAAGGCCTGGTTTACGTGCGGACGGATGTCGGCGGCGCCTACCGCAGGGACGCAAGGTCGCGGCAGTGGGTCCCGCTCCTCGACTGGGTGAACCAAACGGAATGGAACCTCTGCGGCGTCGAAAGCCTGGCGAGCGATCCCGTGGACCCGAGGAGGGTCTACATCGCGGCCGGCACCTACACCAATCCCGGCGTCTCCAACGGGGAGATCCTGCGCTCGTCGGACTACGGGGCGACCTGGGAGCGGACCCCCATGCCCTTCAAGTTCGGGAGCAATGAAAACGGCCGCAACAACGGCGAGCGCCTCGCGGTGGACCCCAATGACAACCGGGTGCTTTTCCTGGGGACCCGCTCCTCGGGCCTTTGGCGCAGCTCCGACTACGGTCAAACCTGGTCAAAGGTCGGCTCATTCCCCGTTTACGACGAGGCCATGCCGATGCAACGGACATCGGGCGGATATGTCCCGCAGGCGGTGGGGATCAACATCGTCTTCTTCGACGGGCGCGGCGGAAGCCGCGGCTCCGCCACGGGCACGGTCTACGCCGCCGTCTCGACGCCGAACGCCAGCATCTTCAGGAGCATGGACGGCGGCGCCACCTGGGCCCCCTTGCCCGGACAGCCGCTCGGCCTTCGGCCGACACGGGCCGCGTTCAGCGCGACGGGCGTGCTCTACGTGAGCTACGGCCTGGAGGCGGGACCAAACTCGATGACCGACGGGGCCGTCTGGCGCTTTGACAGCGCCTCCGGGGAGTGGGCGGACATCACGCCCGAGAAGCCGGGCCAGGGGAGCGCGTTCGGCTACGGCTCGGTTGCCGTCGACCCGGCTCACCCGGACAGCGTGCTTGCCGGGACCTGGAGCCACTACAGCCCCTTCGACCAGATCTTCCGGAGCCTGGACGGCGGCCGCACGTGGGCCTCCCTCCTTGATCACGCGCAGTGGGACCATGCTTCGGCTCCGTACACCAAGCCGATGAACCACCACTGGCTGGCCGATGTGAAAGTCGACCCGTTCGATCCCGATCACGCGATTTTCTGCACGGGGTTCGGGGTCTTTGCCACGCATGACCTGCGCGACGCGGACCACGCAAAGGGCACCCTCTGGGCGTTCGAGGACGAGGGAATCGAAGAGACGGTCCCCACCGTGGTCGCGAGCCCCCCCCTGGGAGCGCACCTCCTGAGCGGCGTGGCCGACGTGGACGGCTTCCGCCACGACGACCTTTCGGTGTCGCCGCCCTCGGGGCGCTTCGGGACGCCCCCCTATAAGAACACGGCGCACCTCGCCTTTGCCTGGAAGCACCCGGAAGTGGTCGTGCGGTCCGGCAACACCTATCACAATGACCAAATCAGCGGCGCCTACTCGCAGGACGGCGGCACGACCTGGAAGGCCTTCCTCTCGGAGCCGCCGGGGACGGTGGGAAAGTACTGGCGGGGCGAGGGCCCCATAACGGTCTCGGCGGACGGCCGGACGGTCGTATGGTCGCCCACCGGCGTCGCCCCCCACCTGACCCAGGACTGGGGCGCCACGTGGTACCCCTGCGTGGGCGGCTCGGTGAACCTGGCGGTCGCAGCCGACACCGTGAATTCCTCCAAGTTCTATGCCTATGACACCGAGGCCGGCACGATTGTCGTGAGCACCGACGGGGCCCGCAGCTTCAGGGCGCGGGCCGGGGGCCTGCCGGTCCTGGAGGGCCGCTGGGGTCCGGCGCTCGGCAAGATCGCCGCCGTGCCCGGGCGCGAGGGCGAATTCTGGGTGATCTCGAAAGGCTTCCTCATCCACTCGACGGATTCCGGGGCGTCGGTCTCGGAGCTGAAGGGCGTCGATGCGACCCATATCGGCTTCGGGAAGGCCGCACCGGGCAGCGAAGCCCCCGCCGTCTTCATCGTCGGCCACGTCGCGGGCGTCGAGGGCCTGTTCCGCTCCGACGATGGCGGCTCGCGGTGGGTGCGGATCAGCGATCCCGCGCACGGCTATGGGGAGATAAGGACCCTCTCTGGCGACCCCCGAATCTATGGCCGGGTCTACTTTGGGACCGGCGGCCGCGGCATCCTCTATGGCGACCGGGCCGGGGCAGGCGCTACGGCCGGGCGGCGCTAGAAATCCGGTACTCGACCGCCTCGCGCAGCGCCTCCCAGGAGGCGTCGATGATGTTGTCGCTCACCCCGACCGTGCCCCAGATGGAGTGGCCGTCGCCGCTCTCGACCAGGACCCGGGTCTTTGAACCGGTCCCGGTCGCGGCGTTGCCCTCGATGATGCGCACCTTGTAGTCGCGCAGCGTCATGGTGCGCAGCTCGGGATAGGTCTTCTCCAAGGCCAGGCGCAGGGCCTTGTCCAGGGCTCCGATCGGGCCGGTGGACTCGGCGACCGTGTGGATCGACTCGCCTGCGACCGTGACCCGCACGGTCGCCTCGGACCAGATCTCGGCTCCGTGGCGCTCCACGATCACCCGGTAGCCGTCGACCTGGAAGAACTCCTTGCTGCGCCCGAGCATCCGAGCGACGAGCAGCTTGAACGAGGCATCCGCGGCCTCGTACTCATACCCCCTGAATTCGCGCTCCTTTAGCTCCTCGATCAGGCCCTTTAGTTCCGGGCTCTTCTCGTCGAGCTCGACCCCGAATTCCCTGGCCTTGAGGGCCAAGCTGCTGCGGCCTGCCATGTCGGACACGAGGACCCTCGTGCGGTTGCCGACTAGCGCCGGGTCGATGTGCTCGTAGCTTCGCGCCACCTTCTGGGCCGCGTTGGCATGGAGGCCGCCCTTGTGCGCGAAAGCCGACTGGCCCACGTAGGGCGCCTTCGAGTTGGGCCGCAGGTTGGCCAATTCGTCGAAGAAGAGGGAGAGGTCCCGCAGGTGGATGAGGTTCGGCGCGCACCGGAGCTCTCGGCCCATCTTCAGGATCAGGTTCGGGAGGATCGTGACCAGGTCCGCGTTGCCCACCCGCTCGCCAAAGCCGTTCATGGTGCCCTGGACCAGCGAGGCGCCGGCCTCGACCCCGGCCAGGCTGACGGCGACCCCGAGGCCGCTGTCGTTGTGGCAGTGGACGCCCACCAGATCGGAGCCGAACCGCTTCACGATGTCCCCGGTGATCGAGAGCACCTGCGGCACCAGCTTGCCGCCGTTGGTCTCGCAGAGCGAAAGGTTGGAGGCCCCGCCGCGCGCGGCGGCCTCGAGCGTCCTTAGGGCGTACTCCGGGTTGTCCAGGTAGCCGTCAAAGAAGTGCTCCGCGTCGTAGATGACCTCGCGGCCCTGTGACACAAGGTAGCGGACCGAGTCCTCGATCATCGCCAGGTTCTCCTCGGGGGTCGTCCTCAGGATCTCGGTCACGTGGAGGAGCCAGGTTTTCCCGAAGAGCGTCATGACCGGCATGCCGCTGTCGAGGAGGGTCCTTAGCTGCGGGTCGCTCTCCGCCTTCGTGCCCGGACGCCGCGTGTAGCCAAAGGCGGCCAGCTTCGCGTGCCTAAGCTTCAGGTTCTTTGCCTCGGCAAAGAAGGCGATGTCCCGCGGGTTAGAGCCCGGGAAGCCGCCCTCGATGTAGTCCACGCCGAACTGGTCGAGCCGCTCGGCCACGAGCAGCTTGTCGGCCACCGAAAAGCTGATCCCCTCGCCCTGCGTTCCATCGCGCAGGGTGGTGTCGTAGATCTTGATCGCGGTTGAGGGCATGGTGATCTGGGAGTCAGACGGCGTGGGATTCTATGAAGTCACGTATTGGTGCCGCGTCAGCCACAATCTTGTGCCTGACCAAGGGCCGCGACTTGAGCGCCTCGAGCGAGGGATGCGTGGGCTCAATGCCTATGGCCTTCATGATCACCTCGGGGAACTTGGCCGGGCTGGCCGTGGCCAGGACGACGCTCGGGCCGGCGTCCCCCAGGCCCTTGAAGGCGCAGGCCGTGTGGGGATCAAGGATGTAGCCGTGGGCCCGGTGGACCTGGCGGATGATGCCGTTGATCTCGGCGTCCTCGCACCGGGAGGACGTGAAGGTGTCGCGGTCAAAATCCGGGAAGCGGTACACGCCCTTCGACGTGATCTCGCCCATCACGCTCCTCACTTTGCCCGGGTCGCGCCCCAGGCTGTAGTAGAGGAAGCGCTCAAAGTTGGAGGCCACCTGGATGTCCATGGACGGCGCCAGGCTCGGGCTCACGGCCCCGACGCGGTACTCCCCCGTCGAGAAGAGCCGGTGGAGGATGTCGTTGCGGTTGGTCGCCACCCGGAAGCCCTTGATCGGGACACCCATCTTCTGGAGCATCCAGCCCGCGAGAACGTTCCCAAAGTTGCCCGTGGGCACGACGAAGGTGGCGCTGCGCTTCTGCTCCCCGGTAAGCCGGAGCCAGGCGTACAGATAGTAGACGCTCTGGGCCAGGATCCTCGCTATGTTGATCGAGTTGACGGCGGACAGCCGGTTCCGTGTCCGGAAGTCGCCGTCGGAGAAGAGCTGCTTCAGCACGGCCTGGGCGTCGTCAAAGGAGCCGTCAAGAGCCAGGGCATGGACGTTGGCCGCCCCCGTGCAGGCCATCTGGCGCTCCTGCAGGGCCGATACGCGGCCGTCGGGATAGAGGATGAAGATCGCGACCCCCGGCCGCCCCATGAGCCCGTGAATGGCGGCGGCACCGGTGTCGCCCGAGGTGGCCCCGAGGACATTGATCGTCTCCCCGCGCAGGGTGCACTGCCGGGCGTAGAGGTTCCCGAGCAGCTGGAGCGCAATGTCCTTGAAGGCCAGCGTCGGCCCGTGGAAGAGCTCCAGGACGTGCACGTCCGGGGACAGCTGCAAGAGGGGCGCGATCTCCGGACGGTCGAACCGGGCGTAGGACCGCGCGACCAGCGCCGAAAGCTCCGGCGCGGGAATGTCGGTTGCAAAGCGCGCGAGGAACCGCGCGCAGAGCTCCGCGTAGGGCAGCCCCGAAAGGGAGGCGAGCTCCGCGGACAGGTCGGGAAGCGACTCCGGAACGAACAGGCCACCGTCGGGGGCCAGCCCCGCGGCCACGGCGTCCGAGAACCCCACGGGAGGGGTCCCACCCCGGGTCGAGACGTAGCGCATTGGGTGCGGCCCTATATCTTGTCGAGGCCGAACGCGTCGTGCACGACGCGGACCGCCTCGTCGGCGCGCTCCAGGGCTACGACGACCGAGATCTTGATCTCCGAGGTGCTGATCAGGTCGATGTTGATGCCGACGTCGGCCAGCGCCTGGAAGACCTTCGCGGCCACCCCGCTGTGGGTCTTCATGCCGACACCCACGACCGACAGCTTCGCGATCTGCCCGTGGACGGCCACCTGGCCCCCGCCGATCTCGCTCAAGACGGGCTCGAGCGCCTTGACGGCGCGGGCCGTGTCGCCCTGCGGGACCGTGAAGGTCAGGTTGGCGACCCCGTGGCGCCCCACGTTCTGGACGATCATGTCCACCACGACGTTCGCCTCGGCCAGGCAGCGGAACACCTTCGCGGCGGAGCCGGGCTTGTCGAGGATGTTGCTGACGACGACCTTGGCCTGGTCCTTGTCGGACGCGATGCCGCGGACGACGACCTGTTCCATGTATGCGACTTCTTCTTTCACGGTGGTTCCTGGATTGTGGTTGAACGATGAACGGACCTCGAAAACGACGTTGTACTTCTTGGCGAACTCGACGGAGCGCGACTGCATCACCTTGGAGCCCGAGCTGGCGAGCTCCAGCATCTCGTCGTACGAGATCTCCGAGAGCTTGCGGGCGTTCTTAACGACCCGGGGGTCGGCGGTGTAGACGCCGTCGACATCCGTGTAGATCTCGCAGACGTCGGCCTTGATCGCGGCCGCCAGCGCCACGGCCGTCAGGTCGGAGCCGCCGCGCCCGAGAGTGGTGATCTGGCCCTCCTCGTCTATGCCCTGGAAGCCGGCCACGATGACGACGCGTCCCTCGTCCAGGTCCTTCAGGACCGGCTTCGGGTTCACCATCTTCAGCTTCGCCTTCGTGTGGACCTTGTCCGTGAAGATTCCGGCCTGCGCCCCGGTGTAGCTGATCGCGGGCACGCCGATCCCGTGGAGCGCCATCGCCATGAGCGCGATCGACTCCTGCTCGCCGATCGCGAGCAGCTGGTCGAGCTCGCGGTCGCTCGGCTCGGCGCAGAGCCCCTTGGCGCGCGCGATAAGCTCGTTGGTGACCCCGGCCCTGGCCGAGAGCACGACGACAATCTGGTGTCCCTCGGCGCGGGCGGACTTGATCCGTTCGGCGACCTTCTTGATGCGCTCGACGTCGCCGACTGAGGTTCCGCCGTATTTTTGTACGATTCGGGGCATTGTGGTGTGGATGATCTTCCGGTTAGTCGCCCAGGTCCCCGATCCGCAGGAGAAGCGGCGCCTCGCGCACGCTGCCGAGCCCGGCGAGCGCCCTCAAGGCGACCCTCATCGAGCGTTCGTCGCTTTCGTGGGTGGTGAGGACGAGCGAGGCAGAGCCGGCCTTTTCACAGGGGCTCTGGATGACGCTGGCGATGCTCATCTTATTTTTCGCCATGATGGTCGCCACCCGGGCAAGGACTCCCGGGCGGTCGGCCACCGTCAGCCTCACATAGTAGCGGCCGCGAATACGCTCGGGGGGCGCCAGGCGGGCCCTGCGCGCACCCGAGGGGCCGTCCTCGCCCATCAGGTGTGCGCCCTTGCCGTGGAGGAGGAGGGAGACGGCGTCGGCGATGTCGCTGATGACGGCGCTGGCGGTGGCGTCCTGCCCCGCCCCGCGGCCGATGTAGACGGTCGTCCCGACGACGTCGCCCGTCACCGAGATCGCGTTAAAGACGCCGCTCACCTGGGCAAGGACGCTGCCCTCGGGCAGCAAGGTCGGGTGCACCCGAACGACAATCTCATCGGTCTCAAAGTCCCGCGTGATGATCCCGAGCAGCTTGATCCCGTAGCCCAGGGCCGCCGCGTTCTTGAAGTCCGCGGGGGTGATCCGCTCGATTCCCTCGACGATCATCTGCTCGGGCCGGACCCAGACACCGTGCGCGAGCCAGGCGAGGATCGAGGCCTTGTGCGCCGTGTCCCAGCCCTCGACGTCCAGGGACTCCTGCGCCTCCGCATAGCCGAGGCGCTTCGCCTCCTTAAGGACCCCCGCATAGGGCGCGTCGAGCTCCTCCATCTTCGTGAGGATGTAATTGCAGGTTCCGTTGAGGATCCCGTAGATGCGCGGGAACCGGTTGGCGACCAGGCCCTCTCGGATCGCCTTGATGAGCGGGATCCCGCCGGCGACGCTCGCCTCGAAGAGGAAATGCCCGCCGTGGCGGCGAGCGGCGGCGAAGATCTCGGCGCCGTGCGCGCAGATGAGCGCCTTGTTGGCCGAGACGACGATCTTGCCCCGGCTAAGGGCCGCGAGCGTCACCTCTCGCGCCTTCTCCGTACCGCCCATCAGCTCGCAGACAATCTGGATCTCCGGGTCTGTCGCTATGGAAAGCGGGTCCGTCGTCATCTTGGAGGCCGGGACCCTCACGCCGCGCGACTTCTTGGGGTCGCGCACCGCGGCCCGCGCCAGGACGACCCGCGTCCCCAGGCGCCCCTCAAGGTCGGACTGGAGGCGGCTGAAATGCTTCCATACGCCCTGCCCCACGGTGCCCAGGCCGCAGAGGCCGATGTTGATGGTGCGTTTGCTCGTCATGGGTTGTCCTCACGCTTCTTGTCGTCCTCTTTCTTACGGTCAAATCGCTTCTCCGTCCCGGCGAGAAGCCGCGAGATGTTCGCGCGGTGCCGGACGACCACGAAGACGCCGACGATCCCCGCTACCCAAAGCGAGAGCGCGCCGCGGTTGAAGATGTAGGCCAGGACGGGCAGGCTCACGGCCGCCAGGATCGAGGCCAGGGACACGTAGCGGGTCGCGTAGAACACGGTCAGCCAGATCGCGGCCGACACCAGGGACACATAGGGCATGAGGACCAGAAGGCCGCCGGTCGCCGTGGCGACGCCCTTGCCTCCCTTAAAGTGCGTGAAGCACGAGAAGGAGTGCCCGATCAGGGCCCCGGCCAGCCCGACGTAGCCCAGGATGCCCGGGAAATCCGACGCGCGGATGGCCTGCCAGGCCACAAGCAGGGGCCAACCCGCCGCGAGCGCCCCCTTTGAGGCATCGAGGACAAAGACCGTGTTGCCGGGGCCGCTGCCTAGCACCCGGCGCACGTTCGTCGCCCCCGGATTCTTGCTGCCGACCTCGAAGATGTTCACCCCCTTGGCCCGGGCGACCAGGTAGCCGAAGGGGATGGCCCCGAGCAGATAGCCCGCCGCGGCCGCCAGTAGGAGCGGCAGGAGCATCTCGCTTTGGTATGGGGTTCCCGGCATCAGCAGCCTAGAGGACCACGAACTTTGCCATCTTGATCGCGCGGTGGCCCTTCAGCTCGCGGCGGGCCGCGTCGCTCGGCTCGCTGTCCAGGTTGATCACCATGAGCGCCGTCTGGCCGGCCTCCTGGCGACTGAGGGACATGTTGGCGATATTGACCTTGTCCTTGCCAAGGAGCGTGCCGACGTAGCCGATCATGCCGGGCTCGTCGCTGTTCTCGATCACGAGCAGCTTGCCCGTGGCCACCACCTCCACGGCGCGGCCGTTCACGGACACGATCCTCGGGCTGCTGGCCTTGCCGATCAGGGTGCCGGCGGCGCTGTGGACGGACCCGTCGGGGCCCGCGGCCTCGATCTGGATAAGCTCGGTAAAGTCGGCCTCGCCGGTCGATTTCACGACCTCGCAGCGGACGCCCAGGCGCTCCAGGAGGAACGGAGCGTTCACGTAGTTCACGTTGTCGCCGCTGATCCGCTTGAGCCAGCCCCGCAGGATGGCGCGCGTGATGGCGTTGGCGTCCATGTCGACGATCTTGCCCCAGTACGTGATCTTCAGGGATCCGATCTGCTCCGGGGAGATCTGCTGCACAAGGGCCCCGAGCTTGGAGCCCAGGTCCAGGTACGGCTTAAGGACGGAGAGGGTCGCAGCGTCCAGGGAGGGCATGTTGACGGCGTTGCGAATCACCCCTCCGTTAAGGACGTCGGCGATCTGCTCGGCGACCTCGACGCCCACGGCGTCCTGGGCCTCCGCGGTCGAGGCGCCCAGGTGGGGCGTCAGGGTCACGTTCGAGAGGCTCCGGAGCTCGCTCGTTGCCGGGAGGGGCTCCTCCTCGTACACGTCAAGGCCGGCGGCCGCGACGTGCCCGCTCTTTATCGCGGCGACGAGGGCGGACTCCTTGATGATTCCGCCGCGCGCACAGTTGAAGAGCCGGACGCCCTTCTTGCACTTGGCCAGGGCCGACTCGTCTATCATGTAGTGCGTGGCGTCCGTCAGCGGCATGTGGACCGTGATATAGTCGGACTGCGCCAAGAGCTCATCCAGGGAGACGGACTCGATCTGCATGCCCTTGGCGCGGCTCGGCGCCAGGTACGGATCAAAGGCTAAGACCCGCATCCCGAAGGCCTGCGCACGCCGCGCCACCTCGCCGCCGATCCTGCCCAGGCCGACGATCCCGAGCGTCTTCTTGAAGAGCTCGATGCCCGAGAAGCTCTTCCTGTCCCACTTGCCGGCGTGCATGGACGCCGCGGCCTGCGGAACCGGGCGGGCGCCGCAAAGGATGTGCGTAAAGGTGAGCTCGGCCGTCGCGATCGTGTTGCCGGACGGGGTGTTCATGACGATCACGCCCCGCTCGGTAGCGGCGTCGACGTCCACGTTGTCGATCCCCACCCCGGCGCGCCCGACCACCTTCAATAGCGGCGCCGCGGCGATCACCTCCGCGGTGATCTTTGACTCGGAACGCACCGCGATCGCGTGCACGTCCTTCACGAGCTCGAGAAGCTTCTCCGGGGACGACCCGTAGGCCTCAACGACATCGAGGCCCGGCTGCTTGCGCAACCAGGCAACACCCTTTGCGGATATCTTGTCGGCGACGAGTACTTTCATGGGGGAAAAATGCGTTTGATCGAAGTCGCCGAGGCCTCTCCTAGCAAGGAAAAGCGGCGCTAAACTTCCATATGACGCGACTGCGCATCTATTTCTAAGTTGGACCGTCTGGCGCTAGAAGATGCCCTTTTTACTAAAAACAGAGTGTGGAGCATTTCCAGAAATGCTGCATGGTGATCCTCTTTTACCGCAATGTGGATCGTACGCCTAGCCCTCCGCCGCCCCTACACCTTCACGGTGATGGCGCTCCTGATCGTCATCCTGGGGATCTTCTCGGCGGTTCGGATGGCCAAGGACATTTTCCCGTCGATCGACATCCCGGTGGTGGTCGTCATCTGGCAGTACGGCGGGCTTACGCCGGAGGAGATGGCCAAGCGCATCGTGACCGTGAGCGAGCGCGCAATGACCACGACCGTGAACGACATCGAGCACATGGAGTCCCAGTCGTTCATCGGGGTCGGGGTCATTAAGATCTTCTTCCACCCGGGGACGAGCGTCGACGCGGCGGTGGCCCAGGTGACGGCCATTAACCAGACCATCATCCGCGTCCTCCCTCCCGGAGGTTCCCCTCCCCTGATCATCCGTTTCAACGCCTCCAACGTGCCCATCCTGCAGCTGGGCCTCGGGAGCAAGACCCTCTCCGAGCAGCGCCTCTACGACCTGGGGCTAAACTTCATCCGGGTGCAGCTGGCGACGGTCCAGGGGGCTTCGGTCCCGCTCCCCATGGGCGGCAAGGTCAGGCAGATCATGGTGGACCTGGACCTGAAGGCGCTCGAGTCGAAGGGCCTCGTGCCGAGCGACGTGAACCAGGCCCTCTCCGCCCAGAACCTCACGATCCCCTCGGGCACGGCCAAGATCGGAGACCGCGAATACGACGTTCTCCTCAACAGCAGCCCCACGGTCCTCTCCGACATTGGCAACCTCCCGATCAGGATCGTGAACGGTTCCATGGTCTACATCCGCGACGTCGGGCAGGTGCGCGACGGCTTCATCCCCCAGACCAATGTCGTCCGCCAGGACGGCGCCCGGGGGGCGCTCGTCACCATCCTGAAGAACGGCTCGGCCTCGACGCTGGACATCATCGACCGCGTGAAGAGGGTCCTGCCGCAGATCAAGAGCACCCTGCCGCCCGAGCTCGATATGAAGCCGGAGTTCGACCAGTCGATCTTTGTCCGGGCGGCCCTGGCCGGGGTCATCAAGGAGGCCGTCATCGCGGCCACGCTCACGGCCATGATGATCCTTCTCTTTCTCGGCACGTGGCGCAACACGCTCGTCGTGGCGCTCTCGATCCCGCTCTCCATCTTCTGCTCGATCATCTGCCTCTATGCGCTCGGACAGACGATCAATGCGATGACCCTGGGGGGGCTGGCCCTGGCCGTCGGCATCCTGGTCGACGACGCAACGGTCGAGATCGAGAACATAGACCGGAACCTGCACATGGGCCATAAGCCGCTCGTGCGCGCGATTCTCGACGGCGCGCAGCAGATCGCGGTGCCCGCGTTTGTCTCGACCTTGTGCATCTGCATCGTGTTTGTCCCCATTTTCTTCCTGCAGGGGACCGCCAAGTTTCTTTTCGGCCCCCTGGCGATGTCCGTCATGTTTGCCATGCTCGCATCGTACTTCCTCTCGAGGACCGTGGTGCCGACCTTCGTGCACTTCCTTCTGCTCGGCAAACCCGTCCTCCACGACGACGGGCAGGGCCATAGCGACTCCGGTGACGCCATCTGGCGGGTCCACGTGGCCTTCAACCGCCACTTCGAGCGCTTCCGCAAGGCCTATGTGGGCGTCCTCGACCACGCGCTCAATCACCGCAGGATGGTCCTTGGGATCATGGTGGCCGTGGTGCTCGTGAGCGCCGCCGTACTGCCCTACCTTGGCCGCGACTTCTTCCCGGTGGTGGACGCCGGCCAGTTCAGGATCCACGTGAGGGCCCCCGACGGCACCCGCATCGAGGAGACCGAGCGCTACTTCACCCGCGTCGAGGACATCATTCGCCAGGTGGTGCCGCCGGCGGAGCTTCAGACGATCATCGACAACATCGGTCTCCCGAACGGCAGCACCGGCGTCGCCCTGAGCGACACCGCCACCGTCGGCACGGCCGATGGCGAAATCCTCGTCTCCCTGAACCCCAAGGAGCACGGCTCCGCATCGGGCTACGTGCGGGAGATCCGCGCGCGGTTCAAGAAGGAGCTCCCGAACTGCACCTTCTTCACCCAGCCCTCCGACATCGTGGGCCAGATCCTCAACTTCGGCCTTCCCGCGCCGATCGACCTGCAGATCTCGGGCGCCGACACCGCCGCCAATTACGCCCTCATCACCGAGCTCGCCTCGCGCATTTCGAAGATCCCCGGAGCGGTCGATGTGCACGTGCACCAGGTCGTCAATGCGCCGGCGCTCAAGGTTGAGGTCGACCGCACCCGGGCGGACCAGATTGGCCTGACGCAGCAGGACGTGGCGAACAATGTCCTCATTTCCCTCAGCGGAACGGCGCAGATCGCCCCGAGCTACTGGCTCAGCCCGCAGGGGATCCAGTACCTGGTCGCCGCCCAGGCGCCCCAGCGCTTGATCGACTCCATCGACGCCCTGAAGGCCCTCCCGGTCGGCACGATCAAGGGGACCACGACGACGGAGGTCCTGGGCAACGTGGCCACGATCCAGCGCTCGGTCGTCCAGCAGGTGGTCGGCCACTACAACGTGCAGCCCGTCTTTGACGTCTATGCGAACGTCGACGGCAAGGACCTGGGGTCGGTGGCCTCCGATGTTCGGAGGCTGATCCCGGAGTTCGAGAAAAAGCTGCCCCGCGGCAGCACGATCCGGCTCAGGGGGCAGGTCGAGAGCATGGACTCCTCCTTTATCGGGCTCGGGATCGGGGTGATCTTTGCCGTGGGCCTCGTTTACCTCCTGATGGTCGTTAACTTCCAGTCGTGGCTCGACCCGTTCATCATCATCATGGCGCTCCCGGGCGCCCTCTGCGGCGTGCTCTGGATCCTGTTCCTGACGGGAACCACCCTGAGCGTGCCGTCGCTCATGGGGGCCATCATGAGCGTCGGCGTGGCGACCTCCAACTCGATCCTCCTCATTACCTTTGCCAATGACCTTCGGCTTGAGGGCAAGGACTCGCGGGAGTCCGCACTCATGGCGGGCCACACCCGCCTGCGCCCTGTCCTCATGACGGCGCTCGCGATGATCATCGGCATGCTTCCCATGTCGCTTGGACTCGGTGAGGGCGGCGAGCAGAACGCGCCGCTCGGCCGCGCGGTCATTGGCGGCCTCCTCGTGGCCACCGTCGCCACGCTCCTCTTTGTCCCGGTTGTCTACGCCACGCTGCGAAAGAAGGCCGGCCACACCCCCGAGGCGGAACTTGACGAGGAACTCCATTCCCCGAGCTGACCTGCCCCACCCCTCTCCCCGACGCACCATGAAGTTCTCCCGAATCCTGTTTATTGTAGTGGCGGTCCTCGCCCTGGTCTTCTTTGCCGGGATCCTGCCTCGGATAAGGTCCGCGCGAGCCTTGGACGAGCGGGCGGCGGCCGGGCTTAAGCCCGTCGTCAGCGTGGTGGTCGCCACGAAGAGCACGAGGCCCGCCCTGGTGACGCTGCCCGCGGCAATCAATGCGCTGCAGGACACGCCGATCTATGCCCGGACGACCGGCTTCATCGGCAAATGGACGGCCGACATCGGGGACCACGTGAAGTCGGGCCAGGTCCTTGCGGTCATTGAGGGGCCGGACCTGGACCAGGAGCTGAACCAGGCGAAGGCGGCCCTGGAGCAGGCCAAGGCGAACCTTGAGATCGCTCGCATCAGCGCGGACCGGTGGAAGGACCTCGGGGGGCAGAATGCCGTGGCGCAGCAGGATGTTGACCAGAAGGCCGCGGACTTCGCCGCGGCCAAGGCCGCCGTTGTGGCCGCGCAGGCCAATGTCGACCGGCTCACCCAGCTTAAGGACTTCCAGCAGGTCACGGCCCCCTACGACGGCGTGATCACGGCGCGGAACGCCGAACTCGGGAACCTGATAAACGCGGGCGCCGGCAGGGAGATTTACCATATCGCCGAGACCGACCCCCTCCGGGTCATGGTCGCTGTTCCCCAGGCAAACATCCGCTCCCTGAAGATCGGCATGGGCGTCGACGTCTTGGTGCCCGAGTTCCCGGGCCGCGTCTTTCACGGCGTCCTGTCGCGGTTTGCCGGGGCCCTGGACAGCGCCTCCCGCACGCTCGAGACGGAGGTCCGCCTGCCCAACCCCAAGGACGAGCTTTTCCCGGGGATGTACGGCGAGGTGCGCTTCAGCTTCCCGTCGGCCCAGCCCGCGATCCTTCTTCCCTCCAACGCCGCAATCATCAACGCCAGCGGCACCCTGGTGGCCATCGTGGACAATGCTGACAAGATCCACCTGCAGCGGGTCACGCTTGGCCGCGACTTTGGAAGCCAGGTCGAGGTCCTGGACGGCCTGCTTCCCGGTGCTCGCGTGGTCGCCGCCCCCCGGGATTCGCTCTACGAGGGGCTCGAGGTGACCCCCGTGCTGCCCGAGGCAGCCGCCAAGCCGTGAGAGCCCAGCCTAGTCCCGCGTCGGCCTGCATCGGTGCGGCGGCGCTTGCCCTCCTCCTAGGCTGCACCGTTGGGCCCGATTACAAGCGCCCCCCCGCCGAGGCTCCGTCCTCGTTTTCAGAGCTGGGCCCGTGGAAACAGGCCGAGCCCAGGGACGGCCTGCCGAAGGCAGCCTGGTGGGGCATCTTCCATGATCCGATTCTGGACGCCCTGGAGGACCAGGCGGCCGCGGCGAGCCCCACCCTGCGGGCGGCCCTGGCGCGCTACGACCAGGCCCTTGCGGCCGCCCGCATCCAGGGGGCGCAGCTCTACCCTTCGCTCGACGTTGGGCCGAGCGCGGCTCGCGAGCGCTTCTCCGGCAACCGCCAGGCGGAATTCCCGGCCACCCGATTCCAGTACACGACCAACTCCTTCGACCTGCCGCTGCAGCTGAGCTACGAGGTGGACCTCTTTGGCTCGGTAAGGCGGGCGCTGGAGAGTGCCCGGGAGACCGCCGAGGCCGAGGGGGCTTCGTACCAGGGGGTGCTTCTCGTCCTGCAGGCCGGTGTCGCAGAGGACTACTTCAATCTCCGCTCGCTCGTCGCCCAGCGGGAGCTCCTGGAGCGGAACGTAGCCCTCCTGACGGACGCCCTGGACCTGGTCCGCAAACTCCGCCGGGGAGGCGCCAACAGCGACTTGGATCTCTACCAGGCGGAGGCCGAACTGGAGTCGGTCCGCAGCAGCGAACTCGCCTCGGAGCGCGCGATCGCGCGGGCCCAGCATGCCTTGGCCGTCCTCCTGGGCCGCAATCCCGAGGGCTTCGAGGTGCACGTCACCCCGCTTGGCACCGTGGTGCCCGGGGTGCCGGTCGGGCTCCCGAGCGATCTCCTGGAGAGGCGCCCGGACATCGCCGCCGCGGAGCGCTTGCTCGCCGCAGCAAACGCGCGGATCGGCGTCGCCAAGGCGGCGTTCTTTCCCTCGATCGGCCTTACGGCCTTCGCGGGCGTGAACAGCTCCGACCTGAACAACCTTCTCTCCTGGAGCAGCCGGGAATGGGCGGTGGGCCCGGCCCTCTCCCTTCCTATCTTTAAGGGCGGCGCGAACGTGGCCGGCTACCGAGAGGCCAAGGCCGCCTATGACGAGGCGCTGGCCCACTACCGCGAGCAGGTCCTCGTTGGCTTCCAGGAGGTCGAGGACGGCCTCTCGGACCTGCGGCTTCTTTCCCGCCAGACCGAGGCGCTTGAGGGCGCAGTCAAGGCGGCGGCAGGCGCGAGCAATCTCTCGACGGTCCGCTACAAGGCCGGCCTCGTGAGCTACATCGAGGTGATCGACAGCCAGCGGACCCAGCTCTCGAGCGAGATCTCCCTCACCCAGGCCCGGGCGGACCGTCTCTCCGCAACCGTGTTCCTGATCCGCGCGCTGGGCGGCGGCTGGTAGGCACAAATCCAGAGCGGGTTGAAGGGACCCAGGCCCGCACTCGGGCCCTCCCCCCGCTGCGGGTGCAGGCAACCATGGCCCGAAGGCCCATGGGATCTGGTTTGCATACGAAAATACGCAAGATCGTATGCGCCAGTGGGTTAAAAATTCCCGGGAATCATGGCACCGGCTGTGCATATACCCCCGTGAATGGCCCCACTGCAGATTGCCTGCCCCATGCACCCCAATGACAGGGTTGCCTGCCGCACGAGGTTTTTCGCCTCCCGGCTCCTCCTTCCCCTCCTTTTGCTTTTCCCCGCGGTTCTTCGAGCCGAATCGGACACGCACAAGCAGAAGCCCGTCGTCCTCGACAGCGTCGTCGTGGACGTGACCAAGACGCACACGCTCTTCATGGGCGCGGATATTTCCGTGAATCTGGACAAGGACCTTTACCCGGTGCGGGACGTCGCCGGCACCTCGTGGGTGATCGACATCAACGGGAAGGACCGGGTCGTCTCGGCCAAGAAGGGTCCGCTCAACCTGAAGATCACGCCGACCCTCAAGCTCACGGAGGTGTCCGCGACCATCATGGGCTTCAGGAAGGTGGCGACCTATTCCTACGAGAACGACCCGAGTGTCCTGATCACCCGGGCTCTCTCGGCCGCGGCGGCGACGGATTCCATGTTCACGTTCGCCGCCCACGACGCCCAGGCCCGGGCGGACACCGCGTCCAACAACGCCCTGGGAGGTGCGGCTATTCTCTCGAGTTCGGACAGCCAATTCGGGGCCAGTGCGATGATGAACACGGCGCAGACCGTGTATTCGAGAACGCACAGCGGGGCCGATTCACCGACAACGACGACGAGCACCTCGGGCCACCAGATCATACCCGGGCAAAACCCGCTCGGCAATTTCTACGATTCCTCGGCATTCATGAGGGACAACTCTCGCCTGTCTAGCATACAGGAGGCCTCTGCGGCGGCGGCAGCAGTCCAGCAGCAGACCGCCAACGGCGACGAGCCCGCGGGCCGCTTGGTGACGCGCGGGCTCGACGCCCTGGACGTCGAATTCTCGGTCTCGGCCGTGAAGACGCTCCAGAATCCGTACATCGTCACGATGGCCCGGATCAGGACCCCGGGGAGCAAGCCGGGCTTTGTGCAGAACCATATCTACGCGAGGGCGCTCGACCCGATCGACACCCACATCAGCACGGTCCATTTCACCGAGGAGGGCTTCCCGCCGGAGTACGAGCTGGTGGATTTCCAGGTCCATATCTACGACCGGGGCGTCGAGATCGCGACGAACCTCGCTGCAAACCGGGTGGAACTCACGCGCGAGGAAGCCTTCGAGTACGTGAAGATGGAGTACGTGAGCGCGCACAAGGGCGAAAGCCTCCAGGCCGTGCCGGTCATGGGAAAGCTGCCGGCCGAGCTGCCCACCCGCATCGCCGCGGGAAAATACACCGAGACCTTCTTCGTCCTGGTTTCAAAGGATGGCGTGGGCCACGACGCTTACCTGGACCGGATGTGCACAAAGAAAACGGACGACCCGTTCCTGGATGCCGTGGTCCGGAGCCTTCGGTTCAAGCCGGCACTCTCTGGCGGCGTCCCCGTGGAGGGCGTCGCCGCGGTGAACCTTACAAAGCTCCAATTTTAGGGACCTGGCCCAGGCCTGTTCACTGGTTGAAATGGCGCATTGGACGCGACGGGCCGCTCTTAAAGGCGGGTGTCTTGAACCACACCACCCA
>Ga0302320_10009629_pt1 | contig 20727 bp, 20 predicted proteins | sample Bog_T0_3_FD_202130 | JGI IMG/M metagenome (GOLD analysis project Ga0302320, IMG submission 202130) | Peat permafrost microbial communities from Stordalen Mire near Abisko, Sweden - Bog_T0_3 | ecosystem: Environmental > Terrestrial > Soil > Wetlands > Peat | place: Sweden: Abisko, Stordalen Mire...
CGCCTGGTACTCGGCTTCGAGCGAAGGATCATTGTCGCCGAGCGCGACCAGTGCCGCGGTGCCGATCGCCACCGCATCGGCGCCGAGCGCCATGGCCTTGGCCACGTCCGCGCCATTGCGAATGCCGCCCGAGACGATCAGCTGCACCTTGCGATGCATGTCCTGATCCTGCAGCGCCTGCACCGCCGGCCTGATGGCCGCCAGGATCGGGATGCCGACATGTTCGATGAACACCTCCTGGGTCGCCGCGGTGCCGCCCTGCATGCCGTCGAGCACGATGACGTCGGCGCCTGATTTCACGGCCAGCGCCACGTCATAATAGGGCCGGGTGGCGCCGATCTTCACATAGATCGGCTTCTGCCAGTCGGTGAGCTCGCGCAGCTCCTCAATCTTGATCTCGAGATCGTCGGGGCCGGTCCAGTCGGGATGGCGGCAGGCCGAGCGCTGGTCGATGCCCTGGGGCAGAGTGCGCATCTGCGCCACCCGATCGGAGATTTTCTGGCCCAGCAGCATGCCGCCGCCGCCGGGCTTGGCCCCCTGGCCGACCACCACCTCGATGGCGTCGGCCTTGCGCAAATCATCCGGGTTCATGCCATAGCGCGATGGCAGATATTGATAGACCAGCGTCTGCGACTGTCCGCGCTCCTCCGGCGTCATGCCGCCATCGCCGGTGGTGGTCGAGGTGCCGGCGATGGTGGCGCCGCGGCCGAGCGCTTCTTTCGCCTGGGCGGAGAGCGAGCCGAAACTCATGCCGGCGATGGTGACGGGAATCTTGAGATGGATCGGCGTCTTGGCGAAGCGGGTGCCCAGCCACACGTCGGTTGCGCATTTCTCGCGATAGCCCTCCAGCGGATAGCGCGAGATCGACGCGCCAAGAAACAGCAGATCGTCGAAATGCGGCACCCGGCGCTTGGTGCCGCCACCCCTGATGTCATAGAGCCCGGTCGCTGCGGCACGCCGTATTTCCGCCAAGGTCGCAGGGTCGAAGGTCGCCGAATAACGCGGTAGCGTGCGGGGAATATTGTCCGGATCCATGGTCGTCCCCTTCAATAGGCGCCGGCGTTGTCGATGTGAAAATTATACAGTGTGCGGGCCGACCCATAGCGCTTGAAATGTTCGACCTTGACGCTGGCATCAATGCCGGCGGCATCGAGCAGCGCCCGCAATTCCTGTTTATGCTGGTCTCTGAGCGGCTTCTCGCAGCAATCCGCCCCCAGGCTGCCGACCTGACCGCGCACATAGAGGTGGGCCTCATAGATCGAGTCACCGAGCGCGCCGCCGCTATCGCCCAGCACCACCAAGCTGCCGGATTGCGCCATGAAGGCGCTCATCGGCCCGATCGAGCCCTTGACCAGGATGGCGACGCCTTTCATCGAAATGCCGCAGCGCGCCGAGGCGTTACCGTCGATGATCAAAAGACCGCCATGGGCGGTGGCGCCTGCCGCCTGGCTGGCGTCGCCTTTGACATGGACGGTACCGGACATCATGTTTTCGGCGACACCGACACCGGCATTGCCCTCGATGATCACCGTCGCCTGCTGGTTCATGCCGGCACAGTAATAGCCGACCGGTCCGGCGATGCGGACGGTGACCGGGGCATCGATACCGACCGCCAGCGCATGCTGGCCGGCCGGGTTCAGGACCCGCCAATCGCCTTCGTCGCGGCCGGTGCCAAGGCCATGCAAGCGGGCGTTAAGGTCGCGGCGGCTGGTGGTGGCGAGATCGAGAATCGGCATCAATTGCGCTCCCAGCTATAGACCCGGGCCGGATCGGGTTCGAAGATACGCGCGCAAGCGATGCCCGGCAGACCGGCCAGCGCCCGATATTCGGTGCCGAAGGCGACATAGTCCGCCGTCTCGGCCATCACCGCCGGCTTGCAGGCGATCGGGTCGCGCAGGACGGCAAAACCGCTTTCGGTGGCAACCACAAACGTGAAAAATCCGTCGAGATCGTCGAGACAAGATTCCAGTGCGGTGGCCAGCGAATAGCCCTGGCGCAGCTTCCAGCTGAGATAGCCGGCGGCCACTTCGCTGTCATTGTCGGTGGCAAAACCGAACCCATGATGTTCCAGCATCCGCCGCAGGCTGCGATGGTTCGACAGCGAACCATTATGCACCAGGCATTGATCGATGCCGGTGGAAAAGGGATGGGCGCCGGCGGTGGTCACGGCGCTTTCGGTGGCCATGCGGGTATGGCCGATGGCGTGGCTTCCGGCCATGCCGGCCAGATTGAAGCGTTTTGCCACCGCACTCGGCAAACCCACCTCCTTATAGAGCTCCATGCGGTGGCCGACGCCGATAATGACAATCTCCGGGTGCTCGCTGGCCAGCCACAGCCTTGCCGCCGCTTCCTCGCAGGTTTCGATCGACAGCACCAGATGGCTGCCCTGCAGCACCGCATCGCCGCCGATCGCCCGGATCAGGGTGTCGGCCACGCCCTGCAGATCGGGACCCCGCAGGGTAAGCTTCACATGCCGGGCGTCGCCTTGGCCATAGACGGCAAAACCGGCGCTGTCCGGTCCGCGGTCCGTCATCACCACCAGCATGTCGGCCAGCAATGCCCCCAAGCGCGGCTCCAGCGCGGGATTTTTCAAGAACAGCCCGACAATCCCGCACATGCCCGGGAGACTCCGATGAGTGACGCCTGCGTTCCCCCTGTCTAGCCGAAAATGCCGGTTATCGTCAATCAAGAGGAATAAAAAATTCTTATCAAGAAACATTCTCCGGCGGCGCGGGTGGCGGCAGTCAGGTCTGGGTCGAGGGGTAGACGATAATCGACAAATAGACCGTCCCGCTGCCGATCAGGGCTTCCGGACCATGCAGCGCCTGGCTGTCAAACAGCAGCGAATCGCCCCGTTTCAGGTGATAGCTATCGGCGCCATGGCGATATCTGACCTCGCCCTCCAGCATGTAGATGAATTCGACGCCGCTATGGCGGAAGCCGGTGTAGGGCACGGCATTTTCGCGCAAGGTGATCAGATAGGGCTCGACCACCACGTCGCCGCGCAGCACATGGCCGAGCAGCTGATAGACATGGCCGACCTTGCTGCCGCGCCGCTCGATGGTCAGTCCCTGACCGGCCGGCACGAAGGAGCAATCCTGCCGCTCCTCGAACGAGGCGAACAGCGAAAAAAGCGGTACCTGCAGCGCCCGCGAGATCGACTGCAATGTCGCGAGAGACGGCGAAATGCCGCCATTTTCGATCTTCGACAGCATGCCGCTGGAAATGTTGGCGGCGCCGGCGAGATCGGCAACCGAGAGGTCCTGGCCACGCCGCAGCAGGCGAATTTGATTGCCGAGCGCGCGTTCCAGACTCCGCTCGGGTGCCGGCGGCGCATTGGACAGAGTGGCGTGATCATCCGTCTTGTCGCAAGGCGCCACGGCGTGAGGCGGATTTTTTTTCAAGGCGAAGCTTCCAAACCGAGGGTGGCGGTGCGCGGGATCAGGCAGCGGGCCGTCCGGCGCATGATAACCATGAATGCAGCAGGCGTCAGGACAGCAATTGGCGGCGCTCCTGTCCCGGGGTTCGGCCGTAGCGCGCCTTGAAGGCGCGCGAAAAATGGCTGCTGCTCTGGAAACCGCAGGCGATTCCTACCGCGGTGACCTTCATTGCGGTCTGGCGCAGCAACTGGCTGGCCTGCTCGAGGCGGATCTGCAAATAGAGGCTGGCGATGGTGCATTGCATATGGACGGCGAACAGGCGCTCGAGTTGCCGGGACGAGATGCCGGCCAGGGCCGCCAATGCCTTGACGTCGACCGGATCCTCGACATTGGTCTCCATATGCGCGAGCACCTTGAGGATGCGGTCATTGCCGACGCCATAGCGCTCGCGCAGGCTGAGGCGTTGCGAGCCGTCGGCGCGGCGCGGCGCGGTGCGGATGAACCATTCGCTGATCTGCGCGGCGAGCCCATGTCCATGATCGCGCTCGACCAGTTCGATCGCCAGATCGAGGCCGGCGGTACCGCCGGCGCAGGTAAGCCGGCGGCGATCGATGACATAGAGGCTGGGTTCGATCGCCAGGGTGGGAAAACTGTCGAGAAATGCCGGATGGTGGTCCCAATGGATGGTGGCGCGGTAACCGTCGAGCAGACCGGCGCGCGCCAGCAGGAAGGGGCCACCCGACACGCCGGCCAGCCGCACATTGGCCAGCGCCAATTGCCTCAGCCAGGAAAAGGTGCCGGCATGGTTGAAGGCGGCGGGATTGCCTGCCGCCAGCACGAACATCGTATCGCAATCGAGCGGCTGCCCCACCGCACAATCGGCGATGATGCTGGCGCCGTTCGAGGCGCGGACAGGACTGCCGTCGATCGAGACATGGGTCCAGCGATAGAGGATGGTCTCGGCGATGGTGTTGGCGGCGCGAAACGGTTCCACCACCGACGCATAGGACATCAGGGAAAACCCGTCGATCAGCAGGAAGCCGAGGGACCCTTCAGATTTATTTTCAGCCATGGCGATATTTGGCATGAAACTGTCCTTTGCAGTCAAGCTGGCCCGGTCTCAACGCACTATGGTCATGGGACGCATAGCCCCTTTCGATCTGGACGCCTGCCGCGGATGAGCCGTTTTTCCCTGTTCAGTCTGGCCCGGAACGCGTTATTCCGTCATCAGCACTGGCAGCCTACCTGGCGCGATGCGGCGCCGCGCGACGCCTATGACGTGGTGATCATCGGCGGCGGTGGCCATGGTCTGGCGACGGCCTATTATCTTGCCAAGCTGCATGGCATCAATTCTGTCGCGGTGCTGGAAAAGGGCTGGATCGGCGGCGGCAATGCCGGTCGCAATACCACGATCATCCGCTCCAATTACGGCCTTGCCGGCAATGCGCCCTTCTATGAATGGTCGCTGAAGTTATGGGAGGGGCTCGCGCAGGACCTCAATTACAACACCATGGTCAGCCAGCGCGGCGTGCTTAACCTGTTTCATTCCGATGGAGGGCGCGACGCGGCCGCCCGGCGCGGCAATGCCATGCGCCTGCATGGCATCGATGCCGAATTGCTGGATCAGCCGGCGGTGCGGCGCCTGGCGCCCTACCTCAATTTCGATCATGCGCGCTTTCCGATCCAGGGTGGGCTGCTGCAACGGCGCGGCGGCACCGCACGCCATGACGCGGTGGTGTGGGGCTATGCGCGGGGAGCCTCGGAGCGCGGCGTCGATATCGTGCAGAATTGCGAGGTGACCGGCTATCTGCGCGACCGCCAGGGCGCGGTGGTCGGTGTCCAGACCAGCCGCGGCAGGATCCGGGCCGGCAAGGTCGGACTGGCGGTCGCCGGCAACTCGTCTCGACTGGCGGCGATGGCGGATCTGCGGCTGCCGATCGAAAGCCAGGTGCTCCAGGCCTTCGTCACCGAGGCGCTGAAGCCGGTGATCCCCGGCGTGATCACCTTCGGGGCGGGACATTTCTATATCAGCCAGTCGGACAAGGGCGGATTGGTGTTCGGCGGCGATCTCGACGGCTATAACAGCTATGCCCAGCGCGGCAATCTGCCGGTGGTCGAGGATGTCTGCGAAGGCGGCATGGCCCTCATGCCGATGCTCGGCCGGGCCCATCTGCTGCGCAGCTGGGCCGGCGTCTGCGACATGAGCATGGACGGTTCGCCGATCATCGATCGCACGCCGATCGACGGGCTCTATCTCAATGGCGGCTGGTGCTATGGCGGGTTCAAGGCGACGCCGGCGTCCGGCTGGTGCTTTGCCCATCTGATGGCCACCGGCAGTCCGCATCCCATCGCGGCGGATTACCGCCTCGACCGTTTTGCCAGCGGCTACCTGATCGATGAAAAGGGCCAGGGCGCCCAAGCCAATTTGCACTGAGGACGGACGCCATGCGCATCCCCTGCCCCTATTGCGGCGACCGCGACCATCACGAATTCGTCTATCGCGGCGACGCTGAGCCATCGCGTCCGGACGCCGATGACGAGGTCTTCGCCTATGTCTATTTGCGCGACAATCCGGCAGGCTGGCTCAAGGAGCATTGGTATCACGCCCAGGGCTGTCGCCAATGGATCATCGTCGAGCGCGATACCAGGACCCATGAGATCGCCGCCGCCCGATCGGCGCGTGAGGACGGACGATGAGTCGCTTGGCCCAGGGCGGGCTGATCGATCGCACCCGACGATACGCCTTCACCTTCGACGGCAAGGCTTTTTCCGGCTTTGCCGGGGATACGCTCGCGTCGGCGCTGGTCGCCAATGATATAAAATTGGTCGGTCGGTCCTTCAAATATCACCGCCCGCGCGGAATTCTGACCGCCGGACCGGAGGAGCCCAACGCCCTGGTCACACTGGGCGCCGGCGCCGCTGCCGAGCCGAATTGCCGGGCGACCATGGTGCCGCTGTTTGACGGGCTGCAGGCCAGCAGTCAAAATCGCTGGCCGTCTTTGTCTTGCGACATTCTGGCGATCAACCAGCTGTTCTCGCCGATCCTGGTCGCCGGATTCTATTACAAGACCTTCATGTGGCCGAGCCGGTTTTGGGAAAAACTCTATGAGCCGCTGATCCGGCGCGCCGCCGGTCTTGGCGCGCTGACGCCGGCGCCCGACCCCGACCGTTATGACCGCGCGCATGGCTTTTGCGATCTGCTGGTGATCGGCGGCGGCCCGGCCGGACTGGCGGCGGCACTGACCGCCGGACGCGCCGGCCTGCGGGTAATTCTCGCCGATATGGATCGCCTGTGGGGCGGACGGCTGCTGGCCGAGCACCAGCTGATCGGCGGCCAGGAGGGTCACCAGTGGGCCTCGACCGTGGCGGAGGAACTGGCGGCGCTGCCCAACGTCACCCTGCTGCCGCGGACGCTGATCTTCGGCATCTATGACGGGCGCGAATATGCCGCCGTGCAGCACCTGGCGGACGATCAGGCGGCGGCGCCGGCCGGCCGCCCCCGCCAAAGGTTTTGGAAGATCATTGCCCGCCACGCGGTGCTGGCCAGCGGCGCGATCGAGCGTCCGCTGGTGTTCGGCGGCAATGACCGTCCCGGCGTGATGACCGCCTCGGCGCTGTCGACCTATGTCAATCGCTTCGCTGCCGTGCCGGGCAAGCGCGTCGTTCTGTTCACCACCAGCGACAGTGGTTGGACCAGCGCGTTCGACCTGATCGCCGCCGGCATCGAGGTGGCGGCGGTGGTCGAAGCGCGGCCCGATCTGCCGGCGCTGGCCGACCGGGTACGGCGCGCCGGCATTGAAATCCTCGCCGGTGCGGTGGTCACCGATGTGCGCGGCCGCAGCGTCGGATCGGTCGAGATCGTAACCCAACATGGCGGCCGACGGCGCATCGCAGCGGATGTTCTGGCGGTGGCCGGCGGCTGGAACCCCAATATCGGCCTGGGCGGCAATCTCGGCGGCCGGCCGGTGTGGTCGGACAGCATCCACAGCTATGTGCTGGATGAGTCACCGCCCGGCCTGCAACCGATCGGCGCCGCGGCGGGACGCTTTGCCCTGTCCGACGCGCTGGCGGACGGCCTGCGCGCCGGCAGCGAGGTCGCCGCCGCCCTGGGCGTCACGGCCGCGGCCGCAGACCTGCCGGCATGCAGCGACGATGCGGTCGCGCTGGCGCCGATCTGGCAGGTCCGGGGCGCCAAAGGCAAAGCTTTCGTCGATTTTCAGCATGACGTGACCGATGAAGACATCGCGCTGGCCGCCCGCGAAGGCTTTCGCTCGGTCGAACTCATGAAGCGCTATACCACTTTGGGCATGGCCACCGACCAGGGCAAGACCAGCCAGGTCAATGCCCATGGCTTGCTGGCAGCCGCCACCGGCCGCAAGATCGCCGACATCGGCACGATCCTGTCGCGTCCGCCGGTTCTGCCGGTGGCGATCGGCGTACTGGCGGGGGCGCATCGCGACCAACATTTCCGTCCCGAACGCCATACCGCCAGCCATCAATGGGCCGCCGAACAAGGCGCCAGCTTCGTCGATGCCGGGCTATGGAAGCGGGCGCAATGCTACGCCCGCCCCGGTGACAAGGATTGGCGGGAGACGGTCAATCGCGAGGTCACCACAACCCGCACCGGCGTCGGTTTTTGCGACATATCGACATTGGGCAAGATCGAACTGCAGGGTCCGGACGCCGCAATCCTGCTTGATCGGCTTTACATCAACAGTTTTTCGACCCTGGCGGTCGGCCGGGCGCGCTATGGCGTCATGCTGCGCGAGGACGGTTTCGTGATGGATGACGGCACCACCACGCGATTTGCCGAAGACCGGTTTTTCCTGACCACCACCACCGTCAATGCTGCCAAGGTCATGCAGCATATCGACTATGCAAGGCAGGTGCTGTGGCCGGAGCTGGATGTGCAGGCGGTTTCGGTCACCGAGCAATGGGCCAGTTTTTCCGTGGCCGGGCCGCGGGCGCGCGATCTGCTGCAGCAGATCCTGCCGGATAAGGACCTGTCCAATGACGCGGTTCCCTTCATGGCCGCCCGCGAATGCCACTGGCAGGGGGTGCCGGCCAAGCTCTTCCGCCTGTCCTTTTCCGGTGAACTCGCTTTTGAGATCAGCGTCTGGGCCAGCCAAGGCGATAGACTTGCGCGGGCCTTGAGCGAGGCCGGCCGTGCCTTCGGCGCCACCCCCTACGGAACCGAGGCACTGGGCGTGATGCGTATCGAAAAAGGCCATCCGGCCGGCAATGAGTTGAATGGCCAGACCACCGCCCCGGACCTTGGCCTGGGGCGGATGATGTCAAAGAAGAAGGATTTCATCGGCCGGGTCATGGCGATGCGTCCGGGTCTCACCGATCCGGCCCGGCCGGCCCTGGTCGGGCTGCGGCCGGTCGCGAGCGGCGAGCGCATCCGTGCCGGCGGCCATCTGCTGGAGAAACACGCCAAGGCGATCGCCGCCAATGATCAGGGCCATGTCACCTCGGCGGCATTTTCGCCGACGCTGGGCCATTGGATCGGCCTCGCTTTGCTGCGCCATGGACCGGAGCGCCATGGCGAACAGATCGTGATCCATGACCCGTTGCGGGGCGCCGATATCGCGGCGCAGGTCTGTTCGCCGCGGTTCGTCGATCCGGAAGGGGTTCGCGTGCGTGGTTGATCAGCTGACCATCGCCAAGCGGCAGACCCTGCAGCTGGCGAGCATCATGGCGCGGCGCGGCGCCAGCGCGGCCTGCATCGGTGCCAGACTGGGTCTGGCGCTGCCGACCCGGCCGGGATGGGTGCAGTCGAGCGCGCTTGACGTGCTGGGCACCGGCCCGGGAAGCTGGCTGGCGCTGGCCGAGGGTGCCGGGCCCGACTGGTCGGACAGACTTTCCGTCCAACTCGCCGGATTGGCCTCGGTGTCGGATCAAAGCGGCGGCACTGTGGTGTTCCGGTTTGCCGGGCCGGGGGCAAGGGCGCTGCTGCAGTCGGGGGTCACTCTGGATTTGCACCCCGACAATTTCGGCCCCGGCGCTGCCGCAACCACCGCGATCGCCCATATCGGCGTGGTCTTGTGGCGGACCGCCGAAAAGGCGGGTTTCGAGGTTGCGCTGTTTCGCAGCTATAAGGCAAGTTTCCGCCACTGGATTGAAACGAGTGCCGCGGCGCAGGGTCTGGCCTTTCAGGCTCCGGAATGGTGAGTCAACTGATGTATAGCACGCAATATCTGCTTACCCTGATCTGTCCCAATCAACCGGGAATCGTTGCTCGGGTGACCACAGAATTGTTCTCCCATGGCGGCAATATCGTCGAAGCGCACCAATTCGACGATGCCGAGACCGGCCGATTTTTCACGCGTATCGTCTTCGACCTGCCGGAGCACGCCGCGATCACGCCGCTGATCGACGGATTCGCGCCGATCGCGCGCCATTACCAAATGGAATGGTCGATCCGCCGCAAGGATGAGCGGCGCAAGGTGCTGTTGCTGGCCTCCAAATTCGATCATTGCCTGGTCGATCTGCTCTATCGCCAGCGCATCGGCGAACTGCGCATGGATGTGGTGGGCATCGTCTCGAACCATGCGCGCGAGGTCTATAACGGCACCGATCTGGGCACTCTGCCCTTCCATTACCTTCCGGTCAGCCAAGACACCAAGCCAGCCCAGGAGGCGCAGATCAAACAGATCGTCGCGCAAAGCGGCGCCGAACTGATCGTTCTCGCCCGCTATATGCAAATTCTGTCGGATGATCTGAGCGCGTTTTTGGCCGGGCGCTGCATCAATATCCATCACAGCTTCCTGCCCGGCTTCAAGGGGGCAAAGCCCTATCATCAGGCCTATGCCCGCGGGGTCAAACTGATCGGCGCCACCGCGCATTATGTCACCGCGGCTCTCGATGAAGGTCCGATCATCGAGCAGGATCTCGAGCGCATCAGCCATCAAGACCGCCCGGAGGATCTGATCCGCAAAGGTCGCGACATCGAGCGGCGGGTGCTGGCCCGCGCGGTTGCCTTCCATCTTGACGGACGGGCGCTCCTCAATGGCTGTAAAACCGTGGTATTCCGCGACTGAGCGATGAAATCCGGGCGAAAGTTCAGGATCCGGCGCATCGGCAATCGGCCGGTACCCTACCCGATCTCGATCTCGCTCACCGCGAACGGCATCATCCGGGCGATTTCGGGCAGGACCGACTCTTGCAGCAATTGGGTGCTGAAACTCGCCAAGCTCTGCGGCAGCCGCCCCAATTCACGGTGGCGGGCGGCGAGGATGACGCGCCGACGCAGTGCCGGACCGGGCAGACGGGTGCAGCGCATTCCCGCCAGCCCGAGACCGGCTTCATAGATGCATAACGGCGTGGTGATCGCCCAGCCATGACCGCCGGCGACCAGCGCCGTGACGCCATAGGGCGCATCAAACTCCAGGCCACGCGCCTCTCACCGGCACCTAATGGGCGCCGGTCATCGCGCCTTACAACTATCCCACCCAAAAGTGGCCGGCGACCTTTTCATCGGACACGGTCTGGAGCTATGAGGTCGGCGAAAAAGTCCGGCTGTTCAACGAGCATCTGACGGTGAATTCCAGCCTGTTTTACGAGGACTGGAATAATATCCAGCTGTTGGCCGAACCGGGCGACTGGGCGATGAACATCAACGGCAAAAGCGCGGCGCTCTATGGTGGCGAAATAGAGACGCGGGCCGCCCTCGGCGGCGGTTTTCTGATGTCGGTCTCGGGGGTTATACGCACGCCAAATTGAATGCCGGGCCGCACTGGCAGATCGTGCCCAATGACAAACTGACCGATGTTCCGCCTTTGACCGGCGATATCAACCTCATCTATGCAACGGAGATCACGGAAAAATACAGCCTGTCGGCACATCGATCCTGTGGTCCGGCGTGGTGTCGGTGATCGCCTATTTCGTGGTCGACCGGATCATCGGCCTGCGCGTCAGTGCGGAACAGGAAGGACTCGATCTCTCCTCGCATGGGGAGCGCGCCGAGCATCCGTAATCGGGGCGCGCATCCGCATCAGCCGCCCTGCACGCTTGCGGCAATTGCGGCGATTTGTTACCGGACAGTGGCTGGTTGTCAGGCAAAGACTGCCGCATAAAACGGCAGTCCGCCCGAGAAAGGCCGTGCCGTGCACCGGAAGGGTGCGCTGTTGCCTTGGCGCACTTATTGCTTCCTAATATAGATTGACCAAGCGAAGCGGGGGACGGCATTTGGACCGAATCGAGGCGCTGAGCCGGGGCAGACTTGACCTTCCGCGCGCGCTCGGCGTTGCGCGGCCGGCGCTGCGGACCGAAGTGATCGCCGGAATAACCACCTTTCTCACCGCCGCCTATGTGATCATCGTCAACCCGGCCATCGTCGCCGATGCCGGCATTCCTTTCGCGGCCGGCGTGACGGCGACCGTCCTGGTCAGCTTCATCGGCAGCTGTGCCATGGGACTCTATGCCAAGAGCCCGATCCTGGTGGCGCCGGGAATGGGGATCAACGCGCTGTTCACCTATACCATCGTGGTCGGCATGAAGGTGCCGCTCGAGACGGCGCTCGGCTGTACGATGCTGGCCGGTGTGGCCTTTACCGCGCTGGCAGTGGGCGATGCACGAAGCCGCCTGGTGGCGGCGATCCCGCCGGGGTTGCGCTTCGGCGTCTCGGCCGGAATCGGCATTTTCCTGTCATTTCTTGGCCTGATCAATGCGCGATTCGTGGTCAGCGACCCGAAGACTCTGGTGGCGACCGCCTTGTTCGACCCCTGCATCGTTACCTTCCTGGCCGGCCTGGTGATCACCATTGCCCTGGTGATCCGTAAAGTGCCGGGTGCGCTGATCGCAGGCATGATCGCAACCACGCTGCTCGCCGTGCCGATCGGGCGGCTCTATGGCGACGGCAGCGCCTATGGCGGTGGCCCGACCCTGGTGAATTGGACCGGATGGGTGGCCGCGCCGGATTTCAGCTTTGTCGGCCGGGTCGATCTGTGGGGGGCCTGCAAGCTGGCTTATCTGCCGGTGATCTTTGTTCTGCTGTTCACCAATTTCATCGAAGCGATGTCGACCTTCCTGGCTCTCGCCGAGGTGGGCAACCTCAAGGATTCCGAAGGTCTTCCGCGAAATATCCGACAATCCATGCATGTCGATGCGCTGTCTTCGCTGCTTTCGGCGGCGCTCGGCACCAGTCCGGCGGTCGCCTATCTCGAATCCGCCGCCGGGATCGCCCAGGGCGGGCGGACGGGTCTGGTGGCTGTCGTCAGCGGCCTGTTGTTTCTGCCCTTCATGTTTCTTTCGCCGCTCCTGTCCCTGGTGCCTGCGATCGCGACGGCGCCCACCCTGGTGATGGTGGGCATCTTCATGGTGGAGTGCATCGGCAAGATCCGCTGGGAAGACATGGAAGAAGCGATCCCCGCCTTCGTGGCGATTCTCGTCATTCCGCTCAGCTATTCGATGACATTGGGGATCTCGCTGGCCTTCATTACCCATGTGTTGCTGCAGGTAATCAAGGGCAAGGCGCGTGGCGTGCCGGCGGTGATGTGGGTGACGTCGGCCCTGTCGGTGGTCTTGATCGTACAATTGAAGTCAGGCTGAAGGGTGGAAAAGCGAACTTGATGATTCCCCTGATCGACGTGGCGCCCTTGCGGGGAGGCGATGGCGAGGCCAAAATCGCGGTGGCGCGCGCGCTCGGCGAGGCCTGCCGCGAGATCGGCTTCTTTTATATCGCCGGGCACGGCATCCCCGACGCGCTGATCACCCGGGTTTTCGCCGCCAGCGACGATTTCTTCGCACAACCGATGGCGGCCAAGCAGGCTTTGTCGATCCGCCACACGCCGCACAACCGCGGTTATGGCGGGCTGAATGAGGAGAAGCTCGACCCGAAGGGCGCCGAGGATTGCAAGGAGGCCTTCAATATTGGCCTGGAATTCCCGCAAGGCCATCCCGAAGAGGCGGCACGCGGGTGCAATCTTTGGCCGAAGCTGGAGGGCTGGCGGCCCCTCATGCTGGACTATTTCGACCGGTGCTGGGATTTGGGCCGCCTCATTCATCGGGGCTTCAGCCTGGATTTGGGTGTCGAGGAAGGCTATTTCGAAGACAAGCTGAGTGCTCCCCAGGCGATCTTGCGGTTGCTGCGCTATCCGGCGGGTCAAGGCCGGCAAAGCGCGGCACTGGGGGCGGGCGAGCATACCGACTACGGAAACATCACGATTCTGGCCGACGACGGTGTCCCCGGGCTGGAGGTCCGCGACCGCAACGGAAGATGGATCGACGCGCCCCATCGGGCCGGCGCCTTCCTTTGCAATATCGGCGACTGCCTGATGCGCTGGAGCAACGACATCTATGTCTCGACTCCGCACCGCGTTCGGGTGCCGAGCCGGCAACGAAATTCGATCGCTTTCTTCCTCGACCCAAATCCCGACGCGCTGGTAGCGCCGATCGCCGCCGCCGGCGCCGCCAAATATCCGCCGGTCAGCGCGCTCGACTATGTGCGCGAGCGCCTCGATGCGACCTATCACCACCGGGTCGCGTCGACCGCGTGACTTGGTCCGGATGCCGAAGCATTTTGGGACAACAAAAAGAGACGGCGCGCGGTGGGATACGAATGAATAAAACCGTCTAAATTGTTTCTTGAAATTACGTGTCGCCTCTATTACGATTTTATGAATTCAAAAAAATTACTCTAATATAGCGTTACATCTGTAATATTATGGAGTGCTGCCTACGATATTTTTGCAGGCGCAGGAGCATTTCTATTATGTAATATTGCTGGCATACAAACATAACGATATGGGGATTGGCAATGTTGGGGAATAATATTCGGGCGATCTCCGCCTTTATGCGGCGGCGTTCGCGGCTCGGCCTTTTAATGGCGACGGCAACGGCGATCACGCTGACACCGGCCGTCTATGCTGACGATCAGGCCCAATCCGGTCTGCTGATAGGCCCATCTTCCGACAGCGGCAGCATCTCGGAAATCATCATCACCGCGACCAAGCGTAACAGTACGCTGCTCGATACCCCGCTGGCGATCACCGCCATCACCGGTGCCCAGCTGGCGGCTCACGGCGTCAACAACATCACCGATATCGCGCAGACCACGCCCGGTTTTGTCGTGGTCGATGCCGGTCCCGGCTCGCGCCGAGTCGTCGTCCGCGGCATCGAAGGTCCGGGCGAGCCTACCGTCGGTACCTATTATGACGAGACGCCGCTGGTCGGTTCCTCCGGTACCAGCAGTGACGCCGGCTCGCGCTCGCCGGAACTCGGCTTCTACGATGTCGAGCGCGTGGAGGTGCTGCGGGGGCCGCAGGGCACCTTGTTCGGCGCTGGTTCGATGAGCGGCACCTTCCGCGTTATCACCAACAAACCCAAATTCAACAGCTTTGAGGCCTCGGTCGATGGCGGCGGCAGCACAATCGACGGCGGTGGCAGCGGCGGTAGCCTCATGGCCATGGGCAATCTGCCGTTGGTCGACAACAAGCTGGCGGCTCGCGTGGTGGGGATCGATTCCTATTCGCCGGGCTATATCGACAATATCGTCGACGGCAAGAACAACGTGAACGCTTATCAGACCACCGGCGGCCGGGTGCTGGTGCGCTATCAGGCGACCGACGACCTGACCATCGACGGCGCAGTCTATTACCTGCAGAGCCGTGGCCAGCAGCCGGAATGGTTCCCCGGCGCCGGGACATGGAAGGTCAACACCTACCTGGACATGCCGCTCTACGACAACAACAGTCTGGAGACTCTGACGGCACATTGGGATCTCGGCTTCGCCGAACTCGTCCTCAACGGTTCGCTCTATGACCGCGCGCAATTCACTGCCAACGATCTCGACGGCTATTACCGCCGCGATCTCAACAGCGCCTCGACCTGCAAGAGGCTCTATAACAATGGAGTGGCCTGCTCGCCCACGGTCATGTCCGCCTTCAACAATTACGTTCTCTCGATCCTGCCGACCGACGCGGCGCAGCCGCAGAATGTGCATGACTGGACCAATGAGGCGCGCCTGACCTCGACCGATGCCAATTCTCCGCTGAAATGGACGGTCGGCTTCTTTTCCGAAGAGCGCCGAACCTACACGGTCAGCGACCAGTGGACCGGGAATGCGGCAACCGGCGAACTGCTCTCGCCCAAGATTGCCACATCCGAACGCACCATCCTTTCGCATCTCAACGAATATGCCGGGTTCGGCGAGGCTTCCTATACCGCCTGGGACAAGCTGACTCTCACCTTCGGCATGCGCGGCTTCCTCTATACCGACGAAAATACCGGCAACACGACGCTGGGGCTCAATTTGCTGGGTACCACCTCAGGGCTGCCGGTGACGCAGACCAGCTCGCAGACCGGTGAAGTCTACAAGTTCAACGCCTCCTATCAGTGGAGCCCGAGCAACATGATGTATGCGGAAGCGGCCGAGGGCTTCCGTCCAGGCGGCGTCAACCAGGTGATCGGGCTGCCCCAGGCTTTCGCCCCCTTTCAGTCCGACAGTTTATGGGACTATGAAGTCGGCGACAAATGGGAGCTGTTCAACCGCAAGCTCTATCTCGACGGTGATATCTACGACATCGAATGGAACAATATGCAGGTGAGCGGCACCACCTCGAACGGCGCCTTCAGCTTCATCAGCAATGCCGGTGCGGCTCGGGTCACTGGCGTCGAAGCCAACATCGTCTATGATCCTTTTGAACGGCTGGAGCTTGAGGCGCAGGGCAGTTGGCAGACATCGACCCTGGTCCAGAACCAGGTCAATGCCAATGTCTCGGCGCCCGGTCGCGCCGGTAATCGCCTGCCTTTCGTGCCCTATCTGCAAGGCGACATCTCGGCCCAGTACAAGGCGCCGCTGACCGACGGCGTCACCGGGATCCTGCGCGCCGATGTGAATTTCGTCGGCGACTCCTATTCCTCCTTCACCCAGCCTAACCAGGTCCATCTGCCCTGCTATTCGCTGGTCAATCTGCGGGCGGGGATCGAGGCGCCGGACGGCAATTGGAATAGCACCTTCTATGTCAATAATCTGACCGACCGTGTAGCGCTAGCCTGGGCTTCGATCAGCGCGACCACCGGCTTTGTGCCGGAATATATCAGCCGGCCGCCGCGCACCTTCGGCATCAACTTTCACAAGAGCTTCTGAGGGGAGGGCAGGATGCGCTGCAACAGGAAGTCCGCCTGGGCCGCGCTTGCCGTCCTCGCCATGGCCGGCGGGGCGCGGGCCGAGACCACCATCATCGATCATGTCACCGTGATCGACGGCACCGGGCGACCGGCGCTCAAGGACCAGGCGGTGCTTGTCGATGGCGACAAATTCACCGCCGTGCTGCCCAGTTCGGCGGCGTCGGGGATGGCTGGCGAGCGGATCGACGGGCGTGGACGCTTTCTTATTCCCGGTCTGATGGACATCCATATCCATCTTGCCGGCAACGTCCGCGGACCCGACGGCCAGTTCAAGATCGACCGCAAGGTCGGCGAAGCCGCGTTGGCCAGCTTCCTCTATGCCGGCGTGACCTCGGTGCTCGATGTCGGAAATTCGCCCGACAATACCCTGCCGCTGCGCGCCGAGGAGCGGGCTGGCAAGATTCCATCGCCGCATCTGTTCGCGACCGGCAATATGGTCACCTATCCAGGCAGCCACGGCACCCAAGTGGCGGTCAATATCAGCAGCTGGCCGGACGCCCAGGCGTTGCTCACCAAGCAATTCACCGAGCAACAACCCGACGTGCTGAAGATCACTTACGACGACGAAGGCTGGGGGTCGCGCCCGCTGATCCCGATCATGCCGCTCGAACTATTGCGCCATGTCGCTGAGTTCTACAACCTGCACGGCGTGCGCACCACGGTGCACATTTCGAACGAGAGTCGCGCGCTCGAGGCGATCTTTGCCGGCGTCGATAGTTTGGCGCATACGCCTGTGCAGGGGCCGGTGACCGATGCTTTTGTCAAGGCGGTGTCGGCCAGGCAGATCCCGATCGCCACGACGATGGCGATCGGCGATCGCTATGCCCGCGTGCATGACCATTCGGACTATCTCGACCAGCCGCTCTATGTCGCCACCTATCCGGCCGAGGAGCGCACACGCCTCAAGAAGATCGCCGCCGAGGGTGGCGAGACGGCGCTACCCTCCAGCATCCCGCTCTATCGCACCACCTGGCGCCTCTGGATGCAGACCATGGAGCCGATCCTAATGGACAATATCCGCCGCATCGACGCGGCGGGCGGCGTGATGGCGCTCGGGACCGATCTCAGCAATGGCGCCGAAACCCAGCGTGAACTGGAATTGCTGGCGCAGGCCGGCGTGCCACCGCTCGAGATCATCAAGATTGCCACCTACAACGCCGCGCGCCTGCTCGGCAAACAAGAGCAGATGGGGTCGGTCGAGCGCGGCAAGATCGCTGATGCCGTGCTGCTGAGTGCCGATCCGACCGCCGACATCAATAATTGCAAATCAATCGTCTTCGTCATGAAGGCGGGTGAAATCGTCGACGAAGCAAAGCTGCCTTTGGCGGGCGGGCCGCAGCCGAGCCGCTTTCACGCAACGGGGGGCTGAGGGAATGGGCAAGTTTGCGACGCTCGGCGCTTTGGCCTTGACGCTGGGGTTCGCCCAGGTCTCCACCGCGACGGAACCTCCCTCGATCATCCATGCCGGTCAATTGCTGGAAATGCCCGGTCAGGCGCCCTTGAACCAGGTCAGCCTGATTGTCGTCGACGGCAAGGTCAAGGCGGTGCAGCCCGGTTTCGTCGACGCCGCCGCCGCCGGAGTGCCGGCCGACACCAAGGTGGTGGATCTGTCCGGCATGTTCGTGATGCCCGGCTTTATCGACCTGCATGTCCATCTTACCGGCGCCGGCGGCGCGCGCGATGCCGTGTTGCGCAAGCCTGCGGAATATTTCTCGCTGGTGGGGGCGAAGAACGCCAACACCACTCTGATGGCCGGATTCACCACCGTGCGCGATCTCGGTTCGGTCGGCTATGCCGCCTTGGCGCTGCGCGACGCCATCAAGGACGGGCTGGTGCCGGGTCCGAAGATTCTGGCCTCGGGCGATCCGATCAGCCCGACCGACGGCCATGCCGACAATCACGGCTATCGCGAAGAAGTGATGAATGCCCTGCCGCGTCGCGGCGTCTGCGACGGTCCGGAAGATTGCCGCCGCGCCGTGCGCGCCGCCGTCAAGCGCGGCGCTGACGTCATCAAGGTGATGGCCAGCGGCGGCACGCTCGACGAATCCGACGCTCCCACCGACCAGCAATTCACCGACGAGGAACTGAAGGCGATAGCCGACACCGCTCACGCCTTGGGCCGCAAGGTCACCGCTCACGCGCATGGCAAGGGCGCGATCGACGCCTGCATCAAGGCCGGTTTCGACAGCATCGAACATGGCATGTGGGCGGATGAAGAGACACTGAAGATGATGAAAGCCAAAGGTGTCTGGCTGGTGCCGACCGTCTATCCGATCACCTATGTCGGCATCACCGAGGAGCAGAAACGCAACGGCCCGATGAAGGATTTGCCGCCGGTGTCGCTCAACAAAGTGGTAGCGCTCGGCGATCAACCGAAAAGACTGGCCAAGATGGCCTATAAACTCGGAGTCAAGATCGCGCTCGGCACCGATGCCGGCGTCTATCCGCATGGCCAGAATGCCAATGAGTTCGTCGAATATGTCGAGGCCGGGATGACGCCGATGCAGGCGCTGGTGTCTGGCACCTCTGACGCCGCTCTGGCCGGCGGCATCAAGGGAGCCGGCACGTTGCAGCCGGGCATGGCAGCCGATTTGGTGGCGCTGGCCGGCAATCCGCTGCAGGACATCCGCGCCGTGCTTGATATCGGCTTCGTGATGCGCGACGGCATCGTCTTCAAGCAGGGCGGGATCGAGACCTATCGCAAGCAGGCCAAGCTCGACCAGCCAGATGTCGACGACGCCTTTTGACGATGATTCGAGAGCATTGGCCGCAACTTGCTCAGTCCGCCATGCGCGCGCAAGTCTTGAGCGATAGCCTGGTCGGTCGGATCCAATGATCCCGCGATAAGATCAAGAATCGTGCCGCCACCGCCGACTTCTTTTGTCATTTGTGCCGCATGTTCGGGGTCATGATTGTGCAGCCCGCGACCAAGAAGGTTCACCCAGTTGGTGCGTTGCAAGTCCGTCTCGCATCCTGCCGCCGCGACCACATTTGGGAACATCAGCCCGGCGCCAACCATGGCGTAAAGCGCAGCCACAATTCGATTCATCTCGGGTCTCCGGGAGCCAGTGCCCAACATCGCGCTGGATTGAAGTCTTTCGGCCATGCGCCGACCACGACGCCTTATAGTGCCATGAACGAGTCGGGAGCAGACACACGTCTTCGTCGATCATCGGCGCTTCTCCTCCAAGATGTGCTCGGCAGAGAGTCTGAGTTGTATTCAGAGCTATTGGCCGTCAATGGCATTTTCTCAATAGTATCAGTTAGGTAAAGCGTAAGGTGCTGCTGTTCCATGCGGAACTTGGTGGCCTCGATCGGATCGGGCGGGTCGATAGGATGGTGTTCGGCCTCGTAGGCATCCGCCAGCGTCGCCAGCACGTCAATGCGGTCGCCCTCGACTGTCCCGCTTTTCGCTGCCCACAGGCGTTCGACTTCGGCCAGGGCCGCGTCGTAATCCTCCTCCGAGCGGATCGGGGTCAGAGTGAATTTCGGCAATTGACCCATTGCTGCCGGTCGCACTTCCGAAATTTGTTGCGCCGAATCAAGTCATGACTCGCTTGGGTAGCTGTAAGACCTCCTATAAGACACGCCGATGTTTGCATCTGTATAGACAAACAGATACAATATTGCTGGAGGCAATATGGAATTTTCAGGTTTCGATTGGGATGAAGGTAACGCTGAAAAGTGCCAGAAGCATGGTGTTTCGATCGGTGAAATTGAAGGCTTATTTGCCGGGCCCGTGGCAATTGCGCCGACTGTGTCGGAGTCAGATTTATCCGGTCGATCCTTAGCGATCGGTCGAACACGAGAAGGTCGCTACCTGTTCGTCGTGTTTACGCTCCGATCGAGCGGCGATGTCGTGTTAATTCGCGCAATTAGCGCGCGGTTCATGCACGAAAAGGAGATCAAGAGTTATGAAAAGCAAAATCCCGGCCTTCCAAAGTGACGCAGAAGCGGAGAACTTTGTCGACTTGGCAGACTTGTCGCAGTTCGATCTATCCGGTGCCAAAATGATACAGTTCGAGTTGAAGCCTAAGGACAAGTCGATCAACCTCCGTATGCCGATTGCGCTATTTGAAGCTGTGCGCAATGAAGCCAAGCGCGCAGGCCTTCCATATCAAAGGTACATTCGGTTGATGTTGGAACAGGCTGTCCAGCCTCGGTCGAAGGGGTCTTCATGACCCAAAGCAGAACGAGCGGGCTTGAGAAATCTGCG
>Ga0302320_10009630_pt1 | contig 20727 bp, 18 predicted proteins | sample Bog_T0_3_FD_202130 | JGI IMG/M metagenome (GOLD analysis project Ga0302320, IMG submission 202130) | Peat permafrost microbial communities from Stordalen Mire near Abisko, Sweden - Bog_T0_3 | ecosystem: Environmental > Terrestrial > Soil > Wetlands > Peat | place: Sweden: Abisko, Stordalen Mire...
CGGCAACTTGCACCGATGCCAACTCCTTCGGCCGTGGACGGACTGCGTTTGCCAGCCTGGACCCCATTATAGGCAGCGCGCCGATTCCCGCTACACCGATCGGCGTGACGTCTGCCCCGCCCGGCACAGTGCCGCCACCCGCGCTCCAGGTAGCCGGGCTGCTGGCGCGCTACAGCGCAGAGAGCGCGGCGTGAGCGCAGCGGATCAATGCCGGGGGCCGGCTCTCCTGTCTGCGCAGCTGTTCCGATATCTCGGCCCAGCGTTCCTGGCTTTTCACAGCCCGCTCGGTGGCCGCCTGCTGATTGGCGAGCGCCTGCGTCTGGTTGATCATGGATTGCTGCTGATGGCCAACCGTCTGCTGCGTCAGTTCCAGCTGCTGGCGCAGCAGATCCCGAATCTCGGTCAACAGGGGAATCATGGCGTCGTCGCTCACCGAAATCTCCTTGAAACTCGCGTCCGACGAGTGGGCAATGCCGGATTATCGCCTCCATGCGCGGCGATCCTGCATGACGCGAATCGTCAAATTCCCGGTCGAAATGTGATTTGCATCGCAGCGGCGCGGACTCTGCGCCAAACGCCCCGGCGTCAGCGGGCCGCGCCACCACCGCGCTCCAGCCCGAGAAAGTCCCGCAGCCGGTCCAGTTCCAGCGCGAGTTCCTTGCCAAAGGCTGCACTCTTTGGTTCGCGGCCGCCCGTGTAGCCGAATGAACTGACCAGCGTACCGCCGCTGACGGAAATATTTCCCCAGCCGATGACCCGGTCGCACCATAGCAGCGGCAAGGCGTAGTAGCCCATCCGCCGCTGCGGAGCGGGCGTGTAGGCCTCGAAGCGGTAGGGCCAGCCCCAGAACGTCTCGAACCGCTGCCGGTCGAAGGTTACGGGATCGAACGGGGCGAGGAGCCGGACGCCCTCGTCGGGGCACCAGCGCCGGGATCGCGGATTGTCGGACTGGGGCCAGTACCACAACCCGGCACCCACCTTGGCGTGCGCCAGCCGCTGCTTCGCTCGCGCCAGCGCCGCGCCGCGCCGCAATCGCCATTGCGGTACCCCATGACACAGCATACTCAGCAGACGTCCGAGGCCGCTGGCGGGCAATGGCGCGTACTTGTTCACGACGACGTCCACCAGGGCGTCCAACCGCGCATCGCTGGTCGCATCGTCCACGGGTGGCGGCTGCAGCACCTCGCGCGGCCCGTACACACGAATGCCAGCTTCGCGCCGCACCACCCGCAGGAGCCCCCGATACTGCATCTCGTCAAGCAGCTTCGTCGTTGCATTCGACGATCCGCCGAACCAGTTGGTGACCTTGCCGTGTGCGAAATGCGCGTCGACTTCCCGGGGATGCGCGCAACGGCGTTCACGGATGAACGCCAGCAGCGCCTCTGCCTGTTTTCGCCGCTGCGCAGTCCAGGCCCTGCGTGCGCTGCGCGGATGCATCAGGTCGCTGATCGCGCGCGGCAGAAAGCCGTAATTCACGAGATAATCCTCCTCGAGGGACAAGCGCGAATAGCGCCGCTCGAGGTCGCCAGCCCGATATCCTCGCACCCGATGCCGCAGGACCAGATCCTGTGCGCGTGCCGGCGCGCGAATCGGATCGGCCTGCACGAACCCCAGCTTCGTGATTGCCAGCCTGAGCGTCGTCGGCGCGAACAGCGAACGCGCGACGGCGTAGCGGCGCAGGTGCTCCAGGGACAACGTCATCGCGCGGTCCACCTGCATGGCACTCGGGGCTGTAGCAAGTGCCGCCTACACCGCCTCGAACCGGTTCAGCTCAGGATTCTTGCGCACCTGATCCGGCCGGAACACCTGACCGTTGGCGACGATGTAGACACCGTCGGGCAGCGACTGCACGGCGGCAAACGCCATGCCGAGGTTGAACGGCGCATCGCTGTCGGAGAAGCGCCCAGGCTGCAGCGCCCCGGTCAACACGACGGTCCTGCCGGTCTGCACACCGAGTGCCTTTGCGGTTGCGACCATCGTGTCGGTGCCGTGCGTGACGATGACGTGACGTGCAGAGCTCGCGGCGACGGCCGCCACGATCGCTGCGCGATCCGCGTCCGACATCTCGAGGCTGTCCTTGCGCAGCAGCGGCGTCACCTTCACCGCAACGGTTGCGCGCGCCTGGGTCAGGATCTGTTCCACCATCGGCGGGCCGACTTCGTAGCCACCCTTCGCGTCGAAGTACACCTTGTCGATCGTGCCGCCGGTCGTGATGATCTCGATGTGCATGGGGACATTGTAAGCCAGCGCCGCCAGCCGCAAAGCGGGAACACGCTTCAGCGATACAGCGGTGCGAGACCGCCATCGTCGCCGCCGCCGCCGCCCGCAGTCTGGCCCTTCGGCGGCAACTCCTGCACGGCTGCTGCCAGCGGTGCGCCGTTCCACGGCGCGCCGCGATACAGCGCGCGGTCGAGTTCGACGAGCAGCGCCTCGACCCGGGGGTTGCCGAGCAGTTTCGCCAGTGCTTCCAGGCCTTGGGGCGGTGAGCGCGGCCAGGCCACCTCCGCCCAGGCGAGCAGTGCATGGCGGGCGGCCTGCGGGTCGTCCTGGCGGCACGCCGCCTGGAACCTGCCGCGCGCCTGCGCGGGCGTCAGCGGCTCAGCCTTGCGCAGTTTCGCCCGCGCGACGACGGGCGTGCCGCGCGCGCGGGAAATCGTCCAGGCCACGAGCGTTGCGATCCACAGCAGCGCAAAACCCAGCGTGGACCAGGCCCAGGGATCACGCCTAGCCCCGGCAACGCCCGCGCCGCTGCCCGCAGGGACGGCCGTTGCCGAGGGGGTCCCCGCCGGCGGCGCCACTGCCGCTGTCGATCCGGGGTTCGCAACCGCAGCGGCCGCAGCGCCGGCGGCCGGCAGTACCGTCACACTGCGCGCGGGCAGCGTGACTGCGCGCTCCGTGTTCGCGGCGGTGTCCCACCACGCCAGGCGCAGCGCCGGCAGCTCGATCCTGCCAGCGTGATCGGCAATCATCGCCACGCTCTGGTCGCGGGTGCCGACCACGACGTCACCTGCCGCCTTGTTGTCGAGCCGGGGCTGGTCGGGATAGGCCTTGACGCCCTCCGGCATCGTCATCAGCGCCGCGAGATCCGGCAGCTGTGCCGCGGTGAGCCCTTCGGCGCGCAGGTGCAGGTCGCGGGTGACCGGATCGCCGACGTGGATCTCCGCGCCGTCCGGGTGCCAGGTCTCCTCGAGCGTGATGCTGCGCGCCGGCAGCCAGTATCGCGGGTCGGTGCCTGCCGGGCGTGGCCTGACATTCAGCACCACGTCATCGCCATGGATGCGGATTGGCTTTGTGCCCGCCGCCATGCCGCTCGCACCGAACAGGTCCGCAAACGGGTCCGTCGTCAACCGGTCGGGGCGCATGCGCACGACGACCTGGCCGGAGAGCTGTGCGCCGGCGAGGGTCAGTTCGCCGCTCTTCTGCGGAAACACCACGTAGTGGCGTTCGACGACGTCGTACAGCTGCCCGTTCTTTTCCAGCTGGCGGTTGCGATCGGCGCCGACCTGCTGCACGAGCACGTCGCCGGTGCCCGCGAACTCGAGCCCGGCCTGGAGCAGCCGCTCGCCGGCGTACACCCGCACCGTCACGTTGACCGCAGCCTGCACGTACGGCTCGTGCGTATCGACGATCGTTTCGAGGAACACGGTCTGCTGCTGCGGGGCGCCGGCGGCACCGCCGGGATTGACGGTCAGCGTAAGCGGGTTGCTCAGTTCACTGCCCCAGGTGATCTGCGGCACGAGGATCTGCCCGGTGCGCTTCGGCGACAGCATGACCTGGATCTCGGTACGCGAGGACACGCTGCCGTTGGCCATCTGGATGCTGGTGCCGCGGCTCGTCGACAGGATGTCGAAGTCCTGCTGCAGGGCTGCGAGGTCCGGCTGGTCGCGCGTCTGACCGTCATACGTCAGCGTCAGGTGTACCGGCTCGCCCGCAGCGACCTGCGGTGGATCGAGCGTCGCGTGGACCGCGGCGAGCGCATTGCCCGTGAGCGCCAGTGCCGCCAGCGCAATGACCCAGCCTTTCATTTGCGGTCCTCAGGATGTTGCAGCATGTGCTCGATCATGAACTTGCGGCGCAGCAGGCCGGAAGGATCATCCGGTATCCAGCGCAACCATTGATCGAGCGATGCGGCCTGTTCCGTGGCGGGCGGCCGCGCTGCGTCTCCGCTGCGCGGCTCTCCCGGCCGGGGCTCACCGCTCGCGGACTGCCTCGCCGCTTCCTTGTCGTCCTTGCCCTGCCTGCCGTCCTGGCCATCCCTGCCCTGCGTGCCGTCCTTGCCGGATTTCGGCCCGCCGGCATCCTTGCCTGACTGCGCGTCCTTGCCTGACTGCGGGTCCTTGCCCGCCTGGGAATCCTTGCCCTGCTGACCGCCCTGCGCTTCGCCCTTGTCGCCTTTTTCGCCCTTGTCGTTCTGCTTGTCCTGCTTGTCCTGCTGGTCATGCTGGTCCGACTTGTCCCCTGACTTGCCACCCTGCTGCGAGTCCTTGAGCTGTTTCGCGACGAGGTCGCGGTTTTGCTGCGCATCGCGCCGCAGGTCCGCATCGCCACCGCCGTCCTTGAGCAAGCGGTCATAGGCATCGAGCGCTCCCTTGAGGTCTCCGGCACGGGCGAGCGCATTGCCGCGGTTGTAGGTCGAGACCGGGTCCGTGAACGGCTTCAGGTGTTCCGCCGCCGCAGTGAACTGCTGCCCCTGGATCTCGGTGAACGCCTGCCGGCGCTGCGCGAGTGTCTGCTGTTCGGGGCGCGACCACAGGTCTGCCCAGCCCAGCGCATGACTCATGGCACTGGTGGACAGCAGCGCCAGGGCGAGGATGCTGCGTCTCATACCCAGCCCCGCCGCGCAATCAGCAGCGCGACCAGCAGGATCGGCGGCAGGAGCCAGATGCCGCCGTTGCGCCATGCAGAGACCTGTTTTTCCGTCGCGATCGACTGCTCATCGAGCGGATTCGCACGGCGCTCGGCGAGCATCGCGATCAGCCGCGGCACACTTTCCAGCGACCAGTAGCGGCCATGTCCGCTCGCCGCCACCTGTTGCAGCTCATCGACGGGGAGACGGGCGAGCACACTGCGCCCCTGGTCATCATGGACGAATTCGCCGTTCGCTCCCTTGAGCGGCGCGCCATCGGCGGTACCGACGCCGACGATCTCGACGGTCGCACCCTGCCCGGTCAGCCGGTGAGCGGCGGCAAGCGCCGCGGCAGGATCGGCGAATCCGTCGGTGAATACGATGACCTCGGCATGCCGGCTCCCCGACTGACGCAACAGCTGCCCGGCCTGGTCGAGCGCGGGGCCCAGCGCATCACCGCGCTCGGGCATCAGCCCGGGAGCCAGCACCGGCAACAGTCCGCGAATCGTTGCCACGTCCGAGGTCAGCGGGACGACCGTATGCGGCTCGCCCGCAAACGCCACCAGTGCAACGCGCGCATCCTGCGCCGCGCCCAGCAGGTCATCGATCGCAAAACGCGCGCGGGTGGCGCGGTCCGGCGTAACGTCCGCCGCCGTCATCGAAGGCGACAGGTCGAGCACGGCGACCCAGTCGTCGGGCGCGCGGAACCCGAGGCTGGGCAGGCGCTCCCATGCAGGGCCGGCAAGCGCGACCACACCCAGCGACCACAGCGCCGCGAGCAGCAGCCAGGGTCCGCCGTTGCCGCCACCGGCCTCGAGCCTGAGCGCATCGACCAGTGCCGGGTCCATGATGCGTGACCAGCCGCCGGTACGCGACTGGCGCCAGCGCAGCCAGAATAGGCACAGCAGCACCGGCGGCAGCGCCAGCAGCCAGCGGGGATGCAGCAGATGCAGCTGGTGCAGCGCCGTCAGGTCCATGTGCGCATCCCGATCCAGATTCCCGGAAGTGACAGGCCGAGCGCCGCCGCGAGGGGAATCCAGAACCATTCGTCGACCGGACGCAGCCACTGCGCCCGCGCCGCGACCGGCTCGAGCTGCTGGATCTGCCGGTAGACGTCGGCCAGCGCCGACGCATCGGTCGCGCGGAAATACCTGCCGCCGGTCGTCTGCGCAATGTCCTGCAGGGTTTTTTCGTCCAGGTCGTTGTTGCCCTGGACCCCGAAGAACCCGGCTCGCGCCTGCGCGCCGACCCCGATCGTGTAAATCCGCAGTCCCGCGCCAGCCGCGAATTTTGCCGCCTGCGCCGGCTGCACCGCACCGGCGTTGCTCTGGCCATCGGTCAGCAGGATCAGCACGGTGCGCTCAGGCAGCGCCGCGGTTGCATTGCCCGACTTTGCCGCCTCGCTCGCCTCGGCGCGCAGCCGCTTCAATGCCATGCCGATGGCATCGCCGATCGCCGTCTCGGGGCCTGCGACACCGACAACGGCCTCGTCGAGGAAGCGATGCACGGTGACCAGATCCTGCGTCAGCGGCGCCTGCACGTAGGGCTGGGTGCCAAACAGGATCAGGCCCACCTGGTCGCCCTGCCGGCTGTCGATGAATTTTCCCGCGACCTGCTGCACGACCTGCAGGCGGCTCGTGCCGTTCGCCATGTCCGGCGTCGACATCGATCCGGAGACATCGACGGCGAGGATGATGCGTCGGCCGGTCGTCGGCGTCGGCAGCGGATCGCCGAGCCACTGCGGGCGCATCGCGGCGACCACGAGCAGCGCCCAGACCAGTGCGAACAGCGCGCGTCGCCCGATCCCGGCGCGGCTCGCCTTGCCGACACTCGCGCTCAAGGCCGCAGCGAAGGGCAGGTACAGCGCCGCGCTCGCCGGCGCCGCCGCACCACGCAACCGGTAATACAGCCACGGCAGCGGCAGGAACAGAGCCATCCACGGCCAGCCGAGCTGCATCATGGCCGCGCACTCCGCTGTTTTGTCCGCGCGGCCGTGCGCACGAAACTCTCCGTCGCCGCACACCAGCCCTCGCGATCCGCCTCCGGCTGCCGCGACGGCGATGAGCCGCCGAAGCTTGCGGCAAGCAGCGCCTCGCCGAGCGGACCGCCGAGTCCGGTGGCGCCATGGGCGGCGACGAAGTGCAGCCATTGTGCGCCGCTGAGGCGCGCCACCTGGTCGGTGCCGAATACCGCGAGCGCATAGCGCCGCAGCAGGTTCTGCAGCGCCCGCGCAGTCGCAGCGGGATCCATGTCGCGGCTACGGATGCGCTTCAGTTCGCGCAGCGCCACGCGTCGTAGCCGCCGCGGCGGCCAGCGCCACCACCAGACGGCGCCGGCGAGCAGGACGATGATGAGTGCCGCAAGCAGCCACCAGCCCGGCGCCGGCGGCCACCACGGCGGAATCGCCGGCGCATGCTCGGGCGCCAGTTGCGCGAGCCAGTCGCTATTGGCGGGGGCGGTCGTCATGCCGCAAAGGACGCCTCGCGCCGGCTCGGCTGCAGGCCCTGTTCAGCCGGCGTCCCGGTATCCAGCGGCGTGGTCTCGAGCCGCAGCCCTTCACTCAAGCTCTGCACGCGCGCCGCGCGAGCCGCCCAGGCGGCCCGCCAGGCCGTGCGGCTCATCGCGCCATCGAGCCCGACGAGGCGGCGCGGCAGCCCGGCGCGGAAGCGTCCGTCCGGCAGCCCGTCACGCTCCAGGGCATCGGTGGTCCAGAACAACCGGCACTCTGCATGCGCGGCGAGCGGCGACCAGGACGACAGCTCCGTGCCGCTGGCCGCGGCAAAGTCGCTGAGCGCGAGGACCAGGCTGCCCGGATGCACGAGCGGACGCAGCAGCTGCAGCCCCGCCTGCAGTGTCTCAGGCAAGGGTTGCGCCGGACGCGTCGGTTGCAGCGCCAGCATCGCGGTCAGCAGCGGCAGGACACCGGCCTCGCGCGAACGCGGAGCGAGGCAGCGCATCTCGCTGCCATTGCCGATGACTGCGCCGACGCGGTCGCCGCCGGCGGCTGCCGTCCACGCCAGAAGCGCCGCGGCTCGCACTGCAAGTGCGGCCTTGGTCTGCAGCCGGCTGCCGAAGAACATGCCGGGCTGCAGGTCGACGAGCAGCCATACCGGGCGCTCGCGTTCCTCACGGAACAGCTTCGTGTGCACGCGCCCACGGCGCGCGGTGACGCGCCAGTCGATGCTGCGCACATCGTCGCCCGGCGCGTACGGCCGCACTTCCTCGAACTCGAGCCCGCGGCCGCGGTGCGCGCCCCGGTGGCCGCCGAGCAGCAGTGCGCGCGCATTGCCCTGCGCGCGTAACTGCAGCTGGCGTGCGGCGCCGCGCAGCGCCAGCAGCTCGGCAAGATCCGGCTGGATCATGGCGCCGGCACGCGTCGCAGGAGCTCGGCGATGCAGGCCTGCGCGTTGATGCCGCGCGCCTGGGCCCCGTAATCGATCAGCAGGCGGTGGCGCAGCGCATCCGGCGCGATGTTCTGCACATCGTCCGGCGTCACGTAGTCGCGACCGGCCAGCCAGGCGAGCGAGCGGGCGCCGCGCTCCATCGCGATCGCCGCGCGCGGGCTCACGCCCCAGCGCAGCCACTCGCGCAGCTGCGCGCTGTAGGGCTCCGGGCGGCGGGTCGCATCGACCAGTGCGGCGATGTATTCGCCGATCGAGTCGGCCATCGTGAGTCCGAGCACCTCGCCGCGTGCGGCGAAGATTTCCTCCTGCGTGAGGCGGCGCGGCGGCGGCGGCAGCTCGCGCTGGGCGATCGCCTCGCCACGCGCCAGCGCCATGATCTTCAGCGTCGTCGCACGATCCGGATAATCGATCGCGACATGCAGCATGAAACGGTCGATCTGCGCCTCCGGCAGCGGATAGGTGCCTTCCTGCTCTATCGGGTTCTGCGTCGCCATGACGAGGAACAGCCGCGGCAACGGGTAGGTCGACTGGCCGACGCTGATCTGGCGTTCAGCCATCGCCTCGAGCAGCGCCGACTGCACCTTGGCCGGGGCGCGATTGATCTCGTCGGCCAGGATCAGGTTGTGGAACAGCGGGCCGCGCTGGAAGCGGAAGCTTCCCTCCTCCGGCCGGTAGATCTCGGAGCCCGTCAGGTCCGCGGGCAGCATGTCCGGCGTGAACTGGACGCGCTGCGCGTCGCCTTCGACTGCATGCGCGAGCGCCTTGATGGCGCGCGTCTTGGCCAGTCCCGGCGGACCTTCGACCAGCAGGTGCCCATCGGCGAGCAATGCGACCAGCAGACGCTCGACCAGCACTTCCTGGCCGATGATCTGGCTGGAGAGGTACTCGCGCAACCTGGCAAAAGCCGCCTGCGCGCCCAGCGTAGTGCCTGGATCCGTCATGCCTCACTCCTTGGTTGTTGTGGCGAGCCCGCTATCAGACCGTCACTACGGGTTTTAAGTTCCGGGGTCGGCGCCGGTGATCCGTCCCTCGGCGTCGTGGCGTACGACCAGGCGTTTCGCCCCAGCCCACTGTTCCAGCGCGGCGGGTGTGAGGCCGTAGTAGCGCGCCTGTTCCGCCCGCGACACCGGCGGTCGTGGCTGGCGCCGCTGCGAGCCATGGAAGCGGAACAGGTTGTAGTAGGCCCAGACCAGCAGGCTGCCCCCCAGCCAGCCCACCACGATCGCGTAGTCGGTCACCTTGCCCTGCAGCAGCGCGAAGCCGTTGCGGATCACCATTTCCGTATACGCAATGTGGATGCCGAGCGCCCAGCCGAGCAGCGCAAGGAGCGGCAGCCACAGGTAGATCCACAGTACCCAGAACACCAGTGTCACCGAGCCATAGACGACACGCTGGCGCACGCTCTGCAGGCTCGGGCGGTCGATGATGACGTGCTTCATGACGGATTGATGCCCCGGTCCGGACTCGCCCACCGCGCGCGCGAGCTGCGCTTGCGCAGCAGGATCTTCGGCACGGCCACGACGGTCGTCAGCGCGTTGATGGCCCAGAACGCCAGCGGATACCAGATCATCCAGAAGTAGATGCGCCAGAGGCGGTGATCGTGGCGGCGGTCGAGCACCAGCGAGACGCCGATCTGCAGGAGGCAGGTCGTGCCGATCACGACGCCGGACCAGCCGGGAATCGGCGAGGCCATGCGGATGTAGGACGGCAGCGGGATGAAGTTGTTGATGACCCACAGCGACGTGACCAGCAGGATCGAGTAGGCCCAGAAGATACTGAGCGCAAACTCCAGAAAAATTCCCCACATACGCCGCGTGCGCCACTCGCGGATGTTGCGGGCGTAGCGCATCGCGACCTGGAAGCCGCCCATCGACCAGCGCAGACGCTGCCGCCACAGCCCGCGCAGCGTCTCCGGCATCAGGATCCAGACGCGCGCATGCGGCTCGTAGCGCACGTCCCAGTGGCGGATCTGCATGCGCCAGGTGACGTCGATGTCCTCGGCCAGCATGTCCTGGCGCCAGTAGCCGACGTCGTGCAGCGCCGTCTTGCGAAACGCCGCCGCGACACCCGACACCGTGAACACCCGGCCGTAGGTACGCTGCGCGCGCTTGATCAACCCGACGATCGCCGAGAACTCGCCGACCTGGATCTTGCCGAGCAGCGTCGAACGGGTACGGATGCGCGGGTTGCCGGTGACCGCCGCGACGCGCGGCCACGCAAAGTGACGCATCATCCAGCGCACCGCGAACGGATCCGGAAGGGCGTCGCCGTCGATGCAGACCAGGAATTCGTGCTTGGCCGCGAGCGCCGCGGCCTCCATTGCGAGCGCCTTGCCCTGGTTGCTGGCAAGGTGCACGACGCGCAGGCGCGCATGCTGCAGGGCGAGCGCGTCGAGGAGCGCGCCGGTGTCGTCGCTACTGCCGTCGTTGACGGCGATCACTTCGTACTCCGGATAGTCGATCGCCATCACGTGCGCGATCGTCTCGGCGACATGCGCCGACTCGTTGTGCATCGGCAGGATCACCGTGACCGGGGCGGCGAACGACGCCGGCGGCGGCAGGCTGTCGGCCGCGGTGCGCCGTTCGAAGCGGAAGTAATAGTTGATCGCGCCGATCATCCACAGATACGCCATGAACAGCGGGTAGTAGAACGTGTAGCTCATCAGCAGGTCGCCGAAGCCGCGGATCAGTTGCGTATCCATGCCGGGCACCCCTCTCAGTTGTCGCCCGGGAAGGACTGCAGCGACAGCGCGCGGCGCAGCGCCTGCGACGCAGGCTCCGGCCTGGCCACAGCGCCCGCGCCCAGGGCAAGGTTGCGCGCTCCGGCGCGGCGCAGCGCGTCGAGCTGCGCCGCCGCGCGCGCGCCTTCCGCCACCTGGAAGACGGTCTTCGCGAGGCCCTGCGGCAGCAGACCGACCTGCGCCACCTGCCCGCTTCCTGCCGCGGGCACCGTGACGAAATCCGCAGCCGTCAGCGCTGCCGGCAACGCAGCGGCGACATCGCCCGCGGCGAGCGCGCGCGCCGTCAGCAGGCCGTCATGATCAGCGCCGACCCGCGCGGCGAGCGCCGCGGTCGCGCCGCTGTCGCTGGCCGCACCGGGAGCCGCTGCGAACAGCAGGCCCTGGAAGGTGGCAGCCGCCGACAGGTCGTCAAAAATATCCTGCGCAGCTTCCGGGCTGCCGCCGATCTGCGGCGGCAGACTGGCATAGACGGCGACACCGAGGCGCGTGCGCAGCTGCCAGGCCGCGCGGTTGAACAGGTCGGCCCGCAGCGGCAGCCGCCGGTTCGGAAAATACACCGACGGCAGGGTACCCGCGGCCTCCCCGCCCGACCAGGCGCGCAGGAACACCGAGTTGGCGCCGCTTGCCTGGACCGCATCGAGCAGCCGCGACAGGTTTGCTTCCTGGCGCTGCGGATCCGCATCCTGGATGCGATCCAGGTCGATGGTGAGCGCGCGCAGCGGCGCGCGCCGCAGCGGCGCCTCGAGCACGCGCGCGAGGTCCGCGGTCGTATAGTCGTGCGTGACCAGGATGCGGCGCATCCGCGTCAGCGGGATGTCCGGGGTGTTGATGCCGAGTTCCAGCGACATGCCGTAGGGCATGCCGAGGCTCCCCGCAATCGCGTCGGTCACGCGGTCGTGAGCGCCGTACGGCCACGCCACCAGGCGCGGCCGCGCGCCGGTGAGCGCCGCGATGCGCTCGCTGCCGGCGGCGAGATCCGCCGCGATGCGCGCCGCATGGGCCGCCGCATCCTCGTAGGCGCCGCTCACCGGATCGTAGCGGCGCGCGACGGCCGCCGGTTCCAGGTTGCCCTGCGGATTGGCGACTATCCCGACGTGCAGGTCATAGGTATGCGATGCAAACTCGATGAGGCCCGAGCGGCGCATCGCGTCGATCTCGGTCTGGCGCAGGAAATCGGCCCGGCTCAAGGTCACGTCGCCATAGCGCGGCGCCGCGCGGGTGCCGTTGCCCTCCTCGAGCCAGCCGCCGACCAGTGCGACGACGGCCGGGTAGCCGAAAGCCTGCAGCAACGGGAAAGCGCGGCTATAGACGCTTTCGAGTCCGTCGTCGAAGGTGATCAGCACCGCGCGCGGCGGCAGCGGCCGGACGCCTGCGCGCGCCGCGATGACGTCGTCGAGCCGCACGACATGGTAGCCCTGGCTGCGCAGCCACTCGAACTGCAGTACCAGCTGGCCCGTCTCCAGCGTATAGGAGTCGGGGCGCTGGCGCGCATCGTCGCGAATCTCGTGATAACAGAGCACGACGAAGCTGTCCTGCGGCCACTCGGCGGCAGCGGCCGCCGCGCTCCACAGCGCCAGCACGATCGCGACCAGGGCGGCCAGTGGGCGCATCAGAACCTCCCCAGTGCATAGAGCGTCAGCACGTCGAGCCGCTCGCGCGAACCGTCATACGGACGCACGCCGCGGCCAAACCCCGCCCTGACGACGACACGATCGTTGATGTCGTAGTTCAGGCTGTAGCGGAACGCCGCAACCAGCCCGGAGCCGTAGCCCTGCTGCCGGTAGTCGCCGAGCGTCAGGTCGAGTTCCTGCGACAGCGCCGCGCTGTAGTGGCGGAACTGTTGCCACTGGTTCTGCAGCGTCAGCGTCGCGGATTCGTCGCGCAGCGGATTGAAGTAGTTGGTGTTCGGCAGCGTGTTTGACGAGGTATCGAGGTCCAGGCGGGTGTCGAGCCTGTATACCGGTCCCGTGACCCAGCGTTCGCGCCAGAAGGCGGATTCATCGTGGCGCGAATTGCCGTCGCTGAATTCCTCGCGCTTGGCATTCAGGCCGAATTCGCGCGATTCGCTGACGCGGTAGCCGAGGTCGAGCGCGTCGCGGTCCGCATGCACACCGACGACGACGGCAGCGATGGGTATGTCGAGGGTACGCGCCGAGTACGAGCCGCCGAAGCGCCAGTGATCGTCGGGCGTCACCTCGATGCTGGTCTGTGCCGCGGGAGATGTCCGGTCGATCTCCAGCAGCTCGATGGTCGCGAGCCAGTTCATCGTGTGATATTCGACGCCGGCACCGGCGGCATGGCGCCAGGTATCGCCCTGGATCGGATCGCCCTCGGCCTGGTTGAAGTGGGCGTAGGCACGGAAGTCCGCGCCCAGGGGCGGCGTCCAGGCATATTCCTCGACGGTCGAGTCGATGAGCCCGGCGCGCCGGCCATAGCTGCGGCCGAGCTGCGCATCGATGCTGAATTCCGCGGAATCATGGATCTGCCAGTCGCGCTGGCTGCGCAGCAGCGTCGGGTCCTCGTCGGTGCGCTGCGCTGCCATGAGCTGCAGGGTCGCCTGCGCGGAGCGCCAGTCCGCCATCTGCAGCTGCGCCCCGAACAGCTGCGCCGTCGCCGCGCCGAGGTCAGGATTGCGTTGCAGGACTTCCCTGGTGAGCGCCGCGGATTCGCGCGGCCAGCCGCGCAGCCCCTCGACCTCGGCGAGCGCGAGGTTCACGTCCGGATTGCCCGGCGCCTCCCCCGCGAGCGCATCCAGGCGGCGCCAGGCGTCCGCCAGCTCCTCGTTATAGGCGAGTGCCATCGCGGCCAGGACCTGCGCCGGGATGTAGTCCGGGTTTTCGCTGCGCAGGCCGGGCGAGTCCGCGTCCAGGTACTGCGGTTCCTGCCGCGCCAGCGAATCGGCCCAGCTCTGTGCCTGCCGCGGATGCCCGCTTTCCAGCAACGCGTAAAAATAAGTCGACTTCAGGCTGAACGGCACCGGGCTGCCGGCGGGCAGCGAGCGGAACAGCTCGGCCGCGCGCTGCGGCTGGCGCAGCGTCAGGTACGCATCCGCAGCGGCGCCGGTCGCATGCGGCGGGATCGGACCGCCGTCCCGCGCCAGGCCCTCGTACTCGGCGACGGCCTCGCGCGAATGCGACCGCTCCTGCAGCGCCTCGACGAGGTCGGCACGCACGCGGCGGCGCAGGTCCGCGGAGGCTGCCGGATCCGCAATCGTCGCACGCATGCGGGCAATCACGGCGTCCAGATCCGCGGCACGGACGCGCTCCGGGCGCGGCTCATCCCGAGCCCAGCGGAATTCGAACGCGAGTTCGTCCTGCTGCGTCGCCACGCGTTGCGCAGCGGTGGTCACCGACGCCGGCGTCAGCGCCTCCGCGAGGTGCGGCGCGCCGAGGTGCACGAGCGCCCGATAGCGCAGCGCCAGAGCCCCGCCCTGGTCCGGCTCACCCACGAGGATTGCCTCGGCTGCGGCAAGGGCCGGGACCCAGTCCCCGGCCGCTTCGTCGGCGAGCCCCAGCGCCTCGAGTACCTCGCTGCGCTCCGGGTAGCGCGCCTGCAGCGCGAGAAGGTCAGCCTGCGCGGCGGCGACCCGGCCCTGGTCGAGCAGCACGAGGTCACGGCCGGCACGCACTGCCGGATTGTCATCGGCCCCCGGTATCGCGGCGTAGTACTGCAGCGCCAGTTCCGGCCGGTGCTGGTCGCGGGCGCCCCGACCCAGCGCCTCCAGCACATAGGGGGGCAGCGTTGCCGCGTCGATAGCGGCGGCGGTCTCGAGCGCGTCATCCGCATGCCCGGCGTTGACCGCTGCGACCAGGTAATCGTTGCGGTAGCGCGGGCGCGCCGGGCACTGGTCGTAGGCAAATTTAAGCTGCTCATAGGCGGGCCCGAGCTGCCCGGCCCGGTATTGCAGCAGCCCGGCGGCATAGGCCGCCTCGGCCCGCCCGGCCACGCCCGGATCGCAGTCGGCAGCATGAACACTCGCGCAGGCAAATACGGCGATGCAACCCGTCAACGAGATTTTGCTGGCTTTTCTGTAATCCATCATGCGAAACGAGTTTGCGGCACACTTCCCGGGCCGGTATCTTAATGGAAGGATGTCCGACGATTCCGGCTAAATCAGTGCTGTCGGGGCTGCCGGTCGCCTCAGCTACGGTAGTCCGGCTCTTCCTCGTTGAGGATCGCCTTGACGCCGGCCAGGTGATCGAGGGCCAGCTGGCCGTAGTCGCGCCACTGGCGCTCGGTGAGGGCCGCGATCTCATCCGGTACGATGCGCAGCGGCCTGCCCGTCGCATAGCAGTCCAGCAACGTCCGCGCCGCCCGTTCGAAGTAATACAGCTCGTCGAAAGCGGCGGCGACGCTCGCGCCGATCACGAGGACGCCGTGATTCGCGAGCAGCAACACGGTCCTGCCCTCCCCGAGAAGTCCCGCCACGCGCGCGCCTTCCCCGCTGTCGAGGGCCATCCCGCGAAAGCCCTCGTCCAGCGCCACGCGGCCGTGGAAACGCATCGTGTTCATGTCGATCGGATACAGCCTGCTGTCCGCCAGGCACCCCAGCGCGGTCGCGTAGCGCGAATGCACGTGCATGACACAGCGCGCGGCGGGAAGCCGGGCATGCAGCTGGGAATGCAGGAACCAGGCCGTCGGGTCGGGCGCATCGGCACGGCCGGGCGTCGCCGGATCCTGCGCGTCGAGCAGCAGCAGCCCGCTCGCCGTGACGAGCCTGAAATGACGGCCGCGCGGGTTGATCAGGAACTGCGCACCGTCAGCCGACACGGCGACGCTGAGGTGATTCGCGACCGACTCATGCATCCCCTCGCGGGCCAGCCAGCGGAACGCCGCGGCCAGGTCGATGCGCAGGTCCGCATGGTCCAGCGGTTCGCTCATCGCTGTGCATTCGCCCAGTCGGGATGAATCCAGGCGGGCGCAGCCAGCGGCGGCAGCGGCGCGCACCCCTGGATATCGTCACTGAGCTTTTCCGCCATCATGATCACCGGTGCATTGGTATTGCCGCTGACGATGCCGGGCATGATCGACGCATCGACGATCCGCAGGCCTGCGAGGCCGTGCACGCGGCCGCGCGCGTCGACCACCGAGTCCTGCGCACGCCGCCCCATGCGACAGCTCCCCACCGGATGATAACAAGTCTCCACCCCCTGGCGGATCCAGGCATCCAGCGCCGCGTCGCTGCTGACCGCGACACCCGGATTGAGCTCCTCGCCGCGCACGTCATCGAGCGCCGGCTGCGCGAGGATCTCGCGCGTCAGGCGCACGCCGGCGCGCAGGTCGGCGCGATCCTCAGGGTCGGCGAGATAGTTGAATAGGATCGAAGGCGCTGCCGCGGGATCCGCCGAGCGCAGCATCACCCGGCCGAGACTGCGCGGGCGCAGCAGGTCGATGTGCACCTGGAACGAATCGCAGCCGACGTCCCGGACCGTGCCGGGCCGGATCGCCAGCGGCATGAACGTCAGCTGGATGTCCGGATGTTCGATGCCGGCGCGGCTGCGCAGGAATGCACCGGCCTCAAAGTGGTTGGAACTGGCGGGGCCGTCCGCACGCGCGAACCAGCGCAGTCCCGTCAAAATGCGGGGGAGGCCGTGATTCACGCGGTACAGCGACAACGGCCGCAGGCAGCGATGCTGCACCGCGAGGTCAGGGTGATCGTTGAGATTCTCGCCCACCGCCGGCAGTTCGTGCAGCACGGGAATTCCGAGGCTCCGCAGCAGCTGCGGCGGCCCGACGCCGGAGAGCTGCAACAGCTGCGGTGAGCCGATCGCGCCTGCCGCGAGGATCACCTCGGCGGCGGCGCGTGCCTCATGCGCGCCGCCCGCATCGCGCCAGGCCACGCCGACCGCGCGCCCCGACTCGATCAGGATCCGCCCGACCCGCACCTCGGTGCGCACGGACAGGTTCATCCGATCCCTGACGGGATGCAGGTAGGCGCGCGCAGCGCTGCAGCGCCTGCCGCCCTGGGTGGTGCGGTCCATGCGCCCGGCGCCCTCCTGGCGCTCGCCATTGACGTCGCTGGCGAGCGCGTAGCCCGCCTGCACGGCGGCCTGCACGAAGCGCTGCGCGAGCGGCGCTGCGCCGAGGTCCGGCGCACACACGCCGAGCGGGCCGCTTGCGCCGTGATACTCATCGCCACCCAGCAGGTGGGCTTCCGCCCGCTTGAAGTACGGCAGCACGTCGGCGTAGCTCCAGCCATCGAGGCCGGCGGCAGCCCAGGCATCGTAGTCGCGCGCATGTCCGCGGACGTACATCATCCCGTTGATCGACGAGGAGCCGCCCAGCACGCGGCCGCGCGGATGGGTCAGGCGGCGGCCGTCGAGGAAGGGCTCGGGGTCGGAGACGTAGTTCCAGTTGAAGCGCTCGCTGCTGATCAGGCTGCCGACCGCCGCCGGCATGTCGATGCGCCAGCTGCGGTCGCTTGGTCCCGCTTCCAGCAACAGCACGCGCCGCAGCGGATCGGCGGACAGCCGCGCCGCGAGCACACAACCTGCGGAACCCGCGCCGATGATGATGGTATCGAAGCCGGCCTGCAGCGCTTCAGCCATGGATCGCCGCATGGCAGAGCTGGTGGAAGTGGCGCACGAGGTGCTCGCTGCGGCAGTCGTTGTCGTCGCCGATCAGGTAGCGGCCGCGGCTGAAGCCCTGCGAGCGCAATCCCTTCTGGGTTGCCTCGTTGAGCCGGATGTCCTCAGGACCCAGCACCGCGTTCATCCAGTGCATCGCTGCGCGCGTCAGGTCCGGCACCGCCGCGCCCTCCGGCCCGTAGTAACCGAAGCGCAGGCGGGAGGTTTCGGGACCGGTGGGCGTCATGATGAAGGTGCCGACGACGTTGGTGTACGGGAACACGTACAGCGTCGTGTTGGGCCAGAGGCCGAAGTTGAAGAACGAGTCGGTCTGCCGGGTGACGCCGGCGAGCGGCAGCCCGTAGGCATGGGTCGCGCCCGCACGCGGCGGCCCGATGTAGCTCCACCAGAGGTCGTGGGCACGCAGGCGGTACTGTGGGAAGTCGATCAGGCTGACGAGTTCGGCGTGTGCCGGCCCCGAGAAGTCGAAGTGATAACCCTCGATCGAGTTCTCATGGATCACCTTCCAGTTTGCCGCCACCTCGACATCCGCCACCTGCACCGGCACCAGCCGGTCGAGGTCCGGCACGTAGCTGCGGATCAGCTCCTCGGCGCCGGGCGCGACGGAGCGGATCGGCGTCGCGTCCGCATCGACGTTGATGAAGACGAAGGACGCGAACACTCCCACGGCGACCCCTTTGAGGCCGTGGGCGCCGCGGTCGAAGGCCGCCAGCCGCTCCATATGCGGTGCCCCCTTGAGGCTGCCGTCGGTCGCATAAGTCCAGGCGTGATAGGGGCAGGTCAGCAGCTGCGCCTTGCCGCAGGCGGCGGTGACGAGGCGGTTGCCGCGATGCTGGCAGACGTTGTGGAAGGCGCGCAGCACACCGTCGCGGCCGCGGATCACGATGATCCCCTGGTCGAAGAGCTCGAAGGTGACAAAGGCCCCCGGCTCGCGCAGCTCGTTGACGTGACAGACCAGCTGCCAGGACTTCAGGAAGATGTTGCGGCGTTCCCGCTCGTACACCACCGGATCGTAGAAATACCGTGCCGGCAGGCTGTACCCGGCCTGCTGGTCGGCCGTGCTCCACTCGAATTCCACTGTCGCCATGTCAACCTCCGCCGGATGTTGCGCGACACGTTAAGCGGCCCAGTCTGGCGCCGCCTGCTTGAAAGCGTCATCATGATGTCGATTTCGCGACGTATCGGTTTCACGCTCCGGAGTTCCCCGTCCTGCGCAGACTCGCCTTCCTGCTCTGTCCTGAATACTCGAGCCTCGGGCTTGCCGCGGCCTGCGAGGTGCTGTTCGTCGCGAACTGGGTCGCGCAGCAGCCGCTCTATGAATGGCTCGTGCTGTCGGCGGACGGCACCGCGGTGCGCGCGAGCAACGGCAGCGCCACGCCGGTCGATGGCGGCCTGGACCTCGGATTGCACTGCCGGACGGTGTTCGTGCTGGCGAGCTTCGAGCCGGCGACAGCGGCACGCGACCGGCGCAACGTAGGCTGGCTCAAGCGCCTGGCGCAGTTCGGTGTCGAACTCGGCGGCATCGAGAACGGCAGCATGCTGCTCGCCGCGGCGGGTCTGCTGCGGGGCCGGCGCGTCGCCGTGCACTGGGACAACCTGGCCGGTTTTCGCGAGCGATATCCCGAGACGCAGCCGGTCGCCGAACTCTATGCGCGCAGCGGCAGACTCTTCAGCTGCGCTGGCGGCACGGCGGTGATCGACCTGATGCTCGCCTGGATGGGGTGGCATGGCCACGCGGGGGTCGCGGAGGAAGTGGCCGAGCATCTGCTCGTCGAGCGCGTGCGCAGCGGCGCAGCGGCGCAGCGCGCGGCGGTTCAACCGGCCACGGACTCACCCGACGACACGATCGCAAGGACCCAGGCACTGATGGCGCAGCACATCGAGGAACCCCTGTCCTGTGCCGCTCTCGCGCAGCACGCCGGTCTGTCGCTACGCCAGCTCGAGCGGCGCTACCGCTCGGAGATGGGCTCCTCGGTCCTGCACCAGTACCGGATGATCCGCATCGGCCAGGCACACCAGCTGCTGCAACAGACAGCCTTGCCGGTGACCGAGGTCGCCCTGTCCTGCGGCTTCCGCTCGCCGGAATATTTTTGCCGGCTGTATCGCAGTATGCTGGGCGTCTCACCCAGTGCTGACCGGAAGCAGTCGACGACGGCGCCGGTGCTGCGCAGGCGCCGCAGGCTGACAGGAACACCACGGACATGACCACGCCGAAGCACACACAGAAGGCCGCCGCCGCGCAGCCGGGCAGGCACAGGACACACGGCCAGCGGCGTATGCGCCTCGGCCAGCGCGACATCATCACGCACGGGCTCAGCAACGTCGTGTTCCAGGACCTGTACCATTACTTCATGACCGTCGGCTGGGGCCAGGTCTTCCTGACCTTCGCGGCGTTTTTCCTGGTCTTCGATGTCCTGTTCGGCTTCGCCTACGACGCCGTGCCCGGCTGCATCGCGAATCTGGACCCGCCCGGTTTCCGCGGCGCCTTCTTCTTCAGCGTCGAGACCCTCGCCACGGTCGGCTACGGCGACATGCACCCGCAGACGCTCTACGGACACGTGGTGTCGATGATCGAGGTGTTCGTCGGCCTGATGTCGATCGCGCTGATCACCGGGATCATGTTCGCGCGCTTCTCGGTGCCCCGCGCGCGCTTCCTGTTCGCGACCACGGGGGTCGTGCGCCCGATCGACGGCCGGGTGACACTGATGTTCCGCGTCGCCAACGCCCGCCAGAACATCATCCAGGAAGCCTCGGCGCAGCTGCGGCTGCTGCGCGACACCGAGACGCTGGAGGGATTCCGCTACCGGCGCATCATCGACCTGCCGCTGCTGCGCTCGCAGCATCCGCTGTTCACCCTCGGCTGGAATATCATGCACGTCATCGACGAACAGAGCGCGCTGTTCGGCGAGACGCCGGAGTCGCTGGAGAAATCCAACTCCATGTTCCTCCTGACGATGAGCGGCACCGACGAGACCACCAGCCAGGTGATGCTGGCGCGACATGAGTACATGGCGGACGAGATCCGCTGGAACCATGCCTTCCGCGACATCATCGAGATCGCCGCGGACGGCACGGTACACTTCGACTACGACAAGTTCCACGACATCGAGACCCTCGATGTCCACCTGCCCAGGAAAGGACCCCCTCCAT
>Ga0302320_10009631_pt1 | contig 20727 bp, 13 predicted proteins | sample Bog_T0_3_FD_202130 | JGI IMG/M metagenome (GOLD analysis project Ga0302320, IMG submission 202130) | Peat permafrost microbial communities from Stordalen Mire near Abisko, Sweden - Bog_T0_3 | ecosystem: Environmental > Terrestrial > Soil > Wetlands > Peat | place: Sweden: Abisko, Stordalen Mire...
CAGCTGCTTTGGTGCATCGAGCAATTGGGGACAGGCTTCATTGTTTTTTTGTAGACCATGGACTTCTTCGTTTCAGAGAAGGCGACCAGGTGATGGAAATGTTCCAGAAGAATCTGCATCTGCCAGTGACAAGGTTGGATCATTCCGCAAGGTTTTTAAAATTATTGGAAGGCGTAACTGATCCGGAGAAAAAACGAAAAATCATTGGGGCTGAGTTTATTGCCAGTTTTGAGATGGCAGCTGAGACCATTGCCAAAGAGCTGGGGAGGCTCCCTCGTTTTTTGGTGCAAGGGACGCTGTATCCGGACGTGATTGAATCTAGCCCGGGCCATAAGCATTCGGCTACGATTAAGTCACACCATAATGTGGGCGGGCTTCCTGAAAATCTTCGGTTTCAGTTGATTGAGCCTTTAAGAGATCTTTTTAAAGACGAGGTTCGAGAGCTGGGCAGGCGGCTAGAAGTTCCAGAGGAGTTTTTAGGTAGGCATCCGTTCCCTGGGCCTGGCCTTGCAGTGCGAGTGATCGGGGAGATAACGCAGAGGAACTTAGAAATTTTGCGACACGTGGATGATATTTTTATTCAAAGCTTGAGGCAAGCAGGTCTTTACTCGAAAATTTGGCAAGCTTTTGCTGTTTTCTTACCCGTTCGCAGTGTAGGAGTTCAGGGAGATGGAAGAACGCATGATCATGTGGTTGCGTTGCGAGCTGTGAGCTCGTCCGATGGAATGACGGCAGATTGGTATCCCTTTGATCCTCAGTTTTTGGCCAGCGTTTCCTCTCGTATTTGTAATGAAGTCCGAGGGGTTAATCGTGTGGTGTATGATATTTCTTCGAAGCCACCGGCTACCATTGAGTGGGAGTAAGAGGCGATCGCGCAGCCCTTAGTTACTCACATTGATCATAGTACTGCACAGATTGGGGTGATACCCTTCACCGTCCACCGTGAAAACCGATAAGACCCATGTGCCATTGCCGAAATAGGTGGAGTTCAATGTTGCTGAAAAGGGGCTCGTTGAAGTTTGGGCAATTTCATATTCGCAATACGGAGATCCGTTACCCATACAGTAGTAAACAGTTGTGGGAGGATAGGCGGTTGGATAAGAAATGACAAGATTAACCGCACTGCCTGAAATACTGCCAGAAGCTCCAGGCGAAGTAATGATACAGGCAGGGCCTGAGGCAGAAGAGGTAGTAGTAGCAGTAGCCGCGCTAGATCCTGAACCTGTGCTGATGGAGCTAGATCCTGAACTTGAGCCGCCGGAACCGGAAGTTGAGCTAGATCCAGAATTTGAGTTTCCTGAAGCGCTGTCTCCCGCAGTGTTAGTTGTTGTTCCGTAGCTCCCCAAAGGCAAGTTAGGAGTGAGTCCGCAGGCTCCCCCTGTCATCAAAAGAACCAGGGAGGCGGTGATGGGTATCCCATGAATTAAGAATCTATTTTTGTAATTAAAACGTCTTTTTTTTGTATCCATAGTGACAAGAGACTGCAATGAACATTCCAGTTTTAATATTTATAATGAATTGAGTGAGTTACTGAATTTCTGTTATTTAGAAATAGCTAAATTCCGGGTTTCTCGTTCGTCAGCTGAATAGAAATTGGTCATAGATGTGGGTGGGTCCGAATTGACTCAGGGTGCAGGTGCACCTTTTTTAACTTTCATCTATCAAGTTCCGATAAGAATCTGTGGAGAAGAAAGTTTTTCAGGGTTTGTCTCAAGAAGTTTTTTTTCATCGCATGGTTTGGCCAAGTGCCGCTCTTTTTGTTTTCCTCTTTTTTCTCGTGGGGGTCGTGGCTCAATCTTCAGAGTTTCAGCCCCTCGATGAACCTGGAGTGGTGATTCCCTTTTGGGATGCGGCAACGAAGCTCTATCGGGATTTTTTCAATCAATTATTTCAAATGCCTGAGGTATGTTGGACGGGCAATACCGTGAACGACTTTCAAGCAGTCCAGTGCGAACGGTTTTGGGGAAAATTTCTGAAGTTAAGTGGGCTTGCCAGTGTTCCTGGTTTAGGGGTTGGATTTTTTTTGTGGCTGGGTTTTGACAGTATCCAGGCTCTCAATCGAAGGATTCGGAAAATCCTGGAGCTGGGAAAAGCCTCATTTACCGGAACTGCTACGAAACCCCCTCAAGCTTCGGCAGATGTTTTCAGTTGGACCTACTGCTTGATTCCTATTATGGTGCAGCTGCCGGATCAAACCCAATTGAAGGTTTATGTTTCCAGGGATGCTGCCTTGCCACGTGCTGGGGAGACTTTAGTCGCCTTTGATCTGGGGAGGGTCCTAGGTGAAAAGAGGTATTTCGGAATGGTGTATACGCCCCACGTAGCGATACTAAGCGCTGAGGACTAAGAGCGCTTTAAGAGCGTGATGGCACTGCTCTCAAACAAGCGGTTTAGACCTAGTAATTCAAGCCTATTTTCGCTATAAAATTTTAAAATGTTTGTTCATTTGCACGTTCATACTCAATATAGCCTTTTGCAAGGAGCTATTCCGATGGATAGCCTTTTTGAAAAGGTGACTCAGCTAGGCATGTCTGCCGTGGCTATGACGGATTCTCATAACTTATTTGGTGCTATTGATTTTTATTTGTCAGCTAAGAAGGCAGGGGTAAAACCCGTCATTGGCTGCGAAATTTTTTATGCTCCGCGAGGGCGCCATACTGCTTATCAAGTGACTCACCCAACAGCTCACCAGGCGACTCAGTCAGGGCCTAGGTTGCATCACTTGGTAGTGCTTTGTAAGACTTTAGAGGGGTATCAAAATCTTTGCAAAATGATTACTCGCTCCTATACGGAAGCGCCTGCTGCGGCAAAGGGTCAGCCGGCTGGACCTAGGGCGCTCGTGGATCGGGAATTGTTGGACCAATATGGAAATGGATTAATTGTTCTTTCTGGGTGTTTGAGGGGAGAGATTCCTTATAAGGCCCTCCTAGGGGATGAGGCCTCAGCCATTGAGTCTTTGCTTTGGTTTCAAAAAAGGTTTGGTGAAGATTTTTTTTTAGAACTCCAAGATACCCCCCTTCCGGAGCAGGCTCACGTCAACGAGCTTCTAAGTCAGTGGGGAGAGCGCTATGGTGTGGAATGTGTCGCTACTACGGATTGTCATTATTTAGATCCGGGGGACGGGCAAGCGCACGAAGTGCTTCAGTGTATTGAGCATGGAAAAAATCTTGATTTTGATCGTCCTAAAAGCCTAGTTCCATCAGAATATTATTTCAAATCTGAAGCAATGATGCGCGAGCGGTTCGAACGCTTTCCCAAAGCATGTGATAACACTCAAGTGATTGCAGATCGTTGCTGTCTTGAGTTCCAGTTTAAAGATGAAAAAGGCAGGCCGATCTATCATCTTCCCAGGTATCGCCCTGATGAGGTTCCCAAAGGGGCTGAGTTTGATCTGAACGGTTTTTTTCGTGATGAAGCAAGAAAAGGGCTGATTCAACGTTTTAGCGAACTTTCCTTTGAAACCAAGAGAAATGCTGAAAATTGGGAGGACCAAAAAAAGAGATACGAAGCAAGACTAGAAGATGAACTGACCATGATCGAACGGACAGGCTTTTCTGGTTATTTTTTGATTGTGGCTGATTTCATTAACTGGGCTAAGAGAAATGGGATTCCTGTGGGCCCAGGTAGAGGCTCCGGTGCAGGGTCTTTAGTTGCTTATTCTCTTAAGATTACTGACATTGATCCTATTCAGTTTAATCTGCTTTTTGAGCGATTTATTAATCCTGAACGAATCAGCATGCCTGACTTTGATGTAGATTTTTGTCAGGACCGCCGCGGCGAAGTGATTGATTATGTTTCGAGAAAATATGGCGCAGAGAATGTCTGCCAGATTATTACCTTTGGTAAGCTTCAGGCTCGAGCGGTGATTAAGGATGTAGGCAGAGTCTTAGGTCTTTCGTTTGCTGAAACGGATCAGTTAACTAAATTGCTTCCAGAAGAGCTGGATATGACCCTGACCCGTGCGCTCGATATGGAACCTCGTCTGCGAGAAAAAATGGATCAGGATCCAAAGATTGCTCAAGTCATTCGCTATGCTCGGTCTTTGGAAGGTCTCTATCGGAATGCGGGTATCCATGCCGCTGGTGTCATTATTACAGAAAATCCGGTTGTCACCTATTGTCCCCTTTTTGTAGGCAGGGATGGAGATCTGGTCACTCAGTTTGATAAAGATTTTTCTGAAGCCATAGGGTTGGTGAAATTTGACTTCTTAGGTCTAAAAACTCTGACCGTTATTGATAATGCAGTAAAATTAGTCAAGCAGGTAGCTGAGACTAACAGTTTGGATGCAGAGTTTTGCTTGGATCGGATGAACTACAATGATTCTAAAGTTTTTGCTTTAATCAGTTCAGGGGACACCGATGGAGTATTTCAAATAGAAAGCTCTGGGATGAAGGATCTTTGTACGCGACTTCAGCCTAATTCATTGGAAGACTTAACGGCCATTAATGCTTTGTATCGTCCAGGTCCATTAGGTTCTGGGATGGTGGATGACTTTATTGAACGTAAGCACGGACGCAAACCCATTGTTTATGAGGTGGAAACCTTAGCTCCTATCTTGAAAGACACTTATGGAGTGATTCTTTATCAAGAGCAAGTGATGCAAATTGCTCGTGAACTGGCAGGATATTCCTTAGGTCAGGCGGATTTGCTTCGGCGTGCGATGGGTAAGAAAAAGCCTGAGGAAATGGCCAAACATCGCGAGATTTTCGTCAGCGGCGCTTCCAAAAAAGGATTAAAATCAGAAAAAGCAGAATTTATCTTTGATTTGATGGCAAAATTTGCCGAGTATGGATTTAATAAATCCCATTCAGCTGCTTATGGAATTCTCACTTACCAGACCGCCTATTTAAAGACTCATTATCCGACCGAATTCATGGCTGCTCTGATGACCACTGAAATGGACAATACCGATAAAATTACAAAATACATTGGAGATGCTAGAAAACATAAAATTCCAGTGTTATCCCCTGATGTAAATTTTTCACAAAAACGATTTAGTGTTGAAATTCTTGAGGCAAATGAATCCAAACTGAGACAGAAAGCGATTCGATTTGGATTGGAGGCAATTAAAGGGGTAGGGGGAATCGCTGTTGATGTGATTTTGGAGGCCCGGGTCCAGGGGAAATTTGTAAGCGTTTTGGATTTTTGTCGAAAGGTTTCTACTCGAAAGGTAAATAAGAAAGTTCTTGAGTCCCTTTGTCTAGCTGGAGCACTCGACAGCATTGCGGAAGTGAATCGTGCAAGTCTTTTTGCTTCATTGGAAGCTCTTTTAGAAAATGCGGGTGACGAACAGGAAGAAAAAGAGCTAGGTCAGTCATCCTTATTTGATTCCTTTAGTTCTGAGGAAATTAAACTTTTTACTCCCTTGGCTGCTTTATTTAAACAAGAGCCAGAGTGGCCGTCTTCAAAGAAGCTTTCATTAGAAAAGGAAGTAGTAGGATTCTTTGTTTCAGGCCATCCAATGGATGCTTGGCAAAACATTTGTGAACAGTGGTTGGGTTGGAGCACAGAGAAGCTCAAATGGGCTGTGATACAAAAGCAGCAGACGAAAAAAGCGATGCAAACTGCGCCTGGTTCTCACGACAATTGGGGGGAACCGATGGGACGCTACCGGCCACCCAAGACAGAGATCAAAATAGGGGGCATTCTTTCTGAGCTCAAGGAAGTGACGACAAAAAAAGGTAGTCGAATGGCTTTTGCTCAGTTGGAAGATTTGAAGGGGAAAGTGGAGGTTTTGTTTTTTCCGGACGTCTATCAAACTCTAGGGGAGTTGATCAAACGGGTTATGAGTGAAGCAGATCCCGTTGTTTTAACGGGTGAAGTGGAGTTGACGGAGGAAAATCCAAAAGTAATTGTTAAATCCATTGAGAGTGCTTTGGATGCTCATCAGAATCGAGTTCAACAAGTCGTCATTCATTTGGCACCATCCGAAGTCACTTCGGATCAGTTAAGAGAACTCAAAAGACAATTGATCCAGAGCCGTGGAAAGTGTCCGGTTCGAATTGAGTTTGTTGATCCTTGTTATCGGACCAAACTCGAACTACCGAAGAATCTGGGAATCTTGGCTACACCCCCTACGGTGATGTCCATAAATAAGATTTTTGGAAAAGAAGTTGTTATTCTTCAATAGCCTGCTGCCTTGCAAACATGTTAAACTTTTTTTATGGCACGGTTCGGCTGGAGTGGTGTGTTGGTTATCCTTATGTTTTGCTCTTCCTATGCTTTTTCACAACCTCAGGGGCAAGAAGAGGAACCTGTGACAAAAGCAGCGGCACCCCAAGTGGAGGTCAAAAAACAAGGCCTACCTAAAGTATTACCGTCAAACACACCTCCACTCCATCCAGCTTTAGAAGAGATAAAAAAGAAGCTAGGAGAGCTAGAGCCTTGGCAGCAGACTTTGTTTACAGACGAAGTTGTCCCGCATTTTCAAAAAAATGCAAATAAAGTCGATTTAAATTATCAGACTTTAAAAAGCATTCTCGCTTTTGGTGCTTCGAAATTTTTAGGGAAAAAGGACGCTAAAATCCTGGTTTTATTAAAACCCGATACTACCTGTCGTAGTTGTGTGCAGAGTGTCCCCAGAATGACTCAAATGCTTCAAGCCCGGCTGCAGAGGAGAGAGCTTTCGCCGGTTTGGGTGGGTTCTGAAGAAATAGCCAATACCTCTATAAAGTTAGAAGATCAGTTGGTGAGTTTAGCTCAGCAGCGTCAAGCCGTCGGTGTTTTTATTCTTAGCTGGGGACCTGTGGCAGCCGAAGATAACGATACTGCAAGTTCTGATGAGGATCGTTTCAAGGTTCATACCTTTTTAAATATTATTGGAATTCCAGCCCAGTCACGGGAAAAAGAAATTGTTGACAGTGGAGATTTAGAGTTTTCATTAGGTTCTGCGCTTGAAGAGGCTGTGGCAGTTGCACTGCTTGAGATTTTCAGGGATATCGGCTTGCAAATGGAAACTGGGAATCTTCGAAAGCCGTCGGGAGGGTCTGAGGAAGGAAAAGTTGAATTGTGGGTTGAAATCGCAGGGATCAGGGATTTTGCTCAGTATCAGCGGATAAAAAATATTCTTCAAACTCAGTTGAAAGAGGTGTCGCTTGTTGAGGATCGCAAATTTTCCAAAGAGAAAATAGTTTTTGCAGTATTTACAAAAAATTCTGTGCAGGATCTTAAAAAACAAATTGAGGCCCTTTCACTTACTGCTGAGGGTGAAATGTCTTTGACCATAGAGGTGAAGGATGGGGGTTCGCTCGGGGGATCCAAGGGATGATCAGTCAACGCAAGTCTACACAGGTTTTTTTGTTATTTTACACGATGGTGGCACTAAGTGTTTTTACCTCCTGTCAGCGTTTTTCTCAGGTTCGAAGGGAAGAGGAACCTGAAAGAACAGCACCCATCCAGGGGGTGGGTGTCAATGCACCAGGGGGACCAGGGGCCCCCAGGGTAGTGAATCCTCAAAATTTAGAAGCGATGGGCATGCCCAAGAAGAAGATGCTGATTTTAAATTTCTGGAATGACACTCCCGTAAAACAGGAAGGTCTGGGAAGGTTTTCAGCTCATGAACTCAAACGAGGACTTGCTTTAACTCAAAGAGTTTTATTTTTGAATGATTCTAAAGGTGAATTAAATACGGAGGAATTTGTTGGAGGCGATCAAATTCAGGTGGCTCAGCTCATTCGTGAAGGCCGCAAGCGGGGAGTGGCTGTTTTATTGGTGGGGCGAATTTCAAAAATCGTTTTCCGCCAGCAGGGAGATGAGATTGGAATGGTCCGCCAAAAGCAAGCCTTTGCTTCCGTGGGGATGGAGGTCAAGCTTTTTGATGTGCAAGCAGGGCGTGAAATCATGGCGTCTTCTCAATTGGGTGAAGCAAACAAAAATACAGCGGTTCTGTTAGAGTCCAATCGCCTAGAAACCCCACCTTTTAGGGAAGAGCTGACGCGTGTTGCCGCTCGAGAGGCTGTCGTTCAATTGATTCCTGATATTCTTCAGGGGCTTGACAAAATGGCATGGCAAGGCAAAATTGCCAAGACTAGTGGAAATAAAATTTATGTCAATGCGGGTCGCGCTTCAGGACTGATGGGTGGAGATATTCTTAAAGTTCTTACCCCTGGGGAAGATGTTTATGATTCTGGCACAGGAGCCTATTTAGGAAGGTCTCAAGGTCAGTTAAAGGGAACTTTAGAGGTCGTGGATTTTGTTGGAACCGATGGGGCATTAACTGAGGTTCATACCGGCGGTAATTTCAGAGAGGGCGACCTTGTTCAACTTTATTAGAGATCAATTCGATTCAGAAAGTGTCATTCATTCGATTCCGGTGGAGGTGCGACGCCATCGGCCTACTCTTGAGTCCACTTGCTGGACTTATGACGCATTAAATCAAAGGCAGTGTGTGATTGCAGATCGCATCCGTGTGGCAGACCAAAAGGGTGCCTTATTGGTTTCTGAAGTGGCCCCTGTGATTACGCTTGGTCACAGGGCTTTGGTGGAAAACGAACTTTGGATGAGTCCTGAATTGCTCAAACAGATGGGAATTCAGGTTTCTCAAACCCAGCGGGGAGGTCTTGCCACCTATCATGGCCCAGGACAGTGGTTGCTTTTTCCTGTCGATCGACTGGAGGCCCTGTGTGGGGACTGCAGGGGGGTCCGAAAAACAGTGGAGGGTTTGCTGGAGGTCGCCCTGGAAGTCGGTCGGTGTTACGATGCGTCAGCGCAAATTCGAACGGGCAAAGAAACAGGCGTTTGGACCTCTCGCGGAAAGTTTGCCTCAGTTGGGGTCAAGATAGAAAAAGGAATTTTACTGCATGGTCTTGCAATCAATGGATTTCAAACGAAAACAAGCTTTCAGGGAGTTCGACCCTGCGGTTTGAGCGCTCCTGTGGATTTTCTGCTTCGCCACTGTTCTGAGAACAAGGTAGAAACGGAGTTTCGAAAGTTAGGAGAACGGGCCATTCAACAGATGTTCCAGGTTTTCTGGGTGAGCCACTGGTAAAAACCGTTTCACAGCCACTTAAAGATTTGACTCGATCACCAGACGCGGCTATAAAAAGCCCTAACAATTCTATTGACGCGATGGCTCGTAGCTCAGCGGGAGAGCACTACCTTGACACGGTAGGGGTCGCTGGTTCAATCCCAGTCGAGCCAACCATTCTTTTTTTTGCCAAGACCTAGGCAAATGTTAAGACTCTCATCCTATCGTTTAAATATTTCGATAAGAATCGAGATGAGGAAAAAAGTTTGGATTTTTCAACTACCCATCCTAGCGATATTCTCTTTTTGCTATTACGTAGCAGAAATGGGGGTTTACGGGCAGTTGAAAAATGCCTTTCTCAGGGAAAAAGTTTATCCTCTGGTCAGTAGAATTTCAGCTCCCTTGACTGATTTTAAGTTTTCTCTCAGGGGTCCTGTCAGTCCTCAAAATAAGATAGTAGTAGTCGAAATTGACGGACCCACCTTAGAGCGAATCGGACGTTGGCCATGGCACAGAGATGCAACCGCCTATTTAGTGGAAAAAACCTTGATGGCAGGGGCAAAAGTCGTGGGTCTGGATATGGTATTTTCTGAGGCCGATCCTAGAATTCCTCCGGAGCTCATGGATTTTCTCAAACAAAAAAACATTGATCCTCCGTTGAAACAATTCGAAACCGATCCGTTGCTTCAATCCGTTATTCAAAGGTATGCAGATCGGCTGGTGCTGGGCTGGACTTCAGAAGTGCTGTGTCAGCCGCTTTATGAGGAGGCTCAATTTTGCCAGATTGCAGATCCAGAGGCGATAAAACAATTTCCAAAGGATTTTGATAAATTTTCAGTTCCGTTTAAAGCTGAAAGCCGGTTTGATCCAGCTCAAACTGCAATGATCTCATTTGTCACACCCCTGACAAATATTACATTATTTAATGATGCTTCCAAGCATTTGGGCTTTTTTAACGCATTTTTGGACCCAGATGGGGCGATCCGACGAACGATGCTATTGGTGGTTGCCAATGGAAAACCCTATCCCTCTTTGCCTTTGGAAATGGCACGGATCGGACTTCATGAAGAAATTGAGGTAACTCTAGACGTAACTCATCACGTGAAAAGGATCGGATTTACAAAATCAGGAAAGCTTTTTCCCGTCACACCCATTGGAGGGATGCAGATTAACTTTAGAGGTCCGAGCCGAGTTTTCCCTCACATTTCAGCGGCTGATATTTTAAGTGAAAAGGATCAGATTGAAGATCCTTTAAACCGCGATCTCGTGGGAAAGTCTAAGTCAGAATTATTGAAAGATGCCTATGTTCTGATCGGGGTTTCTGCCTTGGGTGTTTTTGACATGCGCCAATTTCCTTTTGAATCCAATGCACCAGGAGTCTACGGGCATGCCAATATTTTAGATAACATTTTGTCGGGTGATCCATTGATTTCAGAGGGTAATAGTCCGGCAGTAGCTGGAATCTTGCTCTTAATGACTCTGGGAGTCTTGGCCTTTGCTATTGCTGTTGAATATCTGGATGCAGTGCCCGCTCTTATTTTGTTTTTATTATCATTTAGTTTATTAATCTATTTCGATCTTAAATTTTTGTTTAGCAGAAATTATAATTGGAATACAGTATTTGTTTATTTAGAAATGGGGACTGTTTTTTTTCTCACATTAGCTGCTAAATATGTCATGGAAGAGAGAAATAAGAAATTTATTCGAGGCGCTTTTGCAAAATATGTCCCTCCAACGGTTGTGGATTCGATCTTAAAGGACCCAACCAAGCTGTCTCTAGGAGGAGAAAAACGGGAACTGACGATTTTATTTTCGGATATTCGAGGTTTTACCACTTTCTCTGAAAAAATGGATGCAAAAGCCTTGGCGTCATTTCTTAATGACTATCTTGGAATTATGACTGGCCTTGTTTTTTCTAATCAAGGGACTTTAGATAAGTACATTGGGGATGCTGTCATGGCATTTTGGGGTGCTCCGTTAAGTCAACCTGATCATGCAGTCAATGCCTGTCAGGCCGCAGTTCAGATGATGCAGGCCCTTGAAAAAAATCGAGAAAGATTTAGAAATCAGTACGGAATTGAAGTCAATATTGGGATCGGGGTTAACTCAGGTGTGGTGAATGTTGGGAACATGGGATCCGAACAAAACTTTGAGTATACGGTGATCGGTGATCATGTGAACTTAGCCTCGCGTTTGGAAGGATTAACAAAAAAATACGGTGTAGGGATTGTGACGACTCGATTTACTTTTGATGTACTATTGAATAATGCAAAAACTGTGAGTTTGCCTCACCGCGTATTAGATTCAGTGAAGGTAAAAGGGAAAAAGCAAGCAGTTGAGTTAATTCAACTATTAGAAAAGCAAACACCGCCGGAAGGCATTCAATTGTTTGCCGAAGCAAGGGTCCTTTATACACAACAAAAGTGGGATGAAGCTATTGCGAAATTTGAAGCTGCCAACCAACTCATTTTAGCCTCCTGCGGTCAACCGGATACTCCCTGTGAAGTTTTTATTGAGCGCTGCCGATTGTTTAAGGTGGAGCCTCCTGAACCCGACTGGGATGGAAGTTGGGAAATGGACAGCAAGTGAGAGAGTGGTGCAGATGAAGCCTAGCAAAAGACGTCAGCTTTCAGGTCAGGAAAGTCTTTCCAAAATGACGGAGTGTTTTCTTCATTTTACGGATAATCCAAAAGAGAATATTGCCCATTTGATTCAGTTTTGTGGAGAAGCCCTGGGAGCTGATAGCGCCGTCTATGAGCGTATGGATGGGGTGAAATTGACTCGACTGGGAATGTGGAACCTGAAAGAAGAAATGGTAAATGCTTTCTCGAGTTTTCAAGAAGTTTCTCGAAGCAATAATGTAAAAATGGGGCATGGAGATATTTTTGAAATACGAGATCTGAAGGAATCGGGTGATCCTGACGGAAGAGCTTGTACCTATTATGGCCGCATCGTGAAATACCACGGAATCCCGGTTGGTGCTCTTTGTGTCATCTACTTGGGTGATCCACAGCTTTCAGAAGAAGGACGCGAGGCCTTGGCAATTACTGCAGCTGCCTTAGCAATTGAAGATAAAAGACTGCGGGCTCTTGAAATTATTGAAGAGCAACAGATGAAGATGATTGGCGCTGCCAAAATGTCAGCCTTGGGCGATATGGCCGCTGGAATTGCTCATGAGATTAATAATCCCTTATTTGCAATTTTGATGAGAGTTGAGCACATGCGTGAAATGCTCAATCCTCGCACGGATGATGGTTCGGGAATTCGCCCGGAAATGCTTCGTATGGTGAATATTATTGAGTCTCTGGGCGGTCGGATTTCCCGAATTGTGAAAAATCTTCGCGAATTTTCTGGAGACACCCAAGATGAGCCTTTTCAAGAGGTGAGTGTAAAAGAGGTGCTGGAGCGGTCTTTAGAGTTTTGTGGAGAGCGGCTTAAGCAACGCAAGGTTGAGTTGAAAGTAGAGCTTTCTAATCCCCAAATGAGAATCCGTTGCAGACCTACAGAAATTTCACGAGTGATTTTGAATCTCCTCACCAATGCCTACGATGCCATTGAAGATCAAAAAGAGAATTGGATTCATGTCGTAGTGCAGGAACAATCCGGTGTTGTTACCATCTCCGTAACCGATAGTGGTCATGGAATTTCAAAGGAAATTCAGCATAAAATTTTTGATCCATTTTTTACAACCAAGGAAGTCAATCGCGGTAAAGGTCTTGGTTTGAGTATTTCCAAGGGAATTGTCGATCAGCATCATGGTACTTTGTTATTAGATCCCCAATGCCAAAACACTCGGTTTGTTCTTACTTTACCTAAAACTCAGGTAAATAGAAACATTGCTAAAGTAACATTTTCTTGAACACAGGTACAGTTTCCAGTACATAAATATATCTTGTCATCTTCAATGTGGATCCTATAAGATTAGGAGCTAGAAAACAGTGCTTTTTGGAAAAAAAATCGTTGTTGTCCTTCCTGCGTACAATGCTGAAAAAACTTTAGCAAAAACCTATGCTGAAATACCTTTGGATGTGGTAGACGAGGTCATACTTGTTGATGACCATTCAAACGATAAAACATCAGATCTTGCTCGGCAGTTGGGAATTCATTTGGTAATCCGCCACCCTAAAAATCAGGGTTATGGGGGAAATCAAAAAACCTGCTACAAAACTGCTTTGAGTAGGAAAGCGGATATTGTTATTATGCTCCATCCCGATTACCAATATACTCCGAAATTGATTCATTCTATGAGTTACCTAATCGCTCATGGTCTGTTTCAAGTGGTTCTGGGTTCAAGAATCTTAGGAAAAGGGGCTCTTGTTGGAGGGATGCCCGTTTACAAATATGTTGCAAATCGAGTGTTAACTGCTTTTCAAAATGGGATGATGGGCCAGAAGCTATCTGAATATCACACAGGATACAGGGCGTATTCCGCCGAAGTATTAGAAAATCTACCATTAGACGAAAACTCGGATGATTTTATTTTCGACAACCAGTTATTGGCGCAAGCAACTATGGCCAATTACGCCATTGGAGAGATTACCTGTCCAACCCTTTATTTTAAAGACGCATCCTCTATTAATTTCAAGCGTAGCTGTATTTATGGACTTGGAGTTTTATGGACCAGTTTTCAGTTTCGTTTGCATCGATGGGGATGGGTTAAGTTTCGAATTTTTAAAAATTTAAATTCTCTCATTTGAGACTCGTTTGAGCTCGTACAGAACTAGATTTTTTTCTTTCCAAATGTCAAGTACTTGATAAGCGATGCCATTCAGAGTTAATTTACCCTGACTCGGGATTAGCTTGGGAGGGTCAAAGTCTAGATAAGCGATGTGATCTTGATTTTTTACCAGTTCTGCATAAAACGGGCAGTAATTTAACGCAAGAGGTTCCAAAATAATCTTCTCAAGAGTATGAAAATTGATTCCATAGGCTAGCCAATAATCCGCATATCCATAATGAATTCCTTTTCTTTCTAAAACAGCAAGTGCCGCCTCGCCCTGGAATCCATTCTTTTGGGCTTGTTGAATCGCTCCCCAAAGACTGGATAAATTATTAAATAATAGACAAGAAAGAAAGAGTATCCCTGCAATACGGTGAAATCGGCCTTTTCGAATTAAACAGACAATGAACCAACTCAGAGCCATGACAAAATAAAAAACCAGTATCAAAAGGTACCTAATGTCGTACTGAGAAAGTACTGAGCTTGAAACACAAAAGGCCAGTAAACCAACGAATGGTAAATAAGCAAGGGTTGGAATTTGTAAGAACTCGTCTAAGGATAAGTTGAATTGAAAAAACTTCACTATTTTAGCAGCCCATTCATAGGTAAAACAGGCCAATGCAATTAAGATGAAGAGAAAAAGGCAAAATCCGAAAGTCGTATCTAAGTGAATATTGAGGTACTCGATTATTCCTAACCAAGCATAGGATAGTTTTCGTATTACATCGCTCAAATGGCCCCCTACACCAAGTCTGACTGTTACATGTTCTTTTAGGACATATTTGAAATAAAGTTCAGGAGAATACCCTATTATAAATCCAAGGAATCCAAAACAAGTGCCACGGCGTAAGGATTGAGGCCATCGGTGTTTTAAGAATAGGCCGACCTCGATAATTAAAGCGAGGACAAAATACATTGCACTGATTGCTATGATATTAAAGTTATAAAAATTGAATTGGTTTCCAAAAATGGAAATACTATTTTTATTAATTAAAAAACAGATCAATCCAATTATAAAACAAGTTAAAAAAAACAAATTGAAGACGGTGGGCCAATGATAACCCCCGGCCTGAAGTCCGGGGTCTCCCTCTACTCGATAAGCTTTAGGCCAAATGAGCCAAAAACTTTTCCTCGTTTGAACAATTTCCCGTAAATACAGAAAGATGAGTTGCAACAGGATTGCAACAAAAAAGTAGGCAATTTGCCCGTAAGTGTAAAAAGCAAAACCTGCGATTAGACCAGCAATAAAAAAAATTAAACTGATCCTTGTTTGGGGCAGAAGATTCCATTTCCATAGCTGAAGTTTTTCAGTAGAAGCTTCCTTGAGTAGAAAGTAGCTTAATAACTTGTAGCTAAAAATAAAGAGGATAAATCCAAAGAGATAGGTTTCCGTGTAGTTGGGTTGGGTTCTCATCGCTCTGAGATAAAACTCAGGGGTACTTATGCAAAGCAATAATACTGCAAGGATAGCTATCCAATGGTCATAGAATTTTCTTAGATATCGGTAAAAGCACCCATAAAGGGCCCAGAGGCAAAAGGTATTAAATAAGTTCAGAGTAATGTGGTTGATTCCAAAAATTCGAAAGATCCATGCGGTAGCATAGCCCTCCAGGAGGACGCCCTGGTAGCCTGCCTTCCAGACAAAGATGGGCCGGTCTGCTCTTTCCAGTATGCTCTTTGCCATAAGCCCTATAAGCGCTGCGTCAGAGTGAAAGCCAAATCTCCAGAAATAGAGAAAAGCAACACTCATAACTAAAATCACGAGGGTGAGCAATCTGATGGACGCGTTTTTTGCTGTCATAGCTTGTTTTGCTACTTGAGGCTGATAGCGATGTCAAGATTTCACAAATGACAGCGATTTGCCTTTTTAATTCGCGTTTGTATAGTTTATTTTACTTATCTTTCAATGGACCTGTAGGCTGGGCAGGGACGCGGTCTTCTTGAGTCAGTCTTTTTTTCACTTTCTTGAGACCTGGTACATTTCGGTGCAGGTGAGTTTGATACCCAACATCATACCAATCAGGTCCGTAAAGGCTATCCATAAAGGGCTTGGGAGAATGAGGGATACTGATCGAGATTTCTCCAAAAGGATGAGAAACTACGGGGAAGGTCTCCGATTTTTTTTGGAATTGAGGCTGTCCTTCGCGTGTGCCCCACGGATTATCGCCCCGGTAGGTGAGTTTATCTCCTTCTTCTCTCATGATAAAAAAGTCGATTCCAACGTTAGGGTTATCCCGCTTGATTAGCTTCCAACCAAAGAACTCCCACTGAAGGTCTAGCCCTTTGGTCGCGAATTGGTCCTTCAGTGCGAGGAGCTTCGGTTCATCTTTTTCTAGAATATCAATATCTAAGTCATCATCCCACGGGATCAAGCCATGATGCCTCAGAGCTCCCAGTAAAGTTCCACTTTCCGCCCAGTATTCTATTTTTTCCGTTTTGAGGATATGGTCCACATCCTTCATGGTTTGATAAAGATCAAGAACGTCTTTGGGAGGTACGACGAACGGCTCCCCAACTTCAACCTCGCTAGAAGTGTCTGGTGATGGTGTCCATGGTGTAGATCCTTCTAGTGCTTCTATCTTAGTGGTTTGATTGGGACGATTCGGCACAAAACGCTTTCTAAGAGTTGAAAGCGGCTCGAGTGATCTATCCTCGGACAGCTTTTTTTTGACTCTTTGATAGGCGTCTTCTGTAATTCGAAAATGCTGAAATGCATTTTCTGCAAGCGAATAGGCGAGGGCCTCATCATGGATAGTGTGTTGAGCTTTGCTAATTGCTTCTACAAATTGATCACTTCGAGTTTTTTCGTCACGGATTTTATCAATCTCATGAATGTTTTCCACGAGTTTAATCATTTCGGTCAATTTGCTAGCAAAAGTCTGAATCCCAGCTTCTTGAGCTATTAAGGGTCTGAATTCATTGTGGTCCTTTTCAGTATGAAAACAAAACTTCTCAAGGAATGGTTCAAAATTGGGTAATACACTCTTTTCAAAATTATAGACTTGAGCATAACTGGCACAATGAGCCCGGTTCTTATCTGCTTCAACCAGGGATTGGACTTGGGGTATGTTCCAGTGACTTCTGTAAAGTAGGAAAGGAATATCTAAAGCAATTGCTGTACTCATTGAAGAATTTCCCTCGATAAGTACAGGAAAATCTGCGCTTGCCATCAGTGCAGTAAATTGGTGAGCTGGCAATTGTCCTAGTGCTACAATGGTCACTCCGTTCGGTGGAGTGGAAAGTTTTTGAAGTTCAGCGAGGTCTACAACCTTTTTATTTTCTCCCCTGAGGGCTTTTTCTAGGTCTGTTTTGTTATTGGGTGAAAATAGGATCAATGGTTTTTGAGGATAGTGATTTTCGATCGACTTTAAATAGCTTTGGGTTTGACCAATTAAGTAATCATGCATTGTTTCATTGTGAGCCCCATACAAGAAGCCCAGGGGAGTTCCTGGCCACTTATTGCCTAGTAAGAGTTCCCGTACAGTTCCATCAAAGCTAGCCGCAGCAATTTTTTTACGATCCCCAAGAGATTTACTAGAAAAATCTCGGGTTGCTTGATCGATCACAATTCCTGATCGTTTAGGACCTAGCCCTGGCGGCCAAAAATAGATATGTTCTTGTTTCTTCGTGCCCATACGAATTTCATCTAAAGTAGTTCCGTGCATGGTATCTGCAATGAAATTGATCGTTTTTTCGTCGGTAAAAATGAAATCCGTTAAATGATGGATATGCCGTCCGCCGTAAAAAAGTTGAAAGAAATAGTGGGCTTTCTCTAATTTCCTAGCTTCTTCGGGTAATACAAAATTAATCTTATATTTTTCTCCTAATTCTTTCATGGACATCTGAGGAAACATGGTCTTTAGGATCTCTTGGCCCCTTTGGTCTACGACGGCGGCAAAGTGATCTTGAGGAAATTTTTCGCGAAGCTCCATAAGAATCCACAGGGATCCAGAAACGTCACCAAATCCGTGGATCGAACCTGTCAAATCAAAGATAAAGTTTTTAGGATTGGCCCAGGCTATTGGAGAGAGGGCAAGGTGCCCTAGTAGAAGTATTCCAATTAGGATTCTATTTGCAATAGGTAGCATTTTATTTTATATCGGATAGACATAAAATAAATTTTAAATAAAAAAGTTAATGCCACTCTATTTCACTGCGAAAGCAGCTCAATCCATTTTCTCCTGATCTTCCGTCCCCTCTCTGCCTTGAGTAGTATAATCTTCAATGCGGATAGAATCCGTATAATACCAGTCAAACATATTGCGTCTGAGTTTAGCCATCCAGGTTTTATGTTCTGCTTTTCGTTTGAGATTGTAGAAGATCACTCCTTCGGCCATGACACAATCCTTGAGCCCCAACTTAGAAGCGCGCTTGGTATAAAACCGAGACATAAGCCCTGTCTTAAACCACGAACTCCAGTTCTCAAAAGTGCGAGCATGTTCGTGAAAAGACTTGTATTTAAGATCTGAAATGGATCTCTCAAAAGGGTACCAAAGATGCGTATCCAGTTTATAGGGATTGCCCTGAAGCTTAGGGCCGATGACCTCCCCAGCCTGCTCACCATCTGCTTTGACATAATTCTTACCAATCGCTTGAAATACTCCTTCGATAATAAACGTCTTACCAGAAATGATCTGAAGGGGATCAATGACGTTCAGGCGATTTTGTATTGCAATGAGCCGCCCCTTTTCAGTCAAAATTTTTACGTTGGTGCCGTCTAGTTTTTCAACTGCAATGGTTTCAGAATCTTCAAATACCCACTCATACCCTGGGTTAATACGGTCCACCACCAGGTAAACCTCAGGTAGCCTTAGCTGCTTTTGACTGCCATACTTTTTCCAATCCTCGGCATTGACCTGAAAGGTTTGACGGATGAATGGACAAGAGACTTTTGGGAAATCAGAAAGCGTCGAATTCATAACCATAGGAATCCTTTATTTGCACTGGTGTAGTGCTGGGGTAATCCGCATTCACGCGTACGGCTCCTTACCGAGCAGAGTGGCTCGAGCTGGTTGTCGGAGCATTGTCGCTAGCTCCAGAGCTGCCTGAAGGGGTAAGAGATTTATCAGCGATGCTTACTGCTTCAGGACCCAGAGCAGACCCTGCGAGGCACTTCAGTGTATCGGCTAGCTCGGTAAGCATCGGTGTATTGAGCTTCTCAAGAATCTTCTCTAAGGTAAGTACTTTTTTATACGTGTGCCAATTCAAACACGATGGGTCTGTCAATAAGGAAGTGGGTTCGAGCTTTTTAGAGGCATGCAGGTGATCCCCCATTTTTTCAAAATCACCTTCACAGAGGAGTTCTTGATTAGGATTTTCCCCTCGGACTCTTCGGAGCAAGAGTTTCAGGTAGTCATTCGCACCTAAAATTGCATAAACATTGATATTATGCATCATTCTGTGATTAGGCCCCATAACATCTCGGTATTCATTCACTAAAAGATAATCTCCCACCGGGGACAGTCTAGACTTCCAATGATCGAAATGGGATGGAAGTGCAGGGTAAAGATACTGACCAGTCTCGAGGTTATTGAATGACGGTTCTAAACCGAAATGAATCATCGCAGTATGGTCAGGATCTGCTGCGATGGGGCGCAATTGTTCTTTAAACTCATCCAATCTCTCAGTAGCAGTCTTGCGTTGATTTTCTTGTCCTCCCCAGTGCATATTTTGATCTGAAAACTCTGGGTGTAACGTGGTGATTTTTTCAAGCAGGGATGCTTTCTGCTGCCTAAAAAATTCTAGAGGTTTATGCCCCCCTTCCAATTTTCGTAGCTCTAAAAGCTTATTGATAGAGTTCATATTTGGATAATAATTATATGTATATGTATATGTATTAGGATCTTCTTCCTGCATCATTTCAACGGAACGTTCTGCGCCTAAATGCTGGCAGATACGATCTCTATTTGATATTTCAAAGGCATGAATTTGTTCAAAAGATAAATTCTTCAAGAGTTCAATTTCGTCGTTTTGAAATTCAGAGGCCAGCCTTCCTCCGTCAGGTTTTTGCAGAATATCTTCAAACCTCTTGCGAGCCTCTGGGTTTTCAAAGGTAACTCGATCGATCAGGCCATGTTTTTTAATGTATTGCTTCAAAGAGAAGCTACTTGTGACTTTTTGAAACTCAGAAGGAGAGCGACGAGAATTGGTAAGTGCCGCATCCAAATCAAAGTCAGCTCCTTCTTCTAAAGCTTGGGGGGAAACATAATTTGGGTTGTCTGGCAAATAGAGTCTCGACACATTCACCACGGCAGCATTTGTGTTTTGGAATGCAATCAGAGCTAAGCTTAGGGCTATTTTATTCACTGACTTTTGCATAATAAATCTCCATAAAATCCAAACTATATGTAATATCCACAGTTTCTACAGTTATTTTTAATGCAATTGACGCGAAAACGGAATAGAAAACTCAGCCATTCACGTATATGATTAAGTTATCTATTTGTTTTATTGGATTATTTTTTTGTGTGACCTCAAATGCAGGTCCATTCCTGACAGCTGCTGCGATAGGGGATGTTCCGCTGATGGAACGGATTGTTTTAGAAAAATCTCAGCAGATCGAAAGTGATCTGAAACAAAAAGGAAGGTCAATAACGGGACCCATATCTCCCGATACTCTCGCTCGTCTGGCACTCTATATGGAAAAAAATGAACAAGATCAAAATGCTCTTCATTTGGCAGCGCTGAATAGAAAGTTTGACTCAGTTCAGTACCTCGTGTCCTATTGGTTTCCTTTAACTGTTAGAGATCGTACAGGAGAAACCGCTTTTCACAGCGTAGTTGCGGGTGGCAGTCTCTCGATTGTAGACTACCTTCATCAGTCAGGACTTTCATATTTTGATCCGGACAAAGAGGGAAATAACGCCCTTCATCTTGCTGCTCAACATAAAAGGACTGAAGTAGCTGAGGCCATATTAGAAAAGCAGGGAGACGACTCTCGAATTTTCGCTCAAAACAAGGATGGAGACACCCCCGTCATTGTATCAGCAAAGGTCCAAGACGCATCTACAGCAATGATAATGATCGAAAAGAATAGCCCCAT
>Ga0302320_10009632_pt1 | contig 20725 bp, 10 predicted proteins | sample Bog_T0_3_FD_202130 | JGI IMG/M metagenome (GOLD analysis project Ga0302320, IMG submission 202130) | Peat permafrost microbial communities from Stordalen Mire near Abisko, Sweden - Bog_T0_3 | ecosystem: Environmental > Terrestrial > Soil > Wetlands > Peat | place: Sweden: Abisko, Stordalen Mire...
AGCCGCACAATCATGCTGGATGAGCTTTCGACCTTGTTGCGTGTGTGTGATCCAAAGGCGGCGCGGGCCGACTACGTCAAGGCGATGGTGGAAGATAACTGCTTGGGCAAACACACGGTTTCGACGCGGCGGCTCACGTTGCAGCGGATGACAGAGCTTTATGCACTGGACACATCCGTGGCAATCTTCCGACTGCTTCGGCAATTCTGGTATACCGACGAAAAATCTCACGGGCAGATTGCTTTTTTGGTTTCCATCGCACGCGATCCGCTGCTGCGGGCGACTGCGCCAGTTGTTCTCTCAATGTCGGTGGGCGAAGAAATTGCGCGGCAGCGTTTCACGGATGCCATTCGTGATGCGGTCGAGGGTCGCTTGAATGATGCGACGCTCGACAAAGTGGTTCGCAACGCCGCGTCGTCATGGACGCAATCGGGGCATTTCGATGGACGCAGCCGGAAGAAGCGGCAGGCAGTTGAACCTACGCCGGTATCGGCGGCTTTTGCGCTGGTGCTGGGTTACATGCTTGGCCTGCGCGGTCACGCCCTGTTCGAGAGTTTGTTCGCCCGCGTGCTCGACCGGGATGAGAACGCGCTGACGTTCCTCGCGATGGACGCGAAGCGGTTCGGGCTGCTGGACATCAAAAGCGGCGGCGGCATGACGGTGGTGTCATTCGACGCCATCCTGACGGAAAAAGAGAAAAGGTTGATACATGGCACACATTGAAGAACTAGTCGGCAGCTACAAGGCACACATTTCCGCGCCGTGGCAGCGGAATCTGGCTGGCGCACAAAAAGCCATCTTCGTAGTTTATCCGAAAACGGATGAGCGCCGGCTGCGCGCACGGCTCGAACTTTTCGAACTGGCGACGAAAGAGTCCGGGCACGGCTGGCTGCCGTTCGACTTCACCCATGTGTTCGCGCGCTGGATGGTAGCGACGAATTATCGCGAGGAGTATTTCCGTTCTCCTTCCGACCTGACTATGAAGCTGGAAACCGATTTCGTTCAATATGCGGCGGGGCAGTTGCGTGAAACGCTGACCGGCGCGAAGGCGGATGAGAACACCGTAGTAGCAGCGTGCGGCGTGGCGAGCCTTTACGGATTCTCTCGCGTGTCGCTGCTGTTGAAGGAAGTGGAAAACGACATTCACGGACGACTGGCACTGTTCTTTCCGGGCGAATACGAGAACCAAAACTACCGGCTGCTGGACGCCCGCGACGGATGGAATTATCTGGCCGTGCCAATCACGCTGCACAGTGGAGGAGAAATATGATGAAAAACAAGGAACTGTTCCAACGCGACCCGACAACGTCGAAGCTGCTCAACGACGGCGTGGCCGCCGTGAAAGACGCGGTGACCGAACAAGAGCGCGAGACGTTGCGCTACGAACTGTCGCACTTCGTATGCGAGGGGCAATACAAGGACGGCATCGTGCGGATTCTCGAATCCTATGTCGGGAGCATCAACTCGGCCACGCAACTGGCGGCGTGGATCAGCGGCTTTTACGGCAGCGGCAAATCACACTTGGAAAAAATGCTGCGGCATCTGTGGGTGGACACGCCGTTTGCCGACACCGGCGAGACGGCGCGCGGCCTCGCGCATTTGCCAGCCGAAGTGAAGGAACTGCTCAAGGAACTCGACACGCTGGGCAAGCGTTACGGCGGATTGCACGCGGCGGTGGGTGCGTTGCCGGCGGGTGGCGGGCTGAATGTGCGCCTCGCGGTGCTGAGCATCGTGTTCCGGTCAAAGGGACTGCCGGAGTCCCTGCCGCAGGCGTTGTTCTGCCTGTGGCTGAAGAAGACAGGAATTTTCGACAAGGTGAAGTCCAATGTGGAAGCTGCCGGCAAGGATTTCTTCAAGGAACTGAATGACCTGTATGTCAGCCCGGTGATCGCCAAGGCACTACTGGCGGCGGATGCAGATTTTGCAGCGGACGAGAAGAAGGCGAAGGAAGCATTGCGGGCGCAATTCCCCCGGCGCGAGAGCGTGACGGATGAGGAGTTCATCCGGCTCATGCGCGATGTGCTGGAAGAAAATGGCAAGCTGCCCTGCACCGTAATCGTGTTGGATGAAATGCAGCTTTATATCGGTGACAGTCCGCAGCGGTCGCTGGACGTGCAAATGGTGGCGGAAGCCATTTGTAAGCAACTTGACAGTCGCGTGCTGCTCATCGGCGCGGGTCAGACAGCGTTGGCCGGGCAGGATGCACTACTGCAACGCTTGCGCGACCGTTTCAAAATTAGCGTGGAGCTTTCTGATGCGGACGTGGAAACGGTGACACGCCGCGTGGTGCTGGCTAAAAAAGCCGACAAGAAAAAGGCCATCGAGGACATGCTCGACAGCAATGCCGGCGAAGTGGATCGGCATCTGGCTTCAACAAAGATCGGACCGCGTGAGGAAGACAAGCGCGTGCGCGTGGAAGATTATCCGCTGTTGCCGGTGCGCCGCCGTTTTTGGGAAAAAGTTTTGCGCGCCATTGATGTGCAAGGCACGACGGCACAACTCCGCAGCCAACTGCGTATCGTGCATGACGCAGTGAGCGGGTTGGCGGAGAAACCGCTGGGAACAGTCTTGGCGGCTGATTGTGTTTTCGACCAACTGCAAGCCGACCTGCTGCGCTCGCAATTTCTACCGCGCGAGATTGACGAGACCATTCGCAACCTGCGTGACGGCACGCCCGACGGTGAGTTGGCGAGCCGGCTGTGTGGCCTGATTTTCCTCATCCGCAAATTGCCGCGTGAAAAAGTGGCAGACATCGGCGTGCGCGCCACGCCGGATATGCTGGCGGATTTGCTCGTGGAAGATTTGGAGAAAGACGGCCCGCGCCTGCGCCGGGACATCCCGCGCATTCTCGACACACTGGTTGCCGACGCGAAGCTCATCAAAATTGACGAAGAATACAGCCTGCAAACCCGTGAGAGCAGCGAATGGGAAAATGAATTTCGCCGCAAGCTCGCCGCGCTTAATGGCGATCTGGCCGGCATGAACAACAAGCGCGCGGCGCTGCTCAATGCCGAATGTGTCAAGACGCTCAACAGCATCCGCATGGTGCATGGCCTGAGCAAGACGGCGCGCGATTTGAAAATTCATTACGGCAGCGATGCCCCGGCAACCGTCGGCACGGAAGTGCCGGTTTGGATTCGCGATGGCTGGGGCGACGCGGAAAAAGTGGTGCTGACGGACGCACAAAAGGCCGGCACGGACGGCGCGACGGTATTCGTGCATATCCCCAAAGCGAGTGCCGATGATTTGAAGAAAACCATCGTGGAGTTTGAAGCCGCCAAGCAAACACTGGAGTTCAAAGGCGTGCCGACGACAAACGAAGGCAACGACGCGCGCTCTGCGATGGAAACGCGCCGCGCAACGGCGGAGAGCAACCGCGACCGCATCATCCGCGAACTCATCGGCGCGGCGAAAGTATTCAAGGGTGGTGGCACGGAAGTGCATGGCCTCGACCTGATCGAGAAAGTGAAATCCGCCGCCGAAGACTCGCTGGACCGGCTGTTCCCGCAATTCCGCGATGCCGATGACAACCGTTGGAACAGCGTCATCAACCGCGCGAAGAACAAGGACGCCAATGCGCTGCAAGCCGTGGATCACAAGGACAACCCGGACAAGCATCCGGTGAGCGCAGCGGTGTTGTCGGCCATCGGTTCGGGGAAGAAGGGCAAGGAAATCCGCGAACAATTTGAAAATGCACCCTACGGCTGGCCGCGCGATGCCATTGATGCCGTGCTGATCACGTTGCACACCAGCGGTCATGTGCGCGCCGTGAATAAGGGCACGGTGCTGGCGACCGGTCAACTCGACCAGGCGAAAGTGCCGGTGACGGATTTTCGTTCCGAGACGGTGGCGATTGACGTGAAGGGGCGCATCAAACTGCGCCGGCTGTTCCAAGATGCGAACATTTCATGCAAGGCCGATGAAGAAGCCGTGGCAGCGGAGAAATTCCTTACGGCGCTGGATGATCTAGCGGCGAAGGCCGGTGGTGAACCGCCGCTGCCGGCGTGTCCTAAAACTGCCACGCTCGAAACCATCCGCGCGCTGGCCGGCAACGAAATGCTGGCAGCGATGCTGGCAGAGCATGACGAGCTAAAAAAACTTTTGGAGCAGTGGCAGGCGCGGGCGAAGCTCGCGGAGAAACGGAAACCCGCGTGGGAAATCTTGGACGACCTGCTTGATCACGCCGACGGTTTGCCGGAAGCGGTGGAATTGGTGGTGGAGGCGGAGGCGGTGCATGATGAACGCCGGCTGTTGGATGACAGCGACCCCCTGCCGCCCATCCACGACAAACTGGTTAAGCTATTGCGCGCAGCGCTGAAGAAGGCACACACGGCGGCGGCGGATGTTTTCCATCGCGAGATGAAGGCGCTGGAAGCAAATGCGAACTGGCAAAAGATCACGCAAGAGCAACGTGATCGGTTGTTGTTGGACGCCCGTCTGGCTGCCCCGGCGGACTTGTCCATCGGTGATGATGCTGGACTGATGGCCGAACTCTCGGCGCGGTCACTGGCGGTGTGGGCGACGGCGGCGGATGCGTTGCCGGAACAGTTCCGGCAAGCGGCGCTGGCGGCGGCGCGGTTGCTCGAACCCAAGACGCAGCGCGTGAGCTTGTCGAGTAGCACACTCAAGACGCCGGAAGACGTGGCGACGTGGCTGGCGGAAACCGAGGCCGACCTGCTCGAAAAAATCAAGAAAGGGCCAGTGGTGATTGGATGATGAGCACGTCACACAAAAAGATTTTCTTGAGCCATTCGTCGGCTGATGTAGCCCTCGCGACGGAGGTGCGCAACCTCCTGATTATCGGTTGTGGTGTAAGCACCAATGACCTTCTGGTTTCATCCGTGCCGGGCAATGGTATTCCCGCAGGGACACCCAGCTTTGTTGATTACCTGAAAGCGAGGCTTCAGAACGCGGAAATCGTGGTGCTGCTGTTGAGCGAAAACTTTTTTGCGAGCCAGTATTGTCTGTGCGAGTTGGGCGCAACGTGGACGTTGGGCAAACCGTATTTTCCACTCGTTGTTCCTCCCCTGTCCAAGAGTGAACTTGGTTCAACGCTCGAAGTTGCCCAAGCAGGCGAAATCAATAATGGCCGCTACCTCGATCAACTGCCCGACAAAATCCGGGATACGGTCGGAACTTACGTCGGCACGGATGCGTGGAGTTTGCAGCGCGATGTCTTCCTCGCCGGATTGGGTGAATTGATAAAATCCCTGCCCGCGCCGAAGGTTGTGCCTGCGGACAAACTCAAAGAGGCGCAAGACAAGTATCAGGGAGCGATTGGCAAGATTGGCGAAAAAGAAAAAGAGGCGGCGGTGTTGAAGCAGCAGATCGCAGACTTGGGAAAATGCAAGGACAAGGACGAGGTCAACGCCGTTGCCCGGAAGTATTCCAGCACCGACGAGGAATTTGGGCGCGTCTGTGACGCGGCAAAGTCGGCGGTCGGCAAGCTGCAACATGCGACGCGAGTGGCATTCTATTGGAAACTGCGCGGCAATGAAGGCTTTGAACCAGAGGACGACGATGATCGGGAGGCTGTGCGAACCGCCGAATCATTCGAGGAAATTTACTCGAACAGTTTTTTTGAGACTTCGAACGCAAGAATCTACAAGCCAGCCCCGGCTCATCCTCGCGTTGCCAAGGCCGAGAACGCGCTCCATGAGTTGCAGAATTTCTTGAGCGATCCCAAAGACAAAGAGTTCGTCAAACGGTTTGAGGACGAATACCAATTCCCCGCGAGTCTCGGAAACAGGGATTTTTGGCGCAAGTTCCTCGCCTACGTTTAACCATTTATGAGCACACTTTCAACTGACCTACGGAACAAGCTGGAACGGACGTGCATCGCCGCGCGCAACCTTACGGAGCGGGCGGCGAAGGATGCGCTGGAATCGTTGGCGGTGGCGCATCACGAGCCGTATGGGCACATGCCGACGGAGCAACGCACGCTGCGCAATAAACTACGCGCGCGGGCACGGCAGCTTGGCGACACGCAGGACGCGAAAGGTCTGCTTTCCATCCATCACCTCGCGCAGGAGTGTGCTTACGAGCAATGGCACCGGATGTTGTTCGCGCGGTTTCTGGCGGAAAATAATTTGCTGATCGAGCCGGACATGGGCGTGGCGGTGAGTTTGGATGAAGTCAAGGAACTGGCGAAGGACGCCAAGACGAATTTGTGGGCGCTGGCCGGACGTTACGCACAGACGATGCTGCCGGAAATCTTCCGCGCTGACGATCCCGTCCTGCAAGTGCCATTGGCGCGTGAAGACCAAATCAAGTTGGAACAACTGCTGGACACACTGGCCAAGGACACATTCACCGCCGGTGACAGCCTGGGATGGTGCTATCAATTCTGGCAGACGGAGCGGAAGGATCAGATTAACGCTGCCGGCAATAAAATAGGCGCGGATGAACTGCCGTCCGTCACGCAACTGTTCACCGAGGATTACATGGTGGACTTCCTCTTGGACAACACGCTCGGCGCGTGGCACGCCGGCAAAGTCCTCGCCGCGAGTCCCAGGCTGGCGGAAAATGCCAAGAGCGAAGATGAACTTCGCAAGGCCGTCGCGTTGCCGGGATGCTCGTGGAAATTTCTGCGCTTTATCAAAGGCAAGGATGGCAAGTGGACTCCCGCCGCCGGCACGTTTGATGGCTGGCCGAAGACGGCGAAAGAATTGAAGTGCCTCGACCCGTGCATGGGCAGCGGGCATTTCGTGGTGGCGATGTTTGAGCGGTTGGTGGCGTTGCGCATGTCGGAGGAAAAGCTGGACGAAGCGAGGATGGTGGCGGCGGTCATCCGCGACAATCTATTTGGTTTGGAGATTGACCCGCGCTGCACGCAGATTGGCGCGTTCAATCTGGCGCTGGCGGCGTGGCGGCGAGTGGGCCACCGCAAACTGCCGGCGATGAATCTGGCCTGTTCGGGATTGGTGATTGGGGCGACGAAGGAAGAATGGATCAAAATCCTGGCGGATGAAGGTTCGGAAGCGACGCCATTTCGCTTTTTCTTTGGACAGCTTTACGACCTTTTTCAGAAAAGCCCGGTATTGGGTAGCTTAATCAATCCCAAACGGGTCTTGGGAGCCGGGATGTTGAGCAAGGAGCAGATGAGCCGGTTGATGGAACTGCTGGGCCGCGCTATTGAGCTAACCACGTCCAAACCAGAGCGCCATGAGTTAGGAGTAGCGGCACAAGGGATCGCCAAGGCGGCGGAAATTCTGGCCGGGCAGTTTTCACTCGTCGCGACCAACGTGCCTTATCTTGGCCGTGGTAAGCAGGATGAAATACTGATGGATTACTGCGAGCGTGTTCACCCGGATGCAAAAGCTGACCTAGCTACCTGCTTTGTCGAACGATGCCTCGACTTCTGTTCATCTTCTGGAAGCACAGCTTTGGTTACACCACAAAACTGGCTATTCCTTGGGCAATACAAGATTTTTAGAGAGTCTCTCTTGACCGCAATCGGATGGAAAGCCGTGGCAAGACTTGGTGCGCGAGCATTTGAAACAATTTCAGGAGAGGTTGTGAATGTTGCCCTTTTAGTGCATACGAAGCAGAAGCCTGCCTTGCTGGATACCTTTCTTGGCATAGATGTTTCTGAAGAGAAAGATGTTTTTGAGAAACGAGCAAGTTTACAGACTAAACCGGTAGTGCTGGTGAACCAGCTATCGCAGCTCAAGAATCCCGATGCACGAATCATTCAACGCGAAGGGGGAACTGATTTAGAACTTCTTTCTGAACGAGCAATTGCCTACCAAGGCCTCGTAACGGGCGACCGCAATTCATACATATTTCAATTCTGGGAAATTTCAAAGCTTACTACTGAATGGGAAGTTTTCGCTGATGCATATTCAGGCGAGGGCAGTATTCAGGGCCGAGAGAACATCATTTTTTGGGAGAAGGGCCGAGGCCGACTATATCAAATGGCAAGCGAGAATCGTGACCGACTGCATGATATGCATGAGAGTGGCAATCTTTGTTGGGGAAAAAAGGGCGTTCTGCTAACGCGAATTGGTTTGAGAGCCACACCTTACTATGGTGAACGGTTTGACAACAATCTCATCTGCATAATCCCGTTTAAGGAAAATGATCTTCCTGCTCTCTGGAATTTTTGCTGCTCGACTGTTTACAAAGAGGCCGTGCGTGAATTAGATCAAAAGTTGAGTCTGACAAATGCAACAGCGTGTAAAGTTGGAGTTAATCTTGAAAAGTGGCTGGTAAAAGGTGACTTTCCGAAAGCGACTTCGAGCGACTTGAAGCAATGGCTTTTCAACGGACAGCCCAAAGATTCAGACCAGCCGTTGCAGGTAGCCGTGGCGCGCTTGGTCGGTTATCAGTGGCCGCGCCAGACTGGTTCGAGTTTTCCCGATTGTCCAGCACTTGGCCCAGATGGTTTGGAAATGCTGGCGGATGACGATGGCATCGTGTGTCTCCCGTCGGTGCGTGGCGAAGCGCCGGCGGCGGAGCGGCTGCGCAAGGTTTTGCAAACGGCCTATGGCAAGGATTGGAAAGCGCAAACGGAATTGGAACTGATCCGGGCCAGCGGTTCAAACGCGGCAGACTTGGAAGAGTGGTTGCAGAACGATTTCTTTGACCAGCACTGCGATATTTTCTATCAGCGTCCGTTTATCTGGCATATCTGGGACGGGCGCAAGCGCGATGGTTTCCATGCGCTGGTGAATTACCACAAGCTCGCCAACGGTGATCAGGGCCGGCGGACTTTGGAAAATCTGACGCACAGTTATCTCGGCGATTGGATTTCCCGTCAGAAGGATGGGTTGAAGCGTGGCGAGGAAGGCGCGGATGAACGATTGGCGGCGGCACTTGCTTTGCAGGAAACACTGGAAGCCACTCTCGTCGGTGAGCCGCCGTTCGATGTCTTTGTGCGTTGGAAGCGACTAGCGTCCCAGGCGATTGGCTGGCAGCCGGACATCAATGATGGTGTGCGGATGAACATCCGCCCCTTCATGGCGGCGGACATTGCCGGCGGCAAAAAGGGCGCGGGCGTGCTGCGCATGAAGCCAAATATCAAGTGGGACAAGGATCGCGGCAAAGACCCTCACCGGGCCAAGGAAGAATTTCCGTGGTTATGGAGTTGGGACGAACAAACGATTGATTTTGCCGGCGGCCGGGAATTTGACGGCAACCGGTGGAATGACTGTCACTACACGAACAAGGTCAAACAAGCAGCCAGATTACATTCAAAGAAATGAGGAAACCATGAATATCAACGCAAGCATTATTGATCAACAGGTGCGGAAACTGGCGGAGCAGTGCGCCCAGCAATTGGTAGATGAGCTAGGCATCAACCAGGAAGAGCAGCAACGAACCACCGCCTTTGTGCTGTTGACGGTGCAGACGGTCCTGGACCTCACCACGGACAAGGCGTTTGAATGCCTGACCGAAGGCGGGGACGATTTCGGAATTGATGCCATACACATTTCCGATGTGCAGGACGACGAGTTTGTGGTAACGATATTTCAAGGGAAATACAAAAGGGATTTGGAGGCGACCGCCAATTTTCCAGAAAACGGGGTGACGAAGGTCATTCAAGCCGTGCGGATGCTTTTTGACCCGAACGCGACTTTGAACGTCAATCCGCGATTAAAGCCAAGGCTGGAAGAAATCAGGTCTTTGATCCGCGATGGCAACATTCCACAAGCGCGCGTGGTGCTGTGCAACAATGGAATCATTTGGACAGCGACCGCGCAGAGCCTGATGGATCAGGCGGGATTTGGAAACCAAGTCACATGGGAACACGCGAACAGCGATAGTTTGATCGCCCTGATGCAATCGGTCAAACCAGTGGATGACTCTTTGCACCTGAGCGGGAAAGCCATCATAGAGGAATATGATTTTCGCCGGGTGTTGGTCGGGCGCATATCAGTAACGGAAATTGCCGCCTTGTTCACCCGGCATGGCGAGCGGTTATTGGAGCGGAACATCCGCCGCTATCTAGGGCTGCAAGGCAACCGGGTCAACGAAGCCATCAGCAAAACCTTGGGGGTAGCGACGGAAGCACCAAATTTCTACTTTTACAACAACGGCATCACGATGGTCTGCCGGCGGTTCAGTCACAATGCGCTTCAGCAGGGTGATTTCCAAGTGAAGGTAGAGGGATTGCAGGTGATCAACGGAGGTCAAACGTGTGTGACCATTCAAAAAGGTCTCGCCAGTTCACTCGCGGGACAACTCAGCGTGGAAAAATCATTCGCGCTGGTCCGAATTTATGAACTGGCCGACGAGGATGTGGACTTGATGCGAAACATCACTTTCGCAACCAACAGTCAAAATCCAGTTGATTTGCGGGACTTGCGCTCAAACGACATCGCCCAGCGACAGCTTGAAAACGCCATTGGACTGCTGGGATATAATTATCGTCGGCATCGAAGTGAAGCCTCCTTTCAAGCCACGGACATTTCCACCGCCACAGCGGCGGAGGCGGTATTGTCGGTATGGCGGAATCGCCCGCACCAGGCGAAATATCAGTCACGGGAACATTTCGGCAAGCTATATGGCATTATTTTTTCGCCAGACTTGAATGGCGCGCAAGTTGTCATCGCCACTTTGCTTTTCCGCATAGCAGAAAACAAACGCAAGCGACCGCCAACGGGTGCGCCGGCATTTTTATCTTACGGCTCTGGTTTCCTGGCAATGCTGATGGGGAAATATCTGCTGGCTGATCTCGGCATCCCAATCGGCGAATTGAATCACTTGAAATTTGCGGCGGCAAAACAAATGGTGGAGGAAAGAAGCGAGGCGTATTTCCCAAAGGCGGTCACCGCAGTGGAGGCCGCGCTGAAAAGGATTTATGGCGAGCAGGAGATTTCCTGGCAACGCTTGGCGGCCACATTCCGTCGGGGCGACCTCATTCAAGAGTTAGATTATCAGCCCGTGTTACCCCAAGTCCCAACCGCGAACGGAAATAGCAATGCCCATTGAAAAAGCAACCAAGGCCGTAACCTTCGTCGAAGCCGTGAGGGAGAGCCTCGCGGCGGCGGGCCGCTACAATTCCGGCGACAGTCTGCCACCGGCGGCAATTTTGTGGACGGATGCGGATGGCGAATGGCAACCCATCGTGACGCGGCTGCGCGCCCTGATGCCGGAATTGCTGACGTTGGGTGAATACGAACCGGAACAACGCGCCGGGCCGGCCATCTGGCTGCGGTGCATCGTGGATGGCGCATTACCAGATGTCCAAATGCCAGAAAAGTCCGTGCCGATTTTGTATCTGCCAAAAGTCAGCCGGCAATTGCTGCGGTCGCCGGAGGAGTGCCCTGAAGAATTGAAACCGCTGGTGGAATTGCAATATCGCGGTGCGGTGTGGACGCAACTGAACGGCAAGGACTGGACTATCGAGGCGTTTCTCCTATCGGAAAGCGGCGGGCTGGGATTGGACGTTGGGCGTGACAATGCCACGCGCAACGCATTGCTGGGCGCGCTCGACATGCTGGCTACGACACCGATTTCCACGTTGCGTGGGCACAAGCTGGAGGCGGAAGATTTCGACAAGCTGATGGTGGGCGACACTGTGCGCGACCTGTTGGCGTGGATCAGCGACCTGAAAGTGCGCGACGGCTGGGACGCCGCGCATTGGAAAGCCTTCTGCTCACGCTGCAAGGATGAGTTCAAGTTCGACCCGGTGAGTGAAGGTGATTTGGTGGCAGCGGAACGGTTGGGATTGCGCAAAGGTGCGTGGACAGAAGTGTGGCGGCGGTTCACGGAATCACCTGCGCTTTATCCGGGCATTCCGGCTGCGCTCCGGCGCGCAAGGCCGGGCGACTTGTTCGTGCAACGCGACTCGTGGCCGGATGAAAACGAAAAAGATGAAAAGACTCTGCGCACGGCACTGATGGCACTGCCGAAATTCGCAGCGGAAGAGGGTCGCAAGGCGATTCTGGAACTGGAGCAAGATCACGGAGAGCGACGCGGATGGGTGTGGGCGCGGATGGGTTACAGCCCGTTGGCGATGGCTCTGGAACATTTGCGAACATTGGCGGAACACACGGCGTTGCCGCTGGTCGGTGATTCACCGGACGCGATGGCGAGCGGCTATGTGAAAAGCGGCTACCGGGCGGACGACGCAGTATTGCGGGCGCTGGCCTGCGTGAAAACCAACGATGACATGGCGGCGGTCAGCGCGGCCATCCGAAGCATTTATCTTGGCTGGCTGGATGACACGGCGCGAAATTTTCAAGCGGCGGCGCGCAAATGGCCGCTGCCGGGGCGGGCGGATTTGAAGGAACGGTTGGTAGCCGCCGAACCGGGCGAATGCCTGATGTTTGTGGACGGGCTGCGCTTCGACGTGGCGCAACGGCTACTGGCAAAGGCGCACGAGCGGCAACTGCTGGCGACGGAAGGTTACCGCCTCTCGGCGTTGCCTTCGGTGACGCCGACGGCCAAACCGGCGGTGACACCGGCTGCGCTCGCGGTGATGGGCGAAGAAGCGGGCGCGGATTTTTGTCCGGTCATCGCGGATGGGAAGCGACCCGTGACGGCAGAGCGGTTACGCGACGCGATCAATGCTACCGGACATCAAGTGTTACACGGTCTGGATACCGGCCTACCGGCGGGCGAGGACGCCCGCGCATGGACGGAGCACGGCGAGTTCGACGCGCTGGGTCACAAGCTGCAAGCGCGGCTCGCAAGCCAGATTGAGGAACAACTCGACCATGTTTTGGAGCGCATCATTCATTTGCTCGACGCCGGTTGGCTCACGGTGCGCGTCGTCACCGATCATGGTTGGCTGCTCGCGCCGGGCGGATTGCCTTCGTTGCCACTCAAGAAATATCTGGCGGAATGCCGCTGGTCGCGCTGCGCGGTTATTAAAGAAGGCGCACAAGCGGACGTGCCGGCGGCGGGCTGGTTTTGGGACGCACGACAGCCGGTGGCCTACGCGCCGGGGGCATATTGTTTTTCAAGCGGGACAGAATACGCGCACGGCGGGCTGAGTCCGCAAGAATGTGTGACGCCAGACCTGACGTTCCGCAGCGCGACCGAAGGCAAGGCCGTGGTAGTGAAGATTGAGGGCGTGCAATGGCTGGGACAACGCTGCCGCGTGGTCATCCAGCCGGCGGTGGAAGGATTGTTCGCGGACCTGCGTTCCAAGCCGAACGACCCGAAGACAAGCATCACGCAGGCGAAACCTTTCGACAAAGAGGGCAAGGCTGGGCTGCTGGTAGAAGATGAGAACCTCGCGGGAATGGCGACGAGCGTCGTGGTATTCGACGCGACCGGCCGGGTTCTGAGCAAACAAGCCACGATGGTGGGAGGAGATCAATAATTATGACAATGGATGATTTGGACAAGTTGGGCGCATCGGCCTTTCAAGGCTATCTGGTGCGCAAAGACCTGGTGAGAAAATACAGCCGGCAATATCCAGTGCCGACGTATGTCGTCGAATTTCTGCTTGGACGTTACTGCGCCACGACCGATGAAAAGGAAATCGAGGAGGGTCTGCAAATCGTCGAGCGGCAACTGAAAGACCGGACAGTGCGGACAGGCGAAGAGGAATTATTCAAGGCGCGCGCCCGCGAGAAGGGTTCGGTGAAGCTGATTGACATCGTGAAGGCGCGTCTGGACGCGAAGAATGATTGCTTTCTCGCGGAACTGCCAAGCCTCGCGCTGAAGGATGTGCGGATTGAGGACAAGCTGGTTCACGACAACGAGCGGATGTTGACGGACGGATTCTATGCTGAAATCACGCTGACGTATGACCGCGCCATCGCCGATGAACAGGCCGGACGCCCTTTCGCAATTGAAAGCCTGCGGCCAATTCAGCTTTCCAAGCCGGACGTGCTCCAGACGATGGAACAGGCGCGGAAGCAATTCACGCTGAAAGAGTGGACGGATTTGCTGATTCGCTCGATTGGGATTGAGCCGGGGGCATTGAGCGAGCGGGCAAAGGCGGTGACGTTGCTGCGCATGATTCCGTTCGTCGAACGGAATTTTAACATGGTGGAGCTTGGGCCGCGGGGCACGGGCAAAAGCCATTTGTTCCAACAGATTTCGCCTTATTCGCACCTGATTTCTGGCGGCAAGGCGACGGTGGCAAAGATGTTCGTGAACAACGCGAGCGGTCAGCGCGGTCTGGTGTGTCATTACGACGTGGTGTGCTTCGATGAAGTGTCGGGCATCGCGTTCGACCAGAAGGACGGCGTCAACATCATGAAGGGCTACATGGCGTCGGGCGAGTTTTCGCGCGGCAAGGAGAGCATCCGGGCTTTTGGTGGCATGGTGATGGTCGGCAACTTCGACGTGGACGTGACTCAACAGCAACGCATCGGACACCTGCTCACGCCACTGCCGCCGGAAATGCGGAACGACACGGCGTTCATGGATCGTATCCATTGCTATGTGCCGGGGTGGGAATTTCCGAAAGTCAGCGCGCGGGAGCACCTGACGGATCATTTCGGGCTGGTGAGCGATTTTCTGGCGGAGTGCTGGAACAAACTGCGGACGGGCAGCCGGTTGTCCGCGTTGCAAGGCCGGGTAAATTGGGGCGGCGCGTTGAGTGGACGCGACATCGAGGCCGTGAGCAAGACGGTGAGCGGACTCATCAAACTTCTTTACCCCGATACGTCTATGACAATTCCCGACGAAGATTTGGAAATGATCGTGCGGCTGGCGCTAGAATCGCGACGGCGCGTGAAAGAACAACAAAAGCGCGTGCTGCGGACGGAGTTTAGGAACACGCATTTCAGTTATCACCTGGGCGTGGATGGGGTGGAGCAGTTCGTGTCCACGCCGGAGTTGCACAGCGACGAGCATATCGAGAGCGACCCGCTGCCGCCCGGACAGGTCTGGACTATCAGCCCCGGCGGGAACGGAACGAACCCGGCGCTGTATCGGCTGGAAGTGACGGTCGGGCCGGGAAACGGCGTAAAAATCCTGAACGCGCCGGTGTCGCCGGCTTTCCGCGAGAGTGTGCGTTACGGGGAACAAAATCTTTACACGCGAGCAAAGGAAATGGTGGGTGACCGCGATCCGCGCGAGCACGAGTTCTCTGTGCAACTGCGGGCGCTAGACTCAGACACGTCGGGCAATGGTGTCGGGCTGGCGGTGCTGGCGGCACTGTGCAGCGGGTTGATCGAGCGGAGCGTGAAGGGCGGTTTGATCGTGGTCGGTGCGCTCAACCTCGGCGGGTCGGTGGAGATGATTGCAAACCCGGTAGCCGTCGCGGAACTGGCGGTGGAAAAAGGCGCGGCAACACTGCTGATGCCTATATCGGCACGCAAACAATTGTTTGACCTGCCGGACGCGTTGGCTACAAAAATCAGCATCGAGTTCTACGCCGACTCGAAAGACGCTTTTTTGAAGGCGCTGGTGGAATAACCCAAGGACCAGGAATGAGCACACTTTATTTGAACGGCTTCAGGATTAGGTTTTCGAGCGATGAGTTCGCAGGATACGTCCGCGCAATGGCGGACAACAAAGAACTCAAACCGCTGCGAAACCAATTGAAAGGCTCGTGGTTTCTGCACTGGCAGGAAGGGGTCTGCTACGGTATGCCCAGGTCGGCAAATCCCGGGACAAAGTTCGGCGAATCCAAAACACTGCGCTGTGCCGATCATCTCAAGCTGCTCGCAGCACGGATTCACGATGTGTTGCCGGAGAAGTTTCCAGACTATGAAGCCTTTCGTCGGCGCCCATTCACTTTTCGCGGCAAAAAAGGCGAAATGGTCGAAGCCATCCGTGGAAAGCTTGCGGGCCTACCGCAAGTCATGAACGGCTTCAAAATTCACCCCAAGTTCGAGTTGGATGCACGATTGATTGAATTGAGAGAGGGAGTGCTGGAGGTTGGTCTGTTCCTCGTGGTTTCGACAAATTGGTTGATCACCGCATCGCTCGACGAGTTGGTCGCGGCGGGAGTGAATATCCAAGGGTTATATGTAGTGCGGAGAAATCCCGAACCAGAGCAGCGCCGGCTCGTTGGCCGGATTCGACAATTATCCGGGTTGCAAGTGTTACTCTCCGAATCGTTCGATGGCACAGACTCGATTTGTGCCGATGATGTGATGTTGGAGGGTTCGCGTGCGTCGTTCAGTCAATGTCTCAAGCAGTTGCTCGGTAACCGTTACGAGAGTTTTGAAAAGGAGAGACAGTTTCAAGAGGCGGCGTGTCTGACAGGCCCGGCGTTGGACGTGATGGTGACACGAATGGGGGGCTACCTTGCCAAGGCTTCCCCCATCACCCTTTGTTCTGGATTGGAGTGTTCTGTCGGTGAGCAAATTGTCATCGAGAATGTGGACAGCTATAAAACCCATCTGCTCGCACCACCAGTAGATTACTGTTTTGATTCGGCGCGGAGCAAGCGGCACAAATACGCGTGGCAAGGTTTGGATCGGTTTGGCCCATTCAGCCGCGACACTTTTGGAAAGAAATCGCCAAGAATTTTGGTCGTGTTTCCAGATTCCGTTCAAGGATCTGTTGAGAGATTTTTGCGGTATTTCCGTGACGGTGTGAATTTGGAGCAAGGGAATTCGGCGTTTAGCGGCGGTTTTGCCAAAACATTCGGCTTGGTCAATCCTGAATTCGTTTTTTGTCGTGTGCCGTGGTTGGCAAAACCTACGGGGAAACCCTCTCAAGTTTATCGGAAGGCTGTCGAGGATTTCCTCAGTGCTAACGGTAGTTTCGACGCGGCAATCGTGGTTGTATTAAACGAACACGAAAAACTTCCTGATACAGACAATCCGTATCTGCATTCCAAAGCGGTGCTCTTAATGGCGGGAATACCAGTCCAAGATGTCCGGGTGTCCACGATCAGCCAAGCGGAAATGAACTTGCAGTATAGTCTCCAGAACATTGCCGTCGCTTTGTATGCGAAGCTTAATGGAATTCCGTGGACGGTGGACCATGACTTGAGCATCGCCGATGAGTTGGTTATCGGTGTCGGCACTTGTGAATTGTTGGAAAGTCGCTTCGTCGAGAAACAACGATTTATTGGAATCACTACCGTCTTTCGCGGAGACGGGAACTATTTACTGTCGAATCTTTCGTCCGAATGTAGTTATCAAGATTATCCGGCTGTGCTTGAAAAGAGCACAGTCCAAATCCTCGAAGAGATCAAACGTAGAAATGGTTGGCAAAAGGGGGATACGGTTCGTGTGGTCGTCCATTCGTTCAAGCCCCTGAAGAATGTTGAGGTCGGCCAAGTAATGCGCAAATGTGTTGAGAGCGTGGGGAACGAACAAAATATTGAGTTCGCATTTCTCACAGTTACGCAGGACCACTCATTTCTAATTTTGGATAAGGATCAAAAGGGAATTGCGGTTCGAAACAAACACGGAGCGTTTAAGGCGACTTATGTGCCGATGCGTGGCCTCATTTCACAGTTGGGAAGTTTTACGCGGCTCCTCTGCACGAACGGCCCAGAACTAATCAAGCGCGAGACTTCGCCGCTTCCCGCTCCGTTGCTGGTTCATATTCATCCCGAATCAACCTATCGCTCCTTGTCATCCCTGACCGAGCAAGTGCTGAAATTTACGTCCTTGTCATGGCGTTCCACGTTGCCAGCGAAACTCCCTGTGACAATCTACTATTCAGATTTAATCGCGGGCCTCCTGAGTCGCCTAAAACACGTTCCAGACTGGTCACCGGCGATGCTCAACGTAAAGCTCAGGGCAAGTAAATGGTTTCTATGAGCCGGGAACTTACACTTTCATTTGGAGTGCAGTTGCAAACTCTGGAGCAATTCCTCAGAGCCAACGGCAGCCGACTTTCTCCAGAAGTGGGCTTCGCTGCCTATGTGTTCAATTCGGCGCGACAAAATTGTTCGTTCTTGGGAAACCTGGCAGCACTTGTGTCAGAGCCAAGACGATTGAGTGAGGCGCCCGTTTTAGCAGCGACAGGATATTTGCGCTCAATCCGTGTGAAAGGTCCCAACTTACCTTGCGACGTGGACTGGCGTGCAGCATTGAAGAAGCTTTCGCAACGAGAAGCTTTTCCAGCGGATCGGTCTGCATTTACATACCGACCGCTCGAAGTGTTGGGAATATGCCTGGGCCAGATGAGTGATGAAAAGGCGGATGCTGAGTTGGCTGCTTGGCTTAACAATGTTTTGACCCGACTGCTTGAACAGGAACATTCTGAGGCATGGACACGGTGGCTTTACCGATTGGCTGGACAAACGCTGGGAATTACTGGAGCGCGACAATTCAGTAGCCAGCTTGAACTTTTGACCCTCACCGAGATCGCGGTGCTTCGTTGGACTTCGCTTTGGAGCAAGGACTTCGTCCCGCCTTCGCTTGTCAGTGACGGCTTTGCCGCTCTTGACCGAGAATTGCTGGGGCGATGTATAGCCAAACCAGTTGAACCTCGCGACACAGCCGAGGCAGCAGTGATTTGGGTGGCGCTGCGTGCGGCGGCAACAGCAAGGCTTGAATCCGCGCTAGCAGAAACGTGGCAGTTAACCCGACCGGAGAAAGATGCTGCCGCGTTGGTCGAGAATGTATGTCGGAGATTTCCTCTGTTTGCACGGCAACTTAGCACGCGTCACGACAGCCGCCCAGGATTTCGCATCAAGGATGAGTATGATGTTCAAGATTTACTGCACGCTTTGCTGCTTCTTCATTTTGATGATGTGAGGCCGGAAGAAGTTACGCCTAGCTACGCGGGGAATTCGAGCCGAATGGATTTTTTACTGAAATCTGAGAAGGTAGTGGTTGAGGCGAAGATGACTCGCAAAACCCTTGGACAAAAGGAAGTCGCCAACCAACTTATCGAGGACAAGGAAAGGTATCGAACGCACCCTGATTGTCGGACCCTGGTCTGCCTCGTTTACGATCCAGAAGGCTATTGCGACAACCCCGTTGCTCTGGAAAAGGATGTTGCGGCCATTTCGGGTGGCCTCCGAGTTGTGGTAATTGTTTCGCCGCGCGGCCTTTGAAGTCACGGTCGCAATCTTGACAACCGCATCCACCGCGAGAACCACTTGGAAACATTTCCGTCAGCCTCCAAAGGAGGTAGCGTCACCTGTCGAAATCCCCGCTCACAGTGAACGAGAACGCACTCGTGGTCGCGGAGATTGCGCAGTTTGTGCGGCTTGATTTTGTGTTCCTCGGTTTCGTTGTAATTCACATTGCGTTTTCCGGCGCTATAACCCCACGAACGTTTTACAACCCGTTTCTTGCCGATGAAGTCGGCGGCTTGAACAGCATCGGCTTCGTCGGCGGAGCGGAATATCATCCGGTTACGAAGATTCAAGGTCAGCACTTTTGATTTGTCGTTGCCGAGGGGTGGAACAAGTGAAGTCGTGCTTTGCGCGGCGGCGACAACCGTTGCGCCCGCTTCGCGGATTACATCCACGCAGTTGTAATCACTTGTGCCGTCCTCGCTGGCCGTCATGAACCGCTGCGCCTCATCGGCCCAAAGAATTAGCAAATTGTCTTTTGAACGGTCGGCTTTTGATTTGTCGAAACGGCGCAGAGCGTGATTGTAATAAAGCAGCTTCAGGAATGTGTTCACATAACGCCGTTCGGTCTGAAACTTTTGCGGCATGGTCGTGAGAATAATTTTCCCTTGGTCAATCGCCGAAAAATCAAACGTGCTTTCGCCGGTGCAAAACACCTCGGCAACTTCGGGCGTCAGGAAGTATTGCAGGTAATTGCCGATGGTTTCACGAACGCCGCCAAATTGCTCGGCAGGTTGGGTGAGAAACCTATCCAAAAAGTGTGCGTAAACGGCGGCACGGCGTGGGGTTTCGGTGAGATTTTCAAGGTTTTCCATTTCTTCTTCGAGCAGGTCGCGATTGGATAACAATTCATACGCGTCCAGCAAAGTCACGGGACGGTTCAATTCAAAAAGCATTTCGAGCGCGTGCGCAATGTGCGTCTGGGCCTGGCTTTTGAAAAAGCCTTTGTCCCCGCCCTGACCAAGACTCGTCGCGGTGTCCACGATGAACTTGGCGTAGGTGGAGAACGGAATACTGCGGTCGCCGGTCAGGTTGTAGCGATTCGGCGGCGTCCACTGCGCATCGGTGTCGTTTGCGCGGATTTGCAGATGAATCAGATCGTGTTCGCGGACGTAGTGACGAGCCATCGCAGCCAGTGTTTCCCAATAAACTCCTTTCTCATCAACGCACAGCCCGCCCCATGTCGGCTCGTTTTGAAAAACTTGATGCACCAGTTGGTTGATGCCGGAACTGGTCTTGCCAGAGCCAGTGTCGCCGGTGATGAGCCAGCCCCGACAAAACTGATTCCGCTTCCACCTCAAACCGCCGAGCCGCGCGACGCAGCCTTTGCGATTTCGAGGAATGAACAAGAGCCAAACTGCGATGAGCGCCAGAAGAATTCCGCCAGCCGCCCAAAAGTATTGCGGATGCCGCAACGCGAGCATGATGTCTGGCGGCGGAATTATCGGGTCGAACGGAATGAGGCCGAGTTTCATTTCCATGCCCTCCCAATAAGATAACCAGCCAGCAGCGCGGCGAGCGCGGCGAAGATTGCGGCAGCGCGAGTGATTCTCGCGGCACGGTGAGCCGGTGGCTGGCTTCGCAGCGCTTCCAGTAAAGCCGATGACTGCTGTTGAAATGTCTGCGCCGCGCCGACGAGCTTCGTGATGTCAGCGCGGAACTGCTCAAAGGATGGTATTTCTCGGCGGCGAATCTGATCCCAATGCTGCTGGTGGATGCGGAACAATTCGACAAGCAATATCACCGCGTCGTCTTCTCGCAGCCGATGTTTATCGCGCCACTCGGCAACGGCCTTGGTGAATTCCTCGTCGAAGTCCGGCG
>Ga0302320_10009635_pt1 | contig 20719 bp, 16 predicted proteins | sample Bog_T0_3_FD_202130 | JGI IMG/M metagenome (GOLD analysis project Ga0302320, IMG submission 202130) | Peat permafrost microbial communities from Stordalen Mire near Abisko, Sweden - Bog_T0_3 | ecosystem: Environmental > Terrestrial > Soil > Wetlands > Peat | place: Sweden: Abisko, Stordalen Mire...
GCGGACTTCAGAGATACGTGCAGAATCCGGTGGCGAACCCGCTCCCTCGCGGTCGCGGCTCGGTAAGTGCTTGCCTTTCAATGTGACCTTTCCGAGCCGCGCGCGCAAGCAAGCGGTTTCTTCGAATTCTGCAAGTTTCTCTTCAGTCCCCCCGCCGCGAGTTTCGCGTCGTCCGCGGTCAGGCGGGCTGTGAAGCCCGGGGTCCCCTCTGGGGAAGACTGAAGTCCGCCCCACAGCTCACGCTATCCCGTTGAAAGAACGGCGGGTGGGGCAGGCGGTGCTCGCCTGCCCTCGATCCTGACCGGCCACCGGTGCCCCCCTTATTCCACCATCTGGGGATGGGAAAACAGGAAGTGGTCGAAATAGTAGTGCATCAGCAGGACGCTCAATACCACGATGAAGTAGCTCTGGTCGGCCCGTAGCGTGGTGACTGCCCGCACTACCAGGGTAACCAGCACGATCGCCAGGGTGGCGCCCAGGAAACAGGAATAATACAGAATCATGCTGCGCTGCCGCACCATGCGCTGCACGAAGGGGTTGTCGATTTCTCCGCGCTGGTCGCGCAGGCGGTTGATCAACCACAACAGGAAGAGGTATTGGAACGAGTGCCAGGTATTGTAGCCCTGGAAGAGCACATCCAGGTTCGATCCCATCGGCAGACAGAAGGAAACCACGGTGGTCACCCCCAGCAACAGAGTCTTGGGCACGTTGCCTCGGCCATCGCGGAATTCCGCGATGGTCTTCGAAATCCACGCCACCAGAAAGAAGGAAAAGACGATCCCCGCCAGTATGGGCAGGTGCAAAGGGCGCACGAAATCGGGATACGGCAGCACCACCCCGCCCACATGGAACAGCTTCAGCGACATCTTGTACATGCCCACCGGATAGAGGGCCGTCATCACCAGCCCGTAATCCACCAGGCGCGACCATTTCTGGTCCTCCCAGGCGCTGCGCGCGCGGTAGCAGTCGCTCAGGTAGATGACCTGGTGCAGCACGTGGATGGAGGCCCAGGTGAAGAAGAACGTAATCAGGGCGGTGTAGTAATTCACTCCCAGGTAGATCACGATCGCCGGCAAAACGAATGCCATCGCCAGGTAGGCCCGGTGCCGGGAACGGAAACGGCCGTCCATGAAGGTGTACGTAATGGTGGAAAACAGGTGCGGCCCGCCGATCAGCAGCGCCACCGCGATATTGATCCAATCCACGGTCTGGTCCAGGCTCAGCCAGCCGGCTTTCTGCGCCACCCAGGCCATCAGGAACGGCAGAGGGACCAGGACGGCGCTGAAGATGATCAGCGGCAAGTCCCAGGAGGGCTTGTAGATCCAACCGGGTTCGCGCCCGGAAAGAGAAAGCGGGGCGCTTGTTGCTATCGCGGCCATACGCTAGATGATACCGGAACCGGTGGAGGCATTCAATTTTCAGCAGCGCCAGTCCGATTTGACGCCCTCCGGTTGGCGGCCAAACCGCAAAAAGGGGCCTTGTATTTCCGGCTCAATGGACATAGCATAGAAATCAAAGGACCGGATAATCAGATGAAACTGTCTCTTTTTGTTTCGCTTCTCCTGGCTGCCAGCTTCGCGGCCTACGCTCAATCGGCGACGCCACGAATGACGTCCGTCGATCCAGATACAGGGAAAAGAGGGGATATCATAACCATCACCGGTGAGAACCTGTCGAAGACTCTGGTCGCCAAGGTGTATCTTACCGATGGCGGAGATGGTAAGGGTGACATTGAAGTGCAGATTACCGAGCAGACCGATACCACCATCAAGTTCAAGATCCCGGTCAAGGCCGCGCCCGGACAGAGGCTCGCGTTGATGATTTTGACGGCCACCAAGCCCGCACAATTGATCGAGCAGCCGGTAAAGGTCTCCATTGACGACGGAACGGCCCAACGCTAGCTGGGTCAAAGGCTGATTGCTATCGTGGGTTGTACGGCGTCGCGAGGTACTTCCGCGACTGCACCGCGCCGTCCGATTGCGGCTCGTAGGCGATGGCTTTCCTGTAATATTGCACCGCTTCGGTACGGTGGTGGGTCATATCGTAGATCTGCCCGATGCGCAGGAAAGTGTAGGCGCCGGTATTGAGATCGACGTTTTCGATGCCCGCCGCCACCTTTTTCAAATTCTCCAGGGCTTGATCTTCATCGCGATACCAGAATTGAATGCTGCCTTCCTGATAGTAGATTTTTTCCCACGGCATCTGGTCGAACCCGGGTGCGTGTTCGCGTTTCAGTCGAGCCGCTTCGGCCACCGCGTCCAGCCCGTGCCGCTTGTCGCCCGCCATGCTGTACATCACCGATAATTCGAGCCTTAACAAGTAGTTACGCGGGAACCTGCGGATCAGGTCCTGCACCAGCGGAACCGCCAGATTGGGGTGGTTTTCGCGGCGGTAGAGGGCGCACAGAAAGATCTCGGCGTCCACCTTATCCAGCTTGCCGTTGCGGGCCACATCCTCCACGGTGCGAATTCCCTTTTCCCGATCGCCATGGAATCCGGCCAGAAAACCCAACATCCGGTAGGTCCAGGGTAGACTGCCGACAATATAATCGTGTAGACCCTGGACCAGGCGGGCATCCACGTTATCGGGCTCCAGCTCGGCCACGCGATTGTGCGCTTTTCGCGCGGCGGTGGCATCGCGCAGGGAATCGTACCAGGATTTCTCGACCACCCAATGATAGTCGGACCGGAGTCCGTACGCGATGCCCTCCGCGTAGAGGGCCACGGTATCGTTGGGATTTTTCTTCAAGCGGGTGTCGCACAAACTCAGCGCCTTGTCGATTTCCGCCATGAATCGCGCCCGCGTGTCTGCCGACGGATTCAGCCTGGCGCGCCGCAACAGCGAATTGTTGCCGGAGACCATTTCGCTTTCGAGCGCGCCGTTGCGATACATCTCTTTGAAGACGATGGTCTGGGCCAGGTGATTATGCAGATCGGGAGCGGCGGGGTCCTGAGCGATGGCGCGTTCGAAATCGGAGATGGCCTGGTCGTATTCCAGGTTATAGAAATGGTCCCACCCATCTTCCACCAGGTTCTGGGCCGCCAGCGTCAGTGCGGCCGCCAGCAGGACCAGCGCCAGTCTCGTCACACTTCCATGGTAGCCGAACGAGGGGACTGACTGGCGGTTGTTTCCATGCACCGGGTGCGTAACCGATCTGGAGAAGGTCCGTCACCCCTGAACGCTCCCTCACGGGGTGCCCTCTGGGCCCGGCTCTGTAACTAATTGCAAACATGCGGGCACTCGTTACAGAGCCGCGACCGTTAGGGAGCGTATTCCGCGCCTGTGCCACGCAATCCCCAAAACGGTTAGGCACCCCCATGCACCGATGACTACCGGCCGCGGAGACTGCGCCACCTACGCCGCTCACTGCCCGGACGATCATAAAGCGACAACGTCGCCTGCCGCTCGGACTTGTCACCGAACTGCGCGAGCCTCCATCCGAAGCTCTCGCCAGGGAGCTGTGAATGGGCGAAAGTGCTGTCCTTGCAAGGAATGGCTCAGCCCATTTTTCCCCGCCCCCCGGTCACCGTATCCGCTTCAGCACTTCCGCCACTTTGGCCAACAGCAGCTCGCCACTCACCGGTTTGCTCAGAACCGCGTCGGCCCCCAGCGCTTGAGCCACCTTCAGGAACTGACCTCCGAACGCGCCCGAGATGGCGATGATCCCCACGCCGGGCGCATCCCTGCGCAAAGCTTGAATTACTTCGATCCCCTCCTGCTCCGGCATGACCAGATCCGTGATCAGCAGATCCACCTGCCCCGCCCGCATTCTCCGGAGCGCCTGCTTCCCGTCGGCTGCTTCGACCACTTCGTAGCCGCCGCGCTCCAGTACCGCCCGCACGAAACCGCGCACGCCCGGCTCATCGTCGGCCACCAGAATGCGAGCCGCGGCCACTGGCGCCCCCAGCACCGCGCGGACCTTTTCGGCCAATTTCTCCGGACCAAAAGGCTTCTCGATGAAATGCACGCGCTCGTCTAAGCGGCCATTGAGCGCGATGGATTTATCGGTGTAGCCGGACATGAAAAGCACCTTAATATCGGGCCAGCGTTCCTCCAGCCGGTTGGCCAGTTCCCGGCCGCTCAAATTCGGCATCACCACATCGGTCAGAAGCAGGTCGATGCGCCCTTCCTCCCGATCGCAGATCGTCAGCGCTTCGCCGGCGCTTTCCGCCTGCATCACCCGGTAGCCGTAAGCCTTCAGCGCCACGCCCGCGTAGCGGCGGACTTCCGCCATGTCCTCCACAATCAGGACGGTCTCCTTCCCGCCCACCACCGGCTCGCCCGCCGCCTTCCCCGCATCGGTGGCCGCTTCGCCCAACTGCGGCAGGTAGATCTTAAACGTCGTCCCACGGCCGGGTTCGCTATAGACGCTGATGTGGCCGCCGCTCTGCGCCACAATGCCTTGCACCGTCGACAGCCCGAGCCCGGTCCCCTTGCCGGCCGGCTTGGTGGTGAAGAACGGTTCGAAAACCCGCCGCCGCGTCTCTTCGTCCATTCCCGTGCCGTTGTCGGTCAAGGCCAGCATGACGTAGCGGCCGGCGTGTACGTCCGGATGCAAGCGGGCGTAGCCCTCGTCCAGTTCCACGCAGGCCGTTTCGATCAGCAAGCGGCCGCCGCCCGGCATGGCGTCCCGGCCGTTCACCACCAGGTTCATAATTACCTGCTCCACCTGGTGCGGATCGGCGTACACCGTCCCGCTTTCCGCGTCGAGCGCGACACACACTTCCAAGTCCTCCCCCACCAGGCGTTTCAGCATCGGCTGCATTCCTTGCACCACGCGGTTGAGATCGAGCGCGCGGGGTTGCAGAACCTGCTTGCGGCTGAATGCCAGCAGTTGCCGGGTCAATTCCGCGGCGCGTTCCCCGGCCTTGCGGATCTCTTCAATCGAGGCACCGAGCGCATCGGAGGGCGCCAATTCCGAGAGCGCCAGTGCGCTGTAACCGTTGATCACCGTCAGCAGGTTATTGAAATCGTGGGCCACGCCGCCAGCCAACCGCCCGATCGATTCCATTTTTTGCGCCTGAAACAATTGCGCCTCCAGCCTGGCTCTTTCCGCTTCAGCTTGCTTCCTCTCCGTAATGTCCCGGGTAACCGCCGCGAGATAGAGCGGGATGCCGTTGTCGTCGCGGATTTGAAACGCGGTTATCTCGACATCGATCGGTTCGCCCGTTTTGAAATTCCGCAGACGCCCTTCACCCGACCAGCGTCTCATGTTGAACAGCCCTGGGAACAAGCGGTCCCGCGCTTGTTCCCGATCGCTCTCCGCAAAAAAGTCGAGAATGGTTTTCTGCCGCGCCTCCATCATGGACTGTAGACCGACCATGTTCATGGCGGCGTTGTTGAGGTAGACCACCCGGCCTTCCAGAGTGGCGATCCCGATGAAGTCGTGGCTCATGGCCACGAGCGTAGCCAGTTTCTTCTGCTCTTCCTGGGCCTGTTTCTGCTCGGTAATATCCCTGACGGCGCCGACAGTTCGAACCGGACGCCGCGTATCGCCTTCCCCACCAAAGAACGTCTGCGACCGGGTACTGGTCCAACGGACGGAGCCGTCGGGGAGGATCAGCCGGTGCTCCACATCGAATAAACCGTCCCCTGCCGGGTCATAGGCGCGCTGAACAGCCTCGGCGATTCTCTCCCGGTCGCCGGGGTGGACGCGATCGAAATACGCCTGCAACGATGCCGGTTCGTCGGGACCCGCGCCATGGATGACCCGTTGCCGCGGCGACCAGTAAAGGGCGCCAGCCAGGTGGTCGTGATCGAAAATGCCGATATCGGAAACGCGGATGGCCTGCCGCAATCTCTCCTCGTTCTCAAGCAAGGCTGCTTCCACCCGCTTCCGCCCGGTAATGTCCAACACCGCGCCGTACATGCTGCGCGGTTGGCCGGAATCGCTGTAGTGGAACTGGCCTCGGGAGAAGATCCAATGCTCACTTCCGTCCGGCCAGACGACGCGAAACTCTTGACGAAAGGCGCTACGGGAGTTGCGCGCCGCGTCCAGGGCGCGATCCAGTTTGGGCAAATCGTCCGGATGGAGACATCTTTCAAAGGCGGCATATGTCCCATCGAAACCTCCAGGCTCGAAGCCGAACATCCTTTCGTGATGCCCGTTCCAGACGATCTTACCGCTCTGCGGATCCCAATCGAACGTACCCAGCGCCGCGGCGTCGATGGCCGATTTCAAGCGGTGTTCACTGGCGGCGAGCGCAGCCTCCGTCTGGCGCCGGCGCCGCTCGCCATCGAGATGCTCCAGGCCAAATGCCACGTCGAGCGTCACTTCCCGGAGCAAGTCAACCTGAGCGGGACCGAACGCGCCGGCTTCGCGGGTGTAGACGGAGAGTAGTCCGCGCGGCACACCGCCGATGGGGATGGGGAAGGCGGCTGAGGCGCGCCATCCGGATGCACGGGCGGCTTCCCGCCACGGAAGCGTCCGGGGATCGTTCAGAGAATCGTTGCAAACGTAGGGAATACCGGCGCGGAAAGCAGCCCCCGCGGGGCCTTGACCCTCGGGCCTTTCGTCGGTGAACATCCGAATGCCGTCCACGTAGCCATGTGTATCCCCACAGCGGGCCACGGGGACCAATTCGTGGGTCGCCGGGTCATGCCAGGAAATGAACGCCATGGCGAAGTTCCCGGCGTCTACAAGCACGCGCACAACTTCCCGCAGCAGTTCCTCTCGCGACGAACTGCGCACGACGGCATGGGCGACCTGGCTGGATGCAATGTACAGCGTCCCCAGGCGCTCCATCCCGGAACGAAAGCTTATATCGTTCATGAGTAGATTGTGTCATGGCGCACCCCTTTATGGCTGGCCTGTCTCCATGGAGGCCGGGCGGCCGGGCGAAACGCGATTTTAAAGCGCACGGCACTTGTTCAGGTTCAGAACTCCTGATGTCGGCCGGGGATTTCGGATAGTTGGGGAAATTGACCTGAGCCATGACGTGGCGCAGACACTCGTGTCTGCGGCGCCGAGACTCATCTCGGCGCTCCGGGACGGTGGATGCCGCTCGCGAAGAGGGTCGAGATGAGTCTCTGGACTCCTGATGTTGCCCCCACAATTTCAAACTAGCGGGGAAAATGGGCTGAGCCATTCCTTTCGATGGCTCACTGCAAATTCCATGAGATCAGGAGTCCAGAGTCTCGACCCAGCAGGCAGGAGTGCCTGCGCCACGAAAACGGGCTCATCCCAAATTCCACGACGTCAGGAGTTCTGAGGTTCTTGTTTCGCAGCGCCTTACCGGGTCTGCACTTCCCGCACCATGCCATACGCTGCGGTCGCCTGTTCGATTGATCTCTTGAACGCCCGGACCGCGCCGGGCGCCAAGTCGGTCTCCGTCACCGTAACGCCGCCGAGCCGCGAAAGAGAAGTATCCGCCAGGTCAAACACCACTATCGCTTCGGCAATCTTGTGATCGGTCACATTCTTGAGGTTGCCAACTATCTGGGTATCGCCGTTGTGTTCGAAGTGGACCTCCATAACCTCAAGATCTTTATTGGAGTCCAGCTTGATGTCCGTGCTGAAACCCGGCAGGACTTTCGCCGCCACCTCCGCCGGTGTCAGTTCCTTGGGCGCCTTCGTGGTCTTGGGACTGAGGATGCCGATGGCCACAATCACTCCGACAACCACCACAACCAACGGAGCCAGTATCAGGAGAAGGCGCCGCGCCTTTTGGCCGAAAGTCTGGTTGGTGAGGTACAGCGGGTCTGAAGGGGCCGGCCCGGAGAACCAGCGTGCGAACAGCCCGGGTTTTGCGGCGGGCGCGCCCTGCGCAGGCTTGGCGCCCGGTTTCATGCCCGCGTAGACTATAGATTCGACGAAGTTCTGAAAACGGTTTGCCATCCGCCAGCCTCCAGCCGCTGCCTATTATATCGGTGCTACCACACACAAGCCAGTACTGGAACTACTATGATCTGCGTGACCCGCGTGGCTCCGCCAACTCTTCCAGCGCTGTCAAGTCGTCCTGTTTTCCCATGACGATCAGGTAGTCGCCGGCTTCTACCGAGGTATCGGCGGGCGGATTGAAGAGCATACTACCATCATGGCGCCGGATCGCCATCACGATCACCCCCATATTGCGCCGCAGTTGCATCTCGCGAATGGTTTTGGCCGCCACCTCGCTGTCCGCGGACACGCGCACTTGTTCGATGCTGATATCCATGGCGATATCTTTGGTGGTGAAATCGAGGAACTGCACCACGTGGGGACGCAACAGGGACTGCGCCAGGCGGTGTCCGGTGATCGAGTAGGGTGCGAAGACCGCGTCAGCGCCGGCGCGCCGCATCTTATCTTCGGCGCCCTCTTCGGCGGCGCGTGCCGCCACGTAGAGTTTGGGATTGAGGCCCTTGGCCGATAGCAGTACGAAGAGATTGTCGGCGTCGGTGGACAGCGCCGCCACCAATCCGCGGGCACGCTCGATGCCGACCTGGTGGAGGGTTTCATCGTGGGTAGCATCCGCGGCCACGGCCAGCATGCCGCTCAACATGGCGCGCTCCACGCGTTCCGGCTGGCTGTCCACCACCACGAAAGCCGCGCCGGCGTGGTGCAATTCTGCGGCGGCGCCGCGTCCTACCCGCCCGAAACCACAAATAATGTAGTGATTCTTCAGCTTGTCGATCATGCGTTTATTCCGCCGCTTGCCGATGGCATCGCCCAATTCGAACTCGATGATGGTCTGGGTCATGGCGCCGATGGCAACAAAAATGGTGCTGACGCCGAACATGATGAGAAAAGCATTGAAAATGCGCCCCGCATGCGAAAACGAGTCGCCGTACCCCACCGTGGTCATAGTTGTGAGGGTAAAGTAGAAGGCGTCAAAAACGGAGTATCCGCCGATCAGGCTGAAACCTACGGTTCCAAGCGTGAGCGTCGCTCCGATCGCCACCACGATGTAGAGAAGACGTTTTGCGAGCCGGCTCATCGGTCCGTCAGGACCAAGTATAGCGGGAACGGCACGGGATTATGCCGCAGGCGCCTCAGTCGCCTCCTCGCGATCGAGTATGATCGCCATGTAGAACCCGTCGCCCTCGGGCTGGCAACTCTGGACCGCACCATGGGCAGCGTGGTCATGAATGTGGATGTCCACACGGGTCCCGGGGCTGACCATATTAGCGGCAATCATGCCAATTCCAGAGGCGCTGATGTCGCGGATTGTAGCGGACAGCTCCGGATACCCGGCGGGTAGGAGTGTGGCTTGTCCTTTGGAGCGGATCGGCTCGTCGGGCAGTTCGTGGTTGACGATCACTCTAAATAGATCGGCCAGACGGCCGCAGAGCTTTATGGGGGCAGCGGCGTTTGTCAAATATCACGAAGGCGCCAACCAACCTGCGCCTGCGTCCTCAGACAGGGTGCTTAACCGACCTGGGATTTCGTGGCTCAGGCGCGGAATACGCTCCCTAACGGGGTGCCCTCTGGGCCCGGCTCTGTGACGAGTGCCCGCGTGTTTGCAATCAGTTACCGAGCCGCGACCGTTAGGGAGCGTTAACCGGTAACGGACCTTCCCCAGATCGGTTACGCGCCCTCAGACACGAAAACGACCGAGCGGGATGCTACACTGTACCTGCCGTGGTTTGGAGACCTGTGTCATGCCGGGATGCTCAGTGGAAGCAGTCCCGCCGTGGCGATCCGCGGCGGTAGACCCGGACGCCTGGCGGCCCAATCGGGGCGCGCGCAGCCGGTTCGGGTCCTTGCAGTAGTTACTTCAGCTAAAGAAAGAGGAAGGTATAGACGACGTGCCTAATTCACAGTTTTCGATTGATGAACCCAAAGGTAAATTGGGTGTCATGACGGTGGGCCTCGGCGCTGTGGCAACCACCATGATTGCAGGCGTAGAAGCGGTTCGCCGCGGAACCGCGGTCCCAATCGGATCCCTCACTCAGATGGGGACCATCCGGCTCGGCAAACGAACCGAGAACCGGGTTCCCAAGATCAAGGACTTCGTTCCCTTGGCCAAACTCGAAGATCTGGTTTTTGCCAGTTGGGATCTCTTCTCCGACAATGCCTACGAGGCGGCGCTCAAGGCCGGCGTGCTCGACACGCGACAACTGGAGCCGCTCAAGGGCTTTCTCGAAACAATCAAGCCGATGCCCGCCGCTTTCGAGCAGAAGTGGGTAAAGAGACTCCACCCGAATAATCTGAAACCCGGCAAAACCAAGATGGCTCTGGCCGAGCAGATTGCGGAGGATATCCGGCAGTTTAAGAAGACTTCGGGCGCCGACCGCCTGGTGGTGATCTGGTGCGGCTCCACCGAAACCTTCTCCACGCCTAAGCCGATCCACCAGGACCTGAAGTCGTTCGAGCAGGGCCTTTGCTCGAACTCTCCCGACATTTCGCCGAGCATGCTGTACGCCTACGCCGCACTGAAAGAAGGCGTGCCATTCATCAACGGCGCGCCGCACCTGACGGTGGACATACCGGCGCTCACCAACCTCGCCGTCGAGCGCCATATCCCCATCGCTGGAAAAGATTTCAAATCCGGCCAGACGTTCATGAAGACCTTGCTCGCTCCTGGCCTGAAGCTCAAACTGCTCGGTCTCAAGGGTTGGTTTTCAACCAATATCCTTGGCAACCGTGACGGGGAAGTGCTCGATGAACCCGAGAACTTCAAGAGCAAGGAGGAGACCAAGTCGTCGGTGCTCGATCGCTGCCTCCAGCCCGAACTCTATCCCGAGCTTTATAAGGCATATTTCCACAAGGTGCGGATCGAGTACTACCCGCCGCGCGGCGACGCCAAGGAGAGTTGGGACAACCTGGACATCTTCGGCTGGCTCGGTTACCCGATGCAGATCAAGGTGAACTTCCAATGCCGCGATTCGATCCTTGCCGCTCCTATGGCTCTGGATCTGGTGCTGTTCATGGACCTTGCTCAGCGCTGCCCCGATCTCGCGAAAATGGGCATCCAGGAATGGCTTTCTTTCTACTTCAAGGGCCCGCAGGTAGCCGCCGGCCTATACCCGGAGCACGACGTGTTCATTCAATCCATGAAGTTGAAGAATACGCTTCGTCACCTCCGCGGCGAAGATCTGATCACCCATCTCGGCCTTGAATACTACGACTGAGCGTTAGCTGGTTTCTGGTGCGAAACTGCCTTCAAGTGGCAAGGACCGCTTGCTTGCGCGCGCGGCTCGGTAACAAGTCCCGTGGAATCAGGCGCGACTGTTACCGAGCCGCGACCGCAAGGGAGCGGTTTCTTGAGTTTCGCGCCAGAAAGCAGCGAGTCAATCGGGGGAGGGTCAGAACTTCTGATGTCGTGGAATTTGCAGTGAGCCCACAGGCGGGGCACCTGCGCTGAATCAGGCCCGCTGCTTGAATAGGATCGAGCGAAGGCGAGCACCGCCTGCCCCACCCGCGAAGCTCTCGCCATCGAAAGGAATGGCTCAGCCCATTTTCCCCCTCGAATTCCTCTCAAGCCGTCGTCCGTGGGCTGGCGAGGATGGGGCCGGCCGCGTCTACTTGTACTGGGCAAAGCGAAACCGGAGTCCCGGCTCTACTTCACTGTTGGAAATGCGATTCCGGCGGCGCTGGCCAGTGGTTTCGCAACGCGAAACACATTCATATGCTTGATTGAAGAATACCTACAAGTGTTAGAATCGGGAACTTGGCGCCGCTGTCCGCGGCCAGGGAAAAGAGGATCACAATGAAAGCCGCCGTTTATTATGGACCTCGCGATGTTCGCGTGGAGACCGTGCCCACGCCGTCAGCCGGCCCGGGCGAGGTCGTCCTTCGGGTGTTGCGCTGTTCGGTATGCGGTACCGACAAGCGCATTTTTACACACGGGCAGAAGAACGTGGTGCCGCCGACTATCACCGGGCACGAGATTGTCGGGTACGTGCACGAAATCGGCGCCGGCGTCCACGGAATCGGCGAAGGCCAGAAAGTTGTCGTCGCCACGGTAGTCGGTTGCGGGAAATGCTATTGCTGCAAGCGCAAGCAGTATAACCTTTGCGAATCCTTCACCGCGCTAGGATACGACTATAACGGCGGATTCGCGGAGTATGTCAAGATCCCCGCGGCCGCGGTGTCGCAAGGGAATATCATTCCGATTCCGGACTCGATCTCGGTCGAGCGCGCAGCGCTGGTGGAGCCTCTGTCGTGCTGTTTGAACGGCGAAGAGTACCTGAATGCCCAGCCGGGCGATCGCGCGCTGGTGATGGGTTCGGGGCCGATCGGCATGATGCACGCCGCAATTCTCAAATCGCGCGGGTGCGAACTGGTGCTTGTGACGGATGTTTCCGATGAGCGCCTGGGCTACGTGCGCGAGTTCGGTTTGGGGCAAACGTTGAACACCGCCGGCGCAAACCCGGTGGAGCGGATTTTGGAAGCCGCAGGCGGCGAAAAGTTCGACGTGGCCGTGACCGCCAACTCGGTGAAGTCGACGCAGACGGATGCCTTGAAGCTGGTGCGCAAGAAGGCCCGCGTGTGCTTCTTCGCGGGAATTCCGAAAGACGACCCGGTCGTCCCCATCGATACCAACGCCATCCACTACAACGAAATCTCACTGTTCGGCTGCTTCGCGTCGAACCTGAAACACTACCATGAGGCCCTGAGCATGGTGGTGAGGGACGACATCCCCTGGGACCGCTTTCTGACCCACCGTTTCAAACTGGACGAGATGGTGAAAGCCTTCGGTATAGTGGAAGCCGGACAGGGCCTCAAGATGGTCATCGACTGCGAATAAGGCGGCCCCAATGGAAAAGACCTGCCTGCAAGAACTGATCGCGGTCTCCCGCGCGGTGGGAGCGAATCCGCAGTACGTGCAAGCCGCCGGCGGGAATACGTCGGTGAAATCGCCCGGCGGCCGCACCATGGCCATCAAGGCGAGCGGCACCGCCCTCACCGCCATGAGTGAGACGGAAGGCTGGGTGGAATTGGATGTCGGCGCGGTTCTGAGCATCCTCGATCGCCCGGAACTCGCGTCGCTGCCGTCCGAGGAACGCGAGGCGCGCGTTCTCGAACAGTTGAGCCAGTCGGTGGTCGGCGGGCATGGCCGGCCATCCGTGGAAAGCGCTCTGCACGCCATGCTGGGCCGCGTGGTGGTGCACACCCACGCGGTGGCGGCCAACGCCCTGAACTGCGGACCGGGAGAAGCGGCCCTGGCGAAGCTGACCCGCCCGGGCGAACCGCCGCCGCTATGGGTTCCGTATACCGATCCGGGATGGCGCCTGGCGACCGTGGTGCGCGCTTTGGCGGACGCTTATGGCGCGAAGTATGGCTGCTCGCCGGCGGTGATTTTCATGGAAAACCACGGGGTCCTGGTAGCGGGCGAAAATGCTCAGGAATGCCTGGCCCTCCACCAGGATTGGGTCTCACGCTGCGAGCGCTATTTCGAGCCGCAGGCTCCGGCGATCGAATCCCCACGCGAAATCGGTTCGGCGGAATTGCGGCGGACGATGGTGGAACTGCGGCGCGCATGGCGCGAAGTGAACGGCGGCCGGCCGTTCGTGCGTTATTCGGAAAACCCGGAACTGGCTGGGGCCGCATGCGCGGAATGGGCGGGCCTGTTTTCGCAAGGGGCGCTCAGCCCCGATCATATCGTGTATACCGGCGCCCACTCGGTTCAGGCGGAGTCCATTGAGGAATTGCCCGCGCTGGTTCGCTCCGCGTTGGCGGAAAAGTCGCCTCCGCGGCTGGCCCTGGTCGGAAATGCCGGAGCGTTTCTGTTCGCGGCCGATCCGGTAAAGCTCGATGCCGCCGAAGCGCTGGCTGTCGCAGGCGCCAGAATCGTTCGGCTGGCCGCGGGGCGCGGAGGCGCGCGCAATCTATCGCCCAGTTCGGCGAACTTCATCGTCAATTGGGAAGCCGAGCACTATCGGGCGAAGCTGACGGGGACGGCGGATGCCCCACTCTGGGGCAGAGTCGCATTGGTGACCGGGGCGGCCTCGGGACTGGGATGCGGAATCGCCCAGGGCCTGGTCGCAGCCGGCGCGGCGGTGGCTTTCTGCGATATCGACGACGCGGGAGCCGAAGCGGCCGCCGCGTCCTCGGCCGATCCGCGGCGTGCGTTCGCGCTGCACATGGACGTCACCAGCGAGGAGTCGGTAGCCGCCGGCTTCGATCGCGCGATTCGCCGCTGGGGCGGCGTGGACGTGGCAGTGTGCGCCGCCGGCATCGCGCCTCCTTACGAACTAGTGGACCTCCCGGTGGACAAGTGGCGCCTCGCTCTCGAGATCAATCTCACCGGTTATTTCCTGGTGGCGCGCGAGGCGGCGCGGATCATGCGCGCGCAAGGCGAGGGGGGAAGCATGGTCATGGTTTCCTCGAAAAGCGGATTGGAAGCTTCCAAGGCAAACTCCGCATATAACGCCACCAAGGCCGGAGAGCTGCACCTGATGCGCGGCTGGGCCCTGGAACTGGGGCGCGATGGGATTCGCGTGAACGCGGTCGCGCCGGGCAATGTTTTCGAAGGCTCGAAGATCTGGAATCCGGAGTACATCGAGACCGCGGCGCGCAAGAAGGGCATTCAGCCCGACGAAGTTATACCCTATTACACCTCGTTGACGGCTTTGAACCGCGAGATCAAGCGGTCGGATGTGGCCAACGCCATCGTCTTCCTTTGCTCCGAGGGGGCCCGCTGCATCACCGGGCAGACGCTGGTGGTGGATGGCGGACAGGTGATGGTGCGATGAACGAAGCGGCGCTCTACGGCGGGACTGTCGAAGGCCGGCTCGACGCGCTGCGCGAGTTGTGCGGACGGCTGGGCGAACGGCCGCGTCTCGGCACCAACTGCCACATTCACACCAACGAATCTTTCAGCGTATTCCGCTCTCCGGCGGAGGCCGTGTGGCAAGCGGCCAGGGAAGGCATCGCGCTGTTAGGCATCAACGACCACTACACCACGGCCGGTCATGACGAGTTCCGAAGGGCTTGCGCCATCGCCGCTATCGACGCGGTGTTTTCCATGGAGGCGGTGGCGATGGATCGCGCCGCGGAAGCCGAAGGGCTGCTGTTGAACGACCCCGATAATCCCGGCCGCGTATATCTTTGCGGCAAGGGCATCACCCGAATCCCGCCGGAATCTTCTTCCGCCGCACGGAACCTCGCGCGGATGCGCGCCGCGCTCGAGCGCCGCAACCGCGAGATGACGGCCAAGGCCGGGCAACTCTTCCGCCAACGGCTGGGGGTCGAGGGTCCGTCGTGGGAAGATGTTCTGGCGCTCACGCCGCGGGGCAACGCCACCGAGCGGCACGTATCGCGGGCAATTCTGAAATGGATGCCCGCGCCGGTTTCGGAATCGATCGAAAAGTTGACGGGCGCCGCTCCACCCCCGCGGACTGACGACGCGTCGCTGGAGAATTTCCTGCGGGCCAAGTTACTCAAGCGGGGCTGCGCTTGCTATGAACCCGAAACCGGGGACGCGTTCGTCTCCTCGGAAGAATTGCGCCAGATGTTCCTGGCTTATGGCTCGATTCCCACTTATCCGGTGCTCGGCAATCCGGTGACGCCCGGCGAGCGCGACATCGAGGGGTTGCTGGACCGGCTGGAATCGATGGGCTTTTACGCCGTCGAAGTAATTCCGCATCGGAATACCCGCGAGCGGCTGGCGGAGATCGTCTCGGCGGCGAGGCGCCGTTGGTGGCCGGTTTTCAACGGGACGGAGCATAACACGCCGGAAGAGCGGCCGATGCTCGATCCATTTGCGTTGGACCCGGAGTTCGAGCCCTGGTTCCGGCAAAGCGCCGCGGTCTTGCTCGCTCACCAGGCTCGGGCGGCCGGCGGAGAGGGATTTGTGCGAGAGGACGGCAGCCCGATAATTGAGAATGCTCGCGAACGGTTCAAGACTTTCTCAAGAGGGCTTTAGATAGTCTCTGTCGCGAAACTGCCTTCAAGTGGCAAGGACCGCTCGCTGGCGCGCGCGGCTCGGAAAACGCTGCGATGATCCCACGGGACTTCAGAACTCCTGCCGTCCTGGTATTTGGGATGAGCCATTCCTTTCGATGGCGAGAGCTTCGCAGGTGGGGCAGGCGGTGCTCGCCTGCCCGCCCGCGCTGAATTGGTTAGGCCCGCTGCTCGAATAGGATCGAGCGAAGGCGAGCACCGCCTGCCCCACCTGCTGGCTCACGGCAAATTCCACGACATCAGGAGTTCTGCAGGTAGTTTCTGTCGCGAAACTCACTTCAAATGGCAAGAACCGCTTGCTGGCGCGCGCGGCTCGGAAACGGCTCCCTCGATTTCATGGGACTTCGTACCGAGCCGCGACCGCAAGGGAGCGGTTGCTTTCCCGCTGCCATGCGGAGGAGCAGTAACGCTCCCTCACCCGAATTCAATCGCGGCGCTGGTCGCCCGGGGCGAACCGCGGGCCACGAATTGTTCGCGATCGGTTTCACGAAGAGGAGATCTCAATTTCCCATTCAGGATTTCCGAAAGTTGTGTGGTACACTGGCGATTCACAAATGATGAAGCCGAAGGTGAGCGGCCCCGTAGAGGTTGGCTCTGTTTTACCGGGCGCGGGCTTCTGGTCTCTATGGTCGAGATTCGATGTTTCATCCGGGCGCTGTTTTCCAGGCGGGTGTTCGCCCGCTTCGCAACAACCTTGCAGCGGCAAAAAGACCGTGAAGCAGGGGGGACTTGGGAACTAAGCGAAACGACTGGAGCCCATTCATGAGTCATGCGAACAGGGCCGCTACCGTTTTGGCTTTCGACTTAGGCGCGACCAGCGGACGGGCAATATTGGGCCGCGTGGATCGCGGAAATCTGGAGTTCCGGGAGGTCCACCGTTTCCCAAACGATGCGGTGATGTGCGGCGGTGAACTGCATTGGGACATCCTCCGGCTCTGGCATGAAGTGCAAGCCGGTCTGCGGCAGGCCGGCGGGATCGCTCTCGACAGCATTGGTGTCGACACCTGGGGTGTGGACTATGCACTGTTGGGAGAGTCCGGGAGCTTGTTGGGGAACCCATTCCATTACCGCGACCAGCGCACCAAAGGCAGCATGGAAAGAGCATGTTCCGCGGTGGGGTCCGATCGGATCTACGATTCTACCGGCATCCAGTTCATGCCATTCAACACCCTGTTTCAAGTTTACGCCGACGCTGCCAGAACCCCTGGTCTGTTCTCCTTGGCGAAAACACTGCTCACCATCCCGGATTTGTTGAATTACTGGCTGACGGGATCCGTCGGGTGCGAGTACACCAACGCCACCACGACTCAGTTTCTGGATCGCCGAACGAAGTCGTGGGCTCTCGATCTTCTCCGCGATCTTGGCGTCCCCACGCACCTTCTTGCCCCGGTGGTTCAGCCCGGCACGATTATCGGATCGTTGCGGCGAGAGTTGATTCACGGCGAGGAACATAAGCTCACGGTCGTGGCGGCGCCCGCTTGTCACGACACCGGATCGGCGGTGGCCGCCGTATTGGCGCGAGGCGCTACGGCCTTTCTCAGTTCCGGCACCTGGTCCCTGCTCGGCACGGAAGTCGATGAGGCGGTTGTAAGCTCCGAGAGCCGTCGCCTGAATTTCACGAATGAAGGTGGCGTCGCCGGCACGTTTCGGCTGCTCAAGAACATCACCGGGCTCTGGCTCCTCGAGGGATGCCTCAAGTCGTGGCAGGTGTCCGGCGAAAAGTACTCCTACGCAACCCTGCTCGATATGGCGAAGGCGGCAAAGCCTTTGCAGAGCTTTGTCGATCCGGACGACTCCCTTTTTGTGGCGCCCGACGATATGCCGCGCGCCATCGATGAATATTGCCGGAAGACGGAGCAACCCGTACCGCAAACGCACGGGGCTTACACCCGCGTGGTTCTGGAAAGCCTGGCGCTGAAGTACCGCTACGTGCTGGAACAATTGGGCGCGCTCACGGCGGTTCAATTCCGCAACATTCGGGTGATTGGTGGAGGCTGCCGCAATGCGCTGCTGAACCAGTTCACCGCCGATGCAACCGGCTGCCAGGTATTGGCCGGACCAGCCGAGGCTACGGCGCTTGGCAACATGGCGATGCAGTTGGTCGCCATAGACGCAGTCGGCTCGATTGGCGAGGCGCGGGAATTGATCGAGCGATCGTTCCCTTATCGGACTTATGAACCAGCCGATACTTCGTGCTGGGACCGCGCTTTCGCGCAGTTCACTGCGCGACTGAATAGCACTGTTTAGTGCCAACATACACCGGGGGCACTTGTGGACGAGCACCTCGTGAATCCCACAGTCGGAACTCTGATTTTCATGTTGGGCGGCCTTGCAGGGGCCGTTTTCTACCTGCCATTCAAGAAAGTTCGCAATTGGGCGTGGGAGAGTTACTGGCTGGTTTACGCCGTCTTCGGCCTGATCGTGACGCCTTGGTTGCTGGCGTGGTTCACTTCGCCCAATTTCCTTTCCGTGGTTGCGGCCGCACCCCGAAAAGAAATCGCGTACTGTCTGCTATGCGGCGCCATCTGAGGTTTTGGCGGACTGACCTGGGGGTTGATGATCCGTTATCTCGGCGTGGGCCTCGGCTTGGCAATGGGAGCCGGGCTTACCTCCGCGGCGGGTACGCTGCTGCCCCCAATGCTCAAGGGGCGCGAGGCCATCCAAGCGATGTTTACTACTCCCGCGGGACTGGTTTCCGTGCTGGCCGCGATGGTCTCGGTCGCGGGAATCGTCTTTGTCGGAATGGCCGGCATGTCGAAAGAGAGCGAACTTCCGGATGAGGAAAAGAAGAAAAGCGTCGCCGAATTCAACTTCCGTAAAGGTATGACGGTGGCGATTTTCTCCGGGTTGGAGTTCGGCGATGAGCTTCGGGTTGCAAGGCGGTCCAGGCATTCAGAAACTCGCGCTCACCGTCGCGCCGGCCACATCGGGGATTTGGGCGGGAATGCCGGACCTCGTGATTGTCCTGCTCGGCGGGTTCCTGGTGAATGGAAGCTGGTGTATTTTCCTGAACGTGCGGAACAAGACCGGGGGCGACTACGTGGCCGGTAATGCGCCAGTTGTGGCGAATCTCGCCCTGGCGGGCATCGCCGGCGCGGTCTGGTGTTCCCAATTCATTGCGTTCAAGACCGGAGAGCCGCGGATGGGCGGAACGTCCTACATCGGATGGGCTGTATTGATGGCCAGTACGATCCTGTTCAGTCAACTCCTGGGCGTGCTACTGGGCGAATGGCGAGGAGCCAGCAAGAAGACCGTCCGGTTGCTCCTCACCGGCCTGATACTGTTGTTGGTATCGGCCGGCGTGGCCGGGTATTCCGGTTCCATGGTTCTGCAATAGGCCACCAGTACTCTTCCAATTTGGTCGTGTTGCGCTTCTGGAACCGGCGCTGGAGTTGCGCGAGGCGGAAAACCGGATGGACTACACCCGGCGGCTCGCGACGTTCGAAGAGCTCAAGAGCTTGCCGTGGGCCGCGGTTTGGGATTACTATTGCGTTCAAAAGGAGGTGCCTGTCTCAATGGCATGGTACGACGCCGTCCGTCAGTACGAACGCCGCGTTCTTTCGCAGCGCGGCAGCCCGGTGGCCGTGCCGGCGCGATGAGCGGCCGCGGCTATTCCGATGGCAAGGTCACCCTCTCAGAACCGGTACATCGTCAAGTCGCTGGTGCACGCGGCCGAAATCCTGAATGCCTTCGAATCGCGCGGCGAGGTTCTTCGGTTAAAGGATATCGTCGCGCGCACCGGCTTCAACAAAGGAATGTGTTTCCGGTTGTTGTTTACGCTCCACGCCTGCGGGTTCCTGGAGAAACTCGGGGGTAATCAATACCGGCTGTTGTCGGAAATCCGCCCGCACCGGAAGCATCGCATCGGATACGCGGCACAGGGACAGAATTCCTCGTTTCCACGGGAGGTGCAGAAGGGACTGGTATCGGCGGCCGAGATCTCCGAAACGGAACTGCTGGTTGTGGACAACCGGTACGATGCCAAAGTCGCGCTGCGGAACGCGGAACGCTTGATTCGCGAGCAGGTCGAACTGGTGATCGAATTTCAAACCGACGAATCGGTTGCGGCGGCGATCGCCGCGAAGTACATGGACGCGGGCATTCCCATGATCGCCATCGATATCCCGCATCCCGGCGCCACCTATTTCGGCGCCAATAACCATGAGGCGGGATTCCTCGGCGGCCGTCATCTGGGCCGCTGGGCGCGCCGCAATTGGGCCAGCGAGGTGGACGAGGTGTTGCTGATCGGGTTGATGCGGGCTGGAGCGATTCCGCAAAACCGGATCCGCGGCATGATTGCAGGACTCAAGGAGGCGATGCGGATTCCCGAAGACAGGCCGGTCCGCGAAATCGACGGCGACGGCCAATTCAACGTGGCGTTGGAGATGGTGCGCAAGCACCTGCGCCGATGCACGTCGAAGCGGATTTTGGTGGGCGCCGCGAACGATCCCAGCGCGCTAGGCGCTTTGCGGGCGTTCGAGGAGGCCGGGCGGGCGGCGGAATGCGCGATAGTGGGCCAGAACTGCGAGCCGGAAGCGCGCGACGAGTTGCGGCGGCAGGGAACCCGCCTCATCGGTTCAGTCGCTTATTTTCCCGAGAAATACGGATCCGGCCTGATCCGCCTGGCTCTCGACATATTGGCGCATAAGCCCGTTCCCCCCGCGGTATTTGTAAAGCATCAACTGGTGACCCCCGAGGACGTGGATGACATTTATCCGAACGACAATCTGATGGGGTTGTCCGAGCAGCCGGTTTGAAAAGGAGATTGAAGACGGTGCAGCGAATCTGTTTCATTTTACAAGTCAGGCCGGAGCGCCTTGCCGAATACAAGGAGCGCCACCGAAACGTCTGGCCCGAGATGCGCGATGCGCTTTCAAAAACGGGCTGGCA
>Ga0302320_10009640_pt1 | contig 20714 bp, 18 predicted proteins | sample Bog_T0_3_FD_202130 | JGI IMG/M metagenome (GOLD analysis project Ga0302320, IMG submission 202130) | Peat permafrost microbial communities from Stordalen Mire near Abisko, Sweden - Bog_T0_3 | ecosystem: Environmental > Terrestrial > Soil > Wetlands > Peat | place: Sweden: Abisko, Stordalen Mire...
GCAACGTGCCCGCTTACCGCTGGATCCGGAATGCCGCCGTGGACGTGCCGGGCCATGGCGACGTACATGGCGACGTGGCCTGGGGCGGCAATTGGTTCTTCCTCACTTACGACCACCGCTATCCGCTCGATCTGGCGCATCTGGAGGAACTGACGGATTACGCCTGGGCCATCCGCGCGGCTCTGCGCGAGCACGGCGTCGAGGGTGCGGGCGGCCGCGAGATCGACCACATCGAACTGTTCTCGAAACCCGCTCCAGGCGAGCCCGGCCGCAGCTTCGTACTGTGCCCCGGCAAGGCCTACGACCGTTCGCCCTGCGGCACCGGCACGAGCGCCAAAATGGCCTGCCTGTGGGCCGACGGAGTGCTCGAGCCCGGCCAGCCCTACCGCCAGCAAAGCATCGTCGGCAGCGTCTTCGAAGGCTATGTCGAGGAGCGCGACGGCCAGCTCTGGCCGTTCATCCGCGGCTCGGCCTTTGTGACCGCCGAGGGGCGGCTGGTGCTCGAGGAAAGCGACCCCTTCCGCTGGGGGATCCGGCCGTGACCGCGGCGCCGATGCAGCGTGAAAACCACCGTGTTTCACCGGTGATGTCACCGTGGTTTACCGTGTTTTCACCAGTGCAATGCGGTGTCTTCACGGCGCTGGCACGGTGGATTCATGGTGTTTGCATGGTGTTGGCATGGTGGGTTCATGGTGTTTGCATGGTGTTGGCACGGTGGATTCACGGTGTTTTTGCGGTCGGGCGGTGCCGGTTGTGAGGGCCAATTTCGATGTCGTGATCGCCGGAGCGGGCATTGTCGGCGCGGCCTGCGCCCTGGAGTTGACCCGCGCCGGTCTCTCTGTCGCGATCGCGGATCCGGCTTTCCCGGGCGCCGGCGCCACCGCCGCCGGCATGGGCCATGTGGTGGTCATGCAGGACTCCGAGCCGCAGTTCCGGCTCACGTCCTGGTCGCGGCGACTATGGCAGGCGCTGGCCCCGGAGCTGCCTGCCGAAGCCGAATACTCCCCATGCGGCACGCTCTGGGTCGCCGCCGACGAGGAAGAACTGGCGGCCGCGCGCCGCCTGCGCGACGACGCATCCGCGCGCGGACTCAGCGCCGAATTGCTAGACCCGGCCGGCCTAGCGGAAGCCGAGCCGCAGCTTCGGCCCGGGCTCAGCGGAGGGCTGCTCATTCCTCAGGATGCAGTGGTGTATGCGCCGGCCGTGGCGCGCTGGATGATTCGCAGCGCAGTGGCGCAGGGGGCCGTTTTCCGCCCCGGCGTGGCGGTGGACTCGATGCGCGACGGCCGCGCCAAACTGAGCGATTGGACGGCCTGGAGTGCGGGCGCGCTGATCAACGCCGCCGGCATGGGCGCCGCCCGGCTGACGCGAGGACTGCCGATCCAGCCGCGCAAAGGCCACCTGGTGATCACCGATCGCGCGCCGGGTTTCCTGCACCACCAGGTGGTGGAATTGGGATACACGAAGAGCGTGCAAGCGCTGACGTCGGACAGCGTGGCCTTCAACCTGTCTCCGCGGCCGACCGGACAGGTCCTGATCGGCTCGTCGCGGCAGAGCGGCGTGGACACTGAGGCTGTCGACCGGCCGATTCTGGAGGCGATGTTGCGGCGTGCGTTCAGCTTCATGCCGGCTCTGCGCGAGCTGAGCGCCATCCGCTGCTGGACGGGCCTGCGCGCGGCGACGCCCGACAAGCTGCCGTTGATCGGCCCGCACCCGGAGCTGGCGGGCGTGTGGATCGCGGCGGGACACGAGGGGCTGGGCATTACCACGGCGTTGGGAACGGCACGCCTGCTGGCGGCGCAGCTCACCGGCCGCGTGCCGGAGATCCCGGCCGAACCGTATCTTCCTGCCCGTCAAACAGTCATGGGTCGCGAGTTAAACCATGAGTGAAACCGTGCGGATCGTCCTCAACGGCGACGAGCGCGAAGTGCCGGCGGAGGCGACGCTGGCCGCGGCTCTGCTGGGGCTGGGGCTGATGCGGTTCCGCAACTCCGTCCAGGGCGAGCCGCGCGCGCCGCTGTGCGGCATGGGGGCGTGCCAAGAGTGCCGGGTGACGGTGGACGGCCGCATGCACGTGCGCAGTTGCATGACGCCCTGCCGCGAAGGCTTGCGCGTGGAGACGGACCAGCCATGAGCGGGCGCGAATGCGATGTGCTGGTAGTGGGCGCGGGCCCGGCCGGGATCGCGGCGGCCTGCCGCGCGGCCGAGTGCGGGCGCAGCGTGCTGCTGGCCGACGAGAACCCAGCCTGCGGCGGACAAATCTGGCGCGCGGATCGTTCCTCGGCTGCGACACCGGCGGCGGCAGAGTGGCTGGCGCGGCTGGCCGCAAGCGGGGTGGAGATCCTGCCCGGCGCGGCCGCGTTCGAGGCCGACGCCGACGCGGGCGTGCTCCGCTTCGAGCATCAATTCGAGACGGTCGAAGTGCACTGCCGGCGCCTGGTTCTGGCAACGGGCGCGCGCGAGCTGTTCCTCCCGTTTCCCGGCTGGACGCTGCCTGGCGTGATCGGCGCGGGCGGCTTGCAGGCGCTGGTTAAAGGCGGATTCCCGGTGGCCGGCCGGAGGGTGGTGGTGGCGGGGTCGGGACCGCTGCTATTGGCGGCGGCGGGCCTGTTAGGCCTGCACGGAGCCAAAATGCTGGGCGTTTATGAACAGACATCGTTCGCAAATTTAGCCCGCTTTTCATTACAGTTATGGACATTCCCTAAGAAATTACTTGAAGCTATCAGGCTGGCCATGGCGGCGCGCGGCGTGCATTTACGCAGCGGTTGGTGGGTGGCCTCGGCTGGAGGCACAAATGCAAGGCTAGAGTGGGTCAAACTGACCGACGGCTGGCGCCAAACGAAGGTCGAGTGCGACCTGCTGGCGTGCGGCTACGGTCTACGGCCGAACACGGAACTGGCGCAGTTCATTGGTTGCCGCATGAGCGCGGGTGCGGTCGCAGTGGACGAATTCCAAAACACCAGCGTGGACGGTGTTCTGGCCGCAGGCGAGGTCACTGGCATCGGGGGCGCGGAGCTGAGCCTGGAGGAGGGCAGCGTGGCCGGATATGCCGCCGCCGATGAGCCGGACCGGGCGCGGGCGCATTTCGCCGCACGGGCGCGCTACCAGGGCTTCGCCGCGGCGCTGGAGCGGGCCTTCACGCTGCGCCAGGAGTTGAAAAGCGCCGTCACGGCGGAGACCATTGTGTGCCGCTGTGAGGACGTGACGGCGGGCCAGTTGGGCGAATTCAAGTCGTGGAAAGAGGCCAAGCTGGGGTCGCGCTGCGGCATGGGAGCCTGCCAGGGGAAAACCTGCGGCCCGGCGGCGGAGTTCCTGTACGGGTGGGGCGCCGGGAGCGTGCGGCCGCCAGTGACGCCAGTGCGCGTGGGGACGCTGGCCGGAGAGTCGGATCCGCGCTGAGGCGACGAGGAACGCGGCAGGGTAGAGGGCGAAGATCGACTCCCGACCGTGGTCCCCTCCACCTTCCGAAGGCGTGGTTCGACCCACGACGGTCCTGTCGGGCAGTGACCCGGCGGCGTCCGTTCAGGCCGCGGCGGCCCGACTCGAAACTTCAACGGAGGCGCGGCTCAAATCCCAGACCCAGCGGGCGCAGCGCCATTCACTTTCCCAGATCTCCCAATGTCCCTCCCAGCAAACCCCGACCAGTATTTCGGACTCGCTGCGGACGCCGCGGCGGGGGATCGTTGGAGGTCTCGACAGAGCTTCGTACTGCGCTATGAGTGCGTTCGTGAGAATTACTTCCGCGCGGAACCAGTCTTCCCGATCGGATCCAACGGGACAGCCGTTCGCTTGCCACAATTGAAACGCGAGCGTGGCGATTTCGATTTCAGTCGGGCTGACGATTGCAGTGGTTGTTGCGGATTCACTGACGGTGCTCCACTCAGGCACCATCTTTGTTACGGCGGCGCTGGCCATGGTTCACCTCCCGCGGAGCCCTGTCGCTCGCGCGACTCAGGGCCAGCTCAAGGCGTGGCTGCGTCCAGCCTCACGCTTCTTGCTATCAATCTGGGGGGTGGTTCACGACCGCAGACAAGCGGTCATGTACGCCACAACAAAAAGGCCCGAGTGATAATACGGCCTTGAGCGCTGATGCGATTATGCGGCGATTTGCTGACATATGCAAGGAGTGTGCGGAGGCTTCCACAACCGGGCTGGGAAGTTGGACGAAGCGGTGAGTCCAACTGCTGTGTTTTCAATAAATCGGATTCAAAATGCTCATGCTGTACGTGCCGGTTGGAAAGATCGGACAACCAGGCCGGGCAGCCTCAAAACGCACCCCGATGGAATTCGGAGCAAATTCCGTGTCCCGCTCCACGATCCGGCCACAGGAGCGAACTTGTGGTGCGCTGGGCCGGAACGCCCCATCCCGTGGCACACGAAGGCGGAACAGGGGGCATCATTCGATCTCGAAGGCCAGGTATTGGAGCATGCTTTCGCGCTCGATGAACAACGCCACGGCATCGCCGCGCTTGAAGCTCTGCATCGTCTTGCGCAAGGCTTCGACGCTCTCTACGAGCGTGCCGTTGACCTCGTGGATCACATCGCCCACCTGCAGCCCGCTGGGACTCGCCACGGAGGAGGCCGAGAGGGCCGCCACGATCACACCGTAAGACCCGCGCAAACCGGGCAGCATTTTTGCGGTCTCGGCGTTGACAGCGATGCCGACGATGCCGAGCTGGCGCACCAGGTTGTGCTCGGGGTCGATCAGGTCGGAGAGGTGATCGGATTCGTGCGCTTCCTCGGAGGAGGCGAGCGCGAGCGAGAGCGTTTCCGAGCCGCGCAACACGTCCAGCTTGACCTTCTGGCCGGCGGGATGGAGCAGCAGCAGGGTCATGAACATCGGCAGATTCTCAACGCGCCGTCCGTCGAGCGCGACCACGATGTCGTTCAGCTTGACGCCCGCGCTGGCGGCGGACCCGCCGGGCTTCAGATCGGAAATCACGACGCCGGAGGCGCGGGCTAACCCGAGCGCCGACGCCATGACCGGCGTGATGGTCTGGACTCCGATGCCGAGGAGCTGGCGGTGCATGTGGCCGTAGCGCCGCAACTGCGCGCTGACCAGTTCGATGAGGGTGCTGGGAATGGCGAAGCCGATGCCCTCGCTGCCGCCCGATTGGGTCAGGATAAACGTATTCACGCCGACAATCTCGCCGGCGGTATTGACCAGCGGGCCACCGCTATCGCCGGGGTTGATGGGCGCGTCGGTTTGAATATAGACGAAGGGGCTGTCGGGAGTCGGCTGCCGCGCCACCGAGCTCACGACGCCCATGCTCATGGAGTTGCCGAGGCCGAGGCGGCTGCCGAAGGCGAAGACCACCTGCCCCTGGCGCAGCCGCGTGTAGTCGGCGAAAGGCAATGCGGGCAGGCCGCGGGCCGGAATTCTGATCAGGGCCAGGTCGAGTTCCTTGAACACGCCGACCAGGGTCGCCTCGATGGGCGGGGCCAAGGCCTGCGCCAGGGTGTTGTCGGCACTCTGACCGGATTGGTCCGCGGAGGGCGCAGATTGGACCGCCCGGGTGACGCGGATCCGCAGCGCGTTCGCGACCACGTGGGCGTTGGTCACGATATAGCCGTCGGGATCGACGATCACGCCCGATCCGACAACCTGTTGCCGGCTCAGCACCACACCGGCGCGGCCGCTGCCTTCCTCGTCCTCCCGGGCCGAGTAACGCAACACGGAAATCTGAACCACGCTCGGCGCCACGCGGGCGGCCAGCGCCTGCACGTTCTCGCTGAATTGATCGAGGGCCTCGATGGAGTTGTTCCGATTCGCAGGTTGGGCCTGCACCGCCACAAGAGAAACTGCCAGGCACAGCCCGGCTTGCAGATTAATTAGCCGCATACACAGCATCTGCTATTAGTGATGCGCGACCGGCGAGTTTCGCTACGGGACCAGGAAAAACTTTCTCCAGAATCCCGGTTGCGGCCGCCGGCGGGCGGAAGCCGTGCGCTGCAGCGCGCGCACCAAAGAGGTCAGTTTTCCAGGATGCGGCCATCGCGCATGTGGGCGATGCGGTGGGCGTAGGCGGCGGCTTCGGGGTTGTGGGTAATCATGAGGATGGTCTGGCCAAGGCGCTGATTCAGATCGCGCAGGACGTCGAGCACGGCGAGTGCGTTTTCGGTGTCGAGGTTCCCGGTCGGCTCGTCGGCGAGCAGAATGGCGGGATGGTTGACCAAAGCGCGGGCGATGGCCACGCGCTGCTGCTCGCCGCCGGAGAGGGCGCGCGGCTTATGATCCAGACGCTGGTCGATCTTGAGCAGCTTCAGCAGCTCCAGGAAGCCGTTTTCGAGCGGCCCTTTGCGGCCCGAAATGTAGCGCGCAATCTCGATATTGCCCAGGGCGGTCAGCGTGGGCAGCAGATTGTAGCGCTGGAAGACGAAGCCGACCTTATTGCGGCGCAGGCGGGTGCGGCCGGTGTCGCCAAGCTGGGCCAGGTCCTCGCCGTCGACGACGACGGTGCCGGAGGTGGGCTGGGTGAGGCCGCCGAGGATGTGAAACAGCGTGGATTTACCGGAGCCGGAAGGACCGGCGATGGCCAGGAAATCGCCCTTCGGAACATCGAGGCTGACGCCGCGCAGAGCGGGCACATCGACGTCGCCGAGACGGTAGATTTTGCGAAGATCGCGGATACGGATGATGGGCTCGGCCATGGTGGTCCTTATTCGTAAGACAGCGCTTCGATGGCATCCTGGCGGGCGGCGCGCAGGCCGGGATAAATGGCGCCCAGCAGCGAGGCCACCAGGGCGATGGCGCAGGCGCGCGGCCACCAGTCCGGCGTAATGACCGATTGCAGGCTGGCGCGCACGAAATGGTTGATCGCCCAGTTGGCGCCGAACGTAAGCAGGATGCCGGCGATCCAGCCGGCCAGGGCCAGCACGAGCGTCTCGCGGGCCAGCATGCCCATGATGTCGAAGGGCGCGGCGCCGAGCGCTTTGAGGATGCCGATCTCGCGCGTGCGTTCGAGCACGGTGGTGTACATGGTCAAGGAGACGACCAGGAAGCCGACGATGATCGAAAGGCCGGTGATGACGTTGATGAAGGCCCGCAGCATGGGCAGGTTCTCGGGTGCGAACTGGCTGAGGAACTCCTCGATGGAGAAGATCTTGTAGTCGGGCTGCTCGGTCCTCAAGGCGGCGATGACCGCCTTGGTGTTGCGGTGGTCGTCGAGCTTGAGAACCGCCTGGGTCACCTTGCCGTGGTTGTTGGTGGCGTCCTGCAACGTGGCCAGAGGGACGAAGAGGCGAGAGAGCTTGCCCTGCTGCACGATGCCGCAGACGCGCCACTCGCGGTTGAGCATCTTGACGCTGCCGCCGACGTGCGTTTTGTTCTGCTCGGCGTACCAGGTGTCGATCAGAGCGTCGTTGGGACCGCGGAACGGGCCACCTTCGATGAAGTGGAACGGCCCGCTGAGGGCGGTGAACTGATCGTAGTCGATGCCGGAAACGGTGCTGACGCCGCCGATAAGCGCAACCAACGAGCCGGCCACGTGGGTCACGTGGGGCTGGCGGGCGTAGTAGTCGAGAAGGCGCTGGTCCATGGTGCCGCTGCTCAAACTCATGATGGAGGCGTCCGGCGATTTGATCCAGATGTCGGCGCCGACGCCGCGGGCGCGATTGGCGGAATCCTGCAACATGCCGCGGCTGAGGCCCACGATGGTCAAGATCATGGTGACCTGGAAGCCGATGGAGAGCGCGGTGAGGCAGGTGCGCAGTTTACGGTGGCGCAGGTTTTCGAAGACGAGTCGATTGATCAAGAGCTGACAGTTCCTTGACAGGGGTGTGCGGCAGAGAGCCGCGTCCGCGGATAAACCTCTATTCTACCGCGCGAGAGGAGCGGCTTCAGGAGGAAGAGGGCTGTCGATCCGGGTTGCCGGCGCCGGTGTCGGTAACGGCGGGGGCGAGGAGGCGTGCCGCCTGGAGCAGGCTCGCGACAAGGTGCAGGGCCAGGACGGCGTGAAAACCGGCGCCTTCGGTGGCCTCGAGTTGCAGCAGCGGGGTGACGCCGAGGGTTTCGAGAGCGATCAACCAGGCGGGGTCATTGGAGCAGCCCGGAAACATCACGGCATCGAGCGAGTCGGGGGCCACGGAGCGGGCGGCGAGAGCGGCCACCGCGCCGCAGAAGCCGTCGGCGAAGACGGGCAGGCGGGCGTAGGCGGCGGCGAGCAGGAAGCCGGTCATGACGGCCAGATCGACACCGCCGAAGGAGCGCACGGCGGCCAGCGGCGAGATGGCCTCCAGTTGGTGACGGGCGAAGCCCTGCTGAATGGCGATTCTGCGGGTGGCGACCGAGTCCTGGTCCAACACATCGTCGAGGTAGGTGATTTCCAGCGGCGTCCGGCCGGTGAGCGTGCCCAGGACGGCCGAAGCGGCGACGGTCGCGCCGGAGCCGAGTTGCGCGATGGCCACGCAATCGAAGCGCTGGGCGGCGTCCTCGGCGAGAGAGACGCCGATTTCGAGGGCCGTGTTGAGCTGGTCTTCGGTCATCGCAGAACCCAGCGCGAAGTCGAGCGCGCCCTCGCAAACACGATAGACGTGGGTGCCTTGCTCGGGCTCGCCGACGAGGCCGCAGTCGACCACCAGGCGTTCTATGCCGAACTCGCGGGCGAGAATTGACGCGGGCGATGTGCCGCGCAGAAAACTGGCCAGATCGCGGCGGGTGCCGGTCGGGCCCTCGACGCCAACAGGTTCGGCGGCAATGGCGTGCTCGGCGCAGAACACATACAGGCCCAGCCGGTCGGAGGCGGGCAGCGTTTCATTGCGCACCATGGCGACGTGCTTGGCGAAGTCTTCGAGACGGCCGAAGCTGCCGGGCAGGGTCTGAATGGAGGCCCAGAAATCGTTGAGCGCCTGGGCGGCCTGATCGTTGAACAACGGCTGGATCGTGTCGGCCAGCTCACGAATGCGCGGGGAAATCATGGGGTGTTCGGTCCTCCGGCCAAGGCTTGGCCTAATCTTCAATTGTCTCAGAGCCAGAGGCTGCGGCGGCGGCTGCGCAACAGGACGATGAAGCTCGGGCCGCCGACCAGGGCGGTGAGGACGCTGACCGGGAGTTCGACCGAGAAGACGCTGCGGGCGACGGTATCGCAAATGGCAAGGAAGGCCGCGCCGAAGAGAAACGAGGCCGGCATGAGCAGGCGATGGTCGGAGCCGAGCTTCAGGCGCAGGGCGTGGGGCACGACCAGGCCGACGAAGCCGATGGGGCCGGTGACGGCGGTGACGGCGGCGGTCAGAAATGAGCCGGCGATATAGCCGGCCAGCAGCAGGCGGGCTGGGGAGACTCCGCGGGAGGCGGCCCACTCCTCGCCGACGGACATCAGATTCCAGCGCCGCGCGGCCAGGCACAGCGCTACGGACAGCGGCACAACGGCGATGGCGAGCGCGGCGAGGGTGCCGCGCTCGGGCGGGTCGATATTGCCCATGAGCCAGTGCACGATGGCGAAGGATTCCCGCAGGCTGGCGAGGTTGTGCAGCAGCATGATCAGCGAAGTGACGATGCCATTGACCATGACGCCGCCCAGCAGCAGCGTGAAGGACGACATGCGGCGGCCCTCGCTGGCGACGCCGAGCACGATGAGCAGAGTAACGGCCGCGCCGGCCATGGAGGCGGCCCACAAGCCCGGCAGGCCGGCCACGGTGTGCAAGCCGAAGCAGATGGCGACGACTGCGCCGAGCGATGCGCCGCCGGAAACGCCGAGCGTGTAAGGCGTGGCCAGCGGGTCGCGCAGCAGCGATTGAAAAAGACAGCCGGCGATGGAGAGCGCGCCGCCGCACACGAGCGCGAGGAGAACGCGCGGCACGCGGACGTCGAAGAACATGCGGTTGTCGGGCCACTCGCCGGCAAAGGCGCGGCGCAGGCTCAGGTGGGAGGGGCCGAACAGCGGGCACAGCAGCAGGCACAGGACGACGGCGGCGGAGCCGAGGGCCAGGACGAGGGCCAGGCGGCGGGGCGTGACGACATGGGCTTCGGCAGGGTGCATGGGAATCATGCGCGTGGCATGCGCGGGGCGGATGCAGTCAAGAGACAGCGCGCGCGCTGGCGAAAAAGAGTCGGATCGGACCGCTCGCTTTGGTCACGGTTCATAACAACACAAACACCGCTCGCTGACGGTCTTGGCTTCGAAAGACAGTCGTAGCAACGAAGGAATCGCTCCCTGACGGTCGCGGCTCCGAAAGACGGTCGCGGCTCAGAAACAACGTAGGACTGCTCCCTCACGGTCGCGGCTCTGAAACGGGCGGCTCCGAGGTCGTTATGGACCGGCGCGCGCAAGCAAGCGCTTCGATACGACAACTTCTGCAACCTAGGGCTAGGCGTCATAAGCGATAAACGGGCGGCCGTCGGCGCGTTGCACCCACTCGGCGCGGACGTTGAAGACCGCGCCGATGCGGTCCGTGGAAAGCGCGTCGCAGGGGCCGGCATCGGCGACGACACGGCCTTTTTGCAGTACGACGACGCGATCGGAATAGGCGGCGGCAAGGTTGAGGTCGTGAGTTGCGGCGATGACCAGAATGCCGTCCTGGCTGAGCCGCCGCAGAAGCGAGTAGATGGCGAACTGGTGGGACAGGTCGAGAAAGGTGGTGGGCTCGTCGAGCAGCAGCACCCGCGGCTCTTGGGCCAGGGCCGAAGCAAGCACGACGCGCTGGCGTTCTCCACCGCTGAGGGCGCGGAAATCGCGGTGCGCAAACTCGCCCATGTCGGTGAGTTCCATGGCGTGGCGGGCGGCCTCGCGGTCGCGGCTGTTTTCGAAAAAGCCGCCGGCATGGGGCGTGCGGCCCATGTAGACGACCTCCTGGGCGGAGAACGGAAAATCGAGGCGCAGGCTTTGCGGCACGAAGGCGACCTGACGGGCGAAATCGCGCCGCCGCCAACGGGGCGACTCGATGCCGTAGAGGCGGCAGGAGCCGGTGTAGCCGGGGCGCAAGCCGGCCATGATGCCCAGCAGCGTGGATTTGCCGGCGCCGTTGGGACCGGCCAGGGCGACCATCTGCGGAGTCTCGAAGCGCAGGTCGATATCAGCCAGCACGGGCGAAGTGCCGTAGGTCATACCGACGGAGACGGTTTCGAGAATCGGCTTCATTTGGACCGGGCCTCCGGCTGCGGCGCAACCTCCGGATGAATCAGGCTGATGAGCGCGCGGGCCGCCTCGCCCATGCGCGGGCCGGGACGCACAAAGACGTCGGAAGCGATGACCTGCACGCGATGGCCGCTGACGGCGCGCAGCCGCGGATAGGCCGCCCACAGGGCCAGGATCTGCTCCGCCGGCTGGCCGGGACGGCCTTCGGCGTGAGCGAAGTCGCCCATGTCGAGGATCACATCGGGGTCGCGCGTGAGGATCTGCTCGAGCGAGACGTTGGGATACTGCATGGGCGAGGAGGCCAGCACGTTGGAGGCGCCGGCGATCTGCAGCAGTTCGTCGATAAACGTGCCCGGGCCCGCGCCTACCATGCCCTGGAGCGTGCCGGGGGCGCGTCCCACCAGGAACAGAGCACTGCGGCGGGAGCGTGAGGCGGCGAGGCGCCGGACGGAGTCGAGTTCGGCGCGCAAGGCGGCTATGAGCCGGGCGGCATCGGCGTCGCGGCCGGTCAATTGGCCGATGCGCCGGAGCGAGGAGAGAATATCGGCCACCGAGTCCTGGTCGAGCTCCTCGGCGCGCAACCCCAGCGAACGCAGCTTCCCGGTGACGCCGATGGGGTTCTTAATCACCAGCACGAGGTCGGGCCGCAAGGCTAGGATTCGTTCGAGATCGGGATCGAGAAAAGTCCCGATTTTGGGCTTGGTGCGGGCGTCGGCGGGATAAGTGCAGTAGGTGGTGTCGCCGACCACGTTGGAGCCGAGGCCGAGGGCGTAGAGCATTTCGGTGATGCTGGGCGCGGTGGAGACGATGCGGGTGGGGGGCGAGGCCGCGACCAGCGTAGCCCAGAGAAACGGCAGCAGCGCTAACTGGCGCAAAAGAACTCCCTGGCGGCGGCAACGAAGCGCTCGTTTTCAGGACGGGTGCGCACGGCAAAGCGGATCGCCTCGCCAGTGACACCGGGCAGGCCGGTGCAGTTGCGCAGGATGATCTGGCGGTCGAGGAACCAGTCCACGATCTCACGGGCGGGCCGGGTGGTGGCGGCGAAGAGGAAGTTGGCGGCAGCGGGAGCGATGCGCAAGCCGTCGAGCGGGGCGAGTTGCTCGAGAAGCCAGCCGCGCTCGGAGGCGATCAGGTCGCGCGTGCGGGCCGGGTATTCCGGATCGGCCAAAGCGGCGCACGCGGCAGCCTCGGCCAGCGGACCGACGGTCCAGGGCTCGCGACGGAGGCGCAGGCGCGCGATCGTCTGCACCGATCCGACCAATGCGCCGACGCGCAGGCCGGGCAAGGCGTAGAACTTGGAGAGCGAACGAAGCACAAGCAGGTTGGGGTGATCCGCGCACCAGGCAACGGCCGAATCGAAAGCTGTGAACTCGATGAACGACTCATCGACCAGGACGGGCCCTTCGCGCGAGGCGATAGTGCGGCGGAGGAGGGCCTCCGAGATCTCCTCGCCGGTCGGATTGACGGGCTGGCTGAGCACGAGCAAACCACGCTGCGGCCAGCGCTCGGGCTCGTCCAGGGGGAGACGCAGGGCGTGGGGAAAGACGCGCGGGAACTCGGAGCCGGCGGGCGTGACCAGGGCCACGGGTCCCTGCCAGCCAACGCGCGCGAAGAAGTGGAGCAACTCGGTGGCGCCGCCGCCGGCCATGACCATGTCGGGCGCAACGCGCCAGGCCGAGGCGAAGACGGATTCGAGTTCGGCGGGCGTCTGGCCCGGGTAGTGAGCGATGCGGTCGAGAGCGGCCTCGACGGCTGGGCGCACGCCCGGCGGGGGGCCGAGCGGATTGATACTGGCGCTCAGGTCGAGGACCGCGTGCCAGTCCCAGCCGCGCTCGCGCGCGATCGCGAAGAGGTTTCCACCATGCGTATTCGTCAAACGGGTTCCTCCCGGGAGGGCGCCGGCAGCTTGCCACGGGCGGCGACCGCAGCGCAGGCCTGGAGAAGTGCGGCGGCCACCACCGAACCGGCAGCAGCCTCCGGAATCTCCTACTGTACTACGAGCCGAGGCAGCGCTCGCGCAATCGTGCGGCGCCGGCGCAGCGCTCCAGCCAAACGGCCAGCGCATCGAGCGCGGATTCCTCCGGATCGGGCGGCGGCAGACGCCGGCCCAAGGCGATCGAAGCGGCGCGGAAATCCTGCAGCGCGCCCACGGCTACTGTCTCGCCGGGGAAGATCGGACTGCCGGTGCAGAGAATGGAACAGCCCTGCTCGCGCTGACGTTCGAGCCAGGCGTCGAGCCCCTCTTCAGAGAGCCAGTGACGGTCGAAGCCTGCGTCGGCCGAGACGGGCACGATGAGTAAATTGAACAAGCCGGGCGGCGGCGAGGCAATCCATTCCGCACCGCGGAAAAGCCGGAAGTCGGCGAAGTTGCTCAGGTGCGGCAGCGAGATAATGCCGACACGGGGCGCGTTCTGATACGTCCACTCCGGCAGGCGGGCGAGCGCGGGCGGGATCTCGGGGAACAGGGCGGAGGTGTCGGGCCAGGGGACCGGCAGGGTTTCGCCGGAGACGGCATCCAGGAGTTCGAGGCCTTTAGCGGAGGCGCTCAGAAGATCGAAACGCGGACCTGGCGGCGGTTCGACGCCAGGACCGCACTCGACGACGAGGAAGTCCCATTGCTCAGCCAGGGCGGCCAGCGCGGCACTGCCGCCCGCCGGGGCCTGCGATTCCAGCAAACCAGCCGCGCAGGCGAGAACTTGCAGCGTGCGCGCATCCGGGCGGCCGTCGCCGCACAGGGCGAAGGGACAGACGGGATGGTGCTCGCGGCGAAGCCAGCGGCAGAGGGCGGCTGCAACGAGGGCCGGGCCTGCTCCAGGCGCGCGGCTGGTGACGGAGACGATGTGAGCGGGCATTCGCTCTCCAGTATCGATCGGCGAGGATGCGCTCGGCCAGCGGCAGGCGCTGCCGGTCGAGAGAGCCGGAGCTGCGGTGCGCAGGGCTAGCGAAGATAGCAGCGGGCAGGGTTGATCGCGGGTCAGAATTAAACGAATTTCATGGACGGACGCGACGCCGAGGTGAATGCAGACGAAATATTCCTATTGGACGTCGGGCCGGCTCAAACGCGCCGCCGGGCGAGGCGCGAACCTACTGGCCGTTGACGTGCGCTTCGGCCACCGCGGCGACGGCTTCGGCCTGGAAGGGCAAGGTCTTCAGGAACTCCTGCATGTCGGGTTCCGGTCTCAGCAGATCCCGCAGGGTGGTCTTCTCGAGGATGCCGTCGAGGGTGTTCTGCACGGTTCTCCACAACAGCCGGACCGAGCAATCGCCGGCGTGCATGCACGAGTGTTCCAGTCCGGAGTGCCGTCCGCAGAAGTGGTCGTTGTAGAAGCTACCTCCGAGCAAGGAAAGGACTTCGGATACTGAGATGCGGTCCGCGGTGCGGGACAGGGTGTAGCCACCGGCCTGTCCGCGGACGCTGGCGACGAGCCCGCCGAGGCGCAGAATTCGCATCAACTTGGCGACGTTGGGGACGGAAAGCCCTTCGGCGCGGCTGATCTCGGGGATGCTGTGGCTGCGTGTCTCGCCATGGTGGGCCATGTACAAGAGGCACCGAAGGCCATACTCTTCCTGGGCGCTCAGTTTCATAACGGTATTGTAAGTCTTTTCTAATCAGAACAATAGAGAAAAATAAATAATAATAAGATACTAGTCATATCGGACTATGGACTCTTAAATCATGTTAAGCTCTCCCCGCCGGGCGCGGCGATCCGGCAGAATGGGACAATAGCAGCAAGATTGAGCCCCGGCACCGGGAGGGCAGTTTGAGGGGGCCGAGGCAGTGGGAGAGGAGTAGGGAAATAGATGTCCTTTGAGATTCATCCGGTCAGGGAGTTCGTCGTCAGTCCGGCGCTCCCACCGGCGCTCGCGCGGCTGGGCGAGCTGAGCATGAACCTGTTGTGGACGTGGAATCACACGATTCGCGCAGCGTTCCGCCGGCTCGACTCGAGCCTGTGGCGAGCGTGCGGCTACAATCCGGTGGCGATGCTGAGCCGGCTGCCGCAGGCGGCGCTGGACAAAGCGGCGTCGGACCGGGTGTACCTGTCGGTGTACCGCAAGGCGTGCGGGGCGTTTGACGAATACATGTCGCAGAAGCCCGAGAGCCCAGGCGGGCAATCGATGCTGGTGGCGTACTTTTCGATGGAGTACGGGTTGATCGAGTCGCTCACGATCTATTCGGGCGGGCTGGGCATCCTGTCGGGGGATCACCTGAAAGCGGCCAGCGACGCGGGGCTGAACCTGGTGGGAGTCGGTCTGCTGTACCAGACGGGCTACCTGCAGCAGTACCTGAGCCCCGACGGGTGGCAGACTGAGCGCTACCCGGTGAACGATTTCTACAACTGGCCGGTGGAGCCGGCGCGGGACGCGGGGGGAGTGGAGATTCGCGTCCAGGTGCAGATGCCGCGGGGCACGGTGCACATCAAAGTGTGGCGGCTGAATGTGGGGCGCGTGAGCCTGCTCCTGCTGGATACCAACATCCCGGAGAATTCGTCGATTCCCGAGTACCGCGACATCACGGACCAGCTCTATGGCGGCGACACGCACGTGCGCATGCGGCAGGAGATCGTGCTGGGCATCGGCGGATTGCGCGCGCTGAAGGCGCTGGGCCTGCAGCCGACGGTGTTCCACATGAACGAAGGCCACTCGGCGTTCCTGGCGCTCGAGCGCAGCCGGCTGTTGATGGGCGATCAGCAGATGAGCTTCGACGAGGCGCTGGAGGCGACGCGCACGAACAATGTTTTCACGACCCACACGCCGGTGCCGGCGGGCATCGATATGTTCGACCCGAGCCTGGTGTACGAGTACTTCGGCAATTACTGCCGCGAGCACGGCATCCCGTTCGAGCGCTTCCTCGGATTGGGGCGCAACGGGAACCGCGAGCAGGGCGACCGCTTCTCGATGGCCGTGTTCGCGCTGTCGGCATCGAGCTATCGCAACGCGGTGAGCAAACTGCATGCGGAAGTTTCGCAGGAGATGTTCCAGAATCTGTGGCCGAACCTGCCGGTGCACGAGGTGCCGATCACGCCGATCACAAACGGAGTGCATCTGCCGACCTGGCTCAACAGCGACTTCGCTCAACTGTACGAGACCTACTTCCAGCCGGACTGGCGCGAGCGCTACGCCGAGCGGTCGGTGTGGGACCAGGTGCCGGAGATTCCGAACAACGAAGTGTGGGAGGCGCACCGGCGGCGCAAGCGCAAGCTGGTCGCCTTTGTGCGCGACCGCATGCTGCAGCGGGCCGAGGAACGGCGCGCCTCGAAAGCCGAACTGAAGCGGATTTTCGAGATGTTCGACCCGGACGTCTTCACGATCGGGTTTGCCCGGCGCTTCGCGACCTATAAACGGGCCACGCTGCTGTTCCACGATCGCGAGCGGCTGCGGCGACTGCTGGCGAACGAGAAGATGCCGGTGCAGATCATCATCGCCGGCAAGGCGCATCCGCAGGACAATCCGGGCAAGCAGTTCATCCGGGAGATCGTGCAGTTCGCGCGCGACCCCGAAATGTCGCGCCACATCACCTTCATCGAGGACTACGACATTCAGGTGGGGCGCGAACTGGTGCAAGGCGTGGACCTGTGGCTGAATAATCCGCGGCGCGGGGAGGAGGCCTGCGGCACTTCGGGCATGAAGGCCGCTATCAATGGCGTGCTGAACTTCTCGATTCTGGACGGGTGGTTCGACGAAGCCTTCGAGAGCTCGGGCGGATGGGCCATCGGAGACCGCTCGGATTACACGCCGGACCAGGACGAACTGCACGCATCTTACATTTACTCGGTGCTCGAAAATGACATCGTTCCGATGTACTACCTGCAGCGGGAGGAAGGCGTGCCGAACGCCTGGATCCAGAGGGTGAAACAGTCGTTGATGAATCTCAGCCCGCAGTTCAACTGCCAGCGCATGATCAACGAATACACCTCGCTGCTGTACACGCCGGCGCATGAAGGCTACACCGCCGTGCGCCGGGACGGCTTCCAGTCGGCGCGCGAGAAAGTGGACTGGATGGGCCAGGTGGACAAGGTTTGGGATGGCTTGCGGATCGAGGACGCAACGCCCGAAACGGGTAACTCGCTGCTGACCGGCCAGACCGTGCTGCTGCGGGCGGCCGTGTTCCTGAACGGACTTCAACCGGGCGACGTGCGTGTCGAAGCGGTGGTAGGCCGGGTCAGCCCGGATGGATTGCTCGAGGAAACCATGGTCGTCTCATTGCCCCCGACCAAAGAACAGGGCGGGACGTATATGTTTGAGAAGGAATTCGAGCCGCACCAGACGGGACGCCTGGGTTATACGCTTCGAATTGCGCCCAATCACGCCGAGGATCCGCTTTCGCGGCCGTGCCGCGCTCCGATGAAATGGGCCCGCTAGGCAGCCTCAGCCGGCGGACCCCGCGAAGGATTCCGTAACGAAACTATGGATTCCGGACGCGAAGCGTGGTAAGAAAGAGTTGAGCCGCTGGAGATGCGCGGGACCACGAGAGCCCGCGAGAAGTTCCCGCGGAAGACCTGCTTCGCAATTCCGCACAAACCGAGGACGCCCGAGAAGTACTCAGCCCTCCGGACCTACGCGAAGCGGCGTGCAGGGATTCGATTCAGACCCCGGCGAAGGAGCTTATCCCCATGGATAGCGACCGCAAGTACAGGCAACACGGCTACATGGATTCCGCTGGCCCGCAGGACGGACAATCCTCGCGCGATGGGAAGCCGAAGCCGAAGGGGCCGAAGCCGCCGCTCGACATCACCGGACCGCGGCTGCCGCGGCTGGTCGATACCGTGACCGCCTCGCGCTGTTACAGTTGCGCGACCGCGCTGCCGGCCGACATCGATTTCACCGGCAATTGTCCGAAATGCAACGCCGCACTGCACTGCTGTAAACAATGCAGTTGGTTTGAACCGTCGACCCGCTTCCAGTGCACCAAACCGATCCGCGAGCGGATTGCGGTGAAGGACGGCGCCAACCAGTGCGAGTTCTTCCGCGCCCGCGTGACCGTGGCGCGGGATAGCGCGCCGGCGGGCGCGGTAGTTCGGCCGGCGATGGGAGACCGGCAGCAGATGGTCGAGCCCAAGAGCCAGAGCGATGCGCGTATCGCGTTCGATAATCTCTTCAAGAAGTGAGACGTGGGCCGGCGCTGAAATCGGATCCTTCCATTGACCCATGACAATTGCCGAACTTTCCGCTCCACGACAATTCAGCATCCGTGAAAACGATTTGCGCGGTCCCGCTCCGGGCGAAGTGCAGGTGCGGGTCGAAGCCATCGGCGTCTGCGGCAGCGACCTGCATTACTTTTCCGAAGGCCACACCGGCGATACGCCCGCCAAATACCCGATGGTGCTGGGCCACGAGCCCGCTGGGACGGTGCTCGGCTCAGGCGCGGGCGTCACCGGCTGGGCGCCCGGCGACCGCGTGGCGCTCGAAGCGCCGATCTACTGCTACCACTGCGAATTCTGCATGAGCGGCCGCCACAATCTGTGTGACCACGTGCGCTTCATGAGCTCTCCGACGGAGCCGGGCTTCTTCCGTGAACGCGTCAATCTGCCCGTCGCGAATCTGCTGCCGCTACCCGGCCATCTGGGTTTCGCGGAGGCCACGCTGTGGGAGCCGGTGGGCATTATTCTGCACTCGTTCCGCTTCGCCGATCCGAAGCTCGGAGAAACGGCCGCGGTGTTCGGCGCGGGACCGATCGGGCTGACTACGATCGCCGCGTTGAAGTTGGCCGGCGCCAGGCGAATTTGGTGCGTGGAGCCAGTGGCGCACCGCCGTGAACTCGCGCTGCGGTTGGGGGCCGACGAGGCGATCGATCCGCGCCAGGCGGATCCGATCGCGGAGGTGCTCGCGGCGACGGGACAGCGCGGGGTCGATCTGGCGATCGACTGCGCGGGCAAAGGCGGCTCCATCAACCAAGCCATCCGCATGGCGCGTAGCGCGGGCCGTGTGGTGGTCACGGCCGTTCCGTCGGAGCCGATGGTTGAAATCGATTTCCACACTATGCGGCGCAAGGAGCTGGGCTTCCACACCGTGCGCCGCGCCAATCACACGGGCCCCGCGGCCCTGCGGATGCTGTCGCAATACACGCGCCACTTCTCGCCGATGGTGACGCACACGATGCCGCTGACGGAGGCCCAGAAGGCCTTCGAAACGCTGGAAAGCTACGCCGACGGCGTCGGCAAAATCGTGCTCGTGCCCGCGGGCTGAAGCGGGCTCGCGCCGCCCGGCTGTTCCAGGTCCATGAAGTAGTAGCACAGCATGTGGGCGATGATCATGTGGCCGTCCTCGATACGGCCCATGTGCGGGTCGCCCACGTTGATCTCGAGTTGCACCAGGCGCCCGAGCTGCCCGCCGTCACGGCCGGTCAGGCCGATGGTCCGCAGTCCGGCCGAGTTGGCGTACTCAACTGCGCGCAACACGTTGGGCGAATTGCCGGAGCCGCTGATCGCCAGCAGCACGTCGCCGGGCTGCGCGAAATTCTTCAACTGCTCGACGAAGACGCAGTCGTAGGAGACGTCGTTCGAGTATGCCGTCAGGGTCGCGAGGCTATCGGTGAGCGCTTGGATGCGGAAGCGCTGCGGACGATTGTAACTCGCACCCTTCACCATGTCGCAGACGAAGTGCGAAGCGGTCGACGCGCTGCCGCCGTTACCGCAAGTGAAAATGGCGTGGCCGCCCGCGCGGGCCTGTTTGAGCCAGTCGATGGCCTGTTCCACGCGGTCCAGTGGAATGGTCTCGATGGCGTGCAGAAGTCGTCCCTTGTACTCACTCGCGTAACTGCTCATTGCTCTGTTTCCTTTGAATCTTGTGCCAACGCCAGCGCGCCCCACAGCACGCTGTCGTCTCCCAACGCGGCCGGCACCACGTCGATCCGCGCCTTCGACCAGGCCGTAATCTGCCGGCCCAACTCTTCCCGCAGCGGCACGAACAGGGCATCGCCAGCCTTGGCGATGCCCCCCCCGATCACCAGTCTGGCAGGATTCAGGATCATGATGGCAGCCTTCAGACCCAAGGCCAGATCGATCACGTAGCGGCGGACGAACAGCGGGTCGCGCAGCAGAGCTTCGGCCGGACGCCCATGGTCGCGTTCCAGCCCCATGCCGCCGCAAATCCGCTCGAAGCAGCCGAATGCGCCGCACAGGCACTCCGGGCCGCCCGGGCGGATGGTCATGTGGCCGATCTCGCCGGCATAGGAGTCGGCCCCGCGCAGGACGCCGTCTTCGGTGAGAATGCCGCCGCCGATGCCGGTGGAGAGCGTCATGTAAAACAGCGGGCGGCAGCCGCGTCCAGCACCGTAAAGCCCTTCGCCGAGGGCGCCGGTGTTGGCGTCGTTGTCCATGCGGACGGGGAGCTTGAAATGGGCGCGCAGCCACTCGACCAGGTCGAAGCCCTCCCAGCCTCCGACATGGGTCGAGAGGACGACCTTCTGCGTGGCAAAGTGGACTGGCCCGCCAAAGCCTACGCCAATCCGGTCGAAATCACTTTCTTCCCGCCAGACCGCGGCGATCTCCGCGATGCGCGCAGTCATCCACGCGGGGCCGCCCGTGCGATCGGTGGCACGGCTCTCACGCCGGGTCATGGTCCAGCGAGCGCCGCCCTGTTCACCGCGCGCTGTAGCCGGCGGATGGCCTCGTTCGGGCTCCGCGCGTTCGAACAGGGCCATGG
>Ga0302320_10009642_pt1 | contig 20709 bp, 16 predicted proteins | sample Bog_T0_3_FD_202130 | JGI IMG/M metagenome (GOLD analysis project Ga0302320, IMG submission 202130) | Peat permafrost microbial communities from Stordalen Mire near Abisko, Sweden - Bog_T0_3 | ecosystem: Environmental > Terrestrial > Soil > Wetlands > Peat | place: Sweden: Abisko, Stordalen Mire...
TGGCCGACGCGCCAGTCGCGCAGCGGCACGGCACTCACACCGCACCACGCAATCAAGACGCCGCCCACGTCCTTTCGGGCAGCAGCGTCGACCATGCGGTCATGACCTTCGACCCGCTCGGTCGCATCACCGGTTGGAACGGCGGTGCCGAAGCCATGTTCGGTTATGCTTCACGGGACATCGTCGGCCGGAATTTTGCACAGCTGTTCGACATCTCCGACAGCGAGGGGCGCCCGCAGCAGCTGCTCGACCATGCCTCGCTCGAGAGGACCGAAGAGAAAACCTGGTGCCAGCGCAAAGACGGATCGCGCTTCCGCGCCCATTTCGTATTGACCGCACAGTTCAACGGTCGCGGCGAACTCTTGGGTTTCGCTGGCGCATCGCGCGATTTGGGCGGTGCGGCGATGCGCGATCAAGGTCTTCAGGACAGCGAGGCGCAACTGCAGGCGTTTTTGAAGAATGCGCCGGCGGCGACCTTCATCAAGGACGCGAGCGGACGCTACCTGCACGTCAACGACCAATTCGTCAGCGAATTCGGTTTGCCGCGCCATGTCGTTCTCGGGCGCACCGACGCAGAGATATTTGCCCCGGAACTCGCCCGGGCGCTGCAGCTCCACGATGCACCGGTGCTGATGCAGGGCAAGACCACGGAGTTTCAGCAGCAGCGTCCGTGCAACGACCGCTGCCGCACGAATTTGATCGCCAAATTTCCGATTCACGACCAAGAGGGGAAAATAATCGGCATCGGCGGCACCGTTACCGACATTACCGAGCAACTGCTGGCAACGCAGGCAGTTCATCGGCAAACGATGCGACAGAGCCTGATCGCAGCGTTCGGCCAATTCGCGCTGCAAAACCCGGAGTTTGAGGAATTGATCGTCGAGGCGGATCGAACCATCAAAAAAGGCCTGCAACCGCAATTCAGCCGTTATCTATCCCTGTCTGCGGACGAGAAGATGCTGCAATTCAAGGCGGGCACCGGCTGGGAAGGCAATTGGGCGGAACAAATACACTTCGACGCGGTGGTCGAAACCGAAGATAGGTTCTCGATCGGTGCGCGCGAAGCCATCTTGATCGATGATTTTTCGCACGACGCCCGTTATCGACCGTCGCCCATCATTGCGGAGCACAGGATCCGCAGCGCCGCCGAGGTCTTGGTCTGGGGAGTCAACGGTCCTTACGGCTTGCTCGGGGTCTATTCACGCTCGCCGCGCGCATTCGCGCAAGACAGCGTCGATTTTCTCAAGGGCATCAAGAATACGCTGGCCGCTGCAATTGATCGACGCTGCGCCGAGGATCGCTTGGCCTACCTCGCGCAATTCGATGCCTTGACCGGCCTGCCGAATCGGAACTTGTATCTTGACCGTCTGTGGCAGACGTTGCGCCAGACCGACCGCCACAAACGGCCCGTCGGCGTCATATTCTTCGACGTCGATCATTTCAAATCGGTCAATGACAAGCTCGGGCACAGCGGCGGCGACGAAGTGCTGACGCAAATCGCCCTGCGCCTGAAGAAATGCCTGCGGCCGGCCGACACGGTGGCCCGCTTGAGCGGCGACGAATTTGCACTGGTGCTCGATCATTTGATCGAACCCGAGGACGCGAGCGTCGTGGCCGAGCGCGTGATCGCGGCACTGGCAAAGCCGTTTCACGTGCACGGCCATGAAGTCTATGTCTCCGCGAGCCTTGGGATCAGCATCGCGCCGGGCGACGGTTCGAATCCCGATACGCTGCTCAAAAACGCCGACATGGCCATGTATCGCGCCAAGCAAGCGGGCCGCAACACGTATCGCTTCTTCCTGCCGGAAATGAACGCGCGGGCCGCTGAACGGCTGCAAATCGAAACCGAATTGCGCGGCGCGCTCTCGCGCGCCGAGTTCGTATTGCACTATCAGCCGAAAGCCGACATCAATACCGGGCGCATCAGCGGATTCGAAGCGCTGTTGCGGTGGAATCACCCAAAGCGTGGACTGGTGGCGCCCAACGAATTCATCCCGGTTCTCGAGGACACCGGGCTCATCAACGAAGTGGGCGACTGGGTCATGCGCCAGGCATGCGAACAGATCCGAGCCTGGCAGAACGGCGAACTACGGAATTGTCCGATCGCCGTCAATTTGTCCGCGCGGCAATTCGCGCGCAACAATCTCGACTCCTCGATCGGCAAGCTTTTGCAGGAATTCCAAATCAACCCGAACCTATTGGAATTCGAATTGACCGAATCGGTATTGATGAGCGACTCGCGGGATTCCGTTCAGGTACTCGACAACATGAAGAAGTACGGGGTGCGTCTGTCGGTAGACGATTTCGGAACCGGCTATTCGAGTCTTGCGTACCTCAAGCGTTTTCCGCTCGACGCGCTCAAAATTGACCGCGCCTTCATTTCGCACATCACTACCGATCAAGGCGACGCCACGATCGCCAAGGCCATCATCAACCTCGCCCACAGTTTGCGGCTCAAGGTCGTGGCCGAAGGCGTCGAATCCCAGGCGCAGTTGGACTTTCTGCGCGCCAACGACTGCGACGAAATGCAGGGCTATTTCTTTGCCGCGCCGATGTCGGCCGCCGAGTGCGCGCACGCGGTGAGGGAAGGCTGGCGGCTGCCGATCTGAGGCCCGTCCACGTAGGTTGCGGCCGCGTTTGCGAGACTCTCGCTTCCTGCTCCGGTGCCGAGGCGTCTGCTTTCAGTTCAATCCGATTTCTTGCCCGGCGCAGCTTGGATCCGAGATATCAAATCGTAAGAGAACGCTTCGACAAACTGCTTAGGGTAGCCGTGCGAACTCATCGCCTCGCGTACTCTCGCCGCAAGTCGCGCCTTCTTATAGATGTTTAGGCCCGTGTTTTTCTTGAACTCGTCGGTTTTATGCGAAATACGCTCATTGAGCTTCGCGGCGCGCTCTTCGATATTTTTGATTTTCTTATCGGCGACTGTCGGTAGAGCTCGCTTGACCTCCGCGACTATCCAATCGGCAAATTCATCGACTTCGGTCGTACTAAAAAAGCGTCCAAACATTGCGTGAAAGCCTCGGTATCTGCAGTAACTTTTCCGCGCTCCGACCGAACCCTAGTCTAAAGCATCGGTGCCTCACACAATTGGCGCGATTCGGGTTGTATGAAGGCAAACCGCGGTGCCGGAATTGTGATCCAATCCCTTGCGACTTCAGGATCCAGCAAAGGATGCTGACAGCCCAGAGGAGATCTTCGACCAAGAGCATGGGCGATAGCACAACAGCCACAATTCCGGGCGACCCAAACGACAATATACAGCACCTTCGGGCGATCGCGATATTGTACGTTTTGTGCCAACACTTCAGCTGGCTGCGGCCCGACCTACCGCTGTTTCCTTGGGACGCTTGGAGCGGAGTCGACTTGTTCTTCGCGATTTCGGGGTATGTCATTTCGCTGTCGTTGGCGCGCACGCTCACGATGCCCGCAGACGCCCGCGGGCTCGTCGGAAAGCTCCTCGCCAACAAGAACTCCATTACCGCGTTTCTCTTGAAGCGTTTTTTTCGGGTAGGCCTACCTCTCTTCGCGACACTCGCTCTTGCCGCGCTATTGACACTTACATTCGGAATCACAACTTGGCGGAATTTATTGGTCGAAGCAGCCGCCGCACTGTCGATGACTTACAATTACGTTCTCTACGCAGGTGGCCCATTTCTGTTGGATGTTTTGTGGAGCCTCGCGATTGAGATGCAGTTCTACTTGCTAATACCGATTTTTTTGGTCGCGTTTTTCACGAGGCGCGAGCGATTGTTCGCCTCCGCCGCGATTTTTGCCTTTATTGGGCTGCTCGCCCGCCCCTACTACGTATACTTCTACGCCACGCCGTCTAACAATTGGCTGGCCGTGCGGACTGCGACCCACTGCAGGCTAGACACTTTGGCGGCCGGAGTTTTCGTTTTCGCACTGCTATCGGACCCAGACACAAGGCGCGCAGTGGGCAGTCTGTCGGCTCCCTGCATCCGAATTGTCACTGCGTTTTCCCTCTTCGTACTGCTGTTGATTCCCGGGACCACTTCGACGTATTTCTCACATAACGAAGGATTCAGCATTCTCGCGCTTGCTGCCGGCTGCGCCGTCTTAATGGCGGCCGGAAGCAACGCCTGCATCGCCCCTTTTGCCGCGTCAAGAGCATTTCTGGGCTACATTGGCGAGCGCTCGTTCAGTCTCTACCTCGTGCACAGACTCGTCGCCGCATCGTTTGCCGCGGCTTCCCCAAGCGTGATCGCGCACACTCATGTTTACGGCCAGGTGGGCACGTCAGCGCGCGTACTTCAAACCGTTTGCGTTATTGGTTTGACGTTGATTCTCGCCGAATTGATGTTTCGATTCGCGGAGCGGCCCGGCGTTAGGATTGGTCGAGAATTCGCCGCCAAAAAATTTGGCGGGGAAGCTAGGCACGGCGCGAACTACCTGCAGGTTTCCCCGCCCATTTAGGCCTACGCCGACAGCACTTTCGAGTCATGAGACGTGCATGTACTCGTCGATGCTGGCAGTGCTCGCTCGCGAGACAAAGATTCAATCGATAATGTTTATGCCATTAAGTTCTAAAGAGATATTCCGCTGCCAATCCAGCGTTGTCGCGCCATTGCACGTAGTATTTGTGTACGTGAGCGAGCCTTTTGGCCGACGAGATATTCGCCACGTGCAGATCGCGATAGAAATAGATTCGGTGAATCCCGATTTCCAAATAGTTGACCCACTCAAGTTCGCGATAGCTATGAGCGTCGGCGAAGTGGCATCGAGGACCTCGAAGTTTTGATATGATTGGCCTCGCGGAGAACCACCGCAGCGTTTCGGGCCAGACCGCCTGGCACTTGTCGATTATGCAATTCGTCTGGGACTAGCCACAATTTCTCTCGGGGATAGTCGTGCATAGTGCGAATGCAGGCGAGGAAGTGAGCGCCTATGGGACCGCGCCGGCGGCCTGAGAACGTCTTGATGGCCCTTTTTGGCGAAAAAAAGCAGACTCTGCGGCAGCGCTGCGGGCGTTTCGAGCTGCGCTTCCGCATTATGATTTCGACTTTTGCCGCGCAGCCGGACGAAGGGTGGCGATTGGAGATTCGGCCGATCTGCACCCACCGGGGAGTGAGCGTTTTCGGCACGCCGGAATCAAGTTGGGACTACCGCGCATATCTGAGCCAGTGGTGCGAGTGACCCATGCCGCGCGCCGGTGGTCCTCCGCCATGGCCGTGGACCGTATCGGGACGCTTCGATGACTGATGCATCCAAGGCCGTATTTTTGAGTTACGCCTCGCAGGATGCCGATGCGGCAAAAAAGGTCTGCGCCGCATTGCGTGCAGCCGGCATCGAAGTGTGGTTCGATCAAAGCGAATTGCGAGGTGGGGATATTTGGGATCGGAATATCCGACGCGAAATCCGCGACTGCGCTCTGTTCATCCCGATAATCTCCGAGCACGGCCACACGGTCCGCATCACCGCGCAGCTCATCAATGCGGTCACAGGCTTTCACCTCTGGTCGAAGACCTACGATCGGGACTTAGGCGATGTGCTGCGGTTGCAGTCCGAAATCGCCACGGCCGTCGCCGCGGCGCTCAAGGTCACTCTCCTCGGCGATGTTTCCGCGAAAATCGAACTCGGGGGCACGCGTAATCCTGCCGCCTTCGATGCGTACTTGCGTGGGCTGAAATTGACCCGCACAACCACCACGAAAGAGGAATGCCGCACGCCAATCGATGCCTTTACGGAGGCGATACGATCCGACCCTGATTACGCTTTGGCATACGCCAGCCGCTCCTGGTTCGTCTGGGAATGCGCGATTCACTATAGCGGCGACTGGATTCAGCCGGGGATCGAGGTTGGGGTGCGCACCGATGCGCAGCGTGCCATCGCGTTGGCGCCCACGCTCGCCGAAGGACACGTCGCCCTGAGCTCACTGGAATCGGGTCGTCTGGAATTTGCCGCAGCTGATGCCGCCTGCGCGCAGGCGCTTGCCGTGGGCCCGAACAACGACCGGGCGCTGTACGAGTGCGGCCGGCTGGCGGCTTGGCTGGGTCACGAGAATGCGAGCATCCCCGCCGCACGGCGCGGCGTGGCACTTGACCCCTTGAATCCGCGCAGTCATCGTGCGCTCGGCGATACGCTGCGTGCCGCACATCGTTACCCGGAGGCAATAACGGCCTATCAGGAGTCGATCGCGATGGATCCCGAGCACTCGGCGGAAGCCTACGCGCGCCGCGGCCTATCGTATTTCCTGGCCGGCGATCTCATGCAAGCGCAGTCTGCGTGCGAGGCGAGGCCGGACTATTACGAGAGCTGGGTGTGCCAAGCCATCGTCTATCACCGCCTCGGCCATCATGACGCGGCCGCGGCAGCGCTGGCGCGGCTCGTTCATCTTGGCGGGGACGCGAGCGCCTATCAGGATGTTGAGATTCACGCGCAATGGGGCGAGCGTGCGGCCGCACTTGAATGGCTCGAGAAGGCGCGGCGGCTGGGCGATCCCGGTCTGATTTATTTGAAGACCGATGCCCTCATGGATCCTCTGCGCAACGAGCCGCGCTTCCAAGCGGTCATGCGGGAATTGAAGTTTCCGGACTGAACCCGGATCGAAAAAAATGGCACGATGTGAGGGAGGTGTCCCTCGATTTTGGCGATGGTGCGCCCGGAGAGATTCGAACTCCCGGCCTCCTGGTTCGTAGCCAGGCGCTCTATCCAACTGAGCTACGGGCGCTAAGGGGCGCGAATATTACCACATCAATCGGCAGGGGCTATCTGGCCGCCTAGCGAGCAAACACGGATTTTATTGGCGGAGAGGGAGGGATTCGAACCCTCGATGGGCTTTTGACCCATACGCCCTTAGCAGGGGCGCGCCTTCGACCACTCGGCCACCTCTCCGGTAGGACTTAAGCCCATTCGCGGAGCGCCGGATGATACCCGTCCGAAGCAGTCTAGGTAAAGCTAAAGGCCGTTATATGCCTCAGGCATCAATCGACGATTTTGGCGACCGGGGTGCCGGTTCGAGAATCTTGGTCTTCTTCACGCTTGATGCGCTCGTAGATCTCTTCCCGATGCACAGCCACATCCTTGGGTGCATTGACTCCGATGCGAACTTGATTGCCCTTCACACCTAGTACGGTAACTGTGACTTCGTTTCCGATCATCACGGTCTCGCCGACACGCCTTGTCAATATCAACATAAATCTGACTCCTAGTTCTCGACGTTGCAGCGAAGATGCTGAACTGCTGCTCGAGAGACGCCGCATCGCCAACGGGCGGTCATTCGCGGCTTTGAACCCACTATTTCCAAGAATACAAGAATCCTATCGGCAATTGTTGCTTCTTCCCTCAGAATTGATCAGAAATAAACAACCCGTTCAATTAGACAGGCGGCTGCGAATGAGAGATTCCACTCCGGCCAGCGCCTGGCTCAGGTTTTCGGGCTGAGTACCGCCCGCCTGGGCAAAATCTGCACGTCCACCGCCTCTGCCGCCCACCTGCGCAGCGACCGCACCAGCAATGTCTCCTGCCTTCATGCGGCCCATCAAATCCGCCGAAACTCCGGCAACCAGCACGACCTTTCCGTCCTGCACCGTAGCTAACACGACCACCGAAGATCCAAGCTTTGATTTTAGCTGATCGACGGCATCGCGCAGCGACTTGGCATCGGCGCCGTCGATCTGAGCTGCCAAAACTTGCACGCCGTCGACATTCTTGGCTTGAGATGTTAAATCGCCGCCCTGTCCTGTGGCGAGTTTGGACTTGAGTTGCTGGACCTCCTTTTCCAACTTGCGCGAGCGTTCAACAAGCTCGCGAACCTTTTCATCAACATCGTCGCGGCTGCCCCGCAGCATCCCGGCGACGTCGCGCAGCACCTGCTCGGTGTGCACGACCCATTCATAGGCAGTTTTGCCGGTGATCGCTTCGACTCGCCGCACTCCAGCCGCGACGCCCGATTCGCTCAGTATCTTGAACAAGCCGATGTCGCCTGCCCGTTGGACGTGAGTTCCGCCGCAGAGTTCCATCGAGAAATCGCCGATCGAGAGCACGCGCACATCGCTCTCATATTTCTCGCCGAACAGCGACATGGCGCCCGCCGCCACCGCTTCGTCCAGCGCCATGACCCGAGTTTCGACCGGCGCATTGTTGCGTATGGTCGAATTCACGAGCTCCTCGACTCGGTGCAATTCCTCGGGGCTCATGGGCTGCGTGTGAGAGAAATCGAAGCGCAGACGCTGCTCGGCGACCAGCGACCCCTTCTGCTCGACGTGGGTGCCTAGAATCCTCCGCAAAGCCGCATGCAGCAAATGCGTGGCCGAATGATTGAGGGCTATGGCAGTTCGGCGTTCGCCGTTGACTTGGGCTTCGACGGCATCGCCGACCCGCAAAACACCCGCATCAAGCACTCCCACGTGCGCAAACGATGCGCCGATCTTTTGCGTATCGCGCACCGTGAAACGCGTTCGGGTACCGTCCCGGCCCGGACCGAGCAACGCGCCCGCATCGCCGATCTGGCCGCCGCTTTCCGCATAAAAAGGCGTGTGGTCCAAAACCACCTGGCCTTCCTGACCAGGCTGCAACGCATCGACTACAGCGCCGTCGAAAATCAGCGAGGTCACCACGCCGTGGTCAGCGAGCCGGTCGTATCCCAAAAAATCCGTCTTCCCGGACAGCTTGACCGAGTCCCGGAGGTCCGTCCCAAATTTGCTCGCGGCCCGAGCCCGGCCGCGCTGCGCTTCCATCGCGGCATCAAACCCGGCCTGATCGATGCTGAGCCCGCGCTCGCGCGCCACATCGGCGGTGAGGTCAAGCGGAAAGCCATACGTGTCATACAGCCGAAACACGGTCTCGCCCGGAATGACGTTGGATTGAAGTTTTGCGGCCTCCGCGTCGAGCAGCGCCATGCCGGTGGTCAGCGTCTCGGCGAATCGGCTCTCCTCCTGCGCCAGAACTTGGGTTGCGCGCGCCTCTCCGCTGATAAGTTCGCCGTAGTAAGACCCCATTTCCCGCGCCAAACACGCCACCAGTTTGTGGAAGAAGGGTCGCGTCTGGCCGAGCTTGTAGCCGTGGCGAATCGCGCGTCGGATGATGCGCCGCAAAACGTAGCCGCGGCCCTCGTTGGACGGCACCACGCCATCGACGATCAAGAACGTGCAGGCGCGGATGTGGTCGGCGATGACACGCAAGCTCGACGATTCAAGATCGTGAGTTCCGGTGAGTTCCGCGGCCGAGCGGATCAGCGATTTGAATAAGTCGATGTCGTAGTTACTGTGCACGCCCTGCATGACTGCCGCGACGCGCTCCAATCCCATCCCGGTGTCGACCGATGGCTTCGGCAGCGGCACCAACACTCCATCCGACGAACGGTCGTACTGCATGAACACGAGGTTCCAGATTTCCACGAAGCGGTCGCCGTCTTCGTCCGGCGAGCCGGGCGGACCCCCGGGGATTTCCGCGCCGTGATCGTAGAAAATCTCCGTGCACGGGCCGCACGGTCCGGTTTCGCCCATGGACCAGAAATTCGACTGCTCGCCCATGCGCGTACAGCGCGTCGGATCGATGCCCATCTCCTCGGTCCAGATCCGCGCCGCTTCGTCGTCCTCTTTGAATACCGTCACCCAAAGCCGGTCTTTAGGAATGCCGAGGGTGCCGGTAACGAAGTTCCAAGCAAAATGGATGGCCTCGCGCTTGAAGTAGGCGCCGAAACTGAAGTTACCCAACATCTCAAAAAACGTATGATGCCGGGCCGTGTAGCCGACGTTTTCCAAATCGTTGTGTTTCCCGCCGGCGCGCACGCAGCGCTGGGCAGTGGCGGCCCGAGAATAGTCGCGCACCTCTTTGCCGAGAAACAAATCCTTGAACTGAACCATGCCGGCATTGGTAAACAACAAGGTAGGGTCGTTTCCGGGCACGAGCGAGCTCGACGGCAGCACCGTATGTCCGTTCTTGCGAAAGAATTCCAGGAAGCTTCCCCGGATCTCGGAACTCGTCATGGATTTCAATCTGGCGTCGCGTTTCATATTTCTTCTGTGGCAGAATCTAGGTCAATATCAAATCCTAAGGCCGTTCGTATCTGCGCGCTCGTGAATCCTCGGTAACCCAAGAATCGCGATTGGCGCTGCTTGTCCGCATCGCTATTTGGCATCGCCGCGCCAAATTTCTTCTGTTGGACCTTTCGCAGTTGCGCAATCCAGTCGGGAAAGGCATCGAGGCATTCCTCGACCAGTCTCGGTTCCAAACCGTGGCGCCGCAGCTCCGCACGCACCCGCAGCGGCCCTTGACCCCGTTGGGCGTGGTAGGCGACGAAATTCTCGGTGTAGCGCCGGTCGTCGAGCAATTTCTCGGCGCACAGCGCGTCGAGCAGCGGCGCAACCACTGACTTATCGTAACCTTTCTCGAGCAGCTTACGGCGCAAATCCGCGGCGGCTAGGTCGCGGCGGGCGAGCGCATCGAGCGCCGCAACCCGGGCGGCGCGCGAATCGAGGGGGTCGAGCTCTTGGCGAGCCAGGGCGTTACGCCTCTTTGAGGTCCCCGCCCCGGTTCATTGTCGCCTTTTCCGGGATCATTTTGCCACGAATCTGCGTTTCGATGTCCTTGGCGATCTCGGCATGCTGCTGTAGGAAGGTTCGCGCGTTGTCCTTGCCCTGGCCGATCCGCTCTCCCTTGTAGCTGTACCAAGACCCGGATTTTTCTATCAAATTATGCAACACGCCGAGCTCGATGAGCTCCCCTTCCTTGGAAATGCCGGTGCCGTACATGATCTCGAACTCGGTTTCGCGGAACGGCGGCGCCACCTTATTCTTGACCACCTTGACCCGGGTCATCGAACCGACCACTTCCTCGCCGTTCTTGATCGCGCCGATGCGTCGAATGTCCATGCGCACCGACGAATAGAATTTCAGCGCGTTGCCGCCGGTGGTGGTCTCGGGATTACCGAACATCACGCCGATTTTCATACGGATCTGGTTGATGAAGATCACGATGGTGTTCGACCGTTTGATGTTGCCGGTCAATTTGCGCAGCGCCTGCGACATCAGCCGCGCCTGCAAACCCATGTGCTGATCGCCCATCTCTCCTTCGATCTCGGCCTTCGGCGTCAGGGCCGCGACCGAGTCCACCACGACCACGTCGACTGCCCCGGAACGCACCAGCATGTCGGTGATCTCCAGAGCCTGTTCGCCGGTGTCGGGTTGCGAGACCAGCAGGTCGTTGACTTTGACACCGAGTTTTTCCGCGTAAACCGGATCGAGCGCATGCTCGGCATCGACGAACGCCGCCGTGCCGCCATGACTCTGCGCCGAGGCGATGATCGCCAGCGTCAGCGTGGTCTTACCGGAGGACTCCGGTCCGAAGATTTCAATGACGCGGCCACGCGGAATGCCGCCGACTCCGAGCGCGATATCAAGTCCCAAAGAACCCGTGGGAATCGAATCAACTTCATAGGTAGCGCCGGCATCGCCCAGGCGCATCACCGAGCCCTTGCCAAATTGCTTCTCTATCTGGCTTAACGCGGCCGCGAGAGCCTTCTTTCGATTCTCTTCCATAGGGAGTCCTCAACAAAGTGTGGTGCCATTATTTCATATTCGGCGCCTCGCGCTCATCTCATATGCATAGAAATTACAGAGATTGCCAAGACTTCTGGCGCTTATCCAGTAGTGGCCAGGTATCGACTACTGTATAGACCGAGTGAGTGCGGCTCGTATCGGAGCGTATGAGACTGAAGGAGCTTGCATTCCAGTTGAAGGGTGACATTGCTTGCAGCACAGGGGCTTGCGCGACCTTCCTCGCCAACGTGACATGCAAGCGCAGTGTGGGGTCGGCAAGCTTCGATCTGCCGAGACCGTTTGCCAATTCGCTGAGCGCGTCCGGAGTTCGCTGCGCAACCGCAACCACCGCCTGCGCACTTTCCCAATATTCGTACGCGTCGAATCGGATCTCACTCGCCGCCACCCGCTGGCGGGTTCCGAGTTGCCGCAGCGCCGCGAGTTCGGCGCTTGCAACCTCTCCAATAAAAACCAATGTGACGTGATAGTTCTGCCAAGGCACGGTCCGCATCGTCGCTGCCAATGGAAGTGCCGCGGCGACGTCCGCGATGCGCCCGCGTAGCGCGGCGTCGGGCCACAATGCGAAAAAAAGCCGCATGAGTTTCTTACGCTAGATGCCGATCAGCCCTTGAAGAGCCGCCCGCACCGTCTTGCGGCGGACGGCTTCGCGGTCGCCGCGGAAACGCTTGAGTTGCACGGCAACACGAATTGACCGTCCGCGACGTTCTGCCCAAGCAAGCCATACCGTTCCGACGGGCTTGCCAGGCATCGCTCCACCGGGACCTGCGATACCGGTCACGGCGAGGGCCACGTGCGCTCCCGAGTGCCGCAATGCGCCGACCGCCATGGCGCGCGCCACCGCTTCGCTCACGGCGCCGTGCCGCCGCAGCACGGCGGCCGGCACCGCAAGGCGCACGGTTTTTGATTCATTGCTGTAGGTGACGAAGCCCTGGTCGAACCATTGGGAACTGCCGGCGATATCGGTCAGCGCTTTGGCGATCCAACCGCCGGTGCAGGACTCGGCCGTCGCTACGCTGCGCCGGCTGTCGAGCAAGCGCCGCCCGGCGCGAGCCGCGAGTTGGGCAAGATCAAGATCGGTGTAGGGCATCCAGCGACGATATTACGCTGCCGGATGTCCGTCAGGGCGAGATTGCCCCTTCCACCGCACCGGAAGTGCAGTTGCTCGTCGGCCGCGCGATGCCGCGTTGGTCGGTGGACGGACAGTTCTGCCCAATGCCCACCGCAGGACTGCCGGGAATGGGCGCCGCGGTCTGCGTGGGACCGCCGTTACTCTGCAGCGTGCCGAGTTCGGGATTGCTGAATGCGGTTGTCGGCGTGCACAGGGTGTCCACGGTCGCGCACACGGTGTGGGTCTTCGGCCATTGCAGATCGTGTGCGCCGCTGCTGCTCCCAGCCAAGCACTGCATGGGAGAATTGCAATCGCTATCGGTATTTTCGGCAAACAGCGTGTTGTTAATGGTGAGCGTCGTGCCGCCGCCGATGGCTGCCGCGAAATAACCCGACCCGCCCGTAGACTGATTACCCACGAAGGTTACGTTCTGCAGGGTTCCGCCGTTGCCGTATAGGACGATCGCTCCGCCGAGACCCTTCTGAGCGATATTGTTCGCAAAAGTGTCATTGGTGAAGTTCAGGGTCGAATCGTCGGAGGCGATCGCACCGCCGGCAACCGAAGCGGTGTTGCCGGACAGGGTCGACGCCGTGATCACCAAATTAGAATTGTGGAAATACAATGCTCCGCCGTTCGGTGCGGTGTTGCCGACGAAAGAACTGCGGTCGATGGTGGTCGTCTGAATGGCAACGTCCGGCGTGCGGAATATCGCGCCGCCGAGCGCCCCGGAGCCCGCCGTGTTGGAGGTGAAGGTCGAGCCGCAGACGTTGACGGCATAGTTCTCGCCGCCGTCGATCAGAACCGCGCCGCCGTCGCCGCCGTTACCAACCTCGCCGCCGTTCACCGAGCACGAGCTGCTGACCGTATTGGCGCCGCTGCCGGTGGCCGCATTCGAGGTGAATTGACTGTTGTAGATGCTGAGGTCGCCGAACAAGGCGCCGATGGCGCCGCCGTTCGCTGCGCGATTGGAGATAAACGTACTGCCGACGATGGTCGTGCCAAGCGATCCCAGCGAATAGATCGCGCCGCCGCCGATGTCAGGGCCGGTGGCGGCGCCCACGTTGTTCTTAAAGATGGTATTCCAGACGTGCAGTATGCCGTCCTTGAAATAAATCGCGGCGCCGCCGCCGTCGTTTTCGGTGCCCTGCGAGCAGGGAGCCGGAGCGCTCGGAATCGGCGTTCCGCTCGACGCGCCGTTCTGCAGCGTGATGTTCTGGATGGTCACCTGGGTCTTGGTGACTTGGAAATTCGAGGCGTAGTAATAGAGCAGTCGCGTCGCTCCCTTGCCATCGAGCGTGATCATGTTCTGGCCGTCGAGCGTCGTATTGACGTCGGTACGCAGCGTCTTCTGCGAGGTGAGCGTGATGGTGGCCGGTCCGCCGCAGCTAAAGCGGATCACGCCGCCTTTGGCCAAGGCGGAAGCGAGAGCGCTTTCGGTGCAACTTGCCGCAGTGCCGGTACCTACCGTAACCGTCGTGGCACTGGTGTCCTCACCGAACGGCGCCGTACACACCGCCGGCGGGCCCGAGGTTCCCACAGTGCTGGTCGGCGTGCCGGTGACTTGACTCGAGTTGGCGCTTTCGCCGACCGAATTGACCGCGGAGACCACGTAATAAAACGTGGAACCGTTCATGAGACCCGTATCGACATACGACACGGAGGCCGGCATGGCCACTACCGTGTACGGCCCGCCCGAGACGGTCGCTCGCTTCACGTGATAACTGGTCGCTCCGGAACTTGCGGTCCAGGACAGACTCACTTGCGCATTGCCGTCGGTCGCCGTCAACCCCGAGGGGGCCGCAGGCGCCGTTACTGCGGCGCTCGGTGTCGCGGTCGCATCCGCCGAGGGTGCGCTGCTGCCCGCTGTGTTCACCGCGAGCACTTCGAAATAATACGCCGTGCCGTTGGTGAGTCCTGTCGCGGTGTACGAAGTCGATACAGAAGTCCCGATCTGGGTGTACGGTCCGGCGGCGGCCGCGGCACGCGTCACGATGTAGCTGCTGGCGCCGGTGCTGGCGGTCCACGCGAGAGTGACTTCCGCATTGCCGCTCTTGGCGGTAAGTCCTGCGGGTGCGGCGGGTTTCGTGACGGGTGCAGCGGGTGTCGCGCTCGCAACCGCCGAAGCCGCGCTTTGTCCGGCGCTGTTCACCGCGAGGACGACATAGAAATAAGCCGTGCCGTTGGTCAGGCCGGTATTGGTATACGAGGTCGTGGTCGACGTGGCCACTTGCGTGAACGGACCGCCGCTTGAGGCGCCGCGCTTGACGATGTAGCTGGTGGCTCCGGCGCTTGCCGTCCACGCGAGAGCGACTTGCGCATTACCGCTCTTGGCAGCGAGTCCGGTGGGTGCCGCAGGTGCCGTGACGGTTGCGGTGGGCGTCGCGGTCGCGACTGCTGATGCCGCGCTTTGTCCGACGCTGTTCGCCGCAACGACAACATAAAAATAAGCCGTGCCGTTGGTAAGACCGGTATTGATGTACGAGGTGGTGGTCGACGTGCCGACCTGGGTGAACGGACCGCCGCTGGCGGCGCCGCGCTTGACGATGTAGCTGGTCGCCCCCGCTGTGGCAGCCCACGCGAGAGCGACTTGCGCATTGCCACCCTGGGCGTTGAGTCCTGCGGGTGCAGCCGGCGCCGTGACTGCAGCCATCGGTGTCGCGGTGGCGTCGGCCGATGCCGCACTTTGTCCGGCGCTGTTCACTGCGATGACGATGTAAGAATACGCGGTGCCGTTAGTCAACCCGGTATCGGCATATGACGTGGCTGTCGGCGCGCCGATCTGCGTGAACGAAGTGCCGCCGCCGGTGCTGCGCTTGACGATGTAGCTGGTGGCGCCGGTGCTCGCGCTCCAGGTAAGAGCGACTTGCGCGCTGCTCGCGATCGCCTGCAAGCCGGTCGGCGCGGGCGGCGCCGTCGCCACGGCGGTCGTGGTGGTAGTCGTTGTAGTTGTAGTCGAACCCGACGCCGTGTCTACGCCGACACTGCCGCCGCCGCAAGCGGCCAGCGTCATAACAAAAAGCAAGCCGAAAGCAGTGCAGATGTTTCGCATGGCGCGCACTGTCGCATAACCCGCGCCGCGATTCGAAGTGTCGCGAATTACTAACAAGCCGATCAATGCGTTGGCGCAGTGATTATGTCTGATCGCAGATGCAGCTGCGCCGCAGCCCTTCAGAGCCGAGTATGCTCGGGCGCAACCCCCGCGAGATATCGCGCGTGGATCTGCTCGTAAGCGGCCTCGAGATTCTTAGTAAAGAGAGCCGTATCGAACAAAGGTGTAGACAATCGGTTGCGCGCGAGTTTTTGCCGTATCTCTGCCAACAGAGTTGGAGTAGTGGCGAGTTTTACGGCCAGTTCCTCGTACTCTCCCGCGGTGGCCGTAATGAGCTCGGTCAAATCAAGGGCTCGCAGCAGACTCGCGCCCACCCGAGCCGCGAATGCTTGACCCGAGCGCGTCAGCACCGGCAATCCGACCCACAACGCGTCGCTTGCGGTTGTGCCGGCGTTGTATGGCAACGTATCCAAAAAAAGATCCATCGTGCGCAGGCGCGCGAGATACTCTGCGAACGCGAGTTTTTTGCCGAATACGATGCGCTGCGGATCGATTCCATGACTGTCAGCCGACTGCGACAAGTTTCGCTCCGCAACTTGATTGCCGGCATAAAGAAATAAAACGCTGCCCGGCACTCGTTTCAAGATCCGCATCCACGACTCGAACGTGGCAGGCATGATCTTGTAATTGGCGTTGAAGCAGGCAAAGACAAAACCGGCCGCGGGCAGACCGAGTTCGTGACGCGTAAAATTTCGCTCGGCGATCCGGCGCTGCGAGTCGTTCACTTGATAGCTCGGCAGATAGAGTATCTTCTCCGCATAATTTTCCTGCTGACCGGTCGGAATAACAGTTTCATCCGCTACCAGATAGTCGATATAGGGCGCGCCCATGGTGCCGAGATATCCGAGGTAGCTGATCTGGATCGGGGCGGCTCGAAGCGAGAAGATCCTGGTGCGGGTGTGTTCGGTATAGCCGCCGAGATCGACTGCGATGTCGATGCCGAGTTTGCGGGCTAACGAGGCTACTTCGAAATCCGACTGATCGCTCACGTCGAGAAAGCGATCGAAGGCCCGCTCCAGGCGCATTCGCACGGAGTCTTTCGCTCCCTCGCCAAATGCAAACGCCGTAATCTCGAACCGCGAGCGGTCATGGGTCTCGAATAATTCAGCGCTCAACAATGAAACCGGGTGATTGCGAAAGTCAGGCGAGAAATATCCGACACGAATCCTGTCCGCACGCTGCCGCGGCGGGATCACGCCGAGTGCGTCATCGGCCGGGAATTGCTGTTGCGCCCAGAGTTGCGCCGCGATGCGGTGCAGCGGCGCCGAATCGACGAGCGCCAACATCGGAAATGGCGTGGTTATTGAATTTCCGGCCTGCAATCCCGCTATGAGCTTTGCCGAATCCTCCGCCAGACCGCGCCAATCGCAAATCTGCATCTGCGCATGTCGTCGCACGCCGAGAAGGTATTTTTGGTCGGGATTGAGGGCAAGTACTCGGCTAAAACTCGAAACAGCGTCCTCGATCCGCCCGAGATTGAGCAGCGCAATCGCGCGACCCTGATGTGCGCCAAGATTCTCGGGCTCGAGCTGTATCGCCCGCTCGTAGCTTGCGACCGCAGCTTGGGCTCGTCCCACTTCGAGCAGGACATGTCCGCGATTCACATGCGTTTCGGCGCAGTCGGCATTCAACGCAATGGCTGACTCGTAACTGGAAATCGCCTCGTGCAGCCGCCTAAGATCGCGCAGCACGAGGCCTCGCCGATTGAACAGCGCGTCATCGGCAGGGCTCAATTCGATTGCCTTGTCGAGACCAGTCAATGCGGCGTCATAACGCCGCATCTGCCGGAGCACATCGGCGCGATTGACATGGGCCTCGACGTAGTCCGGTTGCATTGCAATGGCGCGGTCATAACTGGCAAGCGCATCCTCGAGCCGGCCTAACCCGACCAGTGCGTGGCCGCGGCTCGCGTACGCAACGAACGGCAGCAAATTGCCGGGAGTGAATTTTATTGCCTCATCGTAGCTCGCCACCGCCTCGGCATAGCGCCGCAGTTGGTGCGCTACATGTCCGCGATAAAAGTGGGCCTCGGCGTAGTCATTTTTGAGCGCTATAGCGCGATCGAAAGCCGCCAGCGATTCATTGAGCCGCTGCAGTTTTCTCAGTACGGAACCGCGATTGCAATGCGCGAGAAAATCGTCCGGTTCGATAGCCAACGCGCACTCATAGCTCGCGAGTGCGTCATCCCAGCGATTGAGGCGTTCCAGCACGGTGCCTCGATTGCAAAAGGCGTAGGCGTAGCGCTGATCATGCTTGATGGCGCGATCATAGTCGGCGAGCGCCGCCTCCAGTCTTCCAAGCCCGTTCAGCGCGTTGGCGCGTTTGTAATACGCTTCGGCATAGTCGGGTTTGCGGGCGAGCACGGCACCGTACCATTGAATCGCGTTTTCCAACTCGCCACGTTGTAAAGCAATCGCGGCAATCGCGATCAAGGACTCCCAATGGCCAGGATCGGTCGCGAGGATCGAACGATAAACCGCGGCGGCCTCCGCCAACTGCCCTGCGCCCTGCAGCGACTGCGCGTTGCGCAGCAACTGCGCCACCTGCAATGACGCCTCAGATTCAAACTCCATCACTTGATTCTATCAGCCGGGCCGACGGGATTCGCCCCTGAGGAACTTTGGTGATCTCGAGCAAACGGACTAGGTGGCGACGGCGCTCACTCGGCTCAGCGCTTGCGAGAATGCTTTCTCGGCCGCTTCGGGGCCGAAGGCCACGCCTTCGACGGCAATGACCTCGACATCGGTCATGCCGATGAAGCCCAGCACGGCGCGCAAATACGTATCTTGGAAATTATGCGATTGCATCGGACCTTGCGAATACACGCCGCCACGCGCCACCACCAAGTACACTTTCTTGCCTTTGATCAGGCCTTCGGGCCCCTTCTCGCCGTAGCGAAACGAAACGCCGGGGCGCACGATGTAATCGATGTAGGCCTTGAGCGTCGATGGAATTCCGAAATTGATCATGGCCGCGGAAATGATGATGACGTCCGAAGCGAACAGCTCCTGCAACAATCCATCTGACAACGTCAACGCCGAACGCTGGCTCGGGGTCAGTTTCTCCGCAGGCGTATTGCGCGCGGTAGCGAAGGTATCGTCAATGTGCGGCAGATGATCGGCTCTGAGGTCGCGGACAATCAGTCTGGATGCGGGATCTTGCTGCTGCAGCTTTTCGGCAAGATGCTGCGCCGCGCGCGTCGAATAGGAATTGGAGCGCGGGCTGGAGGTGATCAACAAGATCTGGCTCATGGCGGATTTCCTTTAGTAATCTGGTACTCATTTGTGCCTAAGGCTATAATGCATACCTTGCAAGGGCTTCGCAAGAAGGCACCTGGATGACACTGAGTTACTCGGGTGTGCCTGCTTCGCGGTACGGAGAAATCATGAAGTTGCGCGGCAAGAGCCTTGAATTTTCGCATTCGGACGCCTGTCCGTTCGTGCGTGATGTGCTCACGCGAATCGGTGACAAGTGGAGTGTGTTGGTGATCGTATTGCTGGGCGATGATACCCGCCGATTCAACGAGCTGCGGCGTCTGATCCAGGGCATCTCGCAGCGCATGCTGACACTCACGCTGCGCGGACTTGAACGCGATGGCCTGGTCACCCGCGCGGTGTATCCGACGGTGCCGCCACGCGTTGAATATGCGCTGACGCCGCTCGGAAAAACACTGTTAAAAACCGTGGCGGAGCTCGCGCAATGGTCGGTCGACAATAGGCAGGATGTCGAACGGGCGCGAAACGCATTTGACCAGCGCGAGGCCACCGGGATCGCACCCCTGAGACAACGCGCCTAAGGCTCGCGATACCTGCGCAGCACGCGACTTCTTCACCGATCTGTCCTTAAGAAATTGTCACGCTCTTGAGCACTCCAAACGACATGTCCCAGCACACCCCGATGATGCAGCAGTACCTGCACTTGCAAGAAAAACCAGTTGCCGGCGCCAACGGTTACGTCGGATCGCGAAGTGCCGTTGGGCGGTGATTTGCAGGTGGACTATGTCACATAGGGCACGATCCGAGGGGGACGGAATTCCTATCGTGCTACCGGTGACGCAGACCAAACGCTGCCTCACGGTGCAGACTACTTCGTAATGCGTCGTGCACTCATAGCTTTGGTCTTGGCACCTCTGCTCGTCAGCGGAATCTTCGGGATATTCGCGTTGATCGCGCTGCCGATGATGTTGCTCATGTCGTTCGCGCTCGGACTGCCGGCGCTACTCCTGTTAAAACGTTTCAAGTGCCTAACCTGGTGGGTTGCTCTGTTAGTCGGGGCCTGCTGTGCACTGGGTTTCATCATGTTGAACACGCTGGCTCCTCTGACGTACGGAGTAGCGCCCAATATCGATCGCGTGATCGACTCCAATAACATCACATTTCTTGGGCTCGGAATGCTCGCCGCGTTTGTCTTTTGGTGGATCGGCATTTTCAGGAATGCTGCGTTCCCCTTTGTACCCCGGAGATTTCCTCTCGGCGCACTTCTCGTTGTTCCACTGGCCCTGGTCTGCATCAACCTCAACCATTCTCTCCGGCAAACATTTTCGCAAGGCCGTGTGACCGCCATAGACGTGGCGCCCACCTCAAACCCGATGGTGGGGCAAGCGACAGTCCACCTTACCCATGGACCAGTAATACAAGCGGACCTCAGCAACACCTGGCCCGCGGAAATGATCGAGGGGCGCTGTGTGCACGTCGAATACCGATGGTCTACCTTGCGCTTTCGGCGCGTATATGACGTCGATGGTCCGTTCGGCGGTGGTGTGGACGATTGCTAATGGCGTCAATACTTGGCACAGCTCTTCCGCGACAGCGCACCGGCCAGGTGTATCTTTTCATCGCCACCGGAGTGGCTTTAGTTTCGTCTATTGGAGCGTTTCGCGGAAGATACGGCTGGGATGTCACCGAATGGGCACTCGGTATCGCCGCTTTCCTCTATGTTCTGCCCTGGCTGACTCCGCGCCGCCGAGAGAA
>Ga0302320_10009645_pt1 | contig 20707 bp, 19 predicted proteins | sample Bog_T0_3_FD_202130 | JGI IMG/M metagenome (GOLD analysis project Ga0302320, IMG submission 202130) | Peat permafrost microbial communities from Stordalen Mire near Abisko, Sweden - Bog_T0_3 | ecosystem: Environmental > Terrestrial > Soil > Wetlands > Peat | place: Sweden: Abisko, Stordalen Mire...
CGACGCTATCAGGAAGGGTCACGAGCGGATTCACTTCGACTTTCACCAGTGAACATGCTTTCCCGGATGCCAGGTCGTTTCCAGCTTACGCCCGCCCGGTGGGGGCCGCGACTTGCGACTTGGCAGCCCCACGACTGCCCGTCAAGAACCGCTTTAATCGCTGCATCTGCTCGCGCCGGCGAAACGCGACCAATTCTGCGGATACCGGCCTCGGTTCGCGGCGAATCATCGCCCAGAAGTATCCGCATCCAACCATCAGGCCGCCGAGAATCCAGGGCGGACTGGTCATCTGGTAAAACGTTCGAAAAACCTCCCAGAGCGGATGGCCGCCGAGAGCGTAGTCCTGCATTCCGAATCTGAATCTCGCCATCACGCGGCCGCGCTGGGCGGTGCCCATGGCGCGGTGGTGGGTGCAGGTTTTCTCGGGAAACGTTCTTGTTTTCCAGCCCTTCATCCGGGCGGTGATCACCGCAATGTGATCGATCCCGCCGCCTTTCACCGGCACATAGCCGCCAATTTCCTCGAAACACTCGCGGCGGAAGACCTGGCATGCGCCCGACACATGCTCGATACTCACGAAGCGGTAATCGTAAGTTCTGTGCTGCGAATCCTGGAAGGGGGTTCCCACCAATCCCAGTTGCCGGTCCCCGGCCAACTTGCCCAGCAGGAACTCGAAGTAGCCCTCGTCAAACGAAATATCGCCGTCCAGACTGACGATCGCTTGGTAAGGCACATCCTGCACCCGGGCATAACCGGCGTTAAACGCCTGGACTTTGCCGGCGAAGTGCCGTTCCTTCCGCTCGGACATGCGAAGCAACTCAATCCAGGGATACTCGGCCGCATACCGGTTTACGATCTCGTCGGTCCCGTCTGTCGAGCCGTCGCTGACGATGACCCATTTCGCAGGCGGAACCGTCTGCGCCACTACGGATTGCAGCGTCCGCTCGATGAAGGCCGCCTCGTTGCGCGCAGGTGTGATGAGAACGTAAGACGGTAGCTTCATCATGCGCTGACCGTCACGCTGGAACCAGCTATTGCCGACTGTTGCGGGGACTTCCCCTGGATGTTGATGGCTTCTCCCGACTCGTTCAGCAGGGACGACAGGGCCAGCAACATCCACGCCTGCGACCAGCGCATATAGGAAGTGCGAATGGTGCACAGACGAAGCTTACGGTAGTAGAAAAAACCGCGCTCATCCCACATATGGTTCATCGCCCAATCGAACACGGAGTGTGCGAGTTCCACATTGCCCGGATCAAGATCCCGGAATTCAAGCAGTGTAAGGATGCTCTGCGCAACACAGTGAATATCCAACGGGTAAACGCGGTCGTGGAAATACTTGGGCGCCGAGTCCTGGCGGAAAAAATGCGTCCGGTAGAACTCGAAGCCCCGGCGCACGCTGGGTTCGAACTCTTCGGTTTCGAGGGACCGCCCCATCGAACGCAAGGCTCCGAGGTTATACCCAGTGTGAAAATTATCAATCCAGCGCTGTGAGGAATGCTCGCCGTATAACCACGACCCATCCGGCCGCTGCTTTTCGACCGCCTGGCGCGCCGCTCGCAACGCGGGCTCCAGGAATTTCTTCTCGCCGGTTTCCCGGTACAAGCGGCAAAACAAAGCCGCGGCCAGCAGGTTGGCGTTGTGGGTTTCGCCCCGCAGTCCGGGCATGGGATAACTGAAACCGACCTTCGCGCCATCGGTCCAGTACAAGTCCTGCAATATGTATTCCGCCGCGCCCACCGCCATCGACAAGCAACGCTCGGCGTCCTTTTGGTCAACCGCAGGTTGCTCATGCGCTCGGAAAAGCGCTTCGCCAACGAAGGTGGTACACACTAGATTCGGCGCGCCGGACGGCACCAGAATGCTGCGTCCCTGCCAAGGGAAGCTATATCCCCAGGCCCAATGGGCAGTTCCCGGCGAGCGCAGCGCAGTCAGGCGATCGATCATATAGCGGATAAGATCTTCGCGATCCGGCGCCAAATCGTTGGGGAACTGGAGCAGCGCCGATAGAAACAGCGCCATCGCCTTCGGGTTCTGAGTCTTGGGAACCAGCGCCAGGCGGCGCACATCGACCGGGCTGCGCTTCAGAACCTGGGTCAGCGCCAGGCGTGGGAAGCGCGAATCGAGCAAAGGAATGGCCTTGAACAGTTCGCTGTTCAAGGCATCGTAGGGATCGTGCCCCGCCCAGGCTTCCGCCCGGCAATACGCCAGCAGCTTGGAGACGGCAGTTTTGAGTTCGGGCGGCATGAAAAACGAAAGACCGATTCGTTAGGAGTTATTCTCCAGAATCGCCACGATATGGTTGACTACTGCATCAAGAGTCTCGCTCTGCTTCGCTCTCGACACGAAGTTCTTGTCGCGGGACACAAGCTTCAACTTCTCCCGCACGTCCGCGACGCTCTCTAGTAGTACCAACCGGCCTGTCGCCGCCAGATGCTTGTCGACCGCTCCCATGGTCCCGCGGAACAAACTGTACACCGGAATTCCCAGAGCCGCCGCTTCGCGGTTCATCGTTCCTCCGCCGCTGATCACCACGTCCGAATACCAGATCAGATCCAACCCATCGACCGCGTGCTTGGGCACGATGATTCTTCCGGCGGCAAACAGTTCCCGGTTGGCCTGGCGCAGTTCCGCTTCCTGCTTGGGGGTGCGGGGCAGCAAAACCACCTTCGCCCGGGGATTGGCTCCCAACAGCTGGAACACTTCCGCCAGCAATTTCTCGCTCTCGGGATTGTGGTAATGCGCCTCGGTCGCCGGCGGCCGAATGGTGACCACGATGTCGGCAGGCTGAAGACCCAGAACGTCGTTCAACGACGGATTGGGCTCGAAAAACGGAGTGTATACATCCTCCTTGATGCCCGGATAGTGCAGGATGTGGTCTCCCGGCAGCCCATCTTTCTCGAAAATATCCGCGGGAACCACGTCGGGCGTCATGATCCACTTGTTCTGCGCCGATCCCAGAAACTTGGCCAGCCGGTGATCGGCGTATTCGTAATCCGCAATCGTGATGCTCGGAATCCCCGCCATGGCGCACAGCGCCATTAATGAGCGAGAACCGTGGGAAACACCGATGGCTGGCTTTTCCCGCAGAATCCATGGCGTCATCTGCAACACCCGAATGCCCAGCCCCGCCACCTTAGCCAGGCGATGCTTGCCGTAGTGACGTCCAATCGTTTTGTACTTGAAGCCCGCCATGTCCGCCAACTCGCAGACCTGAAAACAGTCGCGCGCCGTCAGCACCACTTCGCAGTCCCGCTTTTCCAGTTCCTTGATGATGGGAGCGAAAAATGGCACGTGCGGAGAGTTTTCCAGGTCGATCCAGACCTTCCGGCTCGATCTCGGTTCGGCGCTCCTGCGCTCTCCGCCGTGGGATTCCTGTGCTGGTGCGCTCAACTCCGGCTCCATTTTGGTTGCTGATTGAGTGGACATTTAGCTGCCTACGGCAACCAGGCGCGAAACGCATTCCGCCGTCTTTTCGACAACGCGCGCCTGCATTTCTTCGGTCAGGCCGGGAAACATGGGGAGAGAAAGAATCTCGGCCGCGACCCGCTCCGTAACCGGGAAGTCCCCCTTTTTATAGTGGCCTGACGCATAGGCCTTCTGCAGGTGCAGCGGAATCGGATAGTGGATCCCCGCGCCAATCCCCGCCGCTTCCAGATGATGCTTCAACTGCTCGCGGTCGGCGACTCGAATCACAAACAGGTGGTACACCGCTTTCGACCAACTCGGCTCAAACGGCAGCGTGACGCCCTCGCGCTTCCCCAGCAACTGGCGGTAGCGTTCCGCATTTTGCCGCCGCTTTTCATTCCATTCCGCGAGGTGCTTCAGTTTCACGCTCAGAAAACCGGCCTGCATCGCGTCCAGCCGGCCGTTGTAACCCTCGACATCGTGGTAATACTTCTTGGCCTGTCCGTGATCGCGCAACATCCGGCATCGCCGGTCGATTTCGGGATCGTTGGTGGTGATGGCTCCCGCCTCGCCGCACGCGCCCAAATTCTTCCCCGGATAAAAGCTGAACGCGGCCGCGTGGCCGATCGAGCCAGCTTTTTTCCAGCGATTGTCCTTGCGCGAGAAATACTCCGCGCCGTGCGCCTGGCACGCGTCTTCGATCAAAATCAGATTATATTGCTCGACCAGAGCGCAAATGGGATCCATATCCGCCATCTGTCCGTAAAGATGAACCGGGATCACCGCTTTGACCGGCTTGCCGCTCTGCCGGTGAATCAGAACTCCATTGCGCGGCTCGCATTTTGTTTCTAGAAAATTCTTCAGCTGGGTTGGATCCATGTTGTAGGTGCGCTCGTCGATGTCGACGAACTCGACTTGCGCTCCCGCCTGCGTGATGGCTTCGGTTGTGGCAATGAACGTATGGGGGACGGTGACCACCACGTCGCCCGCTTTCACTCCCGCAGCGGTCAGCGCGAAACGGAGAGCGTCCGTGCCGCTGTTGACGGCGATTGCGCGATCGGTGTGGCAGAATGCGGCAAACTCCTTTTCGAAAGTCTCCACCATCGCACCGCCGATGAAACCTGCGCTGCGGATTACTTTCTGAAAAACCGCAGTCAACTCCTGCTCGAGCTCGACGTGCGGCGTGATCAGATCAAGAAAGGGAATATTTTGCGAATGATTCACTGTGCGACCTCCGTTTCAATTTGACGCAGAATTCGTGCCGGATTGCCGGCTACGATAGTGTTGGCGGGAACGTCTTTGGTAACCACGGCGCCCGCTCCCACGATGGCGTTTTCTCCAATGCAGGTGCTGGCCAGGATGGTCGCGCCGGAACCGATCGAGGCTCCTTTTTTCACCACCGTCCGCTCCACGCGCCAGTCGGCCTCGGTTTGCAAGCCGCCCGTGGCCGTCGTCGCCCGCGGATACAGGTCGTTGATGAACATCACGCCATGTCCGATGAAGACGTTATCTTCAATGCTGACACCTTCGCAGATAAAGGTATGGCTGGAGATCTTGCAACGCTTGCCCACCGTCGCGTTCTTCTGAATCTCCACAAAGGCGCCGATTTTCGTTTCGTCGCCGATCTCACAGCCATAAAGGTTGATGAACTTGGAAAGCTTGACGTCCTGTCCAAGCTTCACGTCGGGTGCGATGCATACGTATGGGTTCATAAAGACCTTTGCGTGCAGTGTTTCAAACCATTCAGGCTGCTGGAATTCCCCGAGCAGCGCTTTTCTCGGCGGGAAGCTTTGTCGCTGGAGCCGCCACAGACATCTCGCGGTTTGCTTCGCCGCGGGCGTACCACGAGGTCTGCTTGCGGCTGCGGCGGATGCAGGCGTGCACCAACTCAGGCGTGTCCCAGGGAACATCGTGATATCCGGTGCGCAGGAATTCACTCTGCGGATCTCTTGCCCATTCGTGCGGAAAAAGTGCGATGGTTCGGTTCGCGGTGACGGCCGGGGCCACGCGGATCGCTTGCCCGGTTACCGCGCCATATAATGCCGCAGGCAGATCGCGGCCCTCACCCAGCGCCAGATGTCCGACCTGCGTTGCCCGGGGATTGACCTCGATGAGATAGGCATTGCCGGTATTTGCTTCCAGCATGAAATCGAATCCGCACAACCCCGATAGGCCCATTCTCCGGACGACCGTTTCGGTGGCAGCAACCATCTCGGCATTTTCAATCAAGCGCACAACCGTCGCGTGCCCGGCGGCATGGCCCTTGCGGAGCACTTCAAAGTGGAGTCCGGCCAGGACGGTTCCCTTCCAACAAGCGATGGTGCTGGTGGCTTCGTGCCCCTCCACAAAGGCCTGAGCGCTGACGGTCGGACGCCGCCGCAGTAGCGCGGGCGTAACCAGAGTGTCGTCTTGGTCGAACACCGCTCGTTTGAGCGCTCGCGCTAAAAGAGGCGGCGCCTGTAACTTGCGAAAAACATGCTGCGCTTCGGCAGCCGTGCGCGCCATCCGCACGCCCTCGCCTCCCGAAGTTCCATCGGCCTTGAGCACTGCCGGAAGCCCCACCCGTTCGACCCAGCCTCTGATGTCCTCGTCTTCCTCGACGATCCCGGTTTCTGGGATTCGGATCCCTTCTTCCCGCGCCAGTTCCATGAAAGCGGCTCTCGATTGCAACGCCGGATAGGACTGAGCCGACCCAAGCGAGCGCTCAATCAAAGACCCAATTCCCGCCGCTTCCCCCGGATGCGACTCTCGCCGGCGATACAGTTCGTGCAAATGCCGGGCGGCAAGATCGTCTCCTGGCAATAGGAGATCGGGCCTCGCGGTGGCGATCGCACGGACCAGGGAGCGCAGCGGCGCGAGCCCGTGGTAAGGATGCGTGCGGCCCACGGCGTGAGTCTGACTCGCTGGATGCCGGGGAGGACACAGCATCTCCACCCGAAACCCGGCATTGGCAAGGGCCACCGCCAAACGGGCCGTGGGCACCCAATTCGTCGTCGTTACAAGTAAGGCGGTTGGCTTCACGGGTGGGGTTCGGAGATCAGAGGTAAACAAGTTCGCCGCGCTTGGCGAGCGATTTACTGGCAGCCTCCAGCATGCGGACCACTTTCAGTCCGGCGCAGCCGCCATTGAAGGGAGTTTCGCCTTTCGTGACGCAGTCCACGAAGTACTGCAGTTCGATGCGGAGCGCCTCCACCTGTTCGACTTGCGGCGCCCACATATCGCCTGAGCGATAACTCACCAGCAGGTTGTACACCCCTTCCTGGCTCTTGACATCCACGCCCTTGTCGTAAATTTTCAGCTTTTCGTCGGCCTCAAGATCGTTCCAGACCAGCATTTTCTTTTTTCCGCCGATCAGAGTGGTCCGAACCTTGACGGGAGAAATCCAGTTCACGTTGACGTGCGCGATCATTTTGTCCGGATAATACGCGGTGATGAAGGCGATATCTTCGTATTCGTTGAGGTGTGCCTGTCCCGTGGCCGAGATGGCTTCCGCGTCTTTGTGCAGCAGGTGGTTCATGATCGACAGATCGTGGGGCGCAAGATCCCAAATCACGTTGCAATCGTGCTGAAAAAGTCCCAGGTTGACTCGCGTCGAATCGTAGTAGTAGAGCTTGCCGAGCGCTCCCTCCTTCAGCAGTTTCTGGATCTTCCTTACCACGCCAGTAAACAGGAACGTATGATCCACCATGATCTGGAGGTTCTTCCGTTCGGCGAGGTTGATCAATTCCTCGGCCTGCGCCACGGTGCTGGTGAAGGGCTTCTCCACGAACACATGCTTGCCGTTTTCGAGCGCAGCCTTGGTCAGCTCATAGTGCGTCCATACCGGCGTGATCACCGCAATGGCATCCACGTCCGGCGACTGGATCAACTCGTTCGCGTCGCTTTGCACCGGAACCCCGGGATGCGCCGCCTGAATCCGCTTGCGGGCCGCGGGAGTCTGATCGCAGATTCCGACCACCTGGCAGCCTTCGAGCGAGCGCAAATTGCGCACGATATTCGGCCCCCAGTACCCGTAGCCGATGACGCCAAACTTAAGCATAGGAATTCCCCTCTTATAGGACGCTTAGAACGCGGTGGATGACGCTGTCAATGTGCGGCTGATTGTGGGCGCGGGGGAATTTCACGGAGAACTTCGTACAGGATGCGGAACGCAAAACCGAAGTGGCGACCGGCATGAATCGCCGGGAATCCGGAACTAGCAGGCGCCGTCTCCGCTCATCACCGCTTTCGGAGTCTGCAGCAGAATCTTCAGATCGAGCAGCGGCGAGCAGTCGCGGGCATAGCGCAAATCCAGACGCACCATGTCATCGAATGCCACCCGGCTGCGGCCATGCACTTGCCAGAGTCCGGTGATTCCCGGCTTCGCCTCCAGCAGGCGGCGGCGATGCCACAGGGCGTACGCTTCCACTTCGTACGGCACGGGCGGCCGAGGACCGACCAGCGACATTTCGCCGCGGAGCACATTGATCAGCTGCGGCAATTCATCCAGACTCGAGCGCCGCAGGAACCTGCCCACCGGAGTAATCCGCGGATCGTTCGTCAGTTTGAATACCGCCGCGCCGCCGCTTGCCGTCTTCTTTTGCGCCTGCCCCGCAATCAACTGCCGGACATATTCCTGGTGCTCGCTGGCATTGTTATTCATGAACATGGAACGAAATTTCAGAAAGGTGAAGGGGGTGCCATGCTCCCCGATCCGCTTCTGCCGAAACAGAACCGGCCCGCGCGAAGTCAGCTTGACGGCGGCCGCGATGATCAGCAAAGCCGGAGAAAGCAGCGCCAGCAACAACAGGCTTCCCAGGACGTCGATCAGCCGCTTCGTAGCCAGATTCAGCCGGTTCGAGGTCTGACGTTTTTCGAGATCCGGGTAGAGGGTCGGGTTGCTCGGCCGGCCAGTATCCTCCGCATCCCAATCATCGGGAAATACGTGAAAGGTAAAAGTAACGCGGCTGAACTGATCGGTGTCGAGCCCGTTGCGCACCACCGCGCCAATCCGGGAAAGGATCGTGCTCAGCACGGATTTGTTGTCGAGAACAATCTCGGTGAACATGACCCCCACCACGGCGTCCGTCTTATACCACCCGGTAACGTCGGTTTCACGAGTCGCTCCCTGCAGTGCGGGCAGCAGGTCGAGCAAGAGGCGGCCCTGGTCTTCATCCGCCTCACTCTGCCTGCTGTCGATGAGCAAAAGCACGAAAGGCCGTTGCGATCGCTCGCTGCGCTTGCGCTCGCGGGCGATCATCCCGTGAAAAATTTCCTCGCTCAGCACATCCCCGGACGCCACGCGGCCTTGCGCCGGTGAGCGTTCGGAAGAACGAGACATCGAACTTGCGGAAAGGCTAGCCACCTGCAACTCCTCGCCAAGCCGCACGGAAACCGGCTAGGCACACATCGCTATAAATTGGGGGAAGGAATTACGATCCTAGTCGGGGAAACTAGGCATCATGGTACCAACGTCACTATACAACTTTAGGTCACACTTTCGCTACTACCCGGCAGTGGGGGGCCTGAAACCACCGCCTGGCCATATCGCGAATAGTAATTATTGTGCTCGCTGCGGCTGCAACTGTTGACGACTACGCCCAGCAAGGAAGCGCGGTCGAACGAATCCAGGGCCCGCTCGAGAATCTTCTTTTCGCTGACACCTTCGCGAATTACGACCAGAACTCCGTCCGCCAGCTTCATCCAGAACGCGGTATCCGCCACGGGAACCACCGGAGGCGTGTCAATCACGATCCAGTCGAAGAACTCTCCCAGCCGGTCGAGCAACTCCGGAACGCGTCCCCCCTGCATGAGTTCGAGCGGGTTCTCGGGGGCGAGCCCCGCGGGCAGGAACCAGAGACCGGAGCCATTCAGTTTGTACACAACCTCAGAAAGCTGCCGCTCGCCGCGCAAACACTCGCTTAGACCCGGCAACGAACTCTCGCACCCGAAACGGCTGGCCACGGTTGGCCGCCGCAAATCTCCGTCCACCAGGAGCGTCTTCAACACCTTGCTCCGGGACTGATTGAGCGCCAGATTGGCTGCGACCAGGCTCTTTCCCTCTTCCGGGGCCGTACCCGTCACCACGATACGCTTGAGTTTTCGCCGCTCCCGCATGTGCCGGAGCTTCAACCCCAGCACGCGAAACTTTTCCGCCACCAGGCCGCCCTGATCCGTCAGGCATACCAGTCGGGCATCGGCCGCCAGCGCCGGCGAGATCACTTTCGCATCGGCAAACGTCCTGGCGCCGGGCGCTTCCGATTTCGCCGCCAGCGGCGGGTCGGGAACTGATTGCGGAGGCGCGGCTTCCGGTTCGACTGCAGCCGGCAAAACCGCAGCCATGGCGGGACTTTCGGCTGGATCCGCGCCCATCGGCTCGACTTGGGCTGGCGCAACCGCGATCTCTGGTTCGCCACCCTCCAACAAATCCACCAACGAGTCAGGGGTTTTCGGAGGGCTTCCGCCCGACCGCTCCGCTTCCGCTCGCTGCAACGCTTCAAAGATATAGCTCATAGAGAGAGACGTCCTGTTCCCTACTGCAGCCGGCCCTTGTGCGGCTTTCCTTCCTGCATCCGGTCATGGACCTCGAGCAGCGTTTTCACCGCCAGCAGCAGTTCGTTCGAATCCTGATTCTTCAACTGGCCGGACGCGCTCGGTTTCGGTTCCAGGGCCACAACCCCCAGCCGCAAATCCCGCGCCACCTCGTCGATGATTTCCGCTGGAATGGTCGTCAACTCTTTGGCATAGCCCGCCAGAAGCGCGTTCTCGCAAATGGTGTTGATGAGCCTTGGGATGCCCCGCGAGTGGCGGAACACGGCCTCGATTGCAGGCTCGGAAAAAATCTGACTGTTTGCTTCCGCCCCCGCAATCTGCAGCCGGCGGCCCATGTATTCCCTGGACTCATCCAGACTGAACGCTTCGAGATGGCAGCGCAGGGCGATCCGCTGTTTCAGTTGCCGGAGTTCATGGGAATCCAGCGTCTGGTCCAGCTCCGGCTGGCCCGCCAGCACGATCTGCAGCAACTTCTGTTGCGAAGTCTCCAGGTTGGTCAGAAGCCGGATCTCTTCCAGGATCTCCCGCGACAGCAGGTGAGCCTCGTCCACCACCAGCAGCGTCGTCAATCCCTTTTCGTGGCGCCGCAGCAGGAATTCATTCAGCACATGGACCAGTTCGTCCTTTGCCTTGCCGCCCGCCGCCAAACCGAAGTCGTTGGCGAGATAGCGCATGAACTCGAGCGGCGAAAGCGAGGGATTGAAAATCAAGGCGAACGCCACGTCGCGGCGCTGCAGCAACCCCAGCAGCGAGCGCAAAATGAGCGTTTTCCCGGTGCCCACCTCGCCCGTCAAAACCACGAATCCCCGGTGCGCGGTCACGCCGTAATGCAGCGACGCCAGCGCTTCGTTGTGCCGGGTCGTCGAAAACAGGAACGCCGGATCGGGCGTGATCTCGAACGGATTGCGGCGCAAATTGTAGAAATTCTTGTACATGGTTTCTAGCCGTACAAATACGCCGCTGCCGACCCTGCCAGGATGAAACCCACGATCATCGCGGCCACGATGCCTGCGACCCACGCGCTGCGCCGGCTGGACGCCTGCTCCCGCAAACTCTCGATCGGCGGAATTTCCGCGATCACCTCAAAGGGAACCAGCTTCTTGATCTCGCGCTCGCTATAGATCTTGCCGCTCAGTTTTTCGCGGCCCAACGCAATCCCTCCGCCGAGAACCACGCCAAACAGCATTCCCACCGCGCTCAACAGCAGACGGTTCGGCTTGTAGGGCTTTCCCGGTAGATCCGGAGGATCGAGCATGCGGAAATGCTCCGCCTGCTGCGTTTTCTCCAGATCGGTCGACATCTCCGATTGGTTCTTCTTCGCCAGCAGCGCTTCATAATCGGTCTTCGATTGATCGTAGTCGCGCGTAATCTCCGCAAACTGCTGCTCCATCACGGGAGCCATGTTCAAACGCGACTGGTACTCATTGATCTTCGCCTGCCCGTCCTTGATTTCCGCCTCTCGATTGACGATTTCAAGGCGATTGGCCTTCAGCTGGCTTTCCAGTTCCAGCAGCGCTGCGCTCTTCGGATCGAACGACGCCGCGGCAGACGTCCCTGGAGTCGAACTATTGTTATTAGCTCCACTGTTCATGTCCGCAACCACCCGCTTGCGCGTGGCTTCGAGCAGCGCAATCTGCTCTCGGGTCTTGCGCACATCGGGATATTTATCGGTGTAGTGCGAGGTCAGGTCGGCCAGTTGCGCCTTCAGTTGATCGAGCTGCTTGTCGATATCGCCCAGACCGGTCTGCTGCCCGCTTTCGCTCGCTTTCGGACTGCCGCCCATGGCGCGATATTGATTGACCAGCGATTCCAGATACGTGTTCTGCTGCTTGGCCCGGTTCAGCGCGTCTTCGTTCGCCCCCGCCTGCGTCTGGAGACCGGCCAGGATCTGCAGATTGCTCTGCGTCTGGGTGGGCAACTCGCCCAGATGCTGATCCTTGAACACTCGCATCCTCGCTTCCTGGGCCTCCAGTTTGGCGCGTGCCTGAAGCAACTGGTCCCCAAGGAAGTTGGTTGTGTCCTCGGAACGCTTTTGCCGCTCCTCCAGATTCTCGGTGATGAACAGATTTGCCAGTTCGTTCGTCGTCCGCTGTGCCGTCTTCGGGTCGTGGCTCGAGTAATAAATGTTGAACGCCGAGAGTTTCCGGTCGTCGCCATGCGACAGTTCGATTTCCGTGTCCTTGCGCATCCTCTCCACCAGATCGTCCTCGCTCATGTGCTTTCTCTCTCGCGCATAGAGACCGAGAGTGTCAATGATGCGAAGTAGACGCGTACGGCTCAGAATCTGCTGGGTGATGCTGTCGAGCTGGTGCTGAATGTCGCTGTCGATATTCGAGACTACGTATTTCTCAGGCACCGAAGGCTGCTCGACCAGTATGAGCGTGCCCGACCGGTAGGTGGGACGGATCATCCAGCTCACTCCCCAGATCAGCAGCCAGCCCAAAAAGAACGGCACCAGGAACTGCCACCGCCTGCGGCGGACAATTCCCTTGATCTCGGTAAAATCGATGGGCTCGCCGGATTCTTGCAGTTCTTCTTCCATGTCTAAACTCGATGCCTACATTCCCAGCGGTTTCGCCCACTGATACGAGAGCGTCGCAAAAACCCGGTTCCGGTGCGCATCCAGGGTCGAGGACGAACCATTCAGCCCCGTCTCCAAATCGTGCGAATAGCCCAACCGAAAACCAACACTTTTACCCACGTTGCGCTCCAGCGAGACGCCAACCGACGTTAGAGTAACCGAACTCGCGCAGGTTGGACAGAGCAACAGAAGCGCCTGATTGCTGCCGTGACTGGCGGTGACGGCAGCCGCCCACCCTGGAACCAGTTCGCGTCGGAAGTTGCCGTATACGTTCTGCAAACGCACCGCTCCCAAAACACCGCCGCCGTCGCTGATGCTCCGGGAATACCCGGCCAGCACGCTGGTGCGCTGGTCGCGAAAGCCGCCTTCGGCGCCGCCCGCCAGGGACCAATTGTCAGCCGCAGTTCCAGCCACCAAAAAACCCTGGTTCTCCGAATACTGCGGGCCGATAAAACCCGTGAGCGTGAATCGGGTCGATAGGTTGAGGGTATCCACCCCGAAAAAACTGTGAATCTGGCTTTCTCCGCCGTTAAAGCTGATCCGCGCAAAACGGTAGCTTGTGCCCGCCCAGTCTCCGCCAAAGATCCGGTGTAGCCAGAAGGCAGACCCGGACGCGGTTTCCGAACCGGTCAGCGAAGTCGTCAACTGGGTTCCACCCGAGTCGGCGGCAGGGAGGTTGGTGAAATGCAAATCGTAGAACGATCCACTGGCTCCAATCAGGTCGTTCAAGGCAAAGTGATAATTCGTCTCGACCGTCGTCAGGCTGGATCTTTGCGTGCTCAAGGGAACAATCAAGCTCGCGTTCGGCCCGCCCGTCCCTGCCACTGGCACCGCATCGCCGCCCCCGTCAAAGTATCCGGTGGTCAAGGAAAAGTTCTCTGCCACCCGCAGATTCACGTGCGGGCTCAGCCGGTACTGGGAATCGAAGTTCAGGTTGTGCGAGCCCTGGTCCTGGTTCGTGAGCCTCTGATTAATGGTCAGGCCGCCAGCATACGCCAGCTTCCAGCGCAAGCGGGATGACGTTTGCTCAATGCTCAGGTTGGGGAAAATCGAGACGCTTGCATTGCCCACCGCTCCACTCGAAAACAGCAGCGGGTTGTCGTCGTACGTGGCGCCCACATTGACCCCGGCGCGCAGATAGTTCGACCGTTCCAGCTCCGGGAGAAACGCCGGAGAAATGCCGATGCCCCCCAGCAGGGCGGGGATTTGAGGCAAGGTATTACTGCTGTCTTCGCTCGTGACGCCTTCGATCTGCACTCCCAGTATGCCCGAAACCGCCGCCGGTGCGGGAGCAGCCGTGGTCGCGCCTTTATCAGCGGAGCTCTGGACTGGGGTGCTCTGCCCGGGCTGGCTCTGCGCAGGCTGATTTTGCGCAGACTGGTCCTGTCCGGCCAGCAGCACCGGCAACGCGGCCATCATCCCCGCAACCATCCAATGGAATCGAGTCCTCATAAACACCACTACGGAACCACCACCGTATCGCGCGGCAGCAGCCGAACATTCTGGTCGGGATTGTTGCCCTTGATCACTTCTTTATAGTTAAAGGAAATTCGCTTCTGCGTCCCGTCGGCGTTCTGGCGCAAAACGTAAATCGCCTTTTGTTTGGCGAAGTCCTTAAAGCCGCCCGCCATGGCGATCGCATCCAGAACCGTTGCCGATCCCGTGAGCAAATAGGTGCCCGGCCGTACGACCATGCCCAGAATGTTGATCCGCTGGCTCTTGCTGTCCTGCACGATGACGGTGACCTCGGGCTCGGAAATATAACTCGCCAGGCGCTTGGTGATCTCCTGTTCCAGTTGCAGGGGCGTTTGGCCACCCGCCATCAGTTCGCCCACCAGAGGCAACGAGATCTTCCCGTCGGACCGCACCGGAACCGAACGCGACACATCGGGTTCCTTCCAGACACTAATCGCCAGCACATCGTCGGCGCCGATCACGTAGGAACTATCGGAATGCGCCGCCCGCGAGCCCTGCCCCGCTTTATCGTCGGCTTGCTTGTCGGTCGCGGCGGCCGCCGGCGCCGGAGGCCGCGAGGCGGAATCGGATTGCGCCCACGCTCCGCTGAACGCCAGAACCAGAAACATCAGGACCGGCAGGATGCCATGCACCGGCACGGGTTTCGACTTCGTCATAAGGCTATGCCTCTCACTCCGTTCCAAGATTCGACCCGTTCCAAGGTTCGACTGCGCGAACTCCCTGGCAGCCGCTGCGCGCGGCCAAATTCAATCCCATCCGCATCCCGAACCACGCTACTTGGCCCCGTGCAAATCGCCGGCGCCAAGAAACCGCGCCGGCTCCCGCGGCGGCGTGAGCCCATACTCCTGGATCTTGTACAGCAGCGCGCGATAACTGACATTCAACAGTCGAGCGGCCGCCTTGCGGTTCCAGCGCGTCTGCTCGAGCGCATGGACAATCGCGCCCCGCTCGGCTTCGCCCTTTGCGTTTCGAACCAGCAGCTTCAAAGAAGACCCTTCCTCCGAGGCGTGGCCGTTCGAAGGATGCGCGCTGTTTTTCCCGTGCCCGTTTCCGCTCCCATTGCCATAGTCTTGCTCGCTATAACGGGAGTGCACCGACAACTCCCGGATCGCGGCGGCCTCATCCCCGTGAGCGAGAAAGCGTTTGGCAAAATTCTCCAACTCGCGCAGGTTGCCGGGCCAGCCATGCTGCTGGCAGGCATCCAGCAGTACACTGGAAAAGCGCGGAGCCGGCACGCTATAGCGCCGAGCCAGCCGGTTCATCAGGTGCCCCAGCAGCAATGGAATCTCTTCCCGCCTCTCTCTCAGGGGCGGTATGCGCAACTCGAAAACGCTCAAGCGGTAAAACAGCTCTTCCTGAATTCTCTTCTTCGTTGCGGGCACTTCCAGGTCGCCGCTCATGGCCGCAATGATACGCACGTCCGGCCGGATCGGCGTCTGGCCGCCGCACCGGACAAACTCCCCCGTTTCCAGCAGTTTCAACAGGCGCCGTTGCACCGCGCCCGGCATGGTATCGAATTCATCCAACAGGATCGTCCCCTTGGCGCACTGTTCGAGCTTCCCTAAGGTCGATTCCGGGCGTCCGCTGGCGGAGGCGTGCTCGTAGCCGAACAGTTCATTCTCCAGCAGATCGGAGGTGAGCACGGCGCATTTGACCCGCATGAACTGGAAACTGGAACGAATCGAAAGAGAATGAATCAGCTGCGCGGCAGTCGCCTTTCCGCTCCCAGCCTCTCCGGTAATCAGCACCGGGACGTCCGTCTGCGAGAGCAGTTGCGCTTGCGCACGCAGCCGCCGCGTGGCCGGACTCGCCGCGAAGAAATACAGCTCGTCGTCGATTCGTTCGATTTCTGGCTGATACATGTTCAAGAGTGGTGGAAGTATGGTGAGGAAAATCTGGACCGGACGATGAAACGTCCGATCCGGGGAACGTCAATAGCTCTTTGAGACTCCTGTACTGAACTTCAGATCGGCTGTACGTCGTACCCGTCAATTCGCACGGCCATGGACCGCTGAATCGCGTCAATGGAAATAATCAGGCTGTGGTCGCCGTTCTCCGACACAAACACGCCCTCCACTCCATCCATCGCCCCGCCCCGTACCCGCACCCGCTGTCCCGCCTTCAAAAACGGGTAGGAGCGCCAGGGCGCGGCCTGCGTCAAAACCTTGCGGATGCTCTCGATCTGTTCATCGGGAATGGGCAGGCTCGACCCGCGCATACCTACGAAACCGTGCACGCTCTCCACCTGATACACGCGCATGCGGTCTTCCGCGCTCAAAGCGCACCGGAGAAACACATAGCAACTGAACAACGGCACTTCGACTTTCTTCTGGCGATCGCTCCAGCGATGCACTTCCATCGTGGTGGGCACGAACGTTTCCATTCCCTGTTCGCGCAAACGCCGCTCGATCGCCTTCTCATGGCGTGCTCTCGTGTGCAGCGCGTACCAGTGCAATTCCTCCTGCGATGACCACGGACTTGGCGCGCTGATAACGTCGGGCATCTGTTGGGAGCTACTCATAGCTTCGCCCTCTGGGTCCCATTGAAAAGAAATAGGACCGCCATGGATCGCACGGGAATACACGTCAACCACACTCGGGGGAGTAATACCAAAACAGGCCTAACGGGGAATTTGCTATTGGCCCCAACATTAACGTCACTTGCAAGAACGTGCAAGTGGCACTATTTCTTTGGGTATATAGACCCTATTTATATGTAGTATTATCCTCTCTCTAATATCCCTTCATCTTAGAGATAGTATTCTGGTTACAGCCGTACATGGACCTGCGGTTGTTTGATCGTATTTCTCGATTGGACGGCGGAAGATTCGTGGCGTTTGATTGTTATATCATTGACTATATTGACTTTATAACGACTTTCTACGATCAGAACCTGCGCTTTCGGCTCGGTCGGAATCACGGAGGACACCTTGCACTCCTGTACAATGATTGAAGTTGCGATGGAATCTTCAGAAAAAGTGCAATGTATTGCATAGGTTGCAATTGTTTTGCTTGCTGGTGTGTCGTTTCAGTAGTACATTTTCAATAGTTGCAAGACTCTGGCCGACTCTTGCCTTGCCTGTTCCCTCTCCCGAGGCCATACGAGGAGGAGACACCGATGGCATCCGATGAAAAACTGGGATCGGACTTTGTCAGCATCGTCGTTGCCGACAGCACCCGCATCCACACCCAACTCCTGGCCGATGCTCTGCGCGGCGATCGCGGCCTTCAGGTCGTAGCCTCGGCCTCGAATTCCGAAGAGTTGTTGGCCGCTGTCACTCGGGTGCCCATCGACGTCGTGGTGATCAGCCACAATCTGGATAACCAGCCCGGCCACGGCGCCGAGGTATTCCGGAAAATGCGCGCTCTGCGGCCCCAGATCAAAGGCGTCATTTTACTGGAGTCTTCCACCTCCCAGGCGGTCCTCGACTGCTTTCGCGCCGGCGCCAGGGGAATTTTTTCCAAGCAGGAGCGGATCGAAAGCCTCTGCAAATGCATACGCCAGGTGCATGAAGGGCAGATATGGGCGCAAAGCGTCGATCTGGATCATGCCCTTGAGGCTCTCGCCAACTCGCCCCTGGTGCGCTCCACCAATCACAAAGGAGTCGAACTTCTCTCCGCGCGCGAACGCCAGGTCATCCAGCACGTGGCTGGAGGCATGTCCAATCGCGAGATCGCCGCCGCTCTCGACCTCAGTCCCCATACCGTCAAGAATTATCTGTTCCGCATCTTTGACAAGCTCGGCGTCTCCAGCCGCACCGAATTGCTCTACCTGACCATGAACGACCCGCAAGTCCGGCAAACGGGTGGTCAACCCGGAACGAATGGAGAGAGCAACGCATTCGCCGCGATCGTTGCCAGCGCCGAAGCCGGCGACGCCCCCGCGCAACTACGCATGGCGGAACACTTTTCCCAGATCAAAGACGTTGAGAGCAGTGCGGATGGACGAATCCCTAGCCTGCAAGCCGCCTCGGTTTCCGCCTACATGTGGTATCTGCTTGCCGAAAAAGCGGCGGCCTCGATGCTCGAACAGATCGAGACCGGCAAGAAAAACATCCGGCTGACGATGTCTCCCGAGCAACTCGTGGAGGCCGAAATCAGAGCGGCAGCATGGGTGAGAGACAAGAATCTTTCCCTATCTCAATAGCCCTATCGAGCCCTATCGCTTCCGCGTTGCAACTTTATTCTTTGAAGACGCCGCATTTTTCTTAGCAGCATTCTTGTTCGGAAACACGCGCATGAAAATCTTATCGATGTTCTTGAGTTGCCGCTTCAGGTCAAAAGCGTGCTCAATCTTCGCCTTGGGCACGCGCCCGCGAATCTCCGGATCGTTCAGCACCAGCTCGTGAAAGTCGAGGTCTTCTTTCCACGCATGCATGGCGTGGCCCTGCACCAGGCGGTAAGCGTCTTCGCGGGAGACGCCGCTCTCAACCAGATCAAGCAACAGTTGTCCGCTGAAGACCAGGCCGCGCGTGCTTTCGAGGTTCGCCATCATCCGTTTGGGATAGACGAACATGGTCTCGATCAGGTTCGCCGTTTTGTTCAGCAGGTAGTCGGCGAGCGTAGTCGAGTCGGGAATAATTACGCGCTCGGCCGACGAGTGCGAAATGTCGCGCTCGTGCCAAAGAGCGACGTTCTCGAATCCAGCCTGCGCGTTCGACCGCACCACGCGCGCCAATCCGGAGATCTGTTCGCAGGTGACGGGATTGCGTTTGTGCGGCATGGCCGACGAACCCTTCTGCTTTTCGCTGAAGAATTCCTCGGCCTCGCGGACTTCCGTGCGCTGCAAGTGCCGAATCTCGGTGGCGATCTTGTCGAGCGTGGAAGCGAGTGTAGCCAACGTAGCAAGATATTGGGCGTGGCGGTCGCGCTGAATCACTTGCGACGACACGGCAGCGGCTTTCAATCCCAGGCGCGCGCACATTTTCTCTTCGAGTTCGGGCGTCAGATGAGCAAACGTCCCTACCGCACCCGAGAACTTGCCCACCCGCAGATCTTCCGCGGCAGCCTGGAAACGCGTCATGTTTCGCTGCGTCTCCGAAAACCAGTTGGCGATCTTGAAACCAAAAGTGATGGGCTCGGCGTGGACTCCGTGAGTGCGCCCAATCATCGGCGTGTCTTTGAATTCCCACGCCCGGCGTTCGAGCACCTCGGCCAGGCGCTCAAGATCTCCCGCAATCAGCGACGACGCTTGCTGGATGAGCAATGCCTGCGCGGTGTCGACCACGTCGTTCGAGGTCAGGCCGTAGTGGAACCAGCGGGCATGTGGACCGACAATCTCGGCCACCGCGGTGGTGAAGGCGATGACGTCATGTTTGACCTCCGCTTCGATCTGGAAAATGCGGTCAACACTGAAGTCAGCGCGCGCGTGGATCGCCTTGGCGGCATCCTTCGGCACGATGCCGGCTGCGGCGAGTGTTTCCGTGGCGGCAACTTCCACCGCCAGCCAGGTGCGGAACCGGTTCTCGTCGCTCCAGATGCGAGCCATCTCGGGGCGTGTGTAGCGTGGGATCACGGTGGTTTCTCCTGTGTGTGGGGGAACTGGGGATTGTAAATCAGGCGGGGAATTCGTGTGTGAGCGGGGGAAGCGTAGGAGCGTTTACTATGCAAATAGCCAATATTGGTATACGCTTGCTGACCTTCACTCGTTCTGTGCAGGGACGCATCACTATCAAAGGCATTGATGGCCTGAAGCAAATGTGATCGCGGAAGATCGCTGGTGTCAGGCCGAACTGCTCCACCCGTTGCTCCACCAAATAACCCTACTCCACCGTGTGCTTCGCCGTGTAGCCTTCGCGCGCGTACACGATGTATTTCACTTCCTTGCCCTTCTGGTCGCGAACCTTCAGCGGACCGCCGTCCGGCGCCTGCAGTTCGACTTTCAGCTTGCGATAGGTTCCGTCGAGTTTGGTGTTGGTGGGGTGGTAAGTGATGGTGTACTGGTTGCGGATGTCGGTGGCGATGTCGTGAAAAAGCTCAGGCAACTCGCCCTGGAAGCGCGGGGCGTACTCCCGCCCACCGGTCAACTGAGCGAAAGTTTTGAGCTGATTCTCATCTTGCAGCCAAGTGAGTTCCCTTATTCCTCCGGCGCGACCGGACGCATCCATGAATTCCCGATGCTGCCATCCGATGCTGATGGAATAGATCGTGACGTCTTTGGTGGACTTAATCTTCTTTGTAATCTGATCCAGGGTTAGCCGGCTGAAACTGTCGTGTCCCGAAGAAATCAGAATGACATACTTCTTTCCCTCGATGCGGTCGACCCGGTCGAGAGTATCGAAGAGGGCATCGAAAAGGTTGCGCTCGGAAAATCCCGGAATGCGCAGCATGTTCAACGCGCCCATGATGGCGCGCTTGTCTTGCGTGAAGTCCACCAGGATCTGCGGTCTCATGTCGTAAGATACGACGGCGACCCAATCGTCCTTCTTTAGCCCACTGGCGAAGGTGTAAGAGGCATTGAGCGCTTCATACATGTAGCTCATGTTGGTTTCAGCATATTCGACCAGCAGGACGGCCGTGATCGGAGCCTCGGTTTGATTGAAGGTCGCAATCTGCTGCGGCGAGCCATCTTCCAGGATCTTGAAATTTTCTTTCTTCAGGCCGGGGATAGTCTGACCGTCCTTGGTGGTCACGAGCACATCCAGATTCACAATCGGCACGGTTACGCTGATCGAGTAGTCGGGCATGTTCTCGATCTTCTTCGGCTTTTCTG
>Ga0302320_10009647_pt1 | contig 20702 bp, 20 predicted proteins | sample Bog_T0_3_FD_202130 | JGI IMG/M metagenome (GOLD analysis project Ga0302320, IMG submission 202130) | Peat permafrost microbial communities from Stordalen Mire near Abisko, Sweden - Bog_T0_3 | ecosystem: Environmental > Terrestrial > Soil > Wetlands > Peat | place: Sweden: Abisko, Stordalen Mire...
CGCCAGCGTGGCGGAATAACGGCTCGGTTGGAAAGGTTGGGACTAATTTCTTCGCAGCTTGCGATGAATTTTGCTGGACCCTTTGGAGTCCTACCGAATAAACATTCGGTGGACGGACAAAAATTCGCGCCGGTCAGTGAGGCCCGGGAGCTTTCCGCAAGAGATTTAGAAAGGCCTTGGCTGTTGATTGAAGACGCGAGCCTCTGCAAGGATTTTGAGACCTTAGACATGGAGCAGATCGCCATCCGCCTTGGCCGCACCAAGGAATCGATTCAATCCCGGCTAATCCGTTTGGGGAAGATCGAGCCAAGGTCGGCTGCCTAGCTGAAAGGCAAACCGGAGGCAATCACCTTGCACGCTCAACTCCAATTCGGCGGCTGGGTGACCAGGACCAAAAAGTCTGAGAACAACGTGGCCGATCCCGAAGGCATCAGAGTGTTACTCAATACGTATTCTAAAAACGAATGCCCTTCAAATTAGAATTCGCTGAGTGGGTACCCGTCCCAATCAACAAAGTCTTCGCCTTCTTTGCCGATCCGGAAAATCTGCCGCGCCTCATGCTGCCGGAAACGCAAACAAAAATCGATGGATTCCAGTTGGTCGCCCCGCCGCCGCCACCGTCGCGGGATCTGAACACGATTGAAACCCATCACGCCGCCGGAACGGGATCCATTATCGACACTTCGTTCCGTCCATTGCGCTGGTTCCCCTGGCGCCGCAAGTGGACCGCAGCTATCACCGAATTCGAGTGGAACCACCACTTTGCCGACGTTCAACAGAAAGGCCCGTTCAAGCGCTGGCATCACCGCCACGAATTCATACAAGACAATCGCAACGGTTCCAGCGGGACATTAGTGCGGGATGAAATTGAGTACGAGGTGGGATACGGTCCGTTCGGGGCGGTAGCGAACGCCCTGCTAATCGAAAAGAAAATGCGTCAGATCTTCGCGCATCGCCAAAAAGTTCTGCCCGAACTTCTGGCAAGAGAAACCGCGGACACAACTACTTAGTTGGCTCGACGAATACTGCGGTGCCGTAGGCCAGAACTTCGGTCACTCCCTGCATCACCTCGGTCGCGTCGTAGCGCGCGCCCACCACGGCGTTGCCGCCCAGTTCCGCAGCGTGAATTAGCATCAGATCAAAAGCCTCGGCCCGAGTCTTCTCGCACAAATTAGTGAGAAGCGTGATGTTGCCGCCAACCAGCGTCTGCAATCCCGCACCGATCGTTCCGAAGATGGAGCGCGACCGCACCACAATGCCGCGCACAACTCCCAGAGTGCGCGTCACGCGAAAGCCGTCGAGTTCGAACTGCGTCGTGACCATGTTGTGCGCCACCATCCGCCCGCCACCTGCATAACTAGTACCCATAATCGCTCCCTTTGTGCGCTCGACTAAGAAGACTAACTATAGCGCGGTCCTGATCTCTCGGCGAACTCTGCGCGCATTTTCTCCGCGCCCTCTGCGTTTCAAGCTTTAATACTTACCCTTGACCGCGAACGCAAAAGCTTTTAACGCAGAGTTCGCGGAGAAAGGCCGCAGAGTTCGCGGAGAAAGGCCGCAGAGTTCGCGGAGAATTTCACTCCAACGACGCCGCAATGAAGAACTCCTGCGAGCCCTTATCGTATTCAACCCGCAACACATTCGGCTTGCAGCACACCTGGCAATCTTCCACGTAGCTCTGCCGGCTTCCGGCCGTCTCATCCACGCCGGTCACATTCCATTCTCCGCAGCCCGCGCACTGAAAACCCGATTCCATTGGATGATTATCTACTAAGTTCGCCGGCTCTACGGATAATGGGAGGCTCGTCCCAACCAGAAAATACAAACGTAAAAATATCGCCTTTACGCACGTTGGTTACAAGCACCGGACGAAAACACGCTATGCAACCTCCCCCACGCCTGCGAACGCTGGGATACACAATGCCCGCAGAGCCAAGTTGTAATAGTTCCGCCGCGAGCGCCTGCGATGCGGCGTAGCTCACGGGAGACAGAACATCGACATATGCATTTTGGCCGGAGACACTTGTGCTGCGAAGATCGTGAAATTCGGCGCGAAAATCAGCCAGATAGTCGAGATAATCGGCGACCTCTTCTTCGTCCCACGCCGTCTCGCGCAGCCAGAGTTGTTTGTGAAAAGCTACTTCAGTCTGCGAAGTTTTTAACTCAAAGCCCGCATACCACGCACCGCGATCGGCAGAACTAAATCGAGATCCAGTCGGCGACGGATGGCAGAACGTCGCGTTGATAATCCGATAAGAAGGAATGCCGAAGACCAGTTCGCGCGCGTCGATACCCGGAGCCAGTTGCGATTCGGCGAGCAGTCGATCGTTTGTGGCGTTATCAAGTTCGAAAATTCCGTTGAGGGTTTTTTGATCTTCTGTAAGGCGAGCGAGTACGGACGCACCGCCGTCCGCAAACTGGGCTGGGATGAGCCGATGCGTATCCCTCTGGTCGATTACACCAACCGGAAGCAAAACTATCTTCCGCCGCGACGGCTGTCCAGCAAACGCCGCACTCCGATCATGGCGGGCACTCCGCCGCGCATGAGCATTTGCAGCGGAGCGACGTTGCTGAACATGGCATTGCTGTTCGGCCGCAACGCCCATTGATTTGCCAATCTCTGGCTGAAGAGTATGTTCAACGCCTTGAAGATTCCGATCAGCAGGGAAACGCGTGTCAGCTCATCTTGCGAGAGCAAGCCTTTGCGGCTTTTCTTGAGTTCGTAATATCGTCCGTGCGAGATGCCACCGAGTAGCGCCATCGCATCTTCATTGCGGACTTCCCATCTTTCAACGATGGCAAAAAAAGCCGCGATGGCCGGGGTACTCAGACGAGCGCGGGTTGTGGCATCGCCTAAGTCCGGAACTTTCTTCAGATCCAGCCCGAGGTCGGGAACTGCCGTCACAGCATTCACAATTCGCTACTCCATTTACGTACTTAATTATCTCCTTTTTTAGACTCATTCGCAAGGCCAATATGTCGCCTGCTTTCAGCTACTTAGGTTTGGCGTCACCACCGCAACTGCCGCAGATAATCGTAACTCGTCTTGATACTCGCAAACGGCGCCGCCGCTTTATCGTGTTCAACAATGTAAATTTTGATCCCCGCTTTCTCGGATTGCGCGAAGATTCGCTTCCAGTCAATCACGCCGCTGCCAACTTCTGTCATGTCGTCTTTAAGAGAATCGCCAAAATTCTGTCCGCCCGCTTCGGAAACTTTCGGAAGCCTCTTCATGTCCTTCACGTGGACCAGCGGAAACCGCCCGGGATAGCGATCGAAATATTTCAGTGGATCTCCCCCTCCGACAATAATCCAGCACAGATCGAGTTCCATCTTCACCAGGTTCGCATCACAGTTTTCCAAGAGAAAATCGTAGGGCAGCTTTCCATTACCCGCTAAAGAATTCGTCGGCAGAAATTCAAACCAGTGATTGTGGTAAGCGAATTGAATTCCCGCTTTCTTGCTGGCTTCCCCGGCGCGATTGAAAGTTTCGGCAGCTCGCTGCCATCCATCGGGCTGCTTGCGAAGTTCCTCCGGAATCCATGGACAGACAATGTATTCTTGCCCAATTATTTTTGCCGATTCGATTTGCCCCGCCCATTTGTCGCCGAGCGTGTCGTAGGGAACGTGAGTCGCCGGCGATATCAGACCGTGGCGATCGAGAGCCGCGCGAACTTCTTTCGGCGAGTGATCGAAGTATCCTGCGAACTCCACTTCCTTGTAGCCAATGGCGGCAACCTTGGCGAGCGTACCGTCGAAGTCGGCCTTCATCTGATCGCGAACCGTATAGAGCTGAACCCCGAGCCTGTCGATTTTGTGGTCTGCCGCGGCCCAGCCCATTCGCTTAGTTAGCAGCGTAGCTGTCACAGCAGCAGCGGTAGTCTCTAAAAAATTACGGCGATTCATCATCGAATTTTTCTCCGGGAGGTATCGCAATGCGGAGCAATTATACGCAGGAAGGAACTATGCGCGGGAAGATAGTAAGCAGAAAAATGCGGCAGCAGACGCTGCCGCGATTCCATCTCCTCAAGAACGAGCCTACTTCGAAGACTCGACTCGAAGATTATTCTGAACCGAAAAAGTCTCCGGAATGCCATTGGCGCGAATCCCGGCCAGATTTTTATCCGCTTCACTGTCCACAACCCCTTCGAGCGTTATATGTCCGTTCTTCACAATGATGCGAATCGGCTTCTGCACCCCGAGGGCGTACTTCTCCAGTGCCGGATATCCATAGATGGCGCGGAATAGCTCCATCCGAATGCGATCATCCATAGGGGATGGTGGAAGGACCTCGATCTGGTTATCGACCTTTTCGACTCCTTCAATGTGTTTGACTGAGGTCTCGGCGTCAGACTTGGTTACAGGCCGAACCACTTGCCCCAGCAACGTGACGGTCGGACCATCCACCTTGTAAGCAATATTGTCGAACACGCCAAAGTAAGGCAGCATCAGAAGTTCGTGCCGAACTTCTTTCGTGATACGCTCCTGCGATCGAGCCGAAGGCTGCTCTCGATCCTGAGCCAAGGTTAAGCCCGCAAATGTTAACAGTGTTAAAACGAAAATCGCTGTGCGCTTCATAGAATCTCCTCGTCCACACCGCCGCTTCTACTCTCTCGAACCGTACTCCTCACTGACTCCGAGTTCTACCATGTTTCCTGTAGACCACGAGTTCCCCGACACAGTTTAGACTCTGTTTGCGCCCGCAACGTTGCAGGTCGGTTTGGGCAAGACGTCTACCATTCTTATCGCCACAATCAGAGGCAACGATGCCGCATTTGAGTCCGCACGATGTGATGACGATGTTCATGGCGTTGGCCACTCTGCTGGGCTGCGCCAAGATTGCCGCCGAACTGATGCAGAAGTTGCGCCAGCCTCCCATCCTGGGGGAGATTTCCGTCGGCATCCTTCTGGGACCGACTGTGCTTGGCCACTACCGCCCGCATCTTTACGAAACGTTGTTCCCTACCACCGGGCCCATGCCCATCGTTCTCGACACCGTCACCACTCTCGGCGTGGTTTTTTTTCTGCTCACCGCAGGGCTCGAAATTGATTTGCGCAGCATCTTCCGCCAGGGCAAGAGCGCATTGCTGGTAAGCCTGTTCGGCGTGGCCTTCCCCTTCGCCGCCGGATTTCTGGGCGCCTCCGCCTTCCCTCGCGAGATGGGTGCGGTCGCGGGCGCGAATACCCTGATCTTCGCCTTGTTCGTAGGAACCGCGCTATCGATTTCGGCCCTGCCAGTGATCGCCAAAATCCTGATGGATTTAAATCTCCTGCGCACCGAGATGGGCACGGTCATCATCTCGTCGGCCATGTTCGACGATCTGGTGGGATGGATTTTATTTTCTTTCGTGCTGGGGATGATGCATCCCCCGGCAGGTAGCACCGTCGGTGAAAGCGTAAAGCACACCATCATTCTTGTCCTGCTCTTCGTTGGCCTCACACTGAGCCTCGGTCGCTGGCTGATCGACAAGATTCTGCCAGTCTTGCAAGCTCACACTTCCTGGCCGGGCGGCGTGATCGGATTCATTTTCACCCTGACGATGGCCGGAGCGGCCTTCACCGAGTACGCCGGCATCCACGCTGTGTTCGGAGCTTTCGTCATCGGCATCGCGGTTGGTGAATCAGGGCATCTGCGCAAGCGCACATCGGAAAATATTCACCAGATCGTCACCAACGTCTTTGCTCCGTTCTTCTTCGCCAGCATCGGGTTGCGTACCAACTTCGTCGCAAACTTCCACCTGGGACTAACGCTAACCGTCATCGGCGTTGCCTGCGTCGGCAAACTCCTGGGCGCGGGGTGGGGGGCGCGCCTCGGCGGCATGGACAAGACGTCATCACTAGCCGTCGGTTTAGCCATGAACGCCCGCGGCGCCATGGAAATCATCCTCGGAATCCTCGCTCTGCAAGCCGGGCTAATCCGCGAAAACATGTTCGTGGCCATGGTGATTATGGCCCTGTTCACATCTCTCGTTTCCGCGCCTTCCATTAACTTCCTCATCAGCCGAAGGCGGCAACTCACGTTGAAAGACACCGTCGAGGCCAGATTGTTTTTGCCCACATTGTCCGCGACAACACGAATCGGAGCGTTACGAGAAATGTGCGAAGTGGCGGCGGAAGCTGTAAGCAATGCTCCCGAGAGATTGCTCCGCCTGGTTTCCGAACGCGAGCGCGTACTGCCCAGCGGGTGGGAGAATGAGTTAGCCGTTCCGCATGCGCGCGTGAACGGACTCACCCGGCCCTTGGTGGTCGTGGCGAAATCCGATGGCATCGATTTTGACGCGCGCGACGGCAAACCCGCGCGGCTGATCATCCTGATTCTCACCGGAGACAATCAGTCGCAGCACGATCTGCTCGGGGACGCGAGCGAACTTTTTAGTCACCGCGAAGCCGTCGATCAGGCAGTGAATGCCACCAGCTTTCTCGAACTGGTCGCCGCCTTAAATGCTCCGGTGCAGTAAGCGGGCGGAGGAGGGCTTGGGTTCCCGCCAACTGCACCGTTTGTTTCTTGCTTAGGCCGTCACGCTAAGTCCACCGCTCGCGGGAGAACTCGTCGAAGTCGACGCAGCAGCCGTCGAACTCGACGCAGCAGTCGAACCCGAGGCTCCCAGCAGGTTCAGAACAATTTCTTCATTGCTGTTGGCTCCCAGATTGAACGTAACCTGTTGCGGAGTTGACCCCTGGCTGCCCACGCTGAGTGCAACCTGCTCGCCGCCGCCGCTGGTTTGGGTCAGGTTAATGGTGATCTGCTCCGGGTTGGTGCTGGTTCCACTGGCCCCGCTCAGGTTCAGGATAATTTCCGGCCCGGCGCTGCTGGGTGCCGTGGAACCTGGCGCGGTGATCAGTCCATTATTTACGCTGCTCCCGCTCGAACCGCTGGCCCCGCTCAGATTCAGAATAATTTCCGGCCCGGCACTGGTCGGACCCGTCGTAGTGGGCGCCGTAATCAGTCCGTTGTTTACACCGCTGGCCTGTTTCTCCGCGGAACCCCGCAGCGTGGCAAACGCCTGCTGCGCACCTGCCAAGTCCCCAGACTGCAAAGCGCTTCCAATCGCACTGAAATCCTGCTCGCGCTGGCTGATCAAAAATGGATTTCCGTTGGCCGCCGGGCCCGTCTTTCCGAGTTGCACAATATTGTTAAAGGCCGTTTGGGCCCCCGCTAGATTGCCGTTCTTAAGCGCCGTCCCGAGTTGCTTTAGATCCGTGCCTCGGGTTTGAAAATACTGCTGTAACTGCTGGCTAATCGACGAACTCGAAACCGCTGCTGTTGACATGACTGTCTCCTCAGAATTCGGATCTATCTTGCTTCCCCAACTTCCCGCTCTCGCTTCCTGCTCTGGCAAGGAACGCTGCTTTGCTCTTGCCGTTCAATCACCATATCGGCCTTCGAAAAATTAAACTTTAGGAACAAAACAGAAGTGACCCCATGCTTTCCTTCATTTTGGGCAACGGTCGCCCTTACGAAAGGACAGGATGCATAAAGCCGCCGCCTCGCATTCTGCTGAGATTTTTCTTATGCGCCGGGAATAAAAACAACCCGGCTCAGTTCTCAACTCCGAAGGTCGCAAATATCGGAGGAAAAATGCCCGACACAAACCCGGAACTCATCGATCAAAATCTGCAAGACCTTAACAACGACGGGGTTGACCGCCGCGGATTCCTGAAATGTATGGCGTGGGCAGGGACCGGCCTGGTTTGGACCATGTGCGGAGGCGTGCCCATTTCCCGAGCCTTCTCCAAGCACTCCGGCAAAGCTGCCGCGAAAGCCGGCGACTTTACTTTCGTGCAGATCAGCGACAGCCACATCGGCTTCAGCAAGCCGGCCAATCCAGACGTTACCTTAACTTTGCAGACCGCGATCAACAAGATCAATGCCATGTCTGCCAAGCCCGACTTCATCCTCCACACCGGAGATCTCACCCAACTGTCGAAGCCAAGCGAGTTCGACACCCTCGATCAAGTTCTAAAAGGTGCATCTGCGAAACAGATTTACTTCGTTCCCGGCGAGCATGACATGCTCACCGACAACGGCGGGCAATATTTGGAACGCTTTGGAAAAGGCTCGCAGGGCGCCGGATGGTACAGCTTCGATCACAAGGGCGTGCACTTCGTCGGCCTGGTCAACGTCGCCAACTTGAAGGCAGGCGGCATGGGATCGCTGGGTAACGAACAACTCGACTGGCTCAAAGCCGATCTCAAGGGCCGCTCCGCCAGCACTCCCATCGTTTTGTTCGCTCATATTCCGCTGTGGACGATCTATCCCGATTGGGGTTGGGGTACCGACGACAGCGAACAAGCCTTGTCGTGTGTAAAGAACTTCGGATCCGTCACTGTATTGAACGGCCACATTCACCAGATCATGCAAAAAGTCGAAGGCAAAGTCTCGTTTCATACTGCGATGTCGACTGCTTTCCCTCAACCCGCGCCAGGCACAGCTCCATCAGCCGGCCCCATGAAAGTTCCTGCCGAACAATTGCAGAAAGTATTGGGCATCACCGACGTGAACTATCTGGTCAGCGGCCGAAGTCTCGCCGTCATCGATTCGCCGCTCGGAAGTTAACTCAACTCTTGCATCTCGCGTCAGGAAGGCCAGGTTTGAGGATCATTAAACGAAGAGAAAAGAAGTCCATTGAAAAACGCGCCCCTTCGTGAATCTTCGTGCCCTTTTTAATTAAAGCTCTCCTTACAAATCCATAGAAAGGACGCCTCATGAAAAAAGCACTCTTCATTGCCCTCGCCGCATTCTCACTTGTAATTGCCACGGTGCTCCTGGCAGGGCGCTCAAGCTTCACCAAAACCACTGGCGGAGTAGCCGGGATAAAAATCGATAACTTTGTATTTGGTCCGAAGTCGATCACCGTACCCGTGGGGACAACCGTCACCTGGACCAACGGCGACGACATCCCTCACACGTCGGTAAGCACCGATGGTGTTTTCAAGTCCAAGGTGTTGGATACGGATGAAAAGTTCTCCTACACCTTCACCAAGTCAGGAAAGTATCCTTACTACTGCACCATCCATCCCAAGATGACCGGCACGGTTATAGTGAGGTAAAACGTTGCTGTAAAAACGGTGCGTAAAAAACGATTCGGTAAAAATTGCATTAAAAACGAATCAAAAGCGCAACAAAAGGTCCGTGGAAAACGTCCCTAAAAAAATAACTGTTACTGGAACTCCAGCATAACAATCTCAGGGTTCGATCCCAGCCGGAGTGGCGGTCCCCAGGTTCCGGCTCCGCTCGACGTGAAAACCTGCATCCTGCCGATGCGGCTCAAGCCATATACAAATTGCCGGTAAATCCGCCGCGCCATCCAACTCCAGGGCAGAAACTGGCCGAGGTGCGTATGTCCGGACAACTGCAGCGAAATGCCGGCAGCTTCGGCGACCTCCGGGTGGTCCGGTGCGTGGGTCAAAAGGATGCTGGCGCAATCGCGATTCAACTTCATACTGTGCAGCACGGCCGCAAAGTGTCCGTCATGCACAGCGTGGTTATAAGGCACACCGACGATCTGCAAACCGTCGGCATCCACTTTCTCGTTGCTTAGGACGCGAACTCCGGTTGCCGATATGGCGCTCAGGTATTTGCTGTCGTCGCGAAACTGTTCGTGGTTCCCCGCGACAAAATAAACCCCATGCGGCGCCGTCAGTCCACTCAGCGGCTCTGCGGCCCGCGCGGCATCGATGGCCGTCCCGTCATATAAATCCCCGGCAATAAAAATGGCGTCGGGTTCTTCTTTCAAAATCTTTGCCACCATACGCCGCAGGAAGCTGCCATTTCGTACGTGCCCCAGGTGGACATCGCTGATCAGCGCCGCCTTGCGCCCGCGCCAATTCTCCGGCAAATTCGCCAGCCGCACCGTGGTGCGCGTGATTCTAGTCCAACTCGCATTAAAGACCCCCGCGAATCCAAGGGCCAGCGCCGCGCCGAACAGCGCTTCCACGCTTCGGTGGAAGTTCCATTCCACTCCGGCTAGCCGAGCCACGCCAAAAATAATCCATGCGAAAACCGCCGCCAGGAAGAGGAAGCTAAGCAATCCCGTCCACACCGCCGCTGCCCGGTAAAACACTCGTACGGCAGTATTGGTATATCGAAAAGCCAGGAACGACGCCGCCACAAAACTTACCGACAAAACTGCGAGTAAGATTTTGAGCCACGCCCCCCCAGTCGCGCCGGGCGCGGTAGAAGATGTCCAGGTTTTGTAGAGGAAGAAGTGTGCCAGGAAAAGAACTGTTTGAATCGCCGCGATGAAACCGATGAGCCGTCTTGGTGCCTGCATGCGGAATTAGATTCACCAACCGGTCATTTCGATTGTTGGGTAATTTTGGCGAGAAGCTATTTTGCAGCGGCGGGAATACTCTGCTCCTTCCCCAATCGCATTTTCAATTCTTCGGGCGAAGCATGCAGCAAAGCGAGGAACGCGCCGTTCGTCCAGCCGAATCCGACCACGTTCTGTGTGTAGCCCGCTTCCACTGGAGATTCCAAAGACCTCGTGACCACGTTGTATTTCTCGCGGATGGTTCCATCCCGCCGAAAATTGGCGGCCACCGTCGATAGGAATCTGTACGTGATGCGGTCAGCGTCTTCGTGAAATCCGTACCGCCGTAATCCTTCAATAGCCAGCAGTTGAGTCGGAGCCCATCCATAGGGATAATCCCACTGCACTCCGCTCTGCCGATTGCTCATGGCCAGGCCGCCATCATGTTCGAACACGCCAAGATTTTTGCGGACCGCCTCGGCTTGCTCCGGCGTCGCAATCCCCGCCCACAAGGGATAGAACGTCGTAATGTATTCGTAGTCGGATCTTCCGCCCGTATCCAGGTTGTAGTCGAAGAACAGACCGCGCTTCGCATCCCACAAATATCTCTGCATGTTTTCTTTTCTTTGCTGGGCGCGCTTCTTCCAGCGATCGGCATCTTCTTTGCGGCCTAAAATCTCGCTCATCTGTTGCATATCTTTTTCAGTCTTGTAGAGCAGGCTATTCAGGCAGACCGGAGCATAGTGATGCGTCGCACCACCATACGGACCGAAGCGGAAAGAAATATCAAAGCCTGACTCCCGCATGGAGCGATCGCCCTTGTAGTAGTCCGCGGTCAAAGAAATCTTTTTCGCCGCCTCGCATTCCGCACTCGCCATGGTCATAGGCGCATCGCAAATCTGCACGGAATACTCCGCCCCGGCAGCTGGCTGCCCCGAGTTTCCTCCGCTCCTATCGGCAATATAATTTCGTCCCTCGGCATGCAGCAGAAAATAACTCGCGGCCTTGCGGTAAACGCCCGATTCGTCCTTCAAACTCTCCGGAGCAGGCCCGTTGCCGAAGTCGTAATACCGCGACAGACCCGTATCTCCCGCGAGATGCGGATCGCGGTTCCACATCTCATAATCCTTCTGAGTGAACTCGTAAGCTCGCACCAGCCATTTGCGGTCTTCGTGACCCGCAGCCTTTTCTGCCAGATACACGCCCATGGCCATCGAACTCAGGAACGGAGGCTGGGAACGCGTCAAATAATAAGTCCGATTCGCGTTCAGCACGGTGCCGTAGTGCTCAATTTCGAAAAAGAAATTGTCGACCATCCCTCGCGCCAGCGCCACGCGGTTGTCCTCCAGAAGACCGCGCACAATAAAGTAGCTGTCCCAGCCGTACATCTCATTGAAACGTCCGCCGGGCACAACGTAATTATTTTCCAGGTAAAGCAGCCCTTGCGGTTCAATCGTATTCGCAACCTCTCCCGGGCCAGCGATCGCAACCGGCAACTCTCGAATCTGAATGTTGCAGCGCTTCTCCGTATCTCTAACTACGGCCGGCGCAGCGAAATGCGCCGGCAGATACAAGACAGACCTCTCGCTGATCTTGGAATCGACAATGGTTTTGCAGTCGGCCATCGATCGAGTGAGCGCGTCCCATCCCCTGGAAATGTACGTCAGAATCGGAGACAGGCCTGGTTGCGGAGAGGCCTGTTGGGCTGTGCTCGCCGGTGTGCCATACACGGAACCAAGCACAGCCAGCAGGATCGCGCCACGAATCCATGCAGGTTTCATTTTTCCAACTTCGCCATGTAGACGCCGAAGCCAGTGAGCGCAATCGATTCGGTCCCCGCAGGCGCCGGCTTCACCGTGGTGAGCAGCGTCGTTGACTTGGCTTTGGCAAAGCCCTGCTGCGTGAGATCGAACTTCACGGTCTGTTGCGTGGCCGACATATTCAGCACCACCAGCACCGCTTCATTTTTGTAGCGCCGCAGATAAGAGATCACGTTCGGATCTTCTTCGTTGAGCGCCACGTACTCGCCCTCCAGCAGCGCCGGATCGCTATGCCGCAAAGCCAGCACACGGCGATAGAAGTTCAGAATTGAATCCGGATCTTTGTCCTCCGTCGCCACGTTATGCGTCTTATAACTCGGCGGCACTGGCAGCCACGGCGCGGCCGTGCTGAATCCTGCATTGGCAGATTCGTTCCACTGCATCGGCGTGCGCTCGCCATCGCGGCCTATTTCCTTGGGCCAGCCAATTTTTCCGATCGGATCTTTCACGTCCTCCGGCCGTACAGGGTCGTTGTTCTGCATTCCCAATTCTTCGCCGTAGTACATGATCGGCGTGCCCCGCAGCGTGAGATAAAGTCCCGCCAAAAGTTTCGCGATATCGTCGTTGTGCTGTCCGTCGCCATAGCGGTTGTAAGCCCGGACGATATCGTGATTGCTGAACAGATAGACGGGCCAGCCGCCGGATTTATCCACGCCCGCAATTTGGCGGCGGAATTCTGGCGGCGAAAGTTTATCCACTTTGGTGAACAGGAAATCCATCGGCATTTGCAGTTCTTTGCCATGGCCGCCGTAGTATTCCATGAGTTCATCGATATTCTTCGTCCACGTCTCCCCGATAAGCACCGCATTCGATTCGTCGGCCACCTGGCGAAGCTTGGTCAAAGTCTCATGCATCTCGGGTAATTTCGAGTTGTATTTGCTCTCCGTGTTTGGATCGCCGAACTTGTTCGTGCCAGGCACAACGGGATTGTCGTGCAGCTTCGGATCCTCGTAGAGCGTATCGACGGCATCCAGTCGGAAGCCGGCGACGCCGCGTTGGTACCACCAGCGGGTGGTATCGAACATGGCTTTCTCCACCGCGGGATTTCTCCAGTTCAAGTCCGGTTGCTCCGCGTAAAACGCGTGGTAATAGTACTGGCCGGTCGTGGGGTCGAGTTTCCACGCCGAATGTCCGAAAATAGAAATCCAATTATTCGGCGGCTGGCCCGGCCCCTTGCCATCCCGCCAGATGTACCAGTCGCGATGCGCCGCCGTTTTAGAGGACTTCGAATCCAGAAACCACTTGTGCTGATCGGACGTGTGGTTGATGACGAAATCAAGAATGATGCGGATGTTGTCCTTCTTGCCTTTGTCGACCATGCGGTCGAAATCCTGCAGCGTTCCATATTTCGGATCGATATTCTCGTAATCCGAAACGTCGTAACCGAAATCCACCTGTGGCGATGGAAAGCACGGAGTGATCCAGATGGCATCGACACCCAACTGGTGCAGATAATCCATCTTTGAGGTAATGCCGTTAAGATCTCCCACGCCGTCATTGTCGCTATCGGCAAAGCTGCGCGGATAAATCTCATAGAACACGGCGTGCTGCCACCACTGATGACCTTCCGCATCCACCGGCTTTGCCTGGGCAAAGGAAGCGATCGAACTGCCGAATACAAGCAGGAACGAAACCATCAACAACCGCTTGACCATAATTTCTCCCACGTTTTTTTCTACGCACTACCCACTGCCCACTGTTCCTCAAGCCGGGCCGGATTTAAGCTGCCCTGAATTGTCCGATTTGCATTATATAGTCCGGCCCAGAGTCAGCAGATCAAAGCCGCTCGTGTGGTTCGGACACTCTTGTCCGACGCTTTTGATTTGTTTTTGATCCTGATACTTGACGACGAACCGGGCCCCACGATAGATGTTATCCGTAGCGATGTCTGATAACTGCTCGAACCGCCATGAAAAAATTAGTCGTGGGTCTGGGCGAAGTTCTCTGGGATATGCTGCCCGGACGAAAATATTTGGGTGGCGCTCCCGCCAATTTTGCCTACATCACGAACTTATTAGGCGATGAAGGCGTTGTCGCCAGCCGCGTCGGCACAGATGATCTCGGGCGGGAAGCGATTCAGCGCATGGAGCGATTGCGTCTCCCAGTCGTGGCGCTGCAGTCCGATCCCACCCATCCGACAGGCATGGTGAATGTTTCCGTAGATCAAAAAGGCTTCGCGCAATACAAAATCGAAGAGCCCTCCGCCTGGGACTTTCTGCAGTGGACTCCCGAGTGGCAAACCCTGGCACGAAATGCGGACGCGGTTTGCTTTGGCTCCCTGGCTCAGCGCTCCGAGCAAAGCCGGGCTACGATTCGCAGCTTCGTTCAGGCAACCCGCCCGGAGGCGGTGCGAATTTTTGACGTGAATCTGCGCGCGCCTTTTTATTCCTGGGAGGTCCTCGACGAATCTCTGCAGCGGGCTGACATCGCAAAAATGAACGATGAGGAGCTCCCAAAAATTATGGACCTCGCCGGCCTCGCGCGCAGCGATGAAAAATCCTCCGCGCAAAGTCTGATGAAACAATATAAATTGAAGCTGGTTTGCATCACCCGCGGCGCGCGGGGAAGCCTGTTGGTCGGCCAGGACGGCCACCACGAAATACCCGCGGTCCCGGTCAAAGTCGCGGATACCATCGGCGCCGGCGATGCTTTCACGGCCGCCCTGGTGCGTGAATATCTGCGCGGCTCAACTCTCGAAAAGATGAACCAGGCCGCCAATCGTGTAGGAGCCTGGGTGGCCAGCCAGGCCGGTCCAACTCCAATTCCAAAGGATGGCGCGCTCCAGCTCTCGCTCGCTGAAATTTGAAAGCGGTGAGCCGCGATTACTCCGGATCCAAATATTCCTCAGGCACGTCGTCTTCCGGAACCTCGCGCGTGCGCACTTCCTGGCCTTCGCGTTGTCCGGAATCCTCAACGCCCGCAACTATACCAGCCTCAAATGCGTTGCCTTCTTCGAGCAACTCGTCGACACTTTCCGAATCGACACTTTCGACGTTCGACAAACCCTGAAGGTCTCCCGCTTCCTCGCCGCCGCGCGATCGCGCCGGCTCACGCCGAAACGCCGCCGAACCAGAATCTCGGTTCCGGCTTCCCTTTCGCGGCTGCTTGCGAACCGCCTTGGCGCTCACCGGGCCAGCCGATTGCTTCGAACCCGTCTTCTTTTTCGCAGCCGCTCTAACCGCCGCCTTCTTCTTCTTTGCAACTTTCTTCGTTACCGATTTTTTTGGCGTCTGCTTCTTTGCCGGAGTGACCTTTTTGGCGACACTTGATTTTGATGCCGCCGATTTCTTCTTAGCTTTCTTTTTGCTCGCCTTCTTTTTAATCGCCATAAAGCGAAGTCTAGCACCGGGTCAGACATCAAGCAAAGCAGCAAACAACAGGTCTCATTGATCTGCTTCTATGGATTCCCTTCGCGACACTTCGTGTCCTCTCGCGAATATAGTAGGCGGACTCGAGGCTTAATGGCACTACCCCGTGAGACTCCGTGTCCCCCGTGTTTATGATTTTTCATTGAGTGTAGCGAGCGGGTACGCTCATGGACAACTTCGTGGTTAAAGATTTTCAAGACGCAGCTTCTCAGCGACCGACACTCACCGAACCACAATCCACCCTCGCCGCAATCTTCGCCACCCGCTCATAGGATTGCAACCGATCTGTGTGATCGTAAGTGTCCGCCACGACGATGACTTCATCCGCCAGGGTTTCATCCACCAACTGTTGCAAACCATCCCTTACCGTCACCTCCGACCCTACAATTGCTTTATGCAATCGGCTCTCCACTGCATCCCTCTCGTGGGCCTGCCAAAGCGCGTCCATGGAATCGACCGGTGGCAGTAGCTCCACCGGTTGATTTCGAATGAGGCGGAGAAAACGTTGCTGCGCCGTCGTGAACAATCGCCGCGCTGCCGCGTCCGTCTCTGCCGCAAGAATCGCGACTGCCACCATAAAGTGCGGCTTCCGTAGCGTCTTACTGGGGCGGAATTGCTCGCGATAAAGATGAGCCGCGGCATACAGATACTCCGGAGCAAAATGCGCCGCAAACGCGAACGGTAATCCAAGGCTGGCCGCCAACTGGGCGCTGAATGCGCTCGATCCCAGCAATGTGATCGGGACCTTGCTCCCTTGTCCCGGAATCGCCTTCACGGCTTGCCCCGGCTTTTCAGGCCCCAGGTAGGTTTGCAATTCTCCAAGCAGTTCCGGAAAATCTTCGCCACTCTGATGCAAATCCCGCCGCAGAGCGCGCATTGTCTGGGAGTCGCCTCCGGGAGCGCGTCCCAAGCCCAGGTCGATTCGCCCCGGATATAGCGCCTCCAGCGTTCCGAACTGCTCCGCGACCACCAGCGGAGCATGGTTCGGCAGCATCACTCCGCCACTGCCTACACGAATCGTCTTAGTCGCCCCGGCCACATGTCCGATAAGCACGGCCGTAGCCGAGCAGGCCAGTCCGGAAATCGAGTGATGCTCCGCCAGCCAGTAACGTTTATATCCCCATTGCTCGGCGTGCTGCGCCAGGTCTACCGATCGAGCAATGGCGCTGCCCGCCAACTCTCCCGGACGCATACTGACAAGGTCCAATACCGAAACCGCAAAATCCGTCTGCATGAGAAATTAGATGAGCGAGCCGTGGAACCGATGCTAAGTTCGCACAACCTCGCCGCAACCGTGATATCGTAAGCCGTTCCAAATTCCACGCCGTTACAGGTCGGATCAGGATAAGAAACACGGCAAGAACGCACACTAAGGTCAACGAAAACAGAAAATGATGCCTCTGCTCGCGATCGCTGTGCCCGCCCGTTTAGTACATCTCTCTCCGGTCGATGTCGTCATCGTAGTTTTTTATTTTGCTCTGGTGCTCACCATCGGTTGGTATCTAAAAGGCCGCGCCAATACCGGCGAGGACTTTTTTATGGCTGGCCGTGAGATGACCGCTTGGGTGGCCGGTCTTAGTTTTCTTTCCGCGAATCTGGGCGCGCTCGAATTGATGGGTTGGGCCGGATCAGCCTACCAGTACGGCATTCTGGCCACCCATTGGTATTGGATCGGCGCCATCCCGGCCATGCTTTTCCTCGCGCTGGTCATGATGCCGTTCTATTACATCTCCAAAACCCACTCCGTACCGGGATACTTGAAACTCCGTTTCGGCGAGCCCAGCCGCGCCCTCTCCGCGATTTCGTTCGCATTTATGACCGTGCTCATGAGCGGCGTCAACATGTTTGCCATGGCCAAGGTCATGCAAATCGTTTTGGGATGGGACATCAACTTCAGCATCTGGGTCTCGTCGCTGACCGTCGCGGTCTATGTGACCCTGGGCGGCCTGCGCTCCGCCATCTTCAACGAAGTTCTGCAATTCTTTTTGATCTGGGCGGGAGCTCTGCTGATTCCAATCCTCGGATTGTACGAAGCCGGCGGCTGGACCAATCTCAAACTCCAAATCGCGCATCGCGCTTCCGAGCAGTACGTCCATCTCTGGGCTGGCCTCGGTTCCTTCACCAGTAATCCCATGGGCATTCACTGGACCGGCATCGTCTTCGGTCTGGGGGCCGTCATCTCGATGGGTTACTGGACCACGGACTTCCTGGTGGTGCAGCGCCTGCTGGCCGCGAAAGATCTGCGCAGCGCCGAAATGGCTCCTATCATCGGCGCCGGATTTAAAATGATGGTCCCCTTCATCGTCATCCTGCCCGGCTTGCTCGGCTTGGCCGTCCTGCCCGAAAAACTTGTTCCCGAGTCCGTCGCCGCGGTCACCGGAGGTCACAGTTACAACGACGTTCTTCCCCTCATGCTGGCTCGCTATTGTGGTCCGGGATTGCTTGGCCTGGGCGTCACCGCGTTGATCGCCGGTTTCATGTCCGGCATGGCAGGCAATGTCAGCGCCTTCACTACTGTGTGGACTTACGATATTTATCGCCCGCTGATCAACAGCAAAGGCACCGATCATCACTACGTAAACATGGGCCGCTGGACCACGATCATCGGCGTGCTGATCAGCGTCGGCACCGCATATCTGGTCATGCAGTTCGCCAGCATCATGGATTATGTTCAAGCCCTATTCAGCTTCTTCATCGCTCCCTTGTTCGGAACAGTTGTCCTGGGCATGTTATGGAAGCGCGCCACCGGCGCTGGCGGTTTCTGGGGATTACTGTGCGGAACTCTCTCTTCCATCAGCATGTGGGCTTGGGTAAAGATCGATCCGACGGCGCTTCGCTATGTCGCGCTCTCGCCGCACGCCAAAGCCCTGGCGCAGGATATGTATCAAGCGCTCTGGTCATTTATAGTTTGCGTTGTAGTCACAGTCGTGGTGAGTCTGGCAACCAAGCCCATCGCGGATGGCGAATTAACCGGCTTGGTCTACGGCTTGACGAAAGTTCCATCCGTGGAAAATGTGCCGCTGTATCAGAAGCCGCTTTTCTGGGCGGCCGTAGTAACAGTAATTTTCTTCGTGCTGAATATTATTTTCTGGTAGGCGATTTCTGATTTAGACGACTTGTAATTGCGGAGGCTTGCAGCATGGTTTCCATCTGGTTCTTCATCGGCATCTCACTCGCAGTGAACGGCGCGCTGATTCTCGCCGCCGGCGTCTATCAACTCATAAGCCCTCCCAAGAATCCCGGCATAGTCCTTTTCAACTTGCACGCGAACGTTTGGTGGGGCGCGATACTGCTGCTGATTGGACTTATCTATTGTTTCAAATTCACACCAAATAAACAGCGTTCCTAAACTTCAACGTTTCTGTTTTCCTTCGTGTACCTTCGTGCCCTTCGTGGTTAAAAGTTTTCAACACTCAAAGTGAGTAAAGACTTATGGATAAGAAAAAAATGACGATGGGCCTGATCGTAGGCAATCGCGGATTCTTTCCCGATCACTTGGCCAAAAGCGGACGCGAAGAAATGTTGCGCGCGTTACAAACCGCAGGCATCGAAGTCGTAGCCCTCACCCCCGAAGAAAGCAAGTACGGTGCCGTCGAGACGCGGGAGGAATCCCGCCGCTGCGCCGAATTATTTAAGCGCCATCGCGAGCGCATCGACGGCATCATCGTCACCCTTCCGAACTTTGGCGAAGAACGCGCCATCGCGGATACCCTTCGCCTCGCCGATCTGCGCGTTCCCGTGTTGATCCAGGCTACGCCGGACGAGCCCGCGAAGATGACGATCGCATTCCGTCGCGACAGCTTCTGCGGCAAGATGTCGGCCTGCAATAACCTTCGCCAGTACGGCATCCCTTATTCCATTACGACCCTCCACACCGAAGCTCCCGATTCGCCCGAGTTCGCCAAAGACCTGGAATGGTTCGCCGCAGTCTGCCGCGTCGTCCGCGGCTTCCGCAACCTGCGCGTCGGGGCCATCGGCGCACGTCCCACGGCCTTCAACACCGTGCGTTACAGCGAGAAAATTCTCGAGTCTCAAGGCATCTCCATCGAGACTCTTGATCTTTCCGAAGTTCTTGGCCGCATCGACCGCATGAAAGATAACGATGACCTCGCCCAGACAAAACTGGCGGCGATCAATAAATATGTTGACGCGAGCAATGTGCCCGCTGCGGCACTAATGAAGATGGCCAAGCTTGGCGCAGTCGTCGACCAGTGGATGGCCGCCACCGAAGTCTCCGTCAGCGCCGTGCAGTGTTGGACCTCCATCGAAGAAAATCTCGGCGTCGTTCCCTGCACCGTCATGAGCATGATGAGCAACGAACTTCTCTCCAGCGCCTGCGAAGTGGATATTTGCGGCGTCCTCGGCATGCACGCCCTGCAACTCGCGTCCGGCACGCCCTCGGCTCTTCTCGATTGGAACAACAACTACGGGTCAGATCCGAATAAGGCGGTCTGCTTCCATTGCTCCAACTTGCCCAAACACTTTTTCCGCTCAGTAAAAATGGATTTCCAGGAAATCATCGCCGGCACCGTGGGCAAGGAAAATACATTCGGAACTTGCGTGGGATTAATCAAGCCGGAAAAGATGAGCTTCGCCCGCTTCTCCACCGACGACACATCTGGCAAGATGCGCGGCTACGTGGGCCAGGGACGTTTCACCGACGATCCGCTCAACACATTCGGCGGCGCAGGTGTAGTCGAGATTCCACAACTGCAAAAGCTGCTGCACTACATTTGCGAGAACGGATTCGAGCATCACGTCGCCGCCAATTTATCGAGCGTCGCCCCCGCCGTACACGAGGCCGCCACTCGATATCTCGGCTGGGATATCCACTACCACGCTCGCGAAAATTAACGAGCCATGCCCACGCAAGGGACGAGCCTGCCCTCGGAAGAATGCCGGGCAGATGGAGGTTTGCAACAAGCTGCATGGGTCAACACAAGGTAAACCGTACCTAACTTTGCTGCTGCTGCGCCGGCGCTTCCCGCGGGGCCTTCGGCCGCTCAGCCTCCCACGCTTGCCGCTGTTTCTCCCGTTGCTCTTCTTTCGCTTTTTTGAGAGCCTGCGTAAGTTTTGGGTCGACGTTTTCCAGGCGATATCCGTATTCCATAATTCACCCCCCCAGAATAATTGTACAAGCCGGCGCATGCCTAATTCGGCAGCGGAGCAACCACGGCCTCGGCGTTCCAAGCTACCTTTTCAGACTCTACGTGGGCCCAGACCTTCAAGAACTTCCCGCCGAACCCGGGCACGGCGATCAG
>Ga0302320_10009649_pt1 | contig 20699 bp, 20 predicted proteins | sample Bog_T0_3_FD_202130 | JGI IMG/M metagenome (GOLD analysis project Ga0302320, IMG submission 202130) | Peat permafrost microbial communities from Stordalen Mire near Abisko, Sweden - Bog_T0_3 | ecosystem: Environmental > Terrestrial > Soil > Wetlands > Peat | place: Sweden: Abisko, Stordalen Mire...
TCTTGCGACCATGCTTCTCAAAACTCGCCTGTGATGCCAGTGTCTGCTGAAACCGCGCCATTCGCTTCATACCTATAGTTTATTCAAATATCACGCGGCTTGCAGACTTGTGCAGAGGTTCCCTAGATCTATCAGGTCTTCAGCCAGTTCCGGGGCAATCTGCTCCTTGGATCCGGCGGTGAGATGAAAGCGGATGTGATCCTCAAGTACCTCACCCATAAGACTGTTGATGCCGCCACGGACTGCGGCCAGTAACATGAGTTGGTCGCCGCAGTCCTCGTCACCTGTCAGCGCCCGATCCAGCGCGTCCAACTGCCCGCGAAGTTTGCGGACGCGCTGTTGCAACTTCAGCTTCTCCCGCTCGTGCTGGGACATGGCACTTCCCCTCTGAATATACCTACTGTTTGTGAAGTATATACCCAATGGGAGTATCACATGCTGTTCACAGAACTCTCGATTGAGGGTTGGGAAAACCGCCATGAGCGTTTTCACTCACAACATATCGATGAAGAGGACCTCACGTCTCTGTCAGAAAACACGGCGTGGTCAGTCCCTGGATGGTGAAAGATATGTCTCGGTGGTCCCATCAGTTTATGCATTGCCTCAGGGGCTATTCCATCGTTGATTCGATGATGGACCAATTACCTACACGCCGCTGAACGCGGAGAAACCGCCATCGACCGGGATCACCACGCCGGTAACGAATTCCGAAGCCGGTGAGAGCAGCCACAGCACGCATCCCAGCAAATCCCTGGATTCGCCAAGGCGCCCCATTGGCGTGTGCCCGACAATCGTCTTGCCGCGCGCTGTCCATTCGCCCGTTTCCTTGTCAGTTAACAGAAAACGGTTTTGATTGGTGAGAAAAAACCCGGGCGCGATGGCGTTCACGCGAATCTTCGGCGAATATTCCTGAGCCATATGCACGGCCAGCCATTGCGTGAAGTTACTCACCGCGGCCTTTGCCGCTGAGTACGCGGGAATGCGGGTTAGCGGACGAAATGCATTCATGGAAGATATATTCAAAATCGTGCCGTACCCCTGCTCCGCCATGAGTTTTCCAAAAGCCTGGCAGGGCAGAATCGTGCCCAGAACATTCAGGTCGAAGACCCAGCGCAGAGCGTCCGTGGGCAGGTCGAAGAATTTCAATTCATCGCTGGTTGTGGCCTGGGGCTTGTTGCCTCCCGCGCAGTTGATCAAGCAATCCAGCTTGCCCATGCTCTTGATTACATCTTCAGCTGCCTGAGCAACGCTCTCGCGATCGAGTGCGTTGAACTTGAAGAAGGAGAGTTGATTGCCTCGCTCTCCCATTCTTTCGATCAGCGCCTTGCCCGCCTCCTCATTCCTGCCGAGGATGGCGACTCTTGCGCCGCAACCGGCCAGCGCGCCGGCCATTTCGCTGCCCAGCACTCCGGCGCCGCCGGTAATAGCCACCGTTTTCCCTGTGAAGTCGTACATCTTCGTCAGTTCCGCCAGATCAAAGCAACCTTCAACGGATTCTTTGTTTGTCATATTGCTCCTCTTTGTAACTAGGTGAATCATTCCAGTTAGCGCTGAATGCGCGCCGAACCGCCCCTGGCGAAGGCCCGCACCTGATCCAGAGTGGCCATGGTTGTGTCGCCGGGGAAGGTAGTCAGCAGAGCGCCATGTGCCCATCCCAGCTTGATAGCTTCTTCGGGCGTTTCACCATTCAAAAAACCGTAGATAAAGCCGGCCGCAAAGCCGTCTCCGCCACCCACACGATCGAAGACGCCCAGATCGGCCGTGGGCGCAATGTAAGTCTTGCCGTCCACCCAGGCAACCGCGCTCCAGCTATGCCGATTGGTCGAGTGAACCTCACGCAGCGTGGTGGCCACAACTTTTACCCTGGGATGCTTTTGAATCACCTGGTCGATCATGGCGAAGAAGACGCTGGGATCCAGCTTCGACTTAGCCGTGACTTCGGGCCCGGGAATGCCAAGGCCTTTCTGCAAATCTTCTTCGTTGCCGACCAGCACATCCACATTCTCGACGATCCTGGCGATGGTCTCGACAGCCTTCTCGGCGCCGCCGTGGATATTCCAGAGCTTCTCGCGGAAGTTAAGGTCAAAGGAGGTGATTGCGCCCGCGGCCTTGGCTTCCTTCATCATTTCGGCGGCCAGAGCGGCCGTGGTGGGCGAAAGCGCCGCGAAGATGCCGCCGCTATGCACCCAGCGAACGCCGCCGGCGAAGATAGCCTTCCAGTCGAAGTCGCCCGGTTTCAGTTGCGCCGCCGCCTCGTTCGCGCGATTGTAGAAGACCACCGGTGCGCGCAGGCCGTGGCCCTGGTCGCTGTAGACGGTGGCCATGTTAGGGCCAGTTACGCCGTTGTGCTTGAAGTGTTTGTAGAACGGCTTTACGCCCATGGCGCGGACGCGCTCGTGGATCAGATCGCCGATGGGATAGTCTGACATGGCGCTGGCAATGGCCGTCTTCATGCCAAAGCAATCGGATAAGTTGGCTGCCACATTAAACTCGCCGCCGCTGACGTGAATCTTGCATTCGGTCGCCTTGCGGAAGGGAATAATTCCCGTATCAAGCCGATGCACCAATGCTCCCAGCGAGAGAAAATCCAGTTCCGCATTTTCGCGAATATTCAATCCATGACTCATAACTTCCGGGCTCCTTGTTATATTTCTTCCAAACTCTTGAAAATGACTGCGATCAAGCGTTGCGCCCCAGAAAGACAGGAGCGATGTGCCGGTTGTAGAGGTTCTCCGTGACGTTCCTGGCAATCACGGCTTCATTAGCTTCCAGCAGGTCAAGATAGCGGCTTCCCATCTTCGCTGCGACTTTGAAGCCAACGTGCAGCAATTGGCGCAAGCTGCTGTTGTATGCCGCGTCTCCGGGCGCATGGCGCAAGGCAGAAGTATACTGCTCGGAGGTCCAGCCTTGAACCTCACTGGGCGAGGGAAGTTTAGTCTCGTCAATGTCGATGACCGTGGCGTAGGGCGCGCATAACTCTTCGCGATGCGCGTAGGCGTCAGCATAAATCTCCTTGGCCAGCAAAAGAGCGTCGCCGCCGGATTCAGCCAGGCCGATCAACTCTTCCAGCCAGCTGGTTCCCGCAGTCTTCAGGTGAACGCCGGTGTTAAAGCGCTGGATGGTTGCGTGAATCGCGGGATAGATGGAGAACTTGTCGCTGCCCGAGTGCACGCTCAGCTTGAGATTTGCGGGCAGGCCAAAGTGCTGGACTGCGAAGGCGATGGCCCCAACATCCAGCGCAAACTCGCGCTCAAACTGCGCCACGTCTCCCACATAGTCCACACCCTTGTTGAAACGGCCGCTGAACTTAGGCGCGATGGTCTGCACGGGAATGCTTTCATCGGCGATTGCAGCCAGGATAACAAGCAGCTCGACGGGAGTTTGCTGAGTATCCGTCTCGTCCATCGAGACCTCAGAGATGAAATTGCCTTCTCCTTTGGCCGCTGCAATGGCGCGATAGACTTTACCGGCGTTGATCACGGCGGTAAGATACTTCCGCGCTGTCTGACGAAGAATCTCAGGCGTAATTTCAAACGAGGCCTTCGTTCCTTCAAGCTGGATGCTGCCGAGCAGCTCTGAATAACGCTCGACAAAGCTATCGATCGCTAAGTCCGGCGCGGCTTGGCCAATAAAGTCGGCTACATCGATGGTGTAGAAGTCGCAAGCGCCCAAAAAGCGGCCAACGGTCTGTAAATTAATATGGTCGGCGTCGCAGAAGTAAGGCAACTTCCAATTAAGCGCCTGGATGGCGGCATCGGCGGCAGCGCGCGTGGCGGCGGGCTCGGAGCCGATGATCGTATGCTCGCGGTTCGATTTGTTCCATACGGGTATAACTTCGATACCGCTATTCAAAGCCATAATGCAGGCTTGCAACTGTGCCTTGGCCTGGTGCGCGAACCGATCCCCGGTTCCTACGGAATACTTAGCGAGTTTCAAACCCTGGTCTCCCATCGTAACTCCGATTTATAGTCTGCTGCGGTGCGCCCACAGTCCCAATCCCGGATTGGAAATGAAGAATACCTCTTCACCATCGGCCTTGTTAAAGCCGAGACTGAGCTTGCGCGGGTCGTAGAGCGCAAGCATCGCCTTCAAATCCCCATAACTGAAGCCGACGCTCTCGATCTCTTCCTTGCTGAGCAGACCGGGGCACCATGTTATCTTGAAGCGGCCTTCCGACGAGCCGTGAATCAGGTGCGCCGCCGCGCTCAGATCGTTGGCAAGATCCGCATTGGCTTCAACGGCCTTGAGCGTTGCGGGGGTGCCGTAGTAACCGTACTTGCGGATGAGTCTGTCGATGGTTTTATCTTCGCCGAAGTCTTTTACGCCAGGAGCGAGTATGATCAACTCCGCATCGTCGGCCAGAACCATGCGTGTGCGGTAGACAGCTTTATTGCCCAGCCAGGTTGAATGAAACTCCTGCGGATCGAGATAGACGACGGCCTTCTTGATGGGTTCATCGGCGATCTCGAAGTTGACTTTGAGGCTCAGTTCGGCGGCCCGGTTAAAGCACTCGATGTCATCGCCGATGTAGAGGCCGCGCACGGCCAACCCGCCGTCGGCTCTGCGTCCAACCACGGTGAGCACATAGACGATGGGCAGATTCCCGAGAAAGTGATCGGCTGCGTAGTTAAGCACGTTGCGCACGGGATTGACGGCGCGGCCAAGAATGCGCTCCATTCCATAGACTGCTCCCAGGTAATGGCTGCGATTAATGCCGTCGCGTCCGCCTGTGCCCACCAGAATATTCTTGTTGTAGTTAGCCATGCCGATGACTTCATGGGGCACGACCTGGCCGATGGAGAGAATCAGATCGAAGCCGCCTCGCGAGATGAGCTTGTTGACTTGCGCCGGCCACGTATAATTCAGCTTGCCTTCCGATTGTTCGCGAATAAACTCGGCGGGAACCTCGCCAAGGGTTTCGATATCGGTGCGCCAGTTATGAACTTTAAAGAGATCGAGCGGCATATCACCGTACATATGAGCGATTTGTTCGGGGTTCATCGGGACATGGGTTCCCAGCGCGGGCAGAACCGCTCTAAGCTTGTCGCCGTAATACTGCCAAGCATCGTGCGTGAGATCACCGGCGCGGGAGTGGGCGCGGGTTTGATCGGGTGGAACGGCGAGCACTTTGTTGCGAGGGCCGAGTTTGGCAAGTCCTTCCAGCAGCAGGTCGTTCAACTGCCGAGGAGTCAGGTCGGTATCGACGCTTCCGATGGCGCAGTAGAGACTCATAGGACTAATTCCACCCTTTTCAGTCCCGGAGCAAGCAGGACGTTGATGAGCAATGAGATGAGGTAGACGCTGGCGGCGATAATGAAGAGGATCGAATAGCTGCCTGAAATTTGCAGGATATGACCAGCCAATTTGGCGATGAGGAAGCCGCCTGCCGCTCCGGTCATGGTGCCGATGCCGGTAACTGAGCCGACGGCGCCGCGCGGGAACATATCCGACGCCATTGTGAAGAGGTTAGCCGACCAGCCCTGGTGCGCGGCCGCGGCCAGGCTAAGCAGTCCGATAGCGGCCCATTTTCCGAAATTGTCCGTGTGAAGGTAGTTGATCATAAACACGGGAACAACGAGGCAGGCGCAGAGAAGCATGGCCGCCAGGCGCGCTCGCTCAGCAGAAAGCCCGGTGCGGATGAACGATGCGGGCAGGTAGCCTCCATAGATGCTGCCAATGGCTGAGGCGTTGTACACAATCAAGATCGGCAATCCCAGTCCCACAAGGCTCAAATGGAACTTATCGCTGAAGTAACCCGGCAGCCAGTAGAGATAGAACCACCAGATAGGATCGGTGAGGAATTTGGGGATGGCATATGCCCAGGTCTGGCGGATACCAAATAACTTGATCCATGGCGTGGATGGACCAGGCTTCTCCGGGGGGTCCTGATTGATGTGGGCAAATTCGACGGCGGCAAGGGTGGGATGTTCAGAGGGCTTGCGGTACTTGAGGAACCATACCAGAATCCACGATGCCGAGAAAAAGCCGGTGATCAGAAAGGCGGCGTGCCAGCCAAAAAGGTAAGTCGCCACAGGCACCAGGAGCGTAGCCAGGATTACGCCAACATTGGCGCCACAGTTGAAGATGCCAAAAGCCAGCGAGCGCTCCTTCCGCGGAAACCACTCGGCCACGGTCTTGTTGGCGGCGGGGAAGTTACCGGATTCGCCTATCCCCAGGCAGGAGCGCGCAATGCCGAGTTGAGGCACGGAGTTGACCAGCGCGTGACCCATGGCCGAGAGGCTCCAGAGGGCCATGATGACCATGTAGCCGAGGCGCGTGCCGATCTTGTCAACGAAGCGCCCCGCGCCGAGCTGGCCGAGCGCATAGAAGAGGGTAAAGAATGCTACAACGGTCCCATAGCTCTCTTCGGTCAGGCCGATGCCGCCCTGGGCCTGACTGTGCATGAGCGTGGGTTTGAGGAGCGCCAACACCTGCCGGTCCATGTAGTTAATGGTGGTGGCGGCAAAGAGCATGGCGCAGATGGTCCAGCGCACATGGCCGATCCGCGCGCGCTGCGCCGGTTTTTCCACTGTCTGTAATCCGGAACTTAGACTGCCAACCATTCACAGGCTCCTTACAGCCGGTATGCCTTTTTCACCAAGCCATAGGCCAGGTCGTGCGCCACTTCATAGGCTTCGTCCTCGTCCAGACGGTGTTCGGCAACCAGCCGGGCGAGGAAGGCGCAATCCACGCGCCGCGCAACGTCGTGCCGCGCCGGAATGGAGAGGAAGGCGCGGGTGTCGTCATTGAAGCCCACCGTGTTGTAAAAACCCGCCGTCTCGGTTGTTTGCTCACGGAAGCGCATCATGCCTTCGGGACTGTCGTGGAACCACCAGGGAGGGCCGAGGCGCAGACATAGATAGTGCCCAGCCAGCGGAGCTAACTCGCGGCTATAAGTAGACTCATCCAGCGTAAAGAGTATGATCGTCAGATTGCTTTCATTGCCAAAGCGATCGAGCAGTGGACGCAGCGCATTCACATAGCTAGTCTGCTGGGGAATATCCGCGCCCATATCACGGCCAAACTTCTCATAGACCTTGCGGTTGTGGTTGCGCACGCTGCCAGGATGAATCTGCATCACCAGGCCATCTTCCAGGCTCATGCGCGCCATCTCGGTGAGCATCTGGGCGCGGAAGAGCTCCTGCTGTTGCGCTCCTGCCTTGCCGTTGAAAACTAAGTTGAACAACTCGGCAGCCTCGGCTTCGGGCAGATCGGCAGTTTGCGGAGTCAGATGGCCGTGATCGGTGGAGGTGCAGCCGAGCGCTTTGAAGCGCCGGCGCGCTTTGCGCAGTGCATTCAGGTAGCCGGTCCAGGTAGAGGTGTCTTCGCCGGTCTGCTCGCCCAGCTTGTGGATCGACTCGGCAAATCCTGCAAACTCCGGATCGACGACCGAGTCGGGGCGGAAGGCGGGCAGGATTCTTCCTTTCCAGCCCGATGCGCGGATCGTCTGAATATCGTCCAGCGAGTCGAGGGGCGAATCGGTGGTGGAGAGCACCTCGATGTTGAAACGCTCGAACAGAGCACGCGGCAGGAATTCCGGCGTCTTCAGCTTTTCCGCGATGGTGTCAAAGAACAGATCGGCGGTGGAAGCGGAAAACCGCTGCTGGAGTCCGAAGAGCTCCTGAAAAACATAATCCATCCAGATGCGAGTCGGCGTGCCGCGGAAGAGATAGTAGTGGCTGGCAAAGAGGCTCCAGACTTTGCGCGGGTTCTTCAGTTCCGGTCTGCCGATTTCCAGATCATCCAGCGAGATTCCCTGGCTGTAGAGCATGCGGAAGACGTAGTGATCTGGCTGCACCAGCAGCGTTGCCGGGTCGGGGAAGGGCTCGTTTTTGGCAAACCAGGCCGCCTGTGTATGCCCATGCGGACTGAGGATGGGCAGGTTCTTCACGTGCGCATACAGCGTCCTGGCGATCGCGCGCGTGCCTGGTTCGGCGGGGAAGAGACGGTCTTCATGGATCGGCATGAGGGAGATTCTACCTCTGTTTGAGCGGCGTAGCGCTAGCCGAGCCGCTCCTTCGATGATAATCTTCCGCGGCCATTCCCATCCGCCCGCAAAGTGATTGAAGGAGCGAATCAGATTCTTCCGGCAGTCAAAAGCCTTAGTATGAAGGGGGAAGAATATGCCTCCGAGGAGCACAGCCTTGGCCTACGACGATTTGCGCGACTGGATCAAAGCACTGGAAAAAGCCGGCGAACTGAGGCGCATCGGCGAAGAAGTTTCGCCGGAGCTGGAGATCACCGAGATTACCGACCGCGTTTCCAAGATCGGCGCGCGGGGCGGGGCGAAGAGCGGGGCAGGGAAGTACGCTCCGGGCGGCCCGGCGCTGCTGTTTGAAAACGTCAAGGGCCATCCCGGCCACTCGGTGCTCATCAACCAGTTCGGCAGCGAGCGGCGCATGGCGCTGGCTTTGGGCGTCGAACGGCTGGACGAGATTGCCGAGCGCATCACCGGCCTGATGAACTTGAAAGCCCCGGAGGGCCTGCTTGACAAATTAAAAATGCTGCCGCAGTTGGGCGCGCTCACCAGCGCTTTTCCCAAGACAGTCAGCGCCAAGGACGCTCCCTGCAAGGAAGTCATTCGGCGCGAGAATCTGGACCTCAATTGGTTTCCAATTCTCAAGTGCTGGCCGCACGACGGCGGCCGCTTCATCACGCTGCCCTGCGTGGTCACCCGCGACCCGCGCTCGGGCAAGCGCAACATCGGCATGTACCGTATGCAGGTCTACGATGGTCAGACCACGGGAATGCACTGGCAGCGGCAGAAGGTCGCCGCCGAGCACTACCGGGAAGCGCTGCGTCTCGAAGCTGCGAAACACTCGACCGAAGGCCCGCTCCATGCAATGGTGGCAGCTATGGCCGAGTCGGCCGGCGGCGCTTGCGCCATTCCTGACGGCCCCATTGGCGGTTTGCCGCAGGTGGCGATGGGCAATCTGAAGGGTTCGCGGCTGGAAGTTGCCGTGGCTATCGGCACCGATCCGGCTACCACCTTCGCCGCCATCGTGCCCGCGCCGCCGGAGGTCGAGGAGTACCTGATCGCCGGCTTCCTGCGCGGCAAATCCGTCGAAATCGTGCAGTGCGAGACGGTCGATCTGCAGGTTCCCGCCCACGCCGAGATCATTCTCGAAGGTTACGTCGAACTGGGCGAACTGCGCGCGGAAGGCCCCTTCGGCGACCACACCGGCTTCTACACACTGACCGATGAGTACCCGGTCTTCCATCTCACCTGCATCACGCATCGCAAGAACCCCATCTACGCCGCCACCATCGTCGGCAAGCCGCCCATGGAGGACGCCTGGATGGGCAAGGCCGTCGAGCGCATCTTCCTGCCCGCGATGAAGATGCAGATTCCGGAGTTAGTGGACATTCACCTGCCCGCCGAGGGCGTCTTTCATAACTTGATGTTAGTTTCCATCCGCAAGAGTTATCCCGGCCAGGCGCGCAAGGTGATGAACGCCATCTGGTCGCTCGGCCAGGCCATGTTCACCAAGATCATCGTTGTCGTGGACGAGGACTGCGACGTGCAGAATCTCGCCGAGGTCGTCCTGCGCGTAACCAACAACATCGACCCGGAGCGCGACATTCAATTCACCCTCGGCCCGGTCGACTCGCTCGACCACGCCAGCCGCCTGCCCAACTACGGCTCCAAGATGGGCATCGACGCCACAAGAAAATGGAAGGCCGAAGGCTTCGAGCGTCCCTGGCCCGCCATGATAGAAATGGACCGCGAGACCAAGGCGCGCGTGGATGCGATCTGGGTTAAGCTGGGTTTGTAGCTGGTTTGTAGGTAGGAAGTGTGATTTGTTATGAAGAAGCTTTGGAGTTTTGCTTTTGTTTGCGCCGCTGCTATCTACGCACAGACCGCCCCGTCAGCGCCCCAAAAACAGCTAGACACCAACAAGCCAGTTTGCTCGCCCGGCGCGATTTGTTTCTCAGGTGAGGTGTTTGCGGGCAATGAGTTTCGCAAGGATCTGAATGACGAACTGGTATTCGACCTTCAAGCGGAGTTCAACTTTCTACGGAAGCCCAACTCTCGATCACATCCAGCAGGCGAGTGGACAATAGCCGTAACTCCAAGGCATCCGAACGACAACTGCCCTGAATTTGCATCGGTCGCGACTCCATTCTACCATTCCCATAATGATCTGATGATCGACACAAGTTACGGATGGACGGCAGAAGACGAGGTCTCTGATTCGCCGCGTGAATTCGACTTCGTGACCAATTGCAAAGACTACGACAGAGAATCCAGAAAAATAGAGATTGTGCATTGGCCAAATGGCATGACGCAGCAAGAACAGAAGAAGGCTTTCGCGAAACTTGGGAGTTCACTGGTGGGCACGGGCCATCTCTGGATCATCGATTCACGGATTAGCCATGCAAATGATACGCCTGACAATAAACTCGGCAATATAGAATGGATGCGGTTCACTGTTGAAATCCGTTTGCCACACTAGCAAAGAAGGGACCGTAAGATGGCAAAAACATACAAGAGTGAAGCACTCGCGGCGCTGCACGAAAGCATGTCTGACCTGCACCAGGCCGGCGCGATTGACAGCAAGACCATGCGCGAGTTCGACCACGCATGTCTCACCCCGGTCATGGAACTCTCTCCGGCCGCCATTCGCCGCATCCGCGCCAAAGCGGCGGTCAGCCAGGCCGTCTTCGCGGCTCATCTGAATGTGACCACTGGAGTCGTCAGCAAGTGGGAGCGTGGCGAAAAGCAGCCACGTGGACCAGCCGCAAAACTACTCACCCTCGCCGCCAAAAACGGCATCGCAGCCATCGCCTGAGCCGCGCCGCGCTACGGCTCCAAGTTGCGCATCGACGCCACCTAAAAATGGCAGGGCAAAGGTTTCATCGCGGATTCGTAGAAGCGCTGGTTTGGGTTCATGTCTCCCAGCAAGTAGGCAGGTTCGTTCTACTTCTTTGCATCTTCGACTAACAGGTTTGACAATTTCGTAGATTCTTCAATCGCACGGCTTAAGGAGGTCCTAACTTTCAATTCACAAGCTGTTTTTTCATCATTGTTCGAGGCGCTGAAAAATGCAGCTATCGTAAAATCGACGCTCCGCAACTGTATTCCTAGTGCAATCACCGCTGAAATCACGCTCCGGGTTCTTAATGCCAGCACAATTGCGACATCAGGCCAATTGTCCGGGTAAAGCGGCGGTGGTGGCTTGGTGCCGAAAGTTCCATCAATGATTGATTGCATAAGGAGAGTCAAGTCGGCTTGAACCTTTAGAAAGCGGTCGTTTGCAACATGACGTTTTATGGTTTTGAGTTCCTCGCGGTCCAGTTTGGCTAAACCTATCTGCTCAACGCTTGTCTTCGCCAGAGTGTGAGTATCGTATGCATAGATGAAGAGTACGATGACCATCACTAACGTGAGCACCACGACCGCAACCGCTGCGATGGCTTGCACCCATCCCGGATCGTGAATTCCTGTTGTCCAAAACCACATAATCGAGTGCATAGATGCTTCCTCAGTCTCCGCTATTATTTACATGGATAGGCGTCCTCAAGCGCAAGCATGACCAAGAGCCTATAGCTTTTGTGCAGCTGATTCGGATGGTCATTCAAATACTTCACCACGACCCTTGCAAGTTCGAAGTTGGTCGCTTCTTCGGGGATGCAGGCGGGAACATACACTTTCGCTTTATGGGTATTGTTTGTATGCTTCCAGAACAAATAGGTGTCTGTCACACCACTCAGGTACCCCAAGCAATGCATACCTTTCGCCAACTCGGCAGCATCCTCGGGGGCGTTGGGGCTTCCCTTCGCGGCAACTTGGCACTCATCAAGTAGTTGGGCTCCGGTCGGTTCCTGAGCTGGGGACTGTTGAGCATTAGCAGGATGAGTAGACAGCGCAAAGCCAATGACGACCGCAAGCAATGCAATACGTTTCATGTGAGTGGCTCCTGAATGTGTATGGCGAATTGTAGGCCCTACGGCTTCCAAAGCACAAGCGTTCGCAGGTGGCCCATGTCCGACCATCAGGATTGGGTGGCCCAGGTCCGGATTTTGGGACCTGGGAGACCACGAACCCTAACCTACGTTTTTCTGATCTCTGATCCCTGATCTCTGTCCACACCGCAGGCAGTTGGCAAAGATTGCTAATCGTGGTACGCTTGCTCTCAGTTCTTTTTTTGGAAAAGGAAGGAGTGGAGTGTCATGCCGACTCGCAATGTGAATTTGACTCAGGAGCTCGACAGCTTTGTGCTGGCGCGGGTGGAGTCCGGGCGTTTTGAGAACGCCAGCGAGGTGGTGCGTGCCGCGTTGCGGACTTTGGAGCGCGAGGAGCGCGTATTTGAGGCCAAGCTGGAAACGCTGCGCGCGGCCATTGACGAGGGAGATGCCAGCGGCATTGCCGAGGGCGATGTCTTCGCTCAAGTGCGTGAGGAACTCCATCTGCAAGCGATCCCCAGCTAGAGCGGTTCTCCAATACATATGTCCTTACCAGTTCTGTCGAAGGTGGCCTTTTCTTGAGGAAAAAGCCACTTAGCGGCATGGTTCCGGTGTACAGCGATTGGAGAACCGCTATAGCCATGACCACGGTGCGATATTCTCGTAGCGCCAAGGCTGACTTACTGGGCATCGGCGCCTATACGCTGCAAAATTGGGGCGCGGCTCAGGCGGAGCGCTACCTTGACAGCTTGGAGAAGTGCGCGAAGTTGTTGGCCGCCAACCCTTCACTCGGCCGGCGCTGCGCGTGGATTCGCCCCGGTCTGCATCGCTTTGAAAAAGGACGGCATGTCTTCTTTTACCGGTGGGATGGGGACGGTATCTTCATCTCGCGCATCTTGCACCAAAGCATGCTCCCGGAAGAGCAATTCTTCGATGATCCAGCGCCGGATCTTTGAAGGCTGCTGGCCTCACCCTAGGTGGTCGCTGCGCCTCTCTGCTATACCTGAATTCATGCGGCTCGTTTCCTCCTCGCTCTTTTATGGTCTTCTCGCGGTCATGCTCTTCGCCGCCGCGCCCTTGCACGCGCAGCAGGATCCCTTTCGCTGGATGGACTTCCACTCCGCGCAGGACCGGGACGTGGTGGCGTGGGTCACGCGGTCGCTGGCCGTGGAAGATTGGACGGCGATACGCGAGATCGGCGTACAGTATGACGCGGCGCTGGTCGTGACCACGCTGCGCGCCTCGCCGCAATCAGAGCCTTCGGAGGACACCTTCACGGTTTGGAGCCTCTCGCTGACCAGCCACAACGGCACGCGGCTGATCAAGGGCGCGAATCTGCGCCTGCTGGACTGGATGCTGCTGGCCGACGGCGCGCCGCGGGAGCTGGGCGCTCTCTACGACGACTGCAACGCCTGCGCGGCGGAGACGTTTTTCACCGCCTTCCGCTACGACTTCTCGCAGCATATGTGGGCAGCGCGCTGGATGCGCGGCAGCCAGGCTGCGCCGATTTGGAGCGCGAATCCCGCCCAGGGCTCCGCGCTGACGCAGGTCTATGCGCTGCTGACCGAGCCGAACGGACGGCAACTGATGGGCACATGGAGCCACATCGACCACGGCAAGCAGAAGCCCGAGGACCGTCTCTTCCGCTACGATCTGGACCCGGTCAGCGGCCGGGAGCGCACGCAACTGCTCAGCGGCAAGGAGGCCGAGTCGATGAAGCAGCGGCTCTGCGGCGCTGAGGGCGCGATGGCCGGCCTGGAGCGCGGACAGGACTCGATGCTCTGCCAGCAGTCCGTCAAGCCGCGCTACGAGCGCAAGCCCGTCCTCACCCCGCCGGCCAACAATCACGGCCAGTCCGTGCCGCCGGGGGCGCGGCGCTGATGGTGGTCAATAGTGGGCTGAATGGCACCGCACTCTTCGATTAGCATCAGCCAATTGGAGAGTGGAATGAATTATATGCGCAGATTTGGACTCGTACCGTTGCTTGCCATGACGGTCGTGCTTTTTACCGTCGGATGCCCCCATAGTCAGGACCAGGCCGCCGCCGGCTCCGCCCAGACCGGCACGCAGGATCAGGCCTCGGACCCGGCATCGGCCAACCTGGCCCCAGCCGATTCAAGCACTGCGCAGCCAGCATCTTACAGCGCCTCCAACTCAGGCGCGGCGCCAGCCACGTATGCCCAGCAGAGCGCTCCGCCTGATGCGGGCGGCTCTTATGATCAGGGTACGGACGATCCCGGTTACGGCGCGCAGCCGGTCGAATACGCCGACCAGCCGCCGCCGCCCTTGCCCGACTACGACCAGCCTCCGGCTCCCGGCGACGGCTATCTGTGGACGCCCGGCTACTGGGCCTGGGGTCAAGGCGGCTATTATTGGGTTCCCGGCGGATGGGTGGAGGCTCCCTACGAGGGCGCGCTGTGGACGCCCGGCTACTGGGGCTACCACAATCACCGCTATGGGTTTTACCGTGGCTACTGGGGTCCGCATATCGGCTTCTATGGCGGCGTGGACTACGGCTTTGGCTATGTCGGCATCGGCTACCAGGGCGGCTACTGGGGCGGCGGACACTTCAATTACAACCGCTCGGTCAACAATGTGAACGTCTCCGTGATGCATAACGTTTACAACCGCGGCGTCAGCGGAAACAACCGCGGCGGCGCACGTGTGAGCTTCAACGGCGGACAGGGCGGATTGCAAGTGCGCGCCAGGCCCGCGGAACTGGCGGCTCGTCATGAGACACATGCCGCGCCCATGCGGGCACAGGTCCAGAATGAGCACGTCGCCAGCACCAACCGGGCGCAGTTTGCCAGCGTAAACCATGGCCGCCCAGCCAGCATGGCCGTCCAGCAGCCGCTTGCGGCAGATCGCAGTGTGAGAGCCCCGGCGGCGGTGCAGGCGCGCAATCAGTCGGAAGCGCAGCAGCGCAACGGGGCGCAAACGCGTCCGAATTCAGCGCAACCAGCACAGGGCGCTACACCCGGCCGCAACCAGGCGAACCAGAATCAGCCAAATCGCGGCCAAGCGAATCAGAATCAGCCAAACCGCGGTCAAGCGGCTCCGCAACAACAACGCCAGGCGGCTCCGCAACAAAGGCAGGCAGCGCCACAACAGCGTCAGGCAGCGCCGCAACAACAGCGCCAGGCTGCTCCGCAACAGCAACGCCAAGCGGCTCCGCAACAGCAACGCCAAGCGGCCCCGCAACAAAGACAGGCAGCGCCACAGCAGCGTCAGGCAGCGCCGCAACAACAGCGCCAGGCTGCTCCGCAACAGCAACGCCAAGCGGCTCCGCAGCAGCGTCAGGCGGCCCCGCAACAGAGGCAGGCAGCGCCGCAACAACAGCGGCAGGCTGCTCCGCAACAGCAACATCAGGCTGCTCCGCAACAGCGTCAGGCAGCTCCGCAGCAGCATCAGGCAGCGCCTCAGCAGCATCCGGCGGAGGAGCATCCCAAGAAGTAGCTTCGCGCTGAGCATCCGCACTGTACTATGCGGTTGTCAGGTCAAAGGGTGCGCGATCTGTTGTATCGTCCGAACCGGGACGGACATAAGGTTGCGCACCGGGCAGTAGCTTTGCCGCAATCCGTCGTATACTGGCCTCATGTCGATTGTGGGCAACATCCGGGGCATCGCTAAGGGCATGAGCATCACCTTCGGGGAGATTCTGCAACCCACGTTGGTGGAGAACTACCCTGACGGCGCAGGCCCCCAGCGCGGAGCGGTCTTTGAGCCGCGCTACCGCGGCGCGCACGTCCTACAGCGCGACGAGAACGGCCTGGAGAAGTGCGTGGCCTGCTTTCTCTGCGCCGCCGCCTGCCCCTCGAATTGCATTTATATCGAGGCCGCGGAGAACACCGAGGAGCAGCGCATCTCTTCGGCTGAGCGCTACGCCAAGGTTTATAACATCGACTACAACCGCTGCATCTTCTGCGGCTACTGCGTGGAAGCCTGCCCCACCGACGCCATCACCCACGGCCACGGCTTCGAGCTGGCCACGCTGAACGCCACCAATCTGGTCATGCGCAAGGAAGATATGCTGGTACCGGTTGAGGCGCTGACGGCGAAGAAATAAGTCCGTCTACCGCGCCCTTCGCGCCATATGCTGCTGATCCAGCGCCTGCCGCAGCAATGTCTTGATAACCGCCTGACGGCTAATATTCAACTCCACAGCCGTTTGATCCAGTTCTTTCAACATAGGCAGTGCAAAGTCCACATTGACACGCTGAATCGGAGGCATCATCTTGCCGGCATTGGTGAAGAATCGCGAGATGTCTTCTCCCTTGTCGGCGAGTTCCGCTATTTCATCGGCGGTGAACGTCTTGGGGGATTCAAGTGTTTTCGGCATAGATTTCCTCTTCTTCTCGGGTTGATTTCCAAAGTGTAACCAAGTGGTAAAACTCGCCTTCGTTGTCCTCCCGCATCTCAAAAACGAGCGAGTATAAACGTTCTCCCACCCACCCAATCGCACGGTACTGTTCGGGAACATCCGAGCATTGATCGAGATAGTAGGGCCGGTCAAAAACCTTCTGAGTCTCTTCAAAGCCGATGCCCCGGTGAGGATTTTCCCTCAACCGCTGGCTCTTGCGCGGATCGAAGTGGAAGCGCATATGTATAACTGTTATACCATTTTCACTGTAAACGCAAGAGGAAAATGCGCGAAAACAAGCACCGGAATGTGGCTGATTCCCAAACCATATATCCTAAAGAAGTTGGCCGCATTCCCCGTTTCTCCCGGCGGCCGGCGAGGCAGGACTGGTTTTGGCGGATTTTTCAGCGGAAAACCATTGGAGTGAAATGACGAAAGCGCACCAGCATCCTCTTCGAAAAATTCTTGAAAGCCGCATCGCCATCATCGACGGAGCGATGGGCACGACCATCCGCACCTATGGCATGACGGAAGCGGATATGCGCGGGGAGCGCTTCAAAAATTCGACCAAGGATCAGCTGAATAACGGCGACCTCTTCACCCTCACGCAGCCGAAGATGATCTGCGACATTCATCGGCGCTTCCTGGAGGCCGGATCGGACATCATCGAGACCAACACCTTCAGCGCCACCAGCATCGCGCAGAGCGAATTCTTTGTGGACGATCCGCGCGAGCATGGCGGCCGCAAGGATCCGGCGTTCTACCAACAGATCATCGAAGACGAGTTCCTCAACGGCTTGGCTTGGGAGATCAATGAGCAGTCGGCGCGGCAATGCAGGGAGTGGGCCGATCGCGTGGGCAGCGCGACGGGGCGGCAACGGTTTGTGGCGGGGTCTATCGGCCCTTTGACCGTCTCTCTCTCGAACTCGCCCGACGCCGACGATGCGGGCTTCCGCGTGGTCACCTTCGATCAGGTGAAGACCGCGTACATTCAGCAGGTGCGCGCGCTGATCGCCGGCGGTGTGGACCTGCTTCTGGTGGAGACCATCTTCGACTCGCTGAACGCCAAAGCGGCGCTGGTGGCCATTCGCGAGGTCTTCGATGCGGACGGCTTGACCGCGAACAACAGGGAACTGCCGGTGATGATCTCGGCGGCCGTGGGACGCGGCGGCGAGACGATGATCTCCGCGCAGACTATCGAGGCCTTCTGGAACGCGGTCGAGCACGTGAAGCCGCTGTCGGTGGGGCTCAACTGCTCTCTCGGCCCCGATTTGATGTATCCATTCCTGGCCGAACTTGCGGAGAAGTCAAGCGCGGCGATCTCCTGCTACCCGAATGCCGGTTTGCCGAATCCTCTCTCGCCGACCGGCTTCGATCTGGGTCCAGCGGATATGGCCCGCTACCTGGGCGAGTTTGCGCGGGGAGGGCTGATCAACATCGCTGGCGGCTGTTGCGGCAATACGCCCGAGCATATCGCGGCGATAGCCCAGGCGCTCGAAGGCCAGCCTCCACGGCGGCTATGGACGGCGGGCGAGGTGGAAGAGGCGCCGGAGACAGAAACCAGGCCCCTGCGTCTCTCCGGTTCGCAGCCCTTCACCCAGCAGCCCGGCGTTTACATCCTAATCGGCGAGCGCACCAACGTCGCCGGTTCGCCCAAGTTTGCCAAGCTGATCAAGGAAGGCAAGTTCGAGGAAGCGGTCAGCGTGGCCCGGCAGCAAGTGGAGAACGGCGCCAACGTCATCGACATCTGCATGGACGAGGGCATGATCGATGGCGTCGCGGCGATGACGCGCTTTCTGCAATTGCTGGGCAGCGAGCCTGAGGTCGCCAAGGTTCCCTTCATGGTGGACTCGTCGAAGTGGGAAGTGATTGAGGCGGGACTGAAGTGCTTGCAAGGCAAGGGCATCGTCAACTCGATCTCGCTGAAAGAAGGCGAGGATAAATTTCGCCGGAACGCCGCCAAGGTGCTGAAGTATGGCGCGGCGGCGGTGGTGATGGCCTTCGACGAACAGGGCCAGGCCGCTACGTACGAGGAGAAGATCCGCATCTGCGAGCGCGCATACCGAATTTTGCTCGACGTCGGCTTTCCGCCCGAGGACATCATCTTCGACCCCAACGTGCTCACCGTCGCGACGGGCATGGAAGAGCATAACAACTACGCGCTTGACTTCATCAACGCAACGCGCTGGATCAAGGCCAACCTGCCGCACGCCAAAGTGAGCGGCGGCGTCTCCAATATTTCATTCAGCTTTCGCGGCAATAATAAAGTCCGGGAAGCGATGCACTCCGCGTTTCTTTATCACGCCATCGCGGCCGGTATGGACATGGGCATCGTGAATGCCGGAATGCTCGAGGTCTATGAGGAGATCGAGCCGGAGCTGAAGGCGCTGGTTGAGGACGTGCTGCTCAACCGCCGTCCCGATGCGACCGAGCGCCTGGTGGACTTTGGCGAAACGCTGAAGAGCGCGGGCGGCGCGGTTGCGAGTGAAAAGAAGGCCGAGGAGTGGCGCAACGGCACCGTCGAGGAGCGGCTTTCTCACGCGCTGGTCAAGGGGATCGACGCCTTCATCGAGATTGACGCCGAGGAAGCCCGCGTCAAGCTGGGCCGCCCGCTGTTGGTCATCGAAGGCCCGCTGATGGACGGCATGAGCGTGGTCGGCGATCTCTTTGGCGCGGGCAAAATGTTCCTGCCGCAGGTGGTCAAGTCGGCGCGCGTGATGAAGAAGGCCGTGGCGCATCTGACGCCGTTCATGGAGGCCGAAAAAGCCGCGATGGTGGCTGCCGGCCAAGTGGTCAAGGCGCAGGGAAAAATTGTGCTCGCCACCGTCAAGGGCGACGTGCATGACATCGGCAAGAACATCGTCGGTGTTGTGCTTGCGTGCAATAACTACGAAGTGATTGACCTTGGAGTCATGGTCCCCTGCGAAAAGATTCTCGAACGCGCCCGCGCGGAGAAGGCGGACCTGATCGGCCTCAGCGGCCTGATTACGCCGTCGCTCGACGAGATGGTCCATGTGGCCCGCGAGATGGAGCGCCAGGGCTTCAAGCTGCCGCTGCTGATCGGCGGAGCCACCACCAGCCGCGCGCACACGGCCGTCAAAATTGCGCCGCACTACAGCGAGCCGGTGGTCCACGTGCTCGACGCTAGCCGCGCCGTGCCGGTGACCACCAGCCTTCTGAGTGAAGACGGCAAAGCAGAATTCGTCGTTGCCCATCGCGCCGAATACGAGCGTCTGCGCAAGGCTCACGCCGCGCCGCGTCTGCCGCTCGTCTCTCTCGCGACCGCTCGCCAGCGCCGCACTCCCATCGATTGGCGCGTTGAGGACCTTCCCGTCCCCGAGTTTACTGGCGTGCGTGTCTTGGACAACTTTCCCCTGGCCACGCTGCGCGAGTTCATCGACTGGACGCCGTTCTTCCACACCTGGGAGCTGAAAGGCGTTTACCCGCGCATCTTCGACCACCCGGAGCAGGGCGAACAGGCGCGCCAACTCTTCGCCGAAGGCAATGCGCTGCTCGACACGATCATCGAGAAGAAGCTGATTACGGCGCGCGGCGTCTACGGCTTCTTTCCCGCCAACGCGGTGGGCGACGATGTTGAACTGTACACGGACGAAAGCCGCGCAAAGGTGCTGGAGCGCTTCCACTTTCTCCGCCAGCAAATCGACAAGGGCAGCGAGCCTTGCCGCTCGCTCTCCGACTTCATTGCGCCAAAAGAGACGGGCCTCCCCGATCACATCGGCGCATTCGCGGTCACCAGCGGCATCGGCCTTAAGGAGCTATGCGACCGCTTCCGCGCCGCGAACGACGACTACAACGCGATCATGGCCGAAGCTCTCGCCGACCGCCTGGCGGAAGCCTTCGCCGAGTGCCTGCACAAGAGTGTGCGCGACGAATGGGGCTACGGCCGCGCGGAATCGCTGACCACCGACGAGCTGATCCACGAAAAGTATCGCGGCATCCGCCCCGCCGCCGGCTACCCGGCCTGCCCCGACCACACCGAGAAGGGCACGCTCTGGCGCTTGCTCGATGTGCAGGCCAAGACCGGAATGATGATTACCGAATCCTTCGCCATGTGGCCCGGATCGAGCGTCAGCGGCCTCTACTTCGCCCATCCTGAGTCGCGCTACTTCACGCTCGGCAAGATCGACCGCGACCAGGTGGCCGACTATCACGAGCGCAAGGGAATGAACATCGCCGAAGTCGAGCGCTGGCTGGGTCCAAACCTGAACTACGACCCCGTGTAAGGGTATATAACCGAGATCAGAGGTCACAGAATCGAGACCTAGGGCACCCGGTAATCGGTCATTTAGGGAACCTCTGCACAAGTCTGCAAGCCGCGTGATATTTGAATAAACTATAGGTATGAAGCGAATGGCGCGGTTTCAGCAGACACTGGCATCACAGGCGAGTTTTGAGAAGCATGGTCGCAAGA
>Ga0302320_10009650_pt1 | contig 20699 bp, 15 predicted proteins | sample Bog_T0_3_FD_202130 | JGI IMG/M metagenome (GOLD analysis project Ga0302320, IMG submission 202130) | Peat permafrost microbial communities from Stordalen Mire near Abisko, Sweden - Bog_T0_3 | ecosystem: Environmental > Terrestrial > Soil > Wetlands > Peat | place: Sweden: Abisko, Stordalen Mire...
CCCCTCTATCCCCGGATCATTGCGCGCCTGGGCCTCAAACACAGCGTCATCGGCGGAATCGGCGCGGCCAGCCTCATCCTGTTGCTCATGCCGCTGACGGACGAGGTCAGCGTCTGGTTCGGTTTGAGATTCTTGACCGGCTGCGTCCTTGGCTTGAGCTGGATTGCGAGCGAAATCTGGCTGAACACGGTGAGCGGCGCCGAAGCGCGCGGCACTGTGATGGGCATTTATGGCACTGTGTTCTCCCTGGGCACGGTGGCGGGCCCTTCCCTGCTCGAGTTCACGGGTACTCGAGGGTGGGCGCCTTTCGGGATCGGCGCCGCGGGGTTGCTGGCGACGCTGCTGCCGCTCTCACGGTTGCGCAACAGCCCGAGCGGATCCAAAGGCTTCGCTTCGCTGCGCGCACTCATGGGCATGGTTCGGGCAGCCCCCCTGGTCATGCTGGCGGCATGGGTGGCGGGCCTGGTCGAGTCGGCGGATCTGACCTTGCTGCCGCTCTTCGGCATCCGCAGCGGCTTCGGCGAGCGCATCGCTCTGCTCTTGCTCGCGGTTTTCATGGCCGGAAATGTGGTGCTGCAGGTTCCCATCGGTCTTCTGGCCGACCGGTTCGGGCGGCGGCTTCTGCTCGGGATCTGCGCGCTCTTGAGCGCGCTCGGGCCTTTGCTGCTGCAGCCGTTCTTCGCGACCCCGCTCTTGTTGTGGCCGTTGCTGTTCGTCTGGGGCGGAACGCTTTACGCGTTTTATAGCCAGGGCATTGCCTTGCTGGGCGCGCAGTTCCCGGCGGCGGATCTCGCGACCGCGAACACCGTGTTCGTCATGGTGTACTGCCTGGGCGGCGTCATCGGACCCAGCGTCGGGGGATTCGCGCTCGACCAGTGGCCGCACCACGGACTCCCGGTGGTGCTGAGCGGCGGGGCGCTGTTGCTCTTCGCGGGATTTCTGCTGCCGCCGCGACGCCCAGCCGCCGTAGGGTAGGAGTCACCGGATCGGCGGAATGATGACCTGCGGCGCGCGGCAGGCACCCCGCAGCGCATCCGCGGAGCAGGAGCGCGGCGATAGATTGCGGTCGAAGCAGACATGCACCTCGCGCAGCCGCGGCGTCCCCTGGTTCGAGCAGGTGACCACCACGGATTGCGCGGGCCAGGAGGGATTGGCGCGCACGAACGCGGCGGCGATCGCGTCGGGGGTTTGTTCGACCGCCTGGGTGGGCTCGAGCAGCGGCGCCGGAATGGTCACGCTGCGGTACGCACGGCGCACCAGTGCGAAGAAATCCGCGGGATCCAAGCCGCTGCAGGATCCATGCGCCGACCACTCGTGATAGATGAGGCCGCGCGCCGGCATCAGGTCCGAAATGCCTTCGACGACATCATCCGGCACCGGGCTGTGCACATCGCAGTGCTCCGGCCAACCGCGCTCGTTCTGAGGCCACAGGCCGTGGACGATGAACGCGTAGCGCCGCGGCCCCTGGCACTCGGCGGCACCCGGTGATTGCAGGCAGAACGCCGGCGACCAGGACAAGGACAGCAGGTAATAGTCGAACACCCCGGGCGGGGCGCCGCTCGTCTCGCGGTGATGGCGCGCCGCCGCGAATCCCGCGGCACACAAGAGCACGCCCGCGATCAACCAGCGGCGAGATTGGAACATCATTGCGATCCTCGAGCGCGGCGGGCGCTACAGTTTCACCATGATATGCCGCGGCACGCTGTAGTCCTCGAGCGCGTAGACCGACAGATCCTTCCCGTATCCCGAGCGCTTGAATCCGCCGTGCGGCATTTCGCTGATCAACATGAAGTGCGTGTTGATCCAGGTGCATCCGTACTGCAGCCGCGAGGCGACGTTCATGGCCTTGCCGACGTCCTGCGTCCACACGGAGGAGGCCAGGCCGTACTCGGAGTCGTTGGCCCAGGCGACGGCCTCGTCGGCATCGGTAAAGCGGGTCACGGACACCACCGGTCCAAAGACCTCGCGTTGGACGATTTCGTCGGATTGGCGGGCGCCGGCGACAATGGTCGGCTCGTAGAAAAAGCCGGCGCCGGCGCGGACTTTGCCGCCGGTCGTGACCTGCACGTGCTTGTTGGCCGCCGCGCGCTCGACGAATCCCGCCACGCGGGTGCGCTGCTCGGCGGAGATCAGCGGCCCCATCTCGACGCCGTTCTCACCCTGCGCGCCCACCTTGAGCGAACGCGCCGCGGTCCCCAGATCGGCGACCAGGCGGTCATAGATCTTGGCGCCGGCGTACAGGCGGCACGCCGCGGTGCAGTCCTGGCCGGCATTGTAGAAACCGAACGTCCGCACGCCCGCGACCACGGCCTCGATGTCCGCGTCATCGAATACGATCACCGGCGCCTTGCCGCCGAGCTCCAGGTGTGTGCGCTTGAGATTGCTCTGCGCGGCGCCCAGAATTTTTTGGCCCGTCGAGACATCGCCGGTGAGCGACACCATACGGACCCGGGGATGCGAGACCAACGGCGCACCGACGCTCTCGCCGCGTCCGCAGATGATGTTGACGACGCCCTTGGGGAACAGTTCGCCCAAGGTCTCGCCGAGCTTGAGCGCCGTCAGGGGTGTCTGTTCCGAGGGCTTGAGCACCACCGTATTGCCGGCGGCGAGCGCTGGCCCGAGCTTCCACGCGGCCATCATCAGCGGATAGTTCCAGGGCGCGATCGAGGCGACGACGCCCACCGGATCGCGGCGGATCATGCTGGTGAAGCCCGGGAGGTACTCGCCCGCGAGAGCTCCGTGTCCGGTGCGTGCCGCGCCCGCAAAAAAGCGGAACACATCGGCGATGGCCGGAATCTCGTCGTTCAACGCCGCCTGCAGCGGCTTGCCGGTGTTGTCGGATTCGAGTTTCGCAAACACCGCGGCCTCCGCCTCGATGCGGTCGGCGAGCCGCAGCAGCAGCGTGGCGCGATCCTTGGGCACGGTCCGGGCCCAGCCCGGCCCTGCGGCCTCCGCGGCGGCGACGGCCGCATCCACCTGCGCGGGACTCGCTTCCGGGACTTCCGCGATGCAGTGGCCCGTGGCCGGGTCGAGCACGCGTTCCACCGATCCCCCGCCCGCGGTGAGGGTGCCATTGATCAGGAGTTTGGTCTGCATGTGCGTTACCTCGGGTTAGCTCTGGGTGCCCTAGCCGACTGCCGTACGCTTCTTCTTCTCCGGATCGTCGAACGGCAGGGTATGCGCGGTCGCCGGTCCCTTGACGTTCTTGCCGCGAATCTCGAGCTTGGTTCCATGAACGGCCACCGGCACGTCGAGACGCGCAATCGCCATGGACTTGCCGGTCAACTTCGAATACATGGCGCAGGTGACGACGCCGACCTTCGTGTTGCCCGAATAGACCGCATCGCCCATGTCGGCCGCAACCTTGCCGTCGATGAGGAGCCCGAAAATCTTGAAGCGCTCCTTGCCTTTGAGCCGCGCGTGCGCATCGGCGCCGCGAAAGTCGTTCTTGCCGGGGCTCACCGTGAAATCGAGCCCGAGTTCCCACAGGCTGTCGCCCTGCGGTTCGCTGTCGAAGGGATACATCTGGGACATGTCGTACGGGTAGAACAAAAGATAGCTTTCCACCCTGAGCCAATCGAGCGTGGTGAAGCAGGTCGGGATGATGCCCATCGGCTTGCCTTCGCTCAAAATCGTGTCCCAGATATGCGGCGCATCCTCGCCCTTGCAGAAAATCTCGTAGCCCCGCTCGCCGGTGTAGCCGGTGCGGGAAATGGTCACCGGACGCTTGAACAAGGTCGCCGGCATGTGATGGAAATACGCGAGATTGCGGATGCCGGGGACATGCTTCGACAGGAATTCGACCGCGAGCGGCCCCTGCAGCGACAAGTCGTGAAGATCGTCATCGACTATTATCGATGCGTTGCGGCCGGGAACGTAGGCGGCCAGCGTCTCATGACCGGCGCCGCTGCCGTGAACCACCATCCATGAATTCGGCGCGAGCCGGTACAGCACGCAGTCTTCGGTGAAATGCCCGGCGTCGTTCAGCATGCAGGCATAGCGGGATTGCCCCGGATTGATCTTGCTCACATCGCGCGTGGTGGCGTAATTCAATATGGCGGACGCATGCGGTCCCACCAGATAGAGCTTCTTCAGACCCGACACGTCCATCAAACCGGCCCTGGTCCGGATCGCCTCGTGATCCTCGGCGACATCCTTGGCATAGGTCCACGCCGTGCCCATGCCGTTCCAATCCTCGAGCTTCGATCCGAGTGCGCGATGCCTGTCCGCCAATACCGTGTGACGCCAACTGAGTGCCATGAATCTCTCCTTCGTTCTGGATCTTTATTCTTACTCGGGGCCGCCGCCCGGCGTGGTCAGGGCGCCGTCATCGTAGGGCGCGAGCCACTCGACCACCGTGTCGCGGTAGCGCGTCAGGCCCTTGTAATCGACCAGCGCCGGGTGAAGCGCCTTGAGCACGCGGTGCATGCGGCGCCCCCATTTGGGAATGGTGACGATCTCGTTCAGGCTGATGAGGTAGCAGCGGATGCCGAACAGCACCGCATTGCTGCGCGGCAATCGCCACAAGCCCTGCAGCTCGACCCTCAAGTGAACCCGGTCGCCGGCATTCTGCAGGGTCACGCTCGCCCGGTCGGTTCCCCATTTCGGATAATTCTCCGGCGAGGTGTCGAGCCGCGGGTTGACCGTCATGGTCCAATTGAGCCGCCGCACGGGCTGGCCCAGGCGCAAATTCAGCAAGAACTTGAGCGCCCGGTCGAACACGCCGAGCTCATGCGCCAGCGGCACCGGGCCGTGCCATTCCTTGAACGTCATTCCCACGTCGAAATCGAGCGACCAGTCGGCTTGCGTCGTGACCATGCCCGCCTCGGTCCACAAATCCCCCTCGCGCTGGTCCATGACGACGAAGTCGCCCTGCGCCTGGCGGGTGATGTAGTCGAGCGGCTCGCGCGGCAGGCTCGCCGGCACACCGAAGGTGAAGCTTTGGTCGATGTTCAAGGGACGGTTGATCCAGCGCCATCGATTGCCGTCGCGCGACAAGCTGAAATGCGCCGGGTAGTCCCGCGCCAGGGATTCCATGATGAGCTCCAGGCAGTCCCACTGCGCGCTCAGCATGTGCGGCAAGGCCTGATAGCGCAGCGGCTCGGCCGCGAGCACCAATTCGCGCTCGCGGCACTCGGCGATGTAGTGCTCGTCGACGTCGAATGCGAATTCGACCACGGAGCCGCGCGGCCCCGCCACGTGCGGCTCGATGTTCACCGAATACATGTACTCATCCTCCGCAAAGGGCAGCGGAAAGCGGCGGATCGCTTCCGGACTGTTGCGGAAAGTGAAATCATCCCTGAAAGTCTCGTGCGGTTTGAACACTTGCCAAGCGCTTCGCGCAGGGCCTGACGGGGTCGAGGCGACCCCGTCCGATAGGGCGGCGGCGCGAGACGCGCCGGGAAGATCGTGATTGGTATTCATACCGCTCTCCTACAGGTCGAGCACCAGAGTCTTGCATCGCGCCCGCGACACGCACGGCATGATGGTGTTGCGCCTCGCCTTCTCCGCGTCCGACAGGAAGTGATCATTGTGGATGAGCTCGCCGTCGAGCTCGAGGACTTTGGTCTGGCAAAAGCCGCAGACGCCTCCGCGGCACAGGTACGGGACCTCGACGCCCTGGGCCTCGATGCTTTCCATCAGGCTTTGATCCGGCGGAACATGAACCGTGATCTTGGAGCGGGCCAGGAACACATCGAAGGCGTCGCCCACGGGCGGCGCGCTGAATTGTTCCCAGTGAATATGGCTGTCCGGCCACCCCCAACCTTGTGCGCTGTCGATGACGCGGGTGATCAACCCGGCGGGGCCGCAAACGTAAACATGGGTTCCGAGCGGCTGGTTCGACAGCAGCCCGTCGAAGTCGATGAATCGATTGTCGCTGTCGTAGTACATGCGGAAGCGGCCTGCCTGGCGCTCGTTCAGGCGGGACAGAAACGCCGCATGCTCGGGGGAGCGCACCGAATAATGCAGCTCGTAGGGCACCGGTCCCTCCCTCAGATCCTCGAGCATTGCCATGAAGGGCGTGATGCCGATGCCGCCGGCGATCATCACATGCTTGCGCGCGATCTTGTCGAGGTTGAAGAGATTCACCGGATGGGCGATTTCCAGCAGGCTGCCGACCCTGACCTCGTCGTGCATGAAATGCGATCCGCCGCGCGATTCCTCCATGCGGCGCACGCCGATTTCGTAGCCGCCGAGCTCGTTTGGCGGGCTCAGCAACGAGTAGGGGTTGCGGTGCACGCGCGAGGCGCCTTTCATGACGACCACGATGTGCGAGCCGCCCGAAAACGCCGGCATGCTGCCACCCGCGATCGGGGCAAGCTTGAAATGCTTGATGAGCGGCGTGATCTGTTCGATCGCCGTCACTTCGACGGTGAGGGTTTGCGCTTCGCTCATGCGAACACCTCTTTGACGGGAGGCAGTTCGCCCGGCGCCTCGGCATCCGCCATGACGCCCATGTAGGCCGCGAGCCTGCGCGAGTAATGATCGCGCACCAGAAGCCACCGGTGGCAGGCCACGCACTCGACGATGTTGGTCCGCACCTCCTCGGTCGTGGCGCGGCAATGGATGCAGTACACCCGGCGCGCGAGGGTGCCGAGCTCCTCGGCTCGGATTTCGTCCTTGTTCAAGTTGAACTCGAGCGCGAGTTTCATCGCGAGGCCGATGAAGCTCTCCGGCCCCGCGACATAGAGACGCGTTCCCATCAGCGCGCGGCCCAGCAGCTCCTTGAACTCCTCGAGCAGCGCCGGGACGGCGGCGAAGGCGCGGACTTCCTGCAACGGCAGCCGGGAGAATTCGGGCGGCGCCGCGACCGGAACGCCGGCGCCCGTCTGCGGGATGACCAGCACGCGGGTGGCCGCTAGCGCCTGGGGCGCGGCGGATCGCATCTCCTCGATCACGCGCAAGAGCGCGGCATCGCCCACGCCCATTCCGAGCATCAAATGGTAGCGCCCGCGCACATCAGCGCGCAGCGGCGCATAGACGGGCTTGCTCTTGATGCCGGTCACGAGCATGTCAGTAGACCGCGAGGTGATGAGTGACGGCCACGACGGCGACTCCCAGCGCCAGCACGAGGTAGGGCCAGATGCCGGCGCGATTCACGATGCGTTCGCCGCCGACCATCTCCAGATCCCCGGCCATTTCGGGCGGGAACACGCCTTTGTCCTGGATGAAGTGCCGGTACACGAACACCGGCACGATGAGCGCGGCAAAAAACAGCCCGGTCTTGAGGGTGCCCGAGCCGTAGACGTCGGCGCCGAAGCCCATGAAGGCGAGATTGACGAAGGACAGAACGGCGCCCGCCGCCAGAATCCAGGTGGGGGCGCGCCACGGCCGTTCCTGCCGGGGCCGGTCCATGCGGTGGATCCAGCCCGCGTTCAAGTTCAAGAAATTGAATATGAGATAGCCGATGTTCGCGGCGCCGATGATGAACACCGTATCGGACAGAAGCAGCAGCACCAGATTGAAGCCGAGGTTGGTGAGCATGGCATTGGTCGGCGCGCCGTGGGCATTGACCTTGGCGAGGTACTTCGGCAGCCACCCGTCGAGCGAGGCCTGATACAGGGTGCGGGACGAGCCGGCCATCGACGTCATGAGCGAAAGCACGAGCGCGAGAATCAGCATGATCACGACGATGGCGCCGATGATGCGGCCGGCGTGCACCATCCTGGCCATCACGACCGCAACCCCGCTGCCGTTGTATATATCGGGTGCCAGCATGCCGCTGTACTCGGCCGGCGTCGTCACCTGCCCTGCGGCATCGAGCACGGCGGGATGCACCAGGGTACCGAGCCCGAGAAATCCCTGAAAGGCAAAGGGCACCAGGGTATACACCACGACGCAGAGCAAACCCGAATAGAAGATCGCCTTGAAAGTGTCGGTCCGGGGGTTTTTGAATTCGCCGGTGTAGCAAACGGCGGTTTCGAAGCCGTAGGTCGACCAGGCGGCGAGGAACATTCCCGCCGCGAACAAGGTGATTCCCGCCATATCGAATGAACCGGTGGTGACGAGCCCTGCGGCGTCGTGCGCGAGCGGCGCCAGCGGAAAGAGATTGGCCTTGACGATGTCGCCCGTGACGATGGGCACGATGCCGATCAGCAGCAGCGGGATCATCGCCGAAATGCCCAGTATCTTCGTGGTGTTCGCCGACCGCAGGATGCCGCCGTCCTGGATGAATTTGACCGCGAGCAAAATCACGGCGCCGAGAATGAAGGTGCCGTTGATGCGCAGGCTCAACCCGGTCTTGAGCATGCCGAGATCGAGCAGCGTCCACTGCCAGGTGTTGATCACCGAGTCGGGCGCGTACAAACCGGTCAGTATATAGACGGCGGCGAGGGCGGAGCCGGTGGCCTGCACCGGCGACCAGGCAAACCAATTGCACCAGACGGAAATGGGCGCGACCAGCTTGCCGTACCTCACCCAGGCGATGGCGCCATAAATCGAGGTGCCCCCGGCCTTGTTGGGGAACAGGCCCGCGATCTCGGCATAGGTGAAGGATTGAATGAATCCCATCGCGATGGAGGCGATCCAGATGACCCAGGAGAGCTTTCCCACCGTGGCGGCGACGCCGCCGATGGAAAAGAGCACCAGCGGCGGCACGCCGCTCGCGACCCAAAAGGCGCCGGTCCAGTCGATGCCGCGCTCGAGTCCGGCGCTCTTGGACAGGCCCGCGGCGGCGGTCTCCACGGCGGCGCTCATGCGGGTTCCCGGCTAGAAATGCTTGCGAAGCTCGGCGGCGATTTCAAAGATGTCTCCCACGATTCCATACTTGGCGACTCCGAATATCGATGCCTCGGCATCGCTGTTGACGGCGACGATGGTCGCCACGTGCTTCATCCCGGCAAGATGCTGGATGGCGCCCGATACGCCCATTGCGACATAGAGTTTACAGGCGCTCGCGGTCTTGCCGGATTGCCCGACCTGGCGGCTCTTGGGCAGCCAGCCCGCATCGGCGATGGGGCGCGAACACCCGAGCGTTGCGCCCACGGCATCCGCGAGCTCCTTGAATTGCGCCACGTTGGCTTCCTCGCCGATGCCCCGGCCGACGGTGAGAATGAATTCCGCCGCGGTCATGTCGACGTCATCGCCGCCCGGCAGCTCGATGAATTCTCGGCCGCTCGCACGGCTCGAGACCGCGGAGGCGGTCACCTCGGTCACTTTGGGCGACGCGCGCTCTTCCGGCGGTTTGAAGACGTTGCCGCGGATGGCCAGGAGCACGGTGCCGCGTCCGGGGAAGTCGACTTCGACGTTCACTTTCTGGCCATAACCGCCGCGCGTCGCCACCAGTTCGTCCTCGATGCGCTCGATCTTGAAGACGTCGGTGGCGAATCCCAGCCCGCGCTTCGCGGCGAGCGCCGCGGCGTAGCCGAAGGAGTCGACGCTGTGCGCGACGAGCACGAGATCGGGATCGCGCTCGGCAATGAGCGAGCCGACCGCTGCTTCGAACGTCTCGGGGTCGAATTCCGCCGCGTCAACCTTGACCGCGATGATCTCATCGACGCCCGACACTTTGAGCGAATCGATGAGCGCGAGAGGCGACGGCGCCAACAGCGCCACCGTCACCGATTCGCCCTCGCGGCGCACGCTCTGTGCGGCGCCGATGAGCTCTAGCGAGACGGGGCGCAATTCGCCGCGGCGCTGCTCCGCAATGACCAGCACGCCGCTCATGCCGACTCTCCCTTGAATTCGCGGATGATCTCGGCGAGCCGCTTCGCCTTGGCCGCGGCGTCGCCCTCGATCAGCTGGGCCCGCCCCTTGTCCGGGACGTACATGCGCCGCACGCGCGAATGAGAGCCCGTCTCGCCGACATCGTCTCCGCTCAGCCCGAGATCGCCCAAGGATTTGACCTCGATGGGTTTCGCCGCCGCCTGCTTGATGCTGCGCAGCGACGCGTAGCGCGGCGTATTGATGCCCAGTTGAATGGTGAGCACGGCGGGGCATTGGATCTCGACTTCATGCAGCAATCCGCCCTCGAGCTCGCGGCGGAACACGGCGTTGGCCGCTCCCGGGGTGTAAGTGAGCAGCGTCACCACGGCGGCATGCGGCCATTCGAGGAACGCGGCCGTGGCGATGCCGGTCGAGGCAAAGGCCTGATCGGAGGATTGCACGCCGGCGAACACCAGCGAAGGCTGCTCGCTCCTGGCCACCGCCGCGAGCACGCGGGCGATGGCGATGGGATCCGAGCCTTCCAAGGCGTCGTCCCACACCCGCACGGCGCGGTCGGCACCCTTCGCCAGGCATTTGCGCAGCGCCTCGTCCGCCTCGTCGGGCGCGACGCAGACGGCGAGCACTTCGACCGGTTCCGAGGAGGCCTCCTTGATCTTCACGGCCTCCTCGAGCGAAAAATCGTCCCATTCATTCAAGTCGCGAATGAGAAAATCCGCGTCCACATCGCGGCCGTCCGCGCGAATCGTGAAGTCTTCGTCGAGAGCGGCGACCTGTTTGACCGCAACCAGGATTTTCATACGCACGCCGCCTCGGCACTGCGCACCGGGATGGCTTCCCGGATGAGTTCGATCAGTTCCTTCACCACGAATTTTCCTTCGTTGCCGGTTGTCTTGAGCGCGTCTTCGAACATCGTCAAATCCTTCGGGCAGCTCACCACGTACACCTCGAGGCCGGGGATGGCCGCGGCCTCCCGGATGCGGTTCTGCGCCGGCTTCTCCGCTCCCACCGGATCCGGGATCCAGATTCTGCCGCCGCCCGCGCCGCAACAGAAAGAGTTGTCGCGGCTGCGGCCCATTTCGACGAGTTCGCAGCCCAGGAGCTTCAGCAAATCCCGCGGCGGTTCGTAGCCCTTGTTGAATCGCCCGAGATGGCAGGGATCGTGAAAGGTCGCGCGCACCCTCAAGGGCGAGGTGACCTTGAGCTTGCCGTCGGCGAACAGCTGCTTGACGAAGCTCGTGTAGTGCTGGATCTGGTATTTTCCCCCGAAATCGGGATATTCATTGCGAATCGTGTTGTAGGAATGCGGATCGGTGGTGACGATGGTGCTGAAGGTCGCGCCGGCGAGCGCGGCGATGTTCGCGCCGGCGAGCACCTCGTAGAGTCCCTCCTCGCCGACGCGGCGCACGTCGTTCCCCGCGTTCGATTCGCCGTCGTAGAGGATGCCGAAATCGACTCCGGCCTCGTACAAGAGGGTCGCGAAGGTCTGCGAAACCCTCTGGTTGCGCGGATCGAAGGAGGCGTAGTCGCCGACGAACCAAAGTACATCGACCGGCTCCTTGCGTGCGTCCTTGATCTTGAAGGGCAGCGTTTTGGTCCAGCCGCCGCGCTTGCGCTTCGATTCGCCGAAGGAATTTCCGGTCTTGTGGATGGTCTGCAGCGTCTTGGTGAGCAACGGATCCATGGCGCCGTCCTCGACCAATTTGCGCCGCATCTGCACGATGATCGGAACGTGCTCGACCGCGACCGGGCAGATCTCGACGCACGCCATGCAGGTGCGGCACGACCAGAGCGTCTCCATCGCCACCTGACCGGGTGCCTTGCCGTGCACACTGAGTTGCGCCGCATCGGGCAGCGTGCTCGACTCGAGCGCGGCATTCGCGAATTCCCGCAGGCTCAAGATCACATCGCGCGGCGAGAGCGGCGCACCCACGGCGCGAGCGGGGCAGGCCTCGTGGCAGCGGCCGCACTTGGTGCAGGCGTCGAGGTTCAGCAGCTGCTTCCAGGTGAAATCGGTGATCTTGGCGACGCCCGGCGCCTCCTGGCTGGCCGGCACGAGCGGCAATCGCTGCGCGGCCAGAGGATCTTTCACCATGAGCGAGCCCGCTGCGGTGAAGATGTGTTTGACCTTGGTGTATGGAATGAGCGCGATGAACACCAGAGCGAGCAGGCCATGGAACCACCAGAGGCCCGCCCGCAACACGCCCCCGCCGTGTGCGCCGAGGCCCACCGCCCGAAGCGCTGCTGCGATCAGTGCGCCGACCGGCGACCACCAGCGGGTATCCCAGACATCCGGCCGAGCCTGCAGCCACACCAGCCGCGCGGCCTCGAGCAGGTAGCCCGTGCAGCCGATGATGACCAGTGTCCACAGAAACGCCCAGTCCTCGCGCCGGTACTGCGGCCGATCGAAATCCGGATCGCCCGGCGAGCGGTCGGGCCGCGCGTAGTCGAGCTTCGGAAGCTTCAGCCACTCGCGCCGGTACATCATGTAGAGAAGCCCGCCGATGAGCGCGACGCCGGCAATGTCCAAGATCAGGGAGAAGGCGAGATAGAAATTGCCGTACCAGAAACGAATGCCGAACAGCGGCGCCAGGATGTCGTATTGCAGCGTGATGGTGGCGGTGCCGAGAAACAGCAGCGCGAACCCATAGAAGATGAGCCGGTGCGCGGCGCCCGCCTTGGGATCGCGGCGCGCGACGGTGCGCTGGCTGAACACTTGTGCCGCCATGCTCCCGAAGCGGGATCCGAGCGTGCCCTCGAGGTGCAGCGCAGCGCCCCGCCGGTACTTGCGGATCTGCAGGTACACGCCCCAGCAAAAAATGGCGATGGCCGTGTAGCCCAACGCGTAGAAAAGCCGCACTTCGGCCGTCGGAAACGCCTCGAACAGGATCCGAGTGACAGCGTCAGTGCGGCTCACGATCAGGTCTTGTACTCGATCTCGAACCGGCTGCCGGGCAGATGAGGTGTACCCCACACGGCGACCTCGCGCTTGTAGGCGAGCGGCAGCTGCGCGTTGGACTCCTCGATCTCGCGCGCCAGCCGGTGTCCGGAGAAGGTCGCATCGGCGATCAGCCGCGGCGCTTCGGCATCGCCGATGAGATAGACGTTCTTCACGCCGTTCTTTTCCCAGTCGCCGTGACGCTGCTTGATGTCGCGGAACAGCTGATCGTCCGAGTGGCGTCCGGTGACCAGCACCAGGGAATCGAATTCCACCCAGCGATGGGACTTGTTCGGTTCGCGCGGGATGTGGCCCGCGCCGCGATAGGTGCGCTTCGAGCCGTCGCCCCAGATGTCGTACACCTGCAGGCGCCCCTTCTCGATCTTGCTCGCAAATGCGTTGTGCGTTTCATGAATGCCGAGCTCGTGCAGGCGGCGCATCATGTTCGGATACTCGAGCGTGAAATGCATGTAGTTGGCAAGATGTACGCCGGTCACGATGGTCACCTCGTGGCCCGCGAGCCTGAGCTTCTCGGCGAGGCTCGGTGCCATGAAATACGTGTCCGCATTCAGCACCACCACGCGCTTGCCGATCGGCTTCTTGCCGGCGAGCACCTGCTCCGGGGTGAGCTGATCGGGCTGCGAGGCATCGGCTCCCGGGATCGGGTCGTGGGTCAGGCAGTTGGTGCCGTCGGTGTTCCAGGAGGAGCCCGTGGCGATGACGATCTTATCGGCGCCGTAGGTGATCGCCCCTTCGGCGGTCAACGGCTTCTGGCCGAGCGCAACCTGGCTCTGCTTGTTCTTCTTGACGAGCTTGGCGATCTGCAATTCGCGGTAGTCGCGGTGATAGCCCCATTCGCCCAGGCCCGGCAGCGTGACCACCGAATTCAAGTGCCCGCCGATTTTCGCGGCGGTGTCATACAGGTGGACGGTGTAGCCGCGTTCGAGCAACACGCGCGCGCATTCCGAGCCCGACGGCCCCGCGCCCACCACCAGGATCGAATCATCCGAGCCGCGCTTCGGGAATTTCTCGGGATGCCAGCCGCGGCGGTATTCCTCGCCGGCGGTCGCATTCTGGGTGCAGATCATCGGCGGACCGCCGATTTCCCAGCGCGAAATGCACACGTTGCAGCCGATGCACACCCGGATGTCGTCGTAGCGGCCTTCCTCGATCTTCTTTGGCAGCCAGGGATCGGAAATGGACGGGCGCGCCGCGCCGATGATGTCGGCGATCCCCTTGGTGACGATCTCGGTCATTTTTTCGGGGTCCGTGAACCGGCCGACGCCGAGCACGGGCTTCTTCGCCACCTGCTTCACGAAGCGCGTCCAGGGAACCTGGTGTCCCTGCTGGTAGAACCGCGACGGGCCCGCGTCCTCGCCCCATTCGGCGATGTCGCCGACGTCGACGTCCCACAGGTCCACCAGCGGGTCGGCCATCGCGATGAACTTCATGCCGTCCTGTTCGATCTCGACGCCCGTGTCGCCGTACAGGGTATCGACGGCGAAGCGCGTGGCGATGGCGGTGTCGTTGCCGACGGCGCGGCGCACCTTCTCCAGGGTTTCGAGCCAGAAGCGCGCGCGGTTTTCCAGCGAACCGCCGTATTTGTCCTTGCGCTTGTTGTAGTAGGGAGAGAGGAATTGCACCGGCAAATACGAGTGGGCGCCGTACACGTACACGATGTCGAAGCCCGCATCGCGCGATCGCAGTGCGGCGTCGACATAATATTGCTGCACCGTCGCGATGTCGTCGAAGTCCATCTCCTTGCAGTACGTGAGCGTCTCGAATTCGGAGGCGTACTGGCTCGGACCGCGCGGCGTGGCGCGCGACTCCATGCACGGTGCATGCGAGGCCCCGTACCAGAGCTCGACGCCGGCGAGCGCTCCGAAGTGATGAATGTGGTCGGTCATGGCGCGCAGATTGTGCACATCGCCCGCATCCCAGATGCGCGCGGAGAGCCGGTGGGTGTCGTCCGACTCCGGATGAATGGAGCAGTACTCGGTGTTGATGCCGGCCCAGCCGCCTTCGGCCTTGATCGAGCGGTGTGCGGCCTGGAAGCCGGGACGGTCGGAACCGGCGCCGATGCAATGCGGCACCTGATAGAACCGGTTGCGCAGCGTCTTGGGACCAATTTTGATCGGTTGGAATAAAATATCGTGTTTCGGATCGCGCGCCATACTCTTAATCCTCTGCGTGTTCGTACTGAATATTTGTCGAGGGGGCTCGCCGCCGCGGGCGACGGAAAATATCATATTGAGCACCGACGGCGCACGCGCCCGGCCAGCCGCCGGGGCTGCGCGATGACGAGTTAAATATCACGCTAGTTACTGCAGTGCAAATTAATTGCGTACGGAGTAACTTTGCGGCGGCTCAAGCCCGGAACGGCGGGAACCGCGCCGTCGTCTCGAGGTCCCCCAGCTCCTGGTCGTTGCGAACGTACTGGCGGCCGGCATCGCGCGTGGGCTGAAAGTCCCAGGATGTGTAGTGCCCTTCTCGCAGCGCCCGGAATACGAAATGCCGGCGGCGCTGGCTTGCGAGAACCGCGGCCTCGAGCGCAGCCAGGTCCCAGCGCCGCGCCGTCTCGTCGCGGAACTCGCGCACGCGCGCGGCGTGTTGCCCCGACGCTGCGAGATTGTCGATCTCGTCGGGATCATCGATCAAATCATAGAGCTGATCCGGATCGGCCGGCGAATGCACGAACTTATGGCGCCCGCGCTTGATCATCACCAGGGGCGCGATCGCGCCTTCGGCCAGGTATTCTCCGATGACTTCATCGCGGCCGGCCGCGCCTTTCAACTGCGGCGCGAGACTGCGGCCATCCAGAGGCGCGGCGCAGTCGCCCGGCCGCCGGCCGGCGAGCTCCATGAGGGTCGGTGCCACATCCACGAGCGAGGCGGACTCGGCCACGCGGCGCGCGGCGAAACGCCGCGGCGCATGCACGATCAGCGGAATGCGGCAGGCCGGTTCGAAGAAGCTCATCTTGTACCAGAGTCCCCGTTCGCCCAACATGTCGCCGTGATCGGCGAGCAGGAGCACGACGGTGTCCTCGGCGAAGCCGGCGTCACGCAACGCCTCGAGCAGCACGCCGATCTGGTCGTCGACGTACGACACCGCGCCGTAATACGCACGCCGCGCGGCGCGCACCTGGGCCTCGTTCACCGGCAAAAGATCGAGCCCGCAGACGTGGCGCAGACGCTTGGAGTGCGGGTCCAGGCGCTCCGGCGGCAGGTTGATGCGCGGCATGTCGATCTCGACGCCCTCGTAGCGGTCCCAGTAGCGCTGCGGGATCGCGTAGGGATCGTGCGGATGGGTCATCGACGCGACCATGCAGAACGGCCTGCGGTCCTTGCTGCGGGCCAGATCGAAAATTTTCTGGCGCGCCTGAAAAACCACGTCATCGTCGAAATCGATCTGATTGGTGCGCGCACAGGGACCGGCCTGAGTGACCGAGTCCATGGTGTGATACCAGCTCGGCCGCTCCGCGAAGCGCGTCCAGTCCGGCGTCCAGCCGAAATCGGCGGGATAGATGTCGGTGGTCAGGCGTTCTTCGAAGCCGTGGAGCTGATCCGCGCCGCAGAAATGCATCTTGCCACTCAGCACCGTGTGGTATCCGGAGTCCCGCAGGTAGTGCGCGAAAGTGGGCACTTCAGCCGGGAATTCCGCGGCGTTGTCGTACGCGCCGATGGCCGAGATCTGGCGACCCGACAGGAAGGAGAAGCGCGAGGGCGCGCACAGCGGGCTGTTGCAGTAGAAGGATTCGAACACCACGCCGCCCGCGGCGAGCGCATCGATGTGCGGCGTGCGGGCGATCCGGTTCCCATAGGCCGGAAGCGCCCGCGCGGTCAATTGATCGGCCATCAGAATCAGAAAATTGGGTCGGTCCTGCAAGACGGCTCTCCTAGGGCGAACGGCGTTTTCGGGCGGTTTCGATGTGCGCCTTGCGGCGCAACTGCGCCATCACGTCCTTGCTCGGGAACGCGCGCTTCGGGATGGCGTGAATGGCGCCCGATTTTTGCTGAAAGAGGACCACGCGCTCATTCTCCTTGAAGGCGCCGAGCGCTCCCCACGGAATCCTTTCCATGGTCGCCGCCGCCGGCTGAATGATGATCCCGTCGTCGTTCCACGACGCGACGGTCGGCTGCCGCAGCGTCTGGTTTCGATTGAAGGCGGCGGATGCCGCCTGCTTCACCTTGTTGATCTGCGTCAGGCGGAACGCGCCCAGGCACGCCGTAAGCCCGATGATCAGCGGTGCCGAGCCCAGTTTCGCCGGCGCAACCACCGACAACGCGACGAGTCCGATCAGCACGGCCGCGAACAGCGAGAACTCGATCCTCGGACGGATGCCGATGGCGAGCAGCCTCGCCGCGGCAACGTCCTGCGCATCCAATGTGTATTCGATCGGCACTCGCCGCTCCGAGCGCAGGTCACTGGTGTTTCGCGGCCTCCTGGGCCCGATAGGCAACCCAGGCCTGATCGATCAGATAGGCGTGAATGTGCTCGACGTCCTGCTCGCTCAAAATGTCGTCGAAGCGCTCCATGCCCGCGGACGCGAGCACGCCGTGCAGCACGATGTCCTTGAACTGCGCATGCAGACCGGCGTTGAGCCTGCGAAGATCCGGCGTCACGTTGAGTCCCAGCGCATGGCAGCGCGAGCACTCCTCGACGAACTTGCCTTCGCCGGCATCGATGTCGGCCCTCGCCGCGGATTGCTCGGGCGGCTTCTCGAACGGCTCCTCGACTCGAACGGGCGGCGTGGGCACGGCGCCTCCGCCCAATTTCAAGGCGATGATGCGGCTGGAATTCTGGTATTTCGCCGCCGCGCTCGAGGGCGGGATGGTCCCCTCGGCGATGCCGGTGCCGCCGTAACCGACCTGCACCGCGACGTACTGCGTGCCGTTGACCGCATAGGAGGTGGGCGCCGCCATGATGTGGCTGCCCGTGTGCACGATCTTCAGCACCCGGCCCGTGTCGGCCGCGTAGATCCACAAGCCGCCGCTGCCGCGGCCTTGAAACACCAGGTTTCCGCCCGTCGACATCACGCCGCCGTCGTAGCCGCGCACGCCGGAAGATGTCTCGTGCTCCCAAACGACTTTCTGCGCGACCGGATCCCACGCGCGGATGAGCTCGCGCACGAGTTTGACCTTGCGCTCGGCTTTGAGCGACTCGAGGCTCGGCAGCGGTCCGAACAGGTGTTTCAGGTCGGCCGCATCATAGGTGTCGTCGGGAAAGATGCCGTCGACCGTGAAAAATCCATCCAGATATTTGACCGCGCCGCCGTTGTGCGCGAGGTCGACCCAGACGCTCGGCACATCGAGCACGGGAATGTAGACGAGGTGCGTCTTCGCGTTGTAGGACATCGGGTTCCAGGTGTGGCCGCCCGACCAGGAGGGGTACACATCCTTGGGGGAGCTGTACCAATTGGACTGCGGCGTTGCGACGGGGCGCCCGGTTTTCAGATCGACGCCCGAGGCCCAGTTGACGTAAGTGAAGCTCTTCGCGGAGAGCAGCTCCCCGGTCGCGCGGTCCAGCACGTAATAGAAGCCGTTCTTGCAGGCCTGCATCAGCACTTGCCGGTCGGCGCCGCCGATCTTCAAGTTCGCGAATATCAATTTCTGGACCGAGTCGTAATCCCAATGATCGTTCGGCGTGGTCTGGTAGTACCACGCGAGCCGCCCGGTGTCGGCGTGCAGCGCGATGATGGAGGCGGCGTACAAGCCGTCGAGCTGGGCGTTGCCGAGCTGCCGCAGATCGTACGGTGCCGCATTGCCGGTGCCGAAATACACGAGCTTGAGCGCGGGGTCGTAGGCGAAGCCATCCCAGGCCGTTCCCCCGCCGTTGAACTGCGGGTCGCGATGCGGATCCCAGGTTTTCTCCGCCGCCGCGAGCTCGGGGTTCTCGAACGGACGCCCGGGCGCCGGCGGCACCGTGTAGAAGCGCCACTTGAATGCGCCGGTCGCAAGATCGTACGCGGAGACGTAGCCGCGCACCCCGCCGTGTCCTATGTCCCCGCCGCCATTGCCGATGACCACCACGTTGCCCGCAATTTGGGGAGCGCCCGTGCTCGAGTACGGCAGCTTGTGGTCGACGATGGTGTCGGCGACCCAGATCTTCTGTCCGTTCGCCGCGTTCAACGCATGCAGGCGGCCGTCGCTCGAGGCGACGTAGACCTTGCCCTTCCAGACCGCGACGCCGCGATTGACCAGATCGCAGCACGGGTTCCTGCCGAAGAACGGCTCGGCTTTGGGATCGTAGCGCCACAGCTCCCTGCCCGTCGCCGCGTCGACCGCATACACATAGCCCCAGGTCCCGGAGGTGTACATGACGCCGTCGATGACGATCGGGGTCGACTCCTGGCCGCGCTGCGGATCGCCGAGATCGTAGGTCCAGGCGAATCCAAGATTCTTGACGTTGCCCGCGTCGATGTCGTGCAGCGGCGAGTAGTACGTCCCGGCCTGGTCACGGCCGCCGGTGAACCAGTTCTGCGGCTCGGAATCCGCGGCCTCGAGCCGCGCTTCGTCGACTGCACCGGGCGCGCCGGCCGCCGGCGTGCCGGCCGGTGAGGGGACGGGGGCAAGCCCGGCGATGAGCACCAGCAACGTGCAGCACAGACCACACCCGGTGCGCGCGATTGGACCGGAAATTCGCTCGATTCTTGGCAAGGCGGGTCTCCTTCGCTACCCGGTTTCTTCACCGGCGTTGTAAATGATGATCGACAACATGCGGATCGGCACTTTCTCGAGCCGCTCGGGGCCGTGAGCGACATCGCCGTTGAAGGTCAGGGTATCGCCCGGCCGCATCACGTAAGTATGCCGCCCGTGGCGGTAGTGCAGGATACCGCTCAATAGATGGATGAATTCGATGCCCGGATGCTGGAACCCCGGGAACACCTCGCTGCGATCGTTGAGCGTCACCAAAAAAGGCTCGAATACCTTGCGCGGACCGCGCTGTGCGGCGAGCAGGTGATAGGTGTGGCCGCGGCGCGTTCCGCTGCGGACCGTCTCGAGACCTTCGCCCGCGCGAATGAGCTGGGCGCCTCCGTCATCCGTGCCCACCCGCTGCATCAGTATCGAGGCGGTGACCCCCAGAGACTGCGCCAGGGCAACGATGGTCTCGAGGCTGGGAGATACCCGGCCGGTTTCGAGCCGGCTCAGCATGGCGCTCGATATATCCGCACGACGCGCAACGTCCGCCAGGGTGAGATTTTGGCTTTCGCGCAGCCGCCGTGCCGTGCGGCCAAGATCGAGCGCGGGATTGTCACCGCGGTCGGCCTGGCCGGTCCCGGAAAGCGCGGCCGGCTTGGGTTTGGCTCGGGGAGCGGAAGGGTTTTTACGGGTCATCTGCCGCCTTGCGCATTACGCAAATTAAGTTGCTCCACAGTTAAAGATCGTGGTTATATTCGCACATGCCGCGTCCGTTCGACCATCACCGCGCCCGCGATTTTCCTTAAACAAGCATGCCTCATCGACTACTGCGTTTCGGCTTCTCGCGCGAGCATCCGGAACCCCGGATGTTCACGCGGCACGATTCGCTGAAACCGGCCTATGACGCGGTCATCATCGGCGGCGGCGGCCACGGCTTGGCGGCAGCCTACTACCTTGCGCGCGATCACGGTATGAGCAATGTGGCGGTGATCGAAAAGGGCTACATCGGCGGGGGCAACACCGGCCGCAACACCACCATCATCCGCTCGAATTACCTCACGCCCGAAGGGGTCAAGTTCTACGACGAGAGCGTGCGGCTCTGGCAGGACCTTGCCGAAGACTTCGACTTGAACCTGTTTTATTCGACGCGCGGCCACTACACCCTGGCGCACACCGACTCGGCGATGCGCACCATGCGCTGGCGCGCGGAGGTCAACAAGCATTTCGGCGTGCGCTCGGAGGCGGTCGACGCCGCGTTCGTCAAGCGCGGCATCCCGATGATCGACATGACCTGCGGCGGGCACGCCCCCATCCTGGGCGCGCTGTTCCACGAGCCCGGCGCGATCGCGCGGCACGATGCGGTCGCCTGGGGCTATGGCCGCGGCGCCGACAAGCGCGGCGTGGAGATTCATCAACAAACCGAGGTGACCGGCATCCGCGTGACGGGCGGCCGCGTCGTA